>Ga0070683_100002042_pt1 | contig 15896 bp, 9 predicted proteins | sample KBSC713LmetaG_FD_64662 | JGI IMG/M metagenome (GOLD analysis project Ga0070683, IMG submission 64662) | Corn rhizosphere microbial communities from Kellogg Biological Station, Michigan, USA - KBS C7.1-3L metaG | ecosystem: Host-associated > Plants > Roots > Rhizosphere ...
GGATGACATTTTCACTGTGCGCCCGCCGGCTCGAACGTCGCGTATGCGATCCGTGTGCTGTCGCGCGACCAGCAGGGTACATTGAGCGATCCGTTGCCCGCGAAGAAGCGCGCGATCTCGCGCGGAGCGCCGCCTTCGCTCGGGATCAACCTCAGCAAATAATCTCCGTCGGGCGGATGGCCGGTGTCGGGCGCAACTTTGCTGGAAAGAAAAACGATCCACTTCCCATCGGGCGACGGATGCGGGAACCAATTGTCGTAGTCGTCGTTTGTCACCTGCTCCTGGTTCGATCCATCAGGGTGCATGCGCCAGATTTGAAAACGACCCGAGCGCGCGGAATGAAAATAAATAAATTTTCCATCGGCTGAATAGTCGGGACCGTTGTCGTTGCCCGGTGCGGTGGTGAGCCGCGTTTCCTTCCCGCCGGAAACCGAAACGGCATAGATGTCATACTCGCCCTCACGTGCGGCGCAGTAAGTCAGCATCCGGCCATCCGGCGACCAGCCGTGCCAATAAGCCGGTGCAGCCACACCAACGCGTTTCGGTGCACCGCCGCCAATCGGCAACAAGTACATCAATGGCTTCCCGGTTTCCGTGAGGTCGCCGATGACGAGCTGTGTGCCATCCGGCGAGATGCCGTGGTCGTTGTTACAACGCTGCGCGAAACCCGTATCGATCGCTACGGGCGATTCACGGGCGCCAACTTTCAGCCGATAAATCCGGCCGTCGCGATTGAAGAACAGCTCCGCACCATCCCTTGAGAAATGCGGCGACTCCATCCGGCCGTTCGCGCAATAAACCACTCGCCGGTCCAACGATGCCAGTGGAATTATCTCGAGCGCGGAAGTGCGGGTGGCCGCACGCGGCGGCGGCGCGCCGAGTTCCACGCCGGAAAATGTCGCCGTTTCGAATGCCGCGTCGTCGTGCGCGCACACCGCAAGTCCGGTATAAAACGGGCCGTCAAACGGCAGCCGAATCGCGCAGCCGGACGATGCCAACACGCCTTCTGCTCCCGCGACGGAAAGGACGACGTACGGTCCGCGTTTTTCGAGACGAACACGTTTCGGCGACGTTACGGCACATTGAATTTCCCGCGTGAGCCCTCCGGCCTCGCTGCGAAACTGCAATGAAGTCAGCCCGTCACCGTGAACCGCGACATCGACGTACGCCGAACCTGCTTCGAGTGACTGACGGAACATCAGGCAGGCTTTGCGATGACCTTGCGTACTCGACCCAACGAAGCTGATGTCCGCGGCCAGCGCGATGTCGCCGGAGACTCGTTTCCAAACGAATCCAAAATCGTCTTCCGCCGCCCACATATTTGCTCCGCCCGCACCGATCGTGTACGTGTTCGTCGCGGCGTCGTAGTGGGCGGCAATGGGACGGCTCACTGAGCCGACATCGCCCTGGCTGGAGAACACGCCGAGCGCACCGCTCGCGTTATCCGCTCCGAAAGCGGCGCCTCCGCCAGCTGTATCCAGAAACGCCCATACAAGCGCGATGCGAAAGAAGCGAAAAAAAACGGTAGCGAGCATGGTGAGGTGGCCCAGGTCCGAGACGAGACGCTCACAACGGGAAAAGTTGGTCAAACTTTATGTCCGCCCATTGCAAAGTCACGCCGGCCATGAGCGAGCCGCGAATCGCCAGCTCGCCCATGTTCCTGCTGGGCCACAACCAAAATCTGCCTTCGGGAAAGTTCCCGCAGGCAAGGCCCGCGTCACAACGATTTCAGAAACTCCACCACGTCGTTTTCCTCCCCATCGCTCAGCCCGAGTTGCAGGTGGGAATCGTAATGATCAACCACCGCACGAAGCGTCGCGAATCGGCCGTCGTGATAAAAACCGCCTTTTTCGCGGGCAAAAAGTCCCTTCAACGGCGTCGTTCGGTAGTGTTCGTCGGGCGAACGGCTCGATTGGAAATCGTCGATCCCGATCTCGGCTGGCGTGTGCATGTTCCAGCCTGGTTCGGTGTACAGCGGCGGCACGTGACAGGTTGCGCACTGCGCTTTGCCGTTGAACAAGGTGCGCCCGCGTCGCGCGGCGTTGGCATCGAACGACCCGACCGGCGGCGTGGGCGCTGGAATCGAAAGCTGGTACGCGTGCAGCGCCGCGAGTTTCGGGGTGACCAAATCCGGGTCGTGCCGCACGTCAAACGAGCCGCGTTTAGCCGCGATCGGAAATTTTGTGGCGTCGGCCAGCCGTGGATCAAAGAACGTCCCCTGCCCGCCCATTTCCAAATTTGCCACCAATGCATTCCAATGCGTGACGGAACCCCAGCCGGTGTAAGTGTGCAGGTTGACTCCGGCGAGGCCGAACGCCGCGGGCAGCAACGTCGCGGCCGATTTTCCGTCGGGCCGGAATCCTTTGCCGTCGAGCAGTAACTCGGCGTCGAACTTTCCCGGTCCCCAGCTGTGCAGGACTTCGCGCACTGTCGCGTCGTCAACTCCAAGCGCCGTGGTGAATGGCGTGAGATCGGGCGCCAATGCGATGATCGCTCCCACATTCAGATCGCGGTTGGGCCAGCCATCGAGCCGCGCGCCGATTCCCGCCGCAAACGAGTTGTCCACGGTCGAGTGGCACAACGCACACTGGATTCCCATCGAACTCAACCGGCCCGCGGGATCAAAAATTCCTTTCACGCCGACGACGGCGTTCAGCTTGAGCAACGCGATCGTTGTCGCGGGATTGTTCAAATCCACCACGCCGCGACGGAGTTGTTCGCGGAGCGCGGCGGGAAGAGCGTCGACGTCGACTTTCAGTCCGACGGACAGCGCTGTCGCCGGACTGACGCCCGGCCCGACTCCGCCGTTCGCCGCACCGGCGATCGCGAGATGCAGTTTGAGCGCGTCGCCCCAGAATGCTTCGTCGCCAAATGTTTCGAACCGGAAAGTTTGGCGGCCGTTGTTGAGCAGTTCCTCGTTGTAAGCGACGATGGCATGGTCGAAATCACGCCCGCTCGTCTGCACGCGGCTATTGTTGTTGGAACTGTCACCGGTCGTTGCGCCGGTGAGGAGCAGCGTGGTCAACGCCAGCCCTCCGGCTGTAATCCCAATCGAAAGTCGAGAAGGCTTCATGATAACGGGGTAATTTTATCGTTGCGATGCGACAAAGCTCGGCAGTCGGTTTGATGAACGAGCACCGGCCGCGGTTACAAAAAAAGCCGCCAGGATCGCCCGACGCGATACGAGCGCCCGCAAGGCTACGGTGGCCGGCAGGCAGGCCGGCCGCAAAAAATCCGCTATCAGCACTAGTCGTGCTTCAGCGCGCGATTTTTAGCGCGACAATTTTTCCGTCATCGAGCCCGGTGTAATAGCGCAGCTCGATCGGGCTGCCTTCGAATGCGCCGAAGACCTTGCCCGTGAGAACAGGTTCTCCGTCAAACGTTGAAAGATCCGTCACGTGAAAAACCGGCTCGTATTTCCGAGTGACGTCATCGAACCAAGACCGGATCGCGGCCTTGCCAAAGTGCTTCTGTCCTTCGTTGCGGACGATCGCGTCATCGGCAAAGCAATCCGTGAATGCTTCCGTATCATGAGCATTATGCGCCGCCACCATCGCGGCGAGGACGGGAGGAAGTGTGAGCGTCATGCCGCAGTATAACACGCATCGCTGACAACATCATGTCAGTAGACTCGGGCCATTGGCGTCCTTGAATTCTCAAAACGTGTTGCGAACCGATCCACTTTCCAAAACTCGCCGGCCGATCTTATTTTAAAGGCTTTCGCTCGCGTCGTTTTCCTCTGTTCACGTCCGCGGCTTGCCCTGCTGAGAATCGCTGCGCTCCATTTCTCTTCTCACACCGAATTCGGTCTGCGCCAATCCAGACGATAAAGCGGAGCCTCCTCAAAGAGCTTGGCGATGCGCACGCGACCCAGAAATTCAAAGCCGATATTCGACATATCTTCACCACTGCAAAGCGCGGCAAATTCCTGGCTGGCGTAAATCTGACCGGTCGGCGTGATCGGCTCGATGCGAGCCGCGCGCAGCAGGTGCGAACCAAGGCAGGTTTGACGGAGGCTGACCGGATCCTGAAAAACGAACACTGGTCCCGCGTGCAGCACGATCCGCAAACCGAGATCCGGCGGAAGACCGAGGTCGCTCCACGCGGTCAGCGCGATCCGATCGCGCAACTTCAGCGCAAATTCAGCCGTCTGACGCAACTGATCGAAGACGAAGGTGTGCGACTTGCCCCAGCTCTCAACGACTCGCGGCGCCGGATCCATTTCGGCCACCAGCCTTCCGATCGCGCCTTTGAACTCCGCGACGAAGATGGGCAACTGACGTTCGCTGATTTTCTGAAAATTGGCGATTTCCGCCGAGAGCATGGTCTTGATTTCCAGCTGAACCGCGGTGTCGGCTGGCGGAGCGCCGGTTGTGATTTCCACCGTTGCAGTCGGAGCGCCGGATTCCGTCGACGGGAAAGTTGTCTCCGTGAGATCGGGTCGAATCACGTGATATTCCATTTCGCGGCGCTGCCATTCAGCCACGACGCTGCCGGTTCCGCCCGCATTGGCGGACCCGTTTCCGTCCCAGAGCGCCAGCGCTCGAAGCTCGAAATCCAGCGCTCGCGCCTGCAAGACGGCGAGGCCCGTGACGACGCGGTTGGCATAAACAAAACCGATCGGTGGAGTAACTTCCGCTTCCGACGCGCCGAATTCCGCCGAATTGGCGATGAGCAACGAATTCGCTTTCCCGAGCACTTCGTGAAAACGCCGCTCCCAATCCGGTCCGGCGAAACTCACGCTCTGTCGTTTGAACGCCGCGATGGAGCACGGCAGGACGAGGTGCAACTTCGCGTCCATTTCCAGCAAGCACTCGCAAAAAATAATATCCGCTCCGCACGCCGCCGAGGAGTACCCGAAGCCCGGCCGAATTTTTTGCAGGTAAGCGCGAATGGATTCCCGGATCTGCGGCTCGCGTTCGGCGGGAAACCGGCTCGGCTGACGCCCGGGTTGGTCCAGCATGTGTCCGGCAAATACAACCACCGATGGAAACTCAAAGCAGCGATCCAGCCAGTCCTGCCCTTTTTCGCTGCGGCCCAGAATTTCGCGCGTCCTCCGCTTGATCGCGCCAAGGCTGTACCAGCGCGCCGGCGGACCGTCCGCGGTTCTCGCCGAAAACTGGATGATCTCGCGCGCCTGACGTCGCATCGAAATGAGATCGCGCCAGCGTCCGTTGAACATCTTGACAGCTTGCTGATAATATTTCGCGGCCTCGGTCGTGGCTCCTTGATGCAACAGCGCCTCGGCGAGCGTCGCGACGAGCCAGCCGTTGTCCGTGTTGGACGACAACTTCATTTCCTTCCGGCAAATTTTCTCCACCTGCTCGGCACAGGCCAGCGCCTTGGCAGACTCGCCCGCGGCTGCGAGCGTGAAAGCGAGATTGATTCCCGGATACCAACCAGAAGAAAGCGCGAACGCGGCACCGTAAGACTCCGTCGCCTCCTTGATGGCTTTCGCCGCCGCGTTGGGATCCGTCGCCCGGCGCCACATTTCTTTGTAAACGCGTCCGAACAAACAGAGCGTTTCCACATCCTTGGCCGATTCCTTCAATAAATCGCCCAGCACTTCGCGCGCGCTGTCCAACGCGCCGGTTTGGGCCAGAGCGAGCGCCAGTTGCTGCTGCAAAACCGGAGTGCTGCCGATCCGATTGATGCCATCGTGAATCACTTCGATCGCGGCAAGCAGCTGACCGGAGGAAACCATGGTGCGCGCCGTTTCCTCGTATTCGCGATTGTAGTTCGAAAAAAGAGTGTGCTTCGGCAGCGGTGAATCCGGCAGATTATCGTACAACATCGCGTTGGAAGCGTTGGGATTTCCGTTCGGCGCTTCAACGCTCGTTTATGCGGACGAACGATGCTGCCCGCGAAACCCTGTGCTCACGCCGCGCAGGTTGCGAGCTTGCTCACGCGTCCGATTCGCCACCCGAACAAGCTCGCAGTTTACCTCGACGCCGTTTCCTCGCGGTAGTCGCGAGCGCAACCGGACTCTCCGACACGCTTTGTGACGGAAAGGTGTGCTTGCACCCGACCGGCACGATTTCGGCGCGAGTTTCTGGTTTCAAATCGCGGGGACGAACATTCGTGCGGCATTCGCTCTTGCACGCTCGCGACTCACGTCTTGGTTAGAACGACCGTGCCGTCTTCCGACCCGAATTTCGTCCACCTTCACGTTCACAGCGACTACAGTCTGCTCGATGGCGCCTGCCGGATCGATCGTTTGATGAAACGTGCGGGCGAGCTCGGGATGAAAGCTCTCGCGCTCACCGATCACGGGAATCTCTACGGCGCGATCGAGTTCTACAACGCCGCGAAATCCAATGCCATCAAACCGCTCATCGGCTGCGAACTCTACATTGTCGAAACTTCGCGCCTCGAGAAGAACGGCCGTTCCGACGAGGGAAAATCCATCTTCCATCTCGGCCTGCTCGCAAAAAATCTGACCGGTTACCAAAATCTGCTGAAACTGGTTTCCGACGCGCACCTCCGCGGTTTCTACTACAAGCCGCGGACCGATTTCGAAACGCTCGCGAAATTCAGCGGCGGCCTCATCGGCTTCACCGGCTGTCTCGCCTCGCTGATTCCGCAGCACTTGCTCCACGATCGCGAGGACGAAGCACGCAAAGCCTGCGCCCGCTTTGTCGAAATTTTCGGACGCGAAAACTATTTCGTCGAAATCCAGGACCACGGCATTGCCGAGCAGCGCAAGATAATTCCCGGCCTGCGCAAACTCGCCGGCGAGTTCGGACTGAAAATCATCTGCACGAACGACGTTCACTATGTTCACCATCACGACGCCGGTCCGCATGACACGATGCTCTGCATCCAGACCGGCGCGAAAATCGAGGACGAGAAGCGCATGCGCTTTGACGGCTCGCAGTTTTACCTGAAGTCGCGCGACGAGATGGCAAAAGTTTTCGACGAAATTCCAGAATCCATCGTCAACACCCAGCTCGTCGCGGAAATGTGCGATCTCGCCATTCCGGTTCCGAAAGGGAGCGAGCGTTATCCGAAATATCCGCTTCCCGCGGAAATCAAAACCGATCGCGCGGGCTATTTGCGCGACCTCTGCATCGTCGGACTGCAGAAACGCTATGGCGTCGACTACGTCGCAACGAAAGCAAGTCCGGCGGCGGGTGATGGCAGCCGCCCTTCATCCTCGGTTAACGAAGACGGAGTGACCGCACCCGGCACTGCAACCCACGTCGAAAACTCGAACGCTTCCCTCGCGCACACGCTGGTCGAGCGCCTCGATTACGAACTCTCCATCATCAACAAAACCGGCTTCATCGATTATTTTCTCGTCGTCTGGGATTTCATCGATTGGGCCAAACAACACGGAATTCCCGTCGGACCCGGCCGCGGTTCCGGCGCCGGTTGCCTCGTTGCGTATCTGCTCGGCATCACGAATCTCGACCCGCTTCGTTTCAAACTGCTTTTCGAGCGATTCCTGAATCCGGAACGCGTTTCACCACCCGATTTCGACATCGATTTCTGCATGCGACGCCGCGGCGAAGTGATCGATTACGTTCGCCAGAAATATGGGAACGACTGCGTCGCCAACATCATCACCTACGGCACGCTCGGCCCGAAAATGGTGATACGCGATGTCGCGCGCGTGCACAATCTCCCCTATGCCGAGGCCGATCGTCTCGCGAAAATGATTCCCGACGAACTCAACATTTCGCTCGACGATTCGCTCAAAAAATCCGCCGAACTCCGCGACGAGGTCGCCAAAAATCCTGCCGCAAAAAAAATCATCGACCAGGCGCTCGTCCTCGAAGGCATGGTGCGCAACACCGGCAAGCACGCCGCCGGCATCATCATCACAGACCGCCCGCTCGACGAATTCGTCCCGCTCACCTTGCAGGAAGGCGACGTGACGGTGCAGTACGACATGAACGCCGTCGGCAAACTCGGTTTGTTGAAAATGGATTTTCTCGGCCTGAAAACGCTCACCGTGATCGCCGACGCCGTGGAAAATATTCGTCGCACGGCCGACTCGAAATTCGACATCGAGGCTGTCGGTTTCGACGATCCGAAAACCTACGAGCTGCTCAACTCCGGCCGCACCACCGGCGTGTTCCAGCTTGAATCCGGCGGCATGCAAAATCTCTGTCGCCAGATCGGTCTGTCATCGATCGACGAAATTGTGGCGCTTATCGCGCTCTATCGACCGGGCCCGATGGAGTGGATTCCCGACTATGTTCGCGGAAAAAAAGAACCGAGCACGGTCACGTTTCCGCACCAGCTCCTCGAGGAGGTCTGCCGCGAAACTTACGGCGTCATGGTCTATCAGGAGCAGGTCATGGAAGCCGCGAAAATCGTCGCAGGCTACACGCTCGGTGGCGCCGACATGTTGCGCCGCGCGATGGGAAAAAAGGACGCCGAGGCGATGGCGAAAGAGCGCGTGAAATTCGTCGAAGGCGCGAAACGCGTGAACAACATCGACGAAAAAACCGCCAATTCGATTTTTGATATTCTGAACAAGTTCGCCGGATACGGGTTCAACAAATCACACTCCGCCGCCTACGCGGTCCTGAGTTATCAAACCGGCTACCTCAAGGCGAACTACCCGGTCCAGTTCATGGCGGCGATGCTCAGCTCCGAGCTGGGCAATTCCGAAAAAGTTTCTCATTTCGTCGCCGAATGCGAGGCGATGGGACTCACGGTTCTCGGGCCCGACATCAACGAATCACGCGAAGATTTCACGCCGGTCGTTGACGGAGTTCCGAGTTCCGGATTTCGCGTTCCTGGTCCGTCACCCCGGAACTCAGAACCCGGAACCCCGAACGCGATTCCCGGTGGCCCTCGCGCGCGCATTCGGTTTGGCCTCGCCGGAGTGAAAGGCGTCGGCGAACTCGCCGCGCAAAAAATCATCGAGGAACGCGACCAGCACGGGCCGTATCGGGATTTTGATGACTTTATCTCGCGCGTCGACGGCCGCGCCATCAACAAGCGCGTCCTTGAGCACCTCGCAAAAACCGGCGCATTCGACTTCAGTGGCGCGCCGCGAAAAAAACTTTTCGAAAACATCGATGCTGCGATGTCCGCCGTCGCGTCGACTGCCCGCGACAAAGCTGCCGGCCAGCACAGTTTCCTCGACATCTTCGCCGCGTCCGACTCTCCGGCTCAAAATCTCCGGTCGCAAATTTCAGATTTCAAGTCCGTCGCTGAAGGCGGCGACGAGTTCCCGCCGGCCGAGCGTCTCGCCTACGAGAAGGAACTGCTCGGCTTCTACGTCTCGGGCCATCCGATGAATGCCTACGAAGGACTGGCCGACGCGATCAACACGTTTTCCGAAACCGAGCTCACGCAGCAACCGGACCGCACTGAATTCCGGCTCGGCGGGATCGTCAGCAACATCGCGAAAAAACTTTCGAAAAAAGACAACCGCCCGTGGGCCGCGTTCACGCTCGCCACGAAACGCGCTTCGCTCGCGTTGAACATGTTTGCCGACGCTTACGCGACCGACGGAGCCAAGCTCACCGAAAACGCACCGGTGCTGGTGCAGGGCAACATCATTGTCGGCCAGGATGGCGCGCGAATTAACGTCAAGGAATGCTATCCGCTGGAAAGTTTCGTCTCGGGTTCGATTCGGAGGCTCACCTGGCTGCTTCATCCCGCGCATCCGAAACTCACGGAGTTTTTGCGCCTTCTTCGCGAGACCGTCACCGCCGCGACGGGCGACACCCGCATTGAAATCGGTTTCCTGTTCGACGACCATGTGGCGCCGGTCGCGGAAACCAGCAGCGCGCTTTCGTGGAGACTTTCCTCCGCGGTGTTTCAACAACTCCGCGCTCATCCCGCCGTTGCCGGCGTGCAAATCGAAACGAAACGCCTCGAGCTAAAACAGGATCGCCGCTGGGCAAAACGCGGCTGAACGCGAACATCCGAGCTCGGATTTCCCCGCGAATCACGCGAATAAACGCGAATAACTCATGCGATCCGCATCCATCCGCCTGATTGACGCGAGCGGTTTGGCAGGAGAAAAATTTTACGCAACACAAGGGTCGAATCGATTGTGATAGACACTTCGGAACTCTTCTTTGTGCCTCAGCGTTTTTTGTGGTGAAATTCCTTCAGCGACTGACGGCTCCTCGGCAGTGTACGCTCCGAGTCATGCGTGCCGTTGCACTGATCGCAGTGGCAATTATGTCCGCGCTGCCTGCCACCTTCGCGGATTACGGGCCGATGGTGCGCCTCTAGACGTTGCTGACGAACAGTCCTTCTGCCGGCTGACATCGTTTCAGCGACACGCATCGACTAGAATCCTGGCGCTACGTTGGCCGCTTCCGCCCCCCGCGAAAAAAATAAATAACACAAACGTCCTCGGATCCTGCATTGTTTGGCGGAGTGTAGGAGCGGCTTTACGCCGCGATTGTTTTTCGAAAATCGCGACGCGTAATGCCGCTCCTACATTTCGAGCGCGTTCGCTCGTAGCCTGCTGAACTACATTATGCATTTATATCCTCGGTTTCCGGCGGCTTGATTACGGTGAGCAAACGGTCGAGCTCCATTTGGGTTGGATTGCGGATCGAGAACACGGTTAAGACCGCTTCACCCGCCGGGAGCGCGACCTTGACATGGGCTCCGGCCGCCAGGCCCAGTACGGCCATGGCCAGCGGAGAATTGTGGGGCAGGCATTCGATTCCCAATTCGGGATCGCTCGCGGTCTCACCGTAAGTGGTCACGAGAAAAGTGAACCGGTGTATTCGTTTCGTCGCGACATCCTCCTTTTCGATCGTGGTCACGTGGCCAAGTTGAAGGGTGGCGGTCGGTTTGTTGAGCCAGGTGACGGGATCGACTTCGATGAAGGTATTGCGTGCCACGAAGCGGTCGAGCGCGGTCATCTTGCGGTCCACGTCGCGAATCGCGTCCTTGGCCGCCTTGAAGCCGAAGTTCTCGCGCAGATCGCCCTGACTGTGCGCCTCGATCTTGTCCTTAACGAGGTCGACACGCTTGGCCTTCAATGCCTCGAACTCTTCGGCCAACACGCGATTGTAGCCCGGCCGCACATAGATCGTCGTGGGTTCCGGAGCAGCCGGACGAAAAATCCGTTTTCGAGAGATGGACATGCGACGCTGCGTTTAGCAAATGGGTCAGGGAGCGAAAGGCAATCCGTCGCGGTCCGGCTTCAGCGGTGTGATCCTGTCATCCACAACAAATGCGAATGACGCCGCGGACAGCGCGCAGAGGCAGGTGCGAGCACGGCGAGCATTTGCCGTGACGAACGACGGCACGCGACTTCACTTATTCAATAGCCGAAACGAGCGCGTTTCTCCTTCGACCAACCGCGTATGCGCTACTGGGCAACACCAGGGAGGCGCCTCACTTTTGATCGGCATGATGGACAACGGTGATTTTTCGATCACGACCCATCCGCTTGGACCCGATAATTCTTTGCGGGAACGTTGCCCAGCGTGGGATCAAGGCGCATCCGCTTCACGGTGCAACGCGAGACGATGCGATTCGGGGATGTCCGACATTTGAAAGCGGATCGGGACTTGCATGCGCGTGTAAACCGCCCGCCCATTTTTGTAGCCGGGTTCGAAACGCCAGGTGAGCACCGCGGCGGCGCTCAAGTCGGCGAAGCCGGGATGCGTACTCCTCACGACATGGGCATCGCGCACGCGGCCGGTCGGATCGACGACACATTCGACGAGCGCCTCACCTTCCGTTTTCGTGAGACGCAGTGCCGCGGGATAAATCGGGCGCGAAACTTTCAGGGGACGCGGCGGGCGGGTCTCATTTTTGCCCACGGGGCCGGCCGCCGGAAAGCGTTGCACGTAACGATCATCATAGGGAACCGTGACGACAAATCTGAACGCCTCCGCGAGCGTTCGACCGCTTTTGGCGAGCTCCAACACTTCGATGGCCGCGGCTTCCTTCGCCGCAGCGGATTGCTCGAGCAGCGTGCGTGCGCGCATCTCGGCATCCGGCGTCAACGCCTGCCGTGCGTTCATCAAATAAAATCCCGCGCGATGAAAAGCCGCGGCGCTGTTGCCCGCTTCAACGGCAAGGTCCAACCAGTGGAGACCGATTCGCACGTTCTCAGGATTCGTGCCCGGACGAAAAAATGTCGCCGCCATCGCCAGCATTCCGCGGCTGTAATCCTGCTCGGCGGAAAGTTGAAACCAATCGCGCGCGCGACTCAGATCCTGCGGCAGACTGACGGCTTTCAAGTGGATGGCCCCAACACGCAGCAGTGCGTCGGGACTCCGGCCAGACGCCGCACGTTCCGCCCATTCCAATGCTTTTTTCAAATCGGCACTGGTACCGACGCCAGCGAAATACATATCCGACAAAACCTGCTGCGCCGGTTGGTAGCCCGCCACGGCAGCACGTTGAATGTGGGTCACGGCCGATTCCGGATCGCGTGGAACGCCCCAACCCTCGAGGTAGAGCAGCCCCAATCGCAAATTCGCTTCCTCCACACCGAGGTCGATCGCGTGTTGATAATGCGTATGCGCATCAGCGTAGCTTTGGGCGACGCCATCGCCGGTTTCATAGAGCGCGCCGAGTCGGAGCTCGGCCACGCCGACGCCCTGACCTGCCGCAGCGCGGTAGGTGTCAGCCGCGCGAGCGTCGTGGCGCTCGTCATAGCCGAGAGCGAGTTCCAGCAGGAGATCGGCCGAACCAGCGGCTTCCTTTTCCAACTCGGTCATTCGTTCGTTGCTGACAAACCGTGTCGGTCGAACGGTGCCGGGGTTCGGAGCAGCTTCGGCTGCCGAAGCTGACTCGGCGGCAGCGGCAATTGAAGGATGCAAGCTGGCCAACGCTATAACGATCACTCCAACAGGAAGCGCTTTCATGGGATCGGCGCTAATGTGCAGTAACCTTCGATTCCGGCAAGCATCGCGCGCGATGCGCCAGGTGCTCCACGCGATCAGTGTTCGGTAATCGATGTGGGCGCCCAGCCTAGGATACGAAACCGGGTCCGGCGCGTCGCGAAGCACGTACGGCGAATTCAAAACTCCCGGCGATTCTCGTTTTTTTCGTTTTGGTCAGCACAGATTCCGCAGCCTTTACTCATGCGATCATCGTCCTAATCTTTGGGGCGTTCGGTCGTAGATATATCGTGAATTCAATTTCAAGGCGAAGCGTCATTGGCCCCCGGCTTTCGTTGGCGGTCATCTGTCTTTCGCTGATGATTTCTCCGAGTCAGGCCAGAATTGCGCGACCGGCCGGGCACCAGCTCGCTCCCGTATCCGAAAAAGCGATCGCCGCGTTGTTCGAGTACACTCCGCAAAGTGGCGCGGAACTCGACCGGACGCCTCTGCTCGCGATTTTCGGCGACGGCACCATCGTCGTGAGACGAACGGAGAACGAACGGCACGAGCCGACGCTCCCGACTTATTGGACCGGTCAGCTGCGCATCGAACAAGCCATCGAACTAAATATTCTGGAGACGGCTGTCCTGCGTGATCCGGAATTGAAAGAGCATTACGACATTCCGAGCGATTACCGCCAGCCCATCACCACGTTTGTTTTTTCGGACGACGACAAAGTCCTGGCGGTTCAAGCCGCCGGCCTCTTTGCCGGCGAGTACGATCTTGACGCGGAGACGCGCCCTGGTGAACGGCTGCCGGCAACCCTGCTTGCCTACCATCGCTTTCTCGTGGAACTGCTTTTCGATCTCGGACCTTTGTCGCCCTGGCATCCCGATCACTATGTCGCGCGGCTTATTCAGGTGGGCCGATCATCGCGGATCGTCGCGTGGCCATCGTGGTGGCCATCGATCAACTCTGCGCAATATCATCTCAGTTCAAGATACCTCGAACTTGTCGCACCCGTTAGCTCGCGCGAAGAGTTTTGGTCGGCAATTCCGGGAGGTCGCTCCGGATGTGTTGTTGAGCTGGCGGGAAAATATTGGGAGGTGGAGTGCTTCCCCTACTATCGCGGCCATGGATCCTGGTATGCCAAAATAGCCGGAGCCGAAGATTGGACATTGGAATGGAACTCAATTTGTCTGTGCGAACAGGCGCCTCTGTCTTATCCGAAGCGTGCGTCGCGCGGCAAATTCAGGTTCCCGTTCGATCCCAATCGTGGCGTGCCTCGATTCGGTGCGCCTATTCTGCCGGCCGCGTTCAACGGCTTTCCCGAAATCTCGCTCCCACGTCGGTCAACCCGGGTGCGAACCTGAAGAGACTCACCCAGCCTATTCGACGACCCAGTCGTCATCTTTTTGGTATTTCACGGTGTAGGTGCCGTAGCGTGCCTTCAATTGCTCCTCGACCGGCTTCACTTTTTCATAGGCAGCTTTCTCTAAATCATTGGGTTTGTCATCCGCGGTGAAGTAACGGTTTCGCGCGGCCTCGTTCTTGAAGAGCCACACGATGGCGAGTTTGTTCTGGTCTCGAAATGATTTCACCAAATAGCCGCGCAACCCCGGCCACGCCTTCTCATATTCGGGGATTACCGCGCTGACATAGAATTCCTTGAACTGGTCGAGGGTGACGTTCGGCTTCAATTCGATGGTGATGGCGTGGGTCCCGAAAAGATTTTTGGATTCCAAACCCTGACCGGATGCGAACGTCGCAATAAAGAGCGCAGCGACCGTGTATGCCAGATGCTTCCTGGAGTGGTTCATTGGTTATACTTGTACAGCGTTATATAGAGCTGGCGTTGGCTTGGACCGGAGCCCCGTCCGAGAGTGCTCATTGAAAGCGGTTTTAATGGAGGATCGCGTGACGACGATTCCAAACAAAAAAGTCGCCGGGAAATCGCTCGAGTCGGTATCGTCGGCGCGACCTGCATCGTTTGCTCGGGCATCGCATCGTTGCGCGGACATACGATGACAAACCGCGTTCCTTTTGCGCTACCCTGCCGTGAGCGTTTTCAGAAATTACGTCCGCGCTATGATCGGTTCGCGGAGTGACGCCGCGATCTCTTCGAGGCGGAACTGCTTTGCGGCCGATCCGTCTCGGCGAATTACGTAGTGGATGCGGCCTTGCAGTGTGCCGTGGAAAAAAATCTTCACCGGCGCTTGCGACAAATGAATCAGACCGTTCACGGAATTCGGGTTGATGCCGCCAGTCGCCCGCCCGTAGGAAGGAATGTGCTTTCTCGCGCCGTTTCTGTCCGCCCTTCCCTCCGTTCCTGGGCCGTCGCGTGCGCACTCTTTGCCGGCACGGTGCTTTTGTTTAGTCGCGCCATCGAGTACGGCTTTACCAACTACGATGATCCGCGCTATGTGACCGACAACCCGCACGTGCAGGCGGGCCTCACGCGCGCGAGCATCGTCTGGGCATTCGGCGGCCACACGGATTATTGGCATCCGCTCACGTGGTTGTCGCACATGCTGGACTGGCAGATCTATGGCCCATTCGCGGGCGGGCATCATCTCACCAGCGCCCTCTGGCACGCCGCGAACGCCGTGCTTGCGTTCTTCGTCTTCCGGCGGCTGACGGGTGCATTCCGGGCGAGTGCGTTTAGCGCGGCGTTGTTCGCGTGGCATCCGTTGCGCGTCGAATCGGTCGTGTGGATCACCGAGCGCAAGGACGTGATGAGCGGCAGCTTTTTTTTGCTCACGCTCTGGGCCTACGCGGCTTACGCGAAACGCCGGGACACGGCGCGATCCGCCAAAAAATTCTACGTGCTCACGCTCGCGCTGTTCGTCGGCGGGCTGATGTGCAAGCCCATGTTGGTTTCGCTTCCGCTGGTGCTGCTCGTCCTCGATTTTTGGCCGTTGTGCCGCGCGACGGCTGTCACACCGCTTCGCTGGCGCGGGTTGTTGCTCGAAAAAATTCCTTTCATCGTAGTCTCCGCGATCGCATCAGTCGTCACAGCGTTGATTCAAGTTCAAGAGGGCGCGTTCACGCTCGCCCTGCCGTTCGGTGCGCGGCTCGGCAACGCTGTCGTCGCCGTCGTCCGCTACATCGGAAAGTTTTTCTGGC
>Ga0070683_100002048_pt1 | contig 15883 bp, 14 predicted proteins | sample KBSC713LmetaG_FD_64662 | JGI IMG/M metagenome (GOLD analysis project Ga0070683, IMG submission 64662) | Corn rhizosphere microbial communities from Kellogg Biological Station, Michigan, USA - KBS C7.1-3L metaG | ecosystem: Host-associated > Plants > Roots > Rhizosphere ...
CGACGCGATCCTGCGACCACGCGAGCACCATTCCGCCGTAGCGGCTTACGCGACCGAACGTCGGACGCAGCGCGCTCAATCCGCATTCGCGGGCCGGCGACACGATCGAGCCGGAGGTCTCAGTGCCGATGCCGAACGCGACGCATCCTGCGGCGGTCGCGGACGCGGGACCGGCGGACGATCCGCTCGAGCCGCGACGAATGTCCCACGGATTGTTCGTGCGGCCGCGATACCACTGATCGCCCTGCGCGAACAAACCCGTTGCGAGCTTCGCGATGAGAACCGCGCCCGCGTTTCGCAAGCGAACGACGACTTCGGCGTCTTCGTCGATGACGCGATTCTCGAAATCCTTCGATCCCCACGTCGTGCGAACTCCCTTTGTCGAAAAGAGATCTTTGACGCCGTATGGAATTCCGTGGAGAGGACCACGACTTTTTCCGGCCTTGAGCTCGGCGTCCATCTTGCCGGCTTCGGCCATCGCTTGGTCTTCCATGATCGTCACCGCGCAGAGCAACGTCGGATCAAGGCGCTTCATGCGGTCGAGATAGATCTTCGTCAACTGTGTCGACGTGATCTTCTTCGCGTGAATGAGCGCGGAGAGACGATGCGCGGGGAGAAACGCGATCTCATCGGGCGACGTCGGGACGGGGCCCGTCCATGGATCGACGGTGAATTTCGCACGTTGAAAGGCCGCGACGCCTTGCTCGCGGATCAACTTCTCCATCAGTGCGCCAGTTCCGCCGGGGTAGGGCTGAAAGGTCCACGACACCGGCTCACCGTTTCCGAGCGGTGGAGGCGCGGGCTGTTGCGGTGCACCACCGGCGGCGCCGCCGGGGCCCTGTGCCAACAAGTTCCGCGAGCCGAAACCGAACGTCGTCGCGGCGGCGGTGACGAGCGAATAAAACATGAAATCGCGGCGGTCGATTCCTGACGACTCTTCGATCTCGCCGGCGACGTCGCGCAAGTCGGTCTCGATCTGATCGAGCAGTTCGAGGTCTTCGTGAATGCTCATGAACGCTCCGGAGGGGGTACGCTTGAGGAGACGATACGACCGGGAGGGGAGGGCGACAAGCGAGCTGGAAAAGCAGGTCCTCCGCTGCCCTCCGCTTCGCGAGAGGCAGCATCAGGATCACGCGACTGTCCGTACTCGCTAATGCTTCAACGCGGCGAGCCTCGTCCGTGCTGCGTTCAACCTCGGCGCAAGCGCGGGATCCGCGGCACTCCACGCCTTAGCGATCCATGCGTAGTGCACCGCCGCGCTGTCGAGGTTTCCAGCTGCGTCCCACGCCTGCGCGAGCAGCTCGTGAAGCTCGGTGCGGGTGACGTAAAGGTTGGACGCATCGATGGCTCCGCGTAGCGCCGGCTGGAGAATCGCGACGGCATCTCGCGGACGTTTCATCCGGAGATAAATCCGCCCCAGCTCGAAGTTCGTGCGCGTGAAGCCCGTCGTTGGCGAAAAGATGGAGGCCTTGAGCTCTCCGACCGCTCCTTCATCGTCGCCGCGCGCGGCGAGCAGCAAACCGCGGACGTAGTGATGGAGCCGTCGGTCTCTTCCAAAACCACTCTGTTCTCCAAGCATGCGGAGCGAGTCGACGAGCTTGGCGGCCGTCGCGGTATCGCCCGCGGCGATGCGGGCGCCGAGTGACTGCGTCATCATCCACGCTGCCGTTCGCGCTCGAAGTGATGGCGCGTCACTGAGGCGGAATTGGTGTGCGAGCGAGTCGTACAACACCGCCCCGACCGCCGGCCGGTCCGATTCGAGCAGCACCTGCGCTTCGAGAACATTGAGCGGCAGCGACTTCGAGCCGCTGAGGCGACTCTCGGCGACTCGTGCTGCGCGAGCCGCGTCGAGCGCTTCTCTGAACCGACCTTGTTCTCGGAGACTGATGGTCAGGTCCCACAGCGCGTTCGCTTGCAGATCGGGATCACGGTCGTGGGTCTGTGCGCGCATCAAGCTATCCGCGGCACGATAGTTCGCCGCGCGAACGAAGCTCATCGCGCGAAGATCCATGATTTGTCCGAACGACAGATTCTTCGAGCCAGCGAACTGGATCACCGAGTCGGCTTCCGCGGTGCGGCCTTCGGTCAGCAGCACGTTCGCGAGTCCCAGCGCCGCCGTCTGAGAACCTGGCAGCAATCGGATCCATCGTCGTGCTTCGCGCTCCGCGGCGGGGAGAGAATCGGCGGCGATGTACGCGCCGACGATCCACTGCAAAGCGTCGCACGCGCTGCAACGCGGCCGCTCGCCACGAAGGCCGAGGGAATCCATCGCGACGGCGCGTTGGAGCGCGTCGATTCCGCCCAACCAGTCGCCGTCGAGGACGCGAGCCATGCCGGTGTAGAGATAGCCGTGCACGTCGTCCGGATAGCGCATGACCAAAGTGTCCGCGATCGGCGCCAGGATCGGCGATGACTGCGTGTTTGCCCAGCCGGCGAGGATGACGAGTCGCTCGCGATCGCTCGTGTGCGCGGCGAGTCGCATCGCTCGCGCGATTCGCTCGTTGTATTTCGTTCCGTCGGCCTCCGTCAGCGCGCCGTAGTACGCCGCGAGAGCGAACAGCGAGTCTTCCGCTAACGCGGCATCGAAGAAGGTTCGAGAAGTCGAAATATCGCCCTTGTAGTACGCTCGAATTCCCTGCTCGTACATTCGATAAGCGGTGATCGAACGCGTCGTGACGTCCGCCACCGACCCAGTCGGAGCGGCGACGCCGAGTGCGGCAACGATCTGCGCGGTTCCGCTGTCGACGAGCGCGAAGAGATCGCTGCCTTCGACTGTATGAACGTCGCCGATGGCGCCCGTCGCGAGATCGACGCGACGGAGATCGAGACGCAGGTGTCCGTCGGGGCGCAAGTAGAGTGTTCCGTCGATTACCTCGGTGGCGCCGGCCAAGCGCGCGGCGTTCACAAAGCCGCCCGCGCTCGTGTCGCTCGTCGTACCGACGCTTCGCATGAGCTCGAGCATGCGGCCATGACTGACGACGCGGATGTTCGGAACGCGAGCAAGGCTCGTCGTCAGAAGATCCATCACCGGAGCGGTGAGATTCGATTGCACGGAATCTGCTCCGAATGTCGCGATTTGTCCGATTGCGACCGCCGTTGTGTTCGACGGGAGCGGCGCGGTCGAGAATCGCTGTTTGATCGCGAGTCCTCCGACGACGATCGCGGCGCCGGCAGCCGCAAATGCGGCGGGGCGCGCCCATCGGCGCGTGCGCGCCGGCGGAGCGGACGGAATCGTGCCGGCTTCGGGCTGTGCGACCGTCAAAGGCTGCTCGACGACGGCCGGTGGCGCCGCTTCAATCGCTGGTGCGGCGACGGTCGCCACGACCGGCGCATTCGGTGCCACCGCAGCGACGGCAACGGACGCCGGCTCTTCGGCTGCTTTCCGCAGCCGATCTGCCATCGCGATGACTTCGTTGTCGGGCGGGAGATCGAGCTCTTGTTCGACAAGAAGCTCGTATACGCGGGCATGCTGCAACGCGCCCGCGCGATCGCCGGACGCGGACAGTGCTTCCATGAGACCGACGGTGACGCGCGCGTTGAGCGGCTCGAGCGCGGCGAGCTTTCGCCACCATCCTATAGAAGTGGCTGAGTCTCCTGCCGCCCGCGATGCACGTGCGAGTGCCTCGAGCACGCGCGAGTACTCCGCGGCGAGGCTTGCTCGCTCGGACTCGACCCAGCGCGAGAATTGGTCGGCCCCGGGGACGTGAAATCCGTCGAGGAAGGGACCGTGATAGAGTGACGCGGCCTTGGCATCATCGCCGCGAGACACGGCGGCCGCGAAGTCGGAGACGTCGCTCGAGATGAGCTCCGGGTCGAGTCGGAGCTCTTTCGCGCCATCGATCGCGGATTCGTCGCCGAGGTCTTTGCGGAGGGCGTAGAGCGCTTGGGTCAGGGCGCGCGGACCGCGTTCGTCGTCGGCGTCTGGCCATAGGAGTGCCAGCAGCTTGTCCCGCGTCACCCGGCGCTGTCCCGCGCGCGCGAGGAACGCGAGGATCGCCATGCGACGGGGTTGTGCGGCAGCGCCCGCGATAGGCGAGCCGGTGGCGTCAACGACGGAAAGACCGCCAAGGGCGTTGATGCGAATCACGTGCGTCGGTACGGGCGAGGGCGCGGTGCGCTGCTGGGGCGGTTCCAAGGTAGAGAGCATGCTCGGGCGCGGCAACGGAAATGGTTCGAGTCGATTGGTTGCGCGCGATCCTAATTGCGCACATCACGCGGATATCACCCCGAGAAACTGCCAGGGACCTGGCCGGAGCCAATTAGCGATCTGTAACGATCGTATGTCGCGTCGTGGCAACGATTTGACGAGCGACTTGGTCGGGTGATTTGCGCGGAATTGCTCCGAGTAGTGTTGCACCGCGCGCCAGAACGGCGCCGCGGTTCTCGAACCAAGAAATCTCATCCAACTCGGAGATTCAGATGCGTAAACAACTTCTTTTCGACGATGATCTGAAAGGCGTCGCGCGCGAGACTGCATCAAGCCGGACCGTTCGATGACTCCCGAAGAGGTCCAACTCGTCCGCGCAACGTGGGAGGTCGCCGCGAGGGACCCCGACATCCTCACCACGAATTTCTACGCCCATCTGTTCGCGATCGACTCCGGCATTGCGCGGATGTTCGGGGGCGTCGACATGGCTTCACAGAAGAAGAAGGTCGCCCAGGCGCTCGCCGTCGTCGTCACGGCGCTCGACGATCTCGACGCGTTGCTTCCGGCCCTATCCGCCCTGGGCAAGCGACACGTGAAATACGGCGTCGAGTCGCGGCACTTCGATGCCGTCGGCGACGCGCTGACCTGGGCGCTTCGCGATTCACTCGGCGATCTGTTCACGGCCGACGTCCAGCGCGCGTGGGGTGATGCCTACGCCGTCGTCGCTTCAGTCATGCGGCGTCCGCTCGAGCGCGGCGAAACGCGCCCAAGCTTACAGTCCGCTTCATAAAACTCTCGCAAACCCACCCGAGATACTACAATGCGCGACCTCACTTTCGTCGCGGGACTCGTCTCGCTCGCTGCGTGTGGAGACAGTTCGCGTCCGACGGCGCCGCGAGCGTCCTCCGAGGCCTCGACCTCGCTGGTTCAGGCTTCCGACGTCCACGCGGCCGCGGGCAAGCCCACCGACCAGATCGGCTTTACCAGGGTCACCGAAGTCACGTCAAGTATCGTTCTCGTTCAGCCCGGAGCCGCCGAAGAGGTCAAGGTGGCGTGTCCCGCGGGTACGACTCTCGTGGGCGGAGGATATCATTTCACAGGATTCAACAATCAGACGACGCCGCCGTGGATTTGGTGGAATCAGCGGTACTATGCCAGCCCGGACTCGTGGACGGTCAGAGCCTCGAACACGCAACCAGGGGCGGTGGTGTTTGGACTCGTCGTCTCAGCCTATTGCCTGAGCTGATCGTCGGAACGTTGCCGATGTGATACGAGAGATGGCATATGATTTTTATCATATGCCATCTCATTTTCGTTTGGTCTTGCGTTCGCGTTCGCCGTGTAGCGGTCGTCGGGGTGCCGGCCGTGGCTACATCTATTTCGGCGTCAGCTGAGGCTCATCGGACGCGACTGGTCGCTAGCCGATTGCCTTATCGACCGCGCCAGTTGCGCGCTCGACGGCGGCGCGCGTTTGCGCTAAGAGCTGATTTGCTTCCTGGATCAGACCCGCTCCACGCGACTTGTCTTCCAATGACGAAACATTGATTCGTACGTTGTAAACTGCTCCGCGACACGCGGCGTCCGCGAGCAGCGCCGCGACGCCGGCGTCCGACACGGCGTTCGTGTTGCCCTTCTCAGCGCAGATGGCGGCGAGATCGGCAACGGCGGCACAGGCACGAGCCGTCTCGAGCGGAACCTCGGCAGCGCCGAGCAGGGCGTCGGTGATCGCGGTCTGTCGAGCGTTCAAAGCGCCGGCTGGTTCAGAGGGCAGCTTGTACGCGACCATCACCGCCTCGTACGACGCCGCGTCGCGTGCGATGAGCGCAGAGAGGGTGTTCACAAGACCAGCTGCCTTGAGTCCGAGCTCGCGCATCTCCGCGTCGACCGCTGCGTACTTCTTTCGACCGAACGTCAGCCCCGCGACCATCTGCGCGAGCGCAGCGCCGAGCGCGCCAACGAGTGCCGCGACGCTTCCGCCGCCCGGTGCTGGTGTCGGACTCGCAACGGCACCGACGAAGCCGGTAAGCGACTGTCCACCTTGCACTGCTTCGCGGACTTTATTCTCGAGCACCATCTCGGGCTTGAAGTCGCGAAGCCCGATGTGTCGCGCGGCGGTCTCGAAGAGGGCGCGCTCGGGCACGAGTCCGACGATCTCACTCCACGTCGGCGAAACGCCCTGTGCCTCGGCCTCCATCTTCACCATGTCGTAGGCGCGATAGAGGGGCGTTTTCTCGGTGTCGACGAGATTCATCGAGACCTGCGCCTGTCCGTCGACCTCGAGGCCGAGCCCCTTCACATAGCGAAGCCCGCCGGACGACCCGCGCACTGCCTTCGCGACTGCCTTCGCCACCGGGACGTTCGTCGCCGGTCCGAGATACACGTTGTATGCGACGAGGAATGGACGCGCGCCGATCGCGACCGCGCCCGCGGTCGGATGGATCTTGGATGGGCCGTAATCCGGCTTTCGCGACGCCGCGCCGGCGTTCATTTCCTCGCGGATGCCTTCGAACTCGCCACGACGGACGTCGGCGAGGTTCTCGCGCGTCGGCGTCGAGGCGGCGCGTTCGTATAAGAAAACTGGAATCTCGAGATCGCGCCCAACGCGTTCGCCGAGGGTGCGGGCGAGGACGATGCAGTCTTCCATCGTCGTTCCTTCGAGCGGAATGAACGGAACCACGTCCGTCGCGCCCATGCGCGGATGTTCCCCGGTGTGATGATTGAGATCGATCAGCTCTCGCGCGGTACGAATTCCAGCGAACGCCGCATCGACCGCGTGCTCGACCGGAGCGACGAACGTGACGACCGTCCGGTTGTGCGACTGGTCGGACGAGACGTCGAGAATCGCGACCCCTTCGACGGCGGCGATTGCGTCGCGAATCTTGGCGACGACCTCGGGGCTACGACCCTCGGAAAAATTCGGAACACATTCTATCAGTTTCATTGGTCGCTTGGTGTTGGGCTTGAAGACAAATTCGGTGTCATCCCGAGCGAGGCGAGGGATCGCGTTCACTCCGTCAGTTTAACGGCTGCGGGAGGAGAGCGATCCCTCGTCGCTTCGCTCCTTGGGATGACTCGCAGGCCTATCTCAGCGCCTCCATCAGCCACGCATGCATCGTCGGGTTTCCGGCGACTAACGACGTATGCGCGACGGGACACGGCTCGCCGGCGATGTTCGTGACGACGCCGCCCGCTTCGCGAACGAGCAAGAGGCCGGCGGCGATGTCCCACGGAGCGAGGCTCAACTCCCAGAAGCCCTCGAAGCGTCCGCACGCGACGTCGGCGAGGTCGAGCGACGCCGAGCCAGGGCGGCGAATGCCGGCGGTCTCGCGCATGACGCGAGACATCATTCGCAAATACTCATCGGTGTGGCTGCCTTCTTTGAACGGGAAGCCGGTCCCGATGAGTGCACGTGATGCGTCGGTGATCGGCGAGACCTGAATCGGCTGACCGTTGGCGCGTGCGCCGCCACCCGCCGTCGCCGTGAACAACTCGCCGCTCGACACATTGAGCACGACGCCGGCGAGCAGCTCGTTGTTGTCCATCGCGGCGATCGAGACCGCATACCACGGAAAGCCGTGGAGGAAGTTCGTCGTCCCGTCGAGTGGGTCGACGACGAAGGTCAGCTCACCTTTGTGCTCGATCGACGGCGTCAGCTCTTCGCCGAGTATTTGTGCGCCGGAGTGGCGGTCGTTGATGATTTCAGCAATCGCGTGTTCCGCGGCGCGATCGACCTCCGTCACGAAATCGGCGCGCGCTTTCGTTTCCCAGTCGATGGTGCGATGATCGGACGAGCGTTCTCGGATGACCTCTGCTCCGCGCGCGGCAGCCGCGACGCAGGTCGCCAGTAGCGCCCGGCTCGTATTAGTTTGAGCGGATGTCACGGATCTTTAGTGGTATCCAGCCGTCCGGCGAGTTGCATATCGGCAACTACCTCGGCGCGGTGAAGAATTGGGTGCAGCTCCAGCATCAGTACGAGTCGATCTTCTGCATCGTCGACTATCACGCCATCACCGGACCCTACGAGCCGGAGTCGCTTCGTCAACGACGGAAAGCGATGGCCATTTCGCTCCTGTCCGCCGGGATCGATCCGAACGTCTGCTCGCTGTTCGTGCAGTCCCAGGTGCCGGAACATACGGAGCTAGCCTGGATCTTCAACACCATCACGCCACTCGGCGAGTTGGAGCGACAGACGCAGTTCAAGGAGAAGTCGCAGCGACAGGACAGCATCCTCGCCGGCATCCTGAACTACCCCGTGCTTCAGGCCGCTGACATCCTGCTTTATCGCGCGGACGCGGTGCCGGTTGGCGAAGATCAGGTGCAGCACCTCGAGCTGTCGCGCGTTGTGGCGCGTCGTTGGAACGCCGCGTTCGGGCTGCCGACGGGACGAAAGACCGAGGACGGGACGGATGAGCGCGAAGCATTCTTCCCTGAGCCCAGGGCGATGCTGACTCCGACGCGTCGCATCATGGGGCTCGACGGTCAGGCGAAAATGTCGAAGTCGATGGGCAACACGATCGGGCTGCTGGAATCGACGGAATCGATTTGGGCGAAGCTACGTCCAGCGGTGACCGATCCGAAACGAATTCGCAAAACCGATCCCGGGACACCTGAAGTTTGTAACATCTATCACCTGCACAAAGCGTTTAGTCCGCCGGCGACGGTTGAACACGTCGCGACGCAGTGCTCGACCGCCGGTTGGGGCTGTATCGATTGTAAGAAAGTGCTCGCGGAGTCGATGGAGACCGAGCTCGTTCCGATTCGCCGAAGAGCAGCGGAACTGGAGAACAAGCCGAAGGAAATCGACGATGCGCTCGCGGCGGGCGGTGAGCACTGCCGAGCGATCGCGCGCGAGACGATGAAAGAAGTTCGCGACCGGATGGGATTCTGAACTTGCATCACGGCGCCGGTCGGCATGAGGCGTGCATTTTGGCCGAACAGTCTCGTCGCCGGATCGCTATCCATGCAGTTCTTTCGCAGTCTCATCCAACGTTTCAGAACGTGGACGCATTTTCGGCGTTCGCGGCAGCTTCCTGCGGCACTCATGTTCATCGACTTCACGAGTCCGCGACCGCCAATCCATCGCGACGTCAGCGCGAACGGCGTTCGGGTGTTCAGCTTGTGCGGTGGATGTGGGGCTCGGTTGCAGGCCAGTGCGACGCTCTGCGAAGAGTGCGCGCAAAAGCGGAGTCGTCCCGCGCGTCCATTCTGACCGCCGCCCAGGGCGGAATCTCCTGAGTGTTTGCGGGTCACGCCGCCCTGGCGTTATTCGCGAAGGGAAAACGGCCGCGCGTTCCTCTCGCTCTTTTCCTGGCCGTTGCCTTCGCTCCCGACTGGATCGAATGGATTTTCGCCGCATTCGGCCATCGCAATCGAGAATTCTCTCATTCGCTCGTTTCCGTCGGGATCGGCGCAACGCTCGTGGCATTGGTCTATGGCGCTGCGCGGCGTGACTGGAACGGAGCGCTCGCCCTCTGGCTGACCTATGCCTCGCACTGGCCGGCTGACTTCATCACCGCGAGAAAACCGACGTGGCCTGGCGGCCCGACCATCGGACTCGCGATGTATTCGAGGCCCGTCGCCGATGCGCTGATCGAGAGCGCGCTCGTCGGCGTTTGCTGGTTCCTCTACCGCCGATCGCTGCCCGAGGCATCTCGAACGCGAGCCGGCTCTCCGTTGATTCCCCTCGGGCTCGTCATTCTGCAAATCACGTTTCTCATCCTTATCTCGCCGGTGCAGATCTAGGCTGGCGAGTCCACACATGAGATCGCATTTTCCGCTCGCGTTGCCTCGTGCGCCGCATGCCTCTTGCAACCAACGGAAGAGACATCAATCGCGAGCGGAGCAATGGCAGACGACACAGGTCCACGAGGGCTCGTCACGCTGGTGTGCATCACCTGCGGAAACGAGAAGTTCTACGATCGAGCGGTACCGGACGCCGTCACGTGTGAAAAGTGCGGTGGAACGGTGTTTCGAACCTTCGCCACCCCGACAGAGCCTGACGACGCGTCGATTGCGCAACTCGAAGAACAAGCGCGCAGCATCAGCTACGGAGATCCGTCGCCGGACACCGCGAGCGACGTGCGCGACTTGGACAATCGCTGAGCGTGCATCGCGGCGTTGATCGGGCGGGAGTGACCCATCGTCATCAGCGTCCACATCGCCGCGAATTTGATTCAGTCGCCCTCGTCATTCGCCGCGGCGGTCGAAGCGTTTCGCCTGAGCGTTCTCGCCAAGCTGCTCCTGGCGACGATCCTCGGCGGCGCCATCGGGCTCGAACGAGAGATGGCGGGGAAGCCCGCCGGACTTCGAACGAACATTCTCATCTGCATCGGCGCCGCGCTCTTCACGCAGCTGTCGGTCGATCTCGCACGAATCGGTTTCACACCCGACGGGCGACCTTACGGTGATACGACGCGAATCGCGGCACAGATCGTGTCGGGCATCGGCTTTCTCGGCGCCGGAGCAATTCTTCACGGTGAAGGCGCGGTCGTCGGCCTGACCACCGCGGCAACGGTGTGGGTGGTCGCCGCGGTCGGCGCCGCCGTCGGAGCTGGGGCCTTCATCGACGCCGCCGGCGGCACAGTCCTCATCATGGTGGTGCTCGTCGGCCTTCGTCCGGTCGAGCGAAAGCTTCAGGCGAAGCGGCGGCGCATCAAAGCGACGCTGCGCGTGAAGCCGGGACTCGACTTCGACACGTTCTCCGAGGTCATCCAGGGGAGCGGGGTGCACGTGTACTCCCACCGTACCTTTGAGCACGACACCGACCGCACGTTCGAGATGGAGTTGATCGGCGCGACGAAGCAGCTCGACGTGTTGTGCGACCGGCTGCGCGGCCGGAAGGACGTCATCAGCATCACAACGGAATGACCGACCGATTACTTGTCGTCGATCTCGCGGCGATCTCAAAAAACTGGGCACTGCCGCCGGAAGGCGAGCAACGAATTCGGGAAGCAACTCCACCGGGCTGGCAGATCCACGTCGTTCGAGCTCCCACGAGCTCCGACGGTGACGGCCCGGCTCGCCCAAGCGACGAAGTGATGGAAGCCATCGTCGGCGCCGAGGCGTATTACGGTTTTGGTATGCCGAAACTCTTATTCGCGGAAGCGAAGAAGCTGAAGTGGATCCATTCTTCAGCCGCGGGAGTCGGCAACTCGATGTATCCCGAGATGTTGGCCAGCGACGTGCTGTTCTCCAACTCGGCCGGTGTGCACGGATCCCCGATCGCGGAGTACATCGTCGCCGGCATTCTCCATTTCCTCCGCGGCTTCGACATCGCGATCGACCAACAGCGCCGGACGGAGTGGAGCAAGACCGAATTCGTTCGAATGGAATCCGTCCTTCGAGAGGTCGACTCCGTCCACGCGCTGATCATTGGCGTCGGCGGTCTCGGGGGCGGAGCAGGAGAACGGCTCGCGGCTCTCGGCGCGCACGTTACCGGAGTTCGCCGCCGGCTCGGGCTCGGGCCGCCGCCCGGCTTCGAGCGGGTGGTTTCGCTCGACGATATCGACCGCGAGCTTCCTAACCACGATGTCGTCGTCCTTGCCGCCCCGCTCACGGCCGAGACAAACCGGATCCTGACCGCCGAGCGGCTCGATTTGCTTCCGCGGAGCTCCATCGTGGTGAACGTCGCCCGCGGAGCAATGCTCGATCAGGATGCCCTCATCGAACGCCTCATCGACGGACGAATTCGCGGAGCCGTCCTCGACGTTTTCCGGGAGGAGCCGCTGCCTCCCGAAAGCCCGCTCTGGGGTCTCCGCCAAGTCCTCCTGACCCCACACGTTTCCCCGGTTTCGCCCGGCAGATATTGGCCCCGCCAACTCGATCTATTTCTCGACAATTGGAGCCGATACTTGAAAGGCGAGCCATTGAGAAACGTCGTGGACAAGAGGGCTGGGTATTAATGGAAAAGATCATCAAAGCGGCGGTCGACCGAGGTGCGTCCGACCTGCACATCAAAGCGGGCGACGTATTTCGCGCGCGCATCGACGGTGAGCTCGTCGCGCTGACGAAGCAGACGCTGACGCCTGACCAAACGCGTTCGATCGCGCTGCACCTCATGAACAACGAGGACGACAAGGCGCGCGTCGACAAGCTGCTCGACTACGACTGCTCCTGGTCAGCGCCGGGCATCGGCCGATTCCGCGTGAACATCATGAAACAGCGCGGTTCGTTCGGAATCGTCATGCGCTGCATTCCGTGGGAAGTGCCGACGTTCGAGAAGCTCGTGCTGCCGCCGGTCATGGCGCAGATCGCGGAGACGGAGCGCGGCATGGTACTCGTGACGGGCGTCACCGGCTCGGGGAAATCGAGCACGATGGCCGCGTTGATCAACTACATCAATCGCCGTGAGAGCCGACACATTCTCACGCTCGAGAATCCGATCGAGTTCTTGCACCGCGACGACAAGTCGTCGGTGACTCAGCGCGAGATTGGCTCTGACACGACCGACTTCAAGATGGGTCTGCGTGCGGCGCTGCGTCAGGATCCCGACGTCATCATGATCGGTGAAATGCGCGACGCCGAGACGGTCGACACGGCGATCAAAGCGGCAGAGACCGGACACTTGTTGATGTCGACGCTGCACACGCCGGACGCGCAGAGCACTATTCTCCGCATCATGGCGATGTTCCCGCCGGAAGAGCAGAACGTCATACGCATTCGCCTTGCGGAGTCGCTGTCGGCGGTCATCTCGCAGCGTTTGCTTCCGCGCGCGTCGGGGAAGGGGCGCGTCGTCGCGGCGGAAGTCATGATCAACACGCCGGCGATCAAAGATCTCATTCTCGAGGGGACGCGCATCGGCGAAATCCGGGACTTCATCGCCGAGGGGCGCGACCAGTACGGAATGCAAACGTTCGATCAGTGTCTCACTGATCTCGTCACGAGCGGTGAAGTGACGTTCGAGACGGCGAAGGCCGCCGCGAGCAACCCGTCGGACTTCGAGCTCAAGATGACGATGTTCTCACGCGTCTCGCAGCCGGCGAAACCGGCGGCTGCGGCGCCGGTGGCGGCGCCGGCCGAGGCGGCGGTCGCGACGCAATCGCCGTCCAACCAACTCGAAGGAATGCAGGTCGGAGGGTTAGATTTCCTTTCACAATGACCGTAAACCTGCGCGGAGTTTTCGCCCCCGTCGTCACGACCTTCTCGACTGAGAATGGAGAACTCGACGTCAAGTCTTTCGAGGCGAACGTCGCCGCGCATCTCGCGGCAGGACTGCACGGGATAGTCGTTACTGGGTCCACTGGTGAAGCGGCGCTGCTCGATTTCAACGAGCGCGCCGCTCTTGTCGAGGCCACCCGCCGCGCGACGCCGAGCGACAAGGCGGTGATCGTCGGCACGGGCGCGGAGTCGACGCGAACCTGTCTCGCGCAGACACGTGAAGCGGCGCGCCGAGGGGCGGATGTCGTGCTCGTCGTGGCGCCGCACTACTACAGCTCGTCGATGACGACGCCCGCTCTTCGCGCGCACTACCTGCGGGTCGCGGACGAGAGTCCAGTGCCGGTCATGTTGTACACGATCCCGAAGTACATGCACTTCGCGCTCGAGGCGGAGCTCGTCGCCGAGCTGGCGAAGCATGAGAACATCATCGGGATGAAGGACAGCTCGGGAAATCGCGATCTGTGGACCGGCTACATGAAGTCGCAGTCGCCGGCGTTCAAGGTGCTGACCGGCAATGCTCAGATGTTCCATCACGCGATGGCGACGGGCGGCACCGGCGGCATTCTCGCGGGCGCGCTGTTCGCGCCGTCGATTGCGCTCGACATTTTCGACTCGGTTGTCCGCGGCGACGAAGCATCAGCCGTCGCGGCGCAGTCGCGCTTCACTCCGATGGGCGCGAAGATCGTTGGAGAGCTCGGCGTCCCGGGGGTGAAGGCGGCGTTGGACCGCGTCGGGATGGTCGGTGGACCGGTTCGCTCTCCGCTCGTTGCCCTTGACGACGCGCAGCGAGACGTCGTCAACGCGATGATCGAGAGCGCGGAGCTCGCCACCGCCTAGAGTGGACGCCGGCTCGTCGCATCTCGCGCGACTGGGCTCGGCGTCGAGGCCGGCGGGGAGCCGTGCCGCGAGCGACGCCCGAACGTACTGCGCCGACGTGCTGCGCGGCCTCGGTTTCTCCGTCAAGGAACAGGAATTCGGATACTCTAAATTCGCCGGAGCGTTTGCCGCTCCAGCCGCCGGCTTATGCGTCGCCGCGTTCGCGGTCGCGATCTTCGTCATGCGGCCGCTGTCGGCGAGTGCGCTGACCGCGATTGGAACGATCGCGGCGGTCCTTGTTCAGCTATTTCGACTCATCGCCGGTCGTGGCGTCCTTGGTTTTCCTCTGGCGCGCGCGCGAGGGGTCAATCTCGAGGCAGTGCGAGGAGGCGGCGAGCCGAACGTGTGGCTCGTTGCGCACATCGACTCGAAGTGGCAGCCAGTGTCGATGATCGTACGCGTGTCGGGGGTGATTCTGTCGGCGATTGGGCTCGCCGGTCTCGTTGCAACGTCGGTCTCGATGCACGCGCCGATGAATTCGCTCGCGACGCTTTTCGTTGTCGTTGCGGTCCTCGGCTCGATTCCGCTGCTGCTCTCGATCGTTGGTTCGCGAAATCACGGGACACTCGACAATGCGAGCGGCGTCGCGGCCGTCCTCGCAGCAGCCGAGTTGTCCGATGGAATCTCTGTGGGAATTTTGATCACCGATGCAGAGGAGCTTGCGCTCGCGGGTGCGCGCGGGTGGGCACGCGCGCGAAAGCCAGGTATCGCCCTCAACTGCGACAGCATCGACGACGACGGACCGCTCGTCGTGATGCACAGCTCTCCGGCGCCCGGGCGCCTCGCGACGACGATGGCGGGTGTGGCGCGGGAAGCCGGCGAGTCGCTCCGGATCATGCGACTCATTCCCGGAATTCTGACCGATCACGTCGCGCTCGCCGCCGCGGGTTGGACGACGCTGACACTCAGCCGGGGTACCGCACGTACTTTGCGAAGAATTCATACGTCGCGTGACACGCTCGCGACGATGCGCGGAGCGGGGATCGAAGGAGCCGCGCGCGTGCTCGCGAAAACCGTAGCGGAGCTCTCCTGATGGCTGTCGTGCTTCTCGTCGCCGCAATCGCCCTCGGGTTGTTGATGATTCCGTTCGGGTTCCCCGGAACGCTGGTCATCTTCGGGGCAGCGCTCTGCTACTATCTGCTCGTCCCCGGTGGCGCGATCGGTCTCGCGACCGTCGTCGTCATGGGCATTCTGATGGTTTTCGCCGAAGGGCTCGAGTGGGTGCTCACGAGCAGGTTCACGAAACGCTATGGCGGGTCGCGGCGCGCCGGCTGGGGCGCGATCATCGGAGGCATGATCGGCGCGTTCCTCGGCGTGCCGGTTCCGGTCGTTGGCTCGGTCGTCGGAGCGTTTGTCGGAGCGTTCGTTGGTGCGTTCGTGTTCGAGTGGAGCCGCGGCACCAACACAACGGGCTCCGCCCGCGTCGCGTGGGGGGCATTCATCGGGCGAGTCGTTGCCGCCGCCATGAAAGTTGGAATCGGGCTCGCAATGGCAGTATGGATCCTCGTCGCTGCTGTTGCCTAAAACGACGCTAACGGCGCAGGCAGTAACGGCGCAATCCGATTAACAGCGCAATCCGATTAACAGCGCAAACTGCCAGACAGCGCAAACTGCCAGACAGCGCAAACTGCCAGACAGCGCAAACTGCCAGACAGCGCAAACTGCCAGACAGCGCAAACTGCCAGACAGCGCAAACTGCCAGAC
>Ga0070683_100002055_pt1 | contig 15880 bp, 8 predicted proteins | sample KBSC713LmetaG_FD_64662 | JGI IMG/M metagenome (GOLD analysis project Ga0070683, IMG submission 64662) | Corn rhizosphere microbial communities from Kellogg Biological Station, Michigan, USA - KBS C7.1-3L metaG | ecosystem: Host-associated > Plants > Roots > Rhizosphere ...
GAAAACGCCGTTGGTGCAACTACTTACGCACGCCGCCGCCGACAACCTCGCAGTCGCCGACGCGAACCAGTTACCACTCTTCGATTTATAACCGGACAGTACTGATCGGGAATGGGGAATCGTGGGAATGGGGAATCGGGAGCTGGAGAAGAATCAACAAAAGTACGGGCGGATGGGAGTGGCAGCGGGGAGGCCGATTCCCCATTCCCACGATTCCCCCTTCCCGATTGCCGATTCCCAAGGGCGGGGTGGCGGGGTGGTGGCAGATTGCCGATTCCCAAGGGCGGGGTGGCGTGGGGCGGGCGTGTTGCCGTGGTGCGGGCGCGTCGTCACTCCCTCACACCGCGACATCCGGAGGACATCGTGCGCAGCCCCGCCCGTTCGCTCTTCGTGCTCGTGGCGCTCGCACTGCTCGCGCCGCGCATACACGCGCAAACCCCGGCCGACAGCCAGGCCCTCGACAGCATCCACACAGGCATGGCGGTGTCTGTCGTGAGCACGGGCGAGGTGACGTCCGACTCGATACGCCTCATCGCGTCGCTGCTGCGCGCGAACGGGGCGAGCGAGTCGCGCGCGCGGGTCGTGGCGGCCGCCGTCGTGCGCCACGCACGCAGCCAGTCGATCGATCCGCTGCTGCTCGTAGGCGTGATTGGCGTGGAGAATCCTCATCTCGACATTCGGGCGCGGGCGCACGACGGATCCGTGGGCGTGATGCAGGTGCAGCCCTTCTGGCGCAAACACATCACGGGGTGTGGCGATGACCTGCGCAATGCGGACGTGAACGTGTGCTACGGCACGCGCATCCTGCGCATGGCCATTGACAGCTCGGATTCGCTCACGGAAGCCTTGCGACGCTACAATGGGTGCCGGGGGAAGAGTGAGCGATGCACGCGCTACACGAACGCGGTGTTCAGTCGCGCCGGGCGCGCGCTACTGCTCGCGCGGAGCACCCAGGACGGCGCACGCTGAACCCTCTCGCTACGGCCGCGTGCGCGTCGCCTTCTGCAGCAACGCCACCAGCGCGCTGTCCGGAATGTCACGCCAGTCGTCGGGGAAGGCGTCGAGCTGGCGGGTTTCCGAAGGCTGGTCGAACACCAGCACCTTGAGCGATTTCGGCAGCGGGAGATCCTTTCCCACTACGGCCGCCGGGCTGAAGTACTGCTCGAACACGTCCCAGTGCACGCCCCGCGGCCACTCGATCGTCCGGCGGTTCGTGCGAACGGGCCGATCGCTGAGCGAGGTCACGCGACTGGCATTGGTGACCGCGCTGCCGAGATCTCCTCGCGGCCCGCGGGAAGCCAGGCTGGGTACGATGGGCGGCGCCGCGTTCGCCACACTGAGCACCAGGTCGGTCATGTCCGGCGCGACCGAGAGGCGCATCTTCCAGTAGTAGTCGATCCCTCTCCAATTCACGGGATCACGCGACTCCAGTTCGTAATCGCCCGGCGCGACGTAGGCAGCCGCGGCGCCCGCTCCATCCGTCGCCAGTCGCGTGGTGTCGCCGTTTGCCGCGATCAGCAGCAAATGCACGCCCCGGATGGGAAAGGCCGGCGACGCGCCGTCGCCAATCGCCAGAAAGATCTTGGCGTAGAGACTGTCCGTGCCGAATGCCACCGGATTTCCCGCGGGCACAATCTGCGCACGCGCGGTAGTGCCAGTGACCAGACAGGCCGCCAGCAGGAAGGCGCAAACCGCCGCGCGGCGGCCAATCGACTGAGCATGCATCCCTCGATTGTCGCGCTTTAACCTGCCGCCCGTCAAGAGCAACGCGCGCCCGCAACGCCACAGAGGGGGGGCGCGTAAAGATTGTCGGGCCAGACGCTGGCAGCAGACGGCACGAGCCTGCGGCGACCGGTTCCCGGCTACAACCATCCTCCGGAGGGATATCATGAAGCGCGTGTACATCGCTATTCTGGCGCTCGCATTTCTGGGCGGAGCCGCGACCACAGTGAGCGCTCAAAGCGATCAGGGAAGCCAGCAGGGCGGACGGGCTGGTGGACGGGCCCGCATGATGGACCAGTTGCTCAAGGGCATTGAGCTGAGCAGCGCCCAGAAGGCGTCCGTTGATTCGATCCAGACGAGCTACCAGTCGCAGATGCCGGCCTTCACACCCGGTTCGCCACCGGATTCGAATGCGCGGGCACAGCGCCGTCAGCTCATGCAGAAGGAAACGGCTGACATTCGCAACGTCCTCACGCCCGACCAGCAGAAGACGTTCGACAAGAATCTGGAAGACATGCGCAGCCGCATGGGCAGACGAGGTCGGTAAGCCCAGGCACGTTGGAGCCGGCACGACTGCCGGCTCCGGCCCTTCCACCTCCAACCAGGGCGTCCGGCGGTATCCGCCGGACGCCCTGTCGTTGTGGAACACCGCGAGCGCGTGTCGGACCCCTGTTCCGTGAAGGGGACGCGGACGGCGCTCCGGCGACAATGTGAGAGTCGCACGGCCTTGCCTGCGTTACATGTGTGCGCGGCGGTGTGCGCGGCGCCCTCTCGTCCCGGCCTCGCCGGCGTCGAGCCGGACCCCACTGACTCGTTCGGGAGCTCTTCATGCCACGCTTCATCTCGCAGGTGCTCGCCGTCGGACTGACCCTCTCGCTCGCGATCCCGGCCAGCGCATCGGCGCAGTTCGGCAACCTCATCAAGAAGGCCAGGAAGGCAACCAGCAGCGAAGCAGCGGCGACACCCACTGCGGGAGGGCCCGAGCTCACGGAGCAATCGGTGCAGGGATTGCTGCGCGCGCTTCCTCTCATTCAGAACATGACGCAGACGCGCGGCTCGCTCGTCACGCGAGAACAGTCGGCAAGCCGCGAATACGGCAGCCTCATGGAACAGCATGGCGCCGAGAACGCGGCGTACAACAAGTCCACGCAGGATGTCGGCAATTGCCGTGACGATGCCTTCAGCAAAATCAACGACGCGCACCAGAAGGCGGCAGAGGCAAAGCAGGCGAATCTCATGAACGATCCAGCGGCCATGCAGCAGTACATGGCGCTGGCCCGCGAGTCCGCCGCGCTTCAGGCGAAGGGCGACATGAAGGGAGCGATAGCGCTCAATCAACAGTTCCAGGCAAAGATGCTCGGCATCAACCCGAAGGCCGATTCGGCACAGGTGGACAGGGAGTGCGGCAAGGTTCCCGCAAAGCCTGCGTGGCTCGCACGGGCCGATTCGCTCTCCACTCTCGCCAATACGTTGAGCGACAGCGTTCGCTCGATCGAGAACCGCATGGGGACGGAGGGCTCGCGGGCGAGCGGGATGGACATCGTCGCCTACAACGTCGCCTTCGAGCGCCTCACCACCTGGTACCACGCTCCGAACGGCAACGGGAATCTCAGCAAGACGGAATACGCCCTGCTCGACTCGCACAAACAGCAACTCGAACAGTACTCCGGCATCTTCCGGTGATTGGCGTGCAGCGGGCCATCGCCTACGTGCTCGGCGCGCTGCTGCTCGGCGCGCCGGGTAGTCCCACTGGCGTGGCGCTGCCCCGCTCCACGCTGGCCGTGCGCACCGCTGGTGCGTGGCGCGTCTGGTGGCGCGCGGACCGGGCGCCGGAGCGCTGGACCGAGCCGAACTCGGCGTTGGCCAACGCGATATCGTGGCGCGCGGCCGGCGCCGGGATGCTGTGGAGTGAAATCGAGCTCGCCGGCTCCGGCGAGGCATGGCGGACACGCGTGGTGCTGGTGAAGCTCGATCCGCGCGCGGTTCGGCTGCGACTCGACACGGCGTTCACCGCGCGACTCACTCCCGCGTGGACGCTCACGCGCGCCGACCCGCACGCCGTCTTCGCGGTGAACGCCGGCCAGTTCGTGCAGGCACTTCCCTGGGGCTGGGTCGTGCTGGGCGGACGGCAGTTCCTCGCGCCGGGGCGCGGGCCGTTGTCGGTCGCCGTCGTGATGGATTCCAGCGGAATGCTCCACTGGCTGCGCGGCAACGACGTGCTTCGTCATCCACCGACGCACGTGGCGTGGGCGTTCGAGTCCTATCCCGCGCTGCTCGATTCCGGCGTGGTCCCCGAGCCACTGCGTGCCAACGGCCACGGCCTTGATGTCGCCCATCGCGACGCACGCCTGGCGCTCGGCCGGTTGGCGGACGGGACGCTGCTCGTCGCGCTCACCCGATTCGGAGCATTCGGCGGCACGCTCGGGCCGGTGCCGTTCGGCCTCACGACACCAGAGATGGCCGCGCTCATGGGCGCACTCGGCAGCCGCGATGCGGTGCTGCTCGATGGCGGCATCTCCGCGCAGATGCTCCTTCGCGATGCATCGGGTGCAACGCATCACTGGCGCGGACTGCGTGAAGTCCCGCTGGCGCTGATGGCGTTACCGGGAAGCGTCGCGCGCAGCGCGACTGCGGGAAGCGGTCGCCTTTGGCGACCTGCGGGAAGCGGCGACTGAGCCTGACGGCTCAGCGCCTGCGGGAAGCGTCGCGCGCAGCGCGACTGCGGTTACGCCCTACGCCAGCCGTTTTCGATTCTCCATTCCGCACTGGCCATCCCCAACTGAACGGCGGTGGGGAGAGGTAGATTTCTGAGACAAGGGGGCACGGTGGGGGCAGTTCCCCCTCAGCCGCCGAGAATTGGCCTGTTCGGCGCTTCCCGCAGTCGCGCCGTGCGCGACGCTTCCCGCAGGTCGCCAAAGGCGACCGCTTCCCGCAGGTCGCCAAAGGCGACCGCTTCCCGCAGGCCGCCTTCGGCGGCCGCTTCCCTCAGACGGTCGGGCCTTCTGCCGGTCGGCCGCTTCCCGCCCCCCGCGGCATCGTGAGCGTAAAGGTCGAGCCCTCACCTTCACGGCTCGCGAGCCGCAGCTCACCGCCCATCGCGCGCACGAGATCGCGGCTGATCGCCAGGCCCAGACCCGTGCCGCTGCCACGCCGGTTGAGCGCGTTGTCGAGCTGCACGAAGGGCTCGAATACGGCCTCGCGTTTGTCTCCCGGAATGCCAATGCCGGTGTCAATGACGCGGATGTCGACGCTCCGCTCGTGCCCCTCGCACTGGACGACCACCCGTCCGCCAGCGTGCGTGAACTTCGTGGCGTTCGACAGGAGGTTGACGATCACCTGCTGCAGTCGCACCGGATCCGCGTACACGGTGCACGCCGCACCACAACGCTGGTACTCGTAGTCGATGTGCTTGCGCTGGAGCTGGGTCGCAATCATGTCGAGCGACGCGGCGATCACGTGGTCCAGCGTGACCATCTCCGGCTCGAAGGTGGTCGTGCCCGCCTCCAGTTTGGCGAAACTCAGAATGTCGTCTATGAGGCCGGTGAGGTGATGCTGGCTGCTCTCGATCCGCTCCAGCGCCTTCCGCTGAGCCGCCGTGAGGGGGCCGTGCAGCTCCATCTGGAGCAGTTGCTCATAGCCGAGGATGGCATTGAGCGGCGTGCGCAGTTCGTGGCTCATGTTGGCCAGGAACCGGCTCTTCGCTTCATTGGCGGACCGTGCCACGTCGAGTGCGACGGACATGTCCCGGTGAATCTTAATGCGCTCCAGGCCGAATGCGACACGCCGGCCCAGCTCCTGCGCCCGCGGCAGCATGCTCGGCACGAGATGCGTATCCACGTTTACCGAGATCAAGGTGATGGCGCCCAGGATTTCATGCTGTGAAGCGAGTGGAACGATCTTGATGGAACGCGGCGTGAGCAGCTCGGGTAATGCGGAACGGTCGGCCACGTCCACGACGGTGGCGAGCACGTCGGACGAAATCCGCTCGGCTACCAGGGGCACTCCGGATTCCAGTACGCCAAACACCGGATTGGCGGCATTGCTGAAGGCGCGTGCGGCGATGCGTCGCGCGGCATCCTGCATCTCCTCATTCCGATGGAGCACACAGCCGCGGGTCCACACCCCGGCGTCGTCGCGGGTATCGACAATTACCCAGTCGGCCAGCACCGGCACCATCAGCTGCGCCACACCCTCCACGAGCGCACTGGCGTCGAGGGTGACCGTCACGAGTTCACTCACTTCCGCCAGCACGCGCTCATAGCGCTCGATCCGCCGCTGGACCGTCACGTCATCCACGCCGAGCAGAATGAACGGACGGCCTTCACCGAAGTCGAGCCGGCGGGCATTGATGACGATCGTTCTGCGCCCGAGCGCCTTGAAGTCGTGCTCGGCCTCCAGATTCGCGATCCAGCCGGGCTTGTCGATGATTTCCTCCAGCTGATCGCGAAATCCGGGGACGTCCCAGCTACCGTCGTCGAGGTCGAAGAACGGCGATTCCACGATCTGCGCCGGCGTGACCCGAAACGCCCCGCAGAATGCCGTATTGGCCACGCGAACGCGCAGATCCGCATCGAGCAGGAGCAACGGCTGCGAGAGCGCCTGGACGACGCCCGTCAGTTGCTGCCGGGTTCGTTCGGCCTGCTGGGCGGCGCGCTGACGCAGTTCGCTCCGGCGCAGCACGACGACAACTCCCTCCACGCGATTGCTCGCGGACCAATAGGGCCGGACCAGCATGGAGTACCAGCGTCCGCCGTCATCGCGGACCTCGCGCTCGCTGATGGCACTCGCCGTCATCGCGCCGTGCGCGAACGTTCGGAGTTCACCAACCCACCTGGGCAGCTCGATGTCATCGATGACGCGACCCATCTGCTGCGCGCCGATGCGGAGGAGGCGCTCCGCCGCCGGCGTCGCGCCGCTCAGGCGCAGGTCGCGGTCGAGCATTAGCAGGGCGGGAGCAAAGTCCGCCACCAAACCGTTCAGCTCATCCGGAACTCCGGTGAACTGATCGCGGCGCGGCATCTCTGCTCCTGGAATCGGATCCGTCGCGGCGGATGCGCCGGACCTCGTCACTGGTCGATCTGCACCAGCATTGCTCCCGGCATGACTGTTGCCCCCCTCGTCGATGCGATGACCGAGTTCATATCCAGCACCATCTTTCGCGAGTACGATATTCGCGGCGTTGCCGGCCGCGACCTGACGCCGACGGTGGCGCATGCCATCGGGTGCGCCTTCCCGGTGCTGCTAGCCGACCGCTGCAAGACTGGAGCCATTGTCGTCGGCCGGGACAATCGTATCAGCGGCCCGGAGTTGTATGACGCCCTGGTTGGGGGACTTACGGAGTCCGGCATCGAGGTGTGGGACGCCGGCGAAATCCCGACGCCAGCCCTGTACTGGACGCTGCAGCGGCGGGCGGTCGCCGGCGGCATCCAGGTCACCGCGTCGCACAACCCTCCGCAGTTCAACGGCTTCAAGCTCTGCATCGGCACCGCCGCGTTGTACGGCGACGACATCCAGCGCATTCTCACCCTGATCCACGAAGGGCGGCACATTCGCGGACAGGGCAGTGTGCGCCCGATCGAAGTCCTGGATGACTACGTGAACGACATCGTGAGTCGCATCGGACCCTTCGCCGGGAACCCGGCGGTCGTGCTCGACGGCTCGAATGGCGTGGGCGCCGCGCCTGCACGCCAGGTGCTGGAACGGCTTGGCGCGCGCGTCACCTGTCTTTCGTGTACCAGCGACGGCAACTTCCCCGATCACCCGCCGGATCCGAGCCATGCGGAAAACCTGAGGGCCCTCAGCGCCCGGGTGAAGGCCGAGCGGTGCGGTATGGGGCTCGCCGTGGATGGCGATGCCGACCGCGTCGGCGTCATCGATGGGAGCGGTGCGATGGTGCCGGGCGACCGCGTGCTCGCGCTGCTGGCACGCGAGATCCTCCCCCGCCATGCCGGCGCGTCCATCATCTTCGACGTCAAGTGCTCCATGGCGCTGCCCAAGGTCATTGAGGACGCCGGCGGCGTGCCGCTCATGTGGAAGACGGGCCACTCGCTGATTGAAGCAAAAATGGCGGAGGTGAAATCCCCGCTCGCCGGCGAGCTCTCGGGGCACATGTACATTGGCGACGACTACTATGGATTCGGACGCCATCTACGCGGCGGCACGATTGCTGGCGATTGTCTCCACGCGCGGACAGGACATTCGCACGCTGCTGGCCGATGTCCCCGAGTACCCCTCCACCCCGGAGCTGCGCATTCCCTGCCCGGATGACCGGAAGTTCGACGTGGTCCGGCGCGCGGTGGAGCACTTCGGGAGCACGCATCACGTGATCCAGATAGATGGCGCCCGCGTGGACTATGGCGATGGCTGGGGCCTCATTCGAGCCTCGAACACGGAACCGGCACTCGTGCTGCGCTTCGAAGCGAAGACCGACCAGCGACTGAAGGAGATTGAAGGGGACATGCGCGGATGGCTCAAGACAGCGAACGCCAGTCACGGGCCGGACAACAGCGCGGCTGGCCGGTGACCGCGCCCCGAAGGCCAGCTACCATCCGCCCTTCCTGAACACCAGCACCGGCACCGTCATCAGCATGATCTTCAGATCGAGTGCCAGTGACTGGCGCTCGAGGTAGGCGAGATCGTACTGCAGCTTGGTGCGCACATCGTCGAGCGACGTGTCGTAGCTGTGATGGATCTGTGCCCACCCCGTAATTCCGGGGCGCACCCGCTGGCGCGCGCCATAGTTTGGAATCTGGTCGCGCAAGTCGGCGAAAATGCTCGGCCGTTCGGGGCGTGGACCGACGATGTTCATGTCTCCGCGCAGCACGTTCACGAGCTGCGGCACCTCATCCAGGCGCGTACGCCGGAGAAAGCGACCCACCATTGTCACACGCGAATCTTCCGGCGTTGCCCACACGGCGCCGCAATGCTCCTCGGCATCGGCGTGCATCGAGCGGAACTTGTAGATCGTGAAGAGCCGGCCACCCGAGTCATGTTTGCGCCGGTCATAGAGCGCGTGGATCGCGGTGCGCTGGCGATCGAGGCCAACACGAACCTGCGAATAGAACACGGGACCACGGGAATTGAGCTTGATGGCCAGCGCGACGAGGAGAAGTACCGGCAGGAGCATGGCGAGTGCGACAACCGCCAGCAGAACGTTCACTACTCGATTCACGGCATCCGCGCGTGCCCGGGGCTGGAACCGCGGCGCGGGACGCGCGTGCGGGTAGAGCACGCGCTCGCGTTGACGGCGCGTCTCGCGCGCGATGGGTATGTCCAGTGCCCGCTCCACGGCCGCTCCACGCGGCGCGGACAGGCCGGGCAGCGCATGGCCAACCCGTCGGGTCCATGGAGCGTGGGCGCCGCTGATGCTTGTACTCATGGTACGCTGTGAATCATGAAGGGAACGCATGTCATGGATGGTCCAGTGCAGCAGTCATGCCAGCCGGTGTTCCTCCACCGTGCTGGCGCCGGATCATTCCCGCGCCAGCATGTTCGCGTCAACCTCGGCCGTGCGCGGCGCGCCCAGAGTCACCGTGATGTGATGCGTCGCACCATCATCAGCGAGCCGAACCGTTCCATCCTCCACCACGTGGCCATCCACTTCGACGGCGCTCACGCCTCGCATGACGCCGGCTGGATTGCGCACGTGTATCACATACAGGGCCGTGCCGAAGTGATACTCAATGGTGAACTCCCGCCAGGTTCGCGGCACGCACGGCTCGATCCTCAGGTGGTTGCCACGCTTCGAGAAGCCGAGCAGCGTTTCCACGGCAACGCGATAGCTCCAGGCCGCCGAACCCGTATACCAGGTCCAGCCACCACGCCCGACATGACCTTCGGCGGTGTACACATCCGCACACACGGCGTAGGGCTCCACCCGGTACCGCTCGACATCGGCATCGCTGCGCGCGTGCGTGAAGGGATTGAGCATGGCGAAGAGATGTGACGCGCGATCGCCATCGCCAGCGAGCGCCGTCGCCAGTACCACCCAGAGCGCGGCGTGCGTGTACTGCGCGCCGTTCTCGCGGACACCAGGCAGGTATCCCTTGATGTAGCCGGGGTCCTCGGTCGACGTGTCGAAGGGCGGCGTGAGCAGCATGATGAGTCGCGCGTCCTCGCGCACCAACTGTTCGTACACCGCGTGCATGGCGGCGCGCGTGCGCTCTGCGGGAGCGGCTCCGGCGATGACCGACCAGCTCTGCGCAATGGAATCGATCCGGCATTCCGCATTCGCGGCCGATCCCAGCGGCGTCCCGTCATCGTAATACGCGCGCCGATACCACGCGCCATCCCAGGCATGCGCCTCCGCGGCTTCGGCGTACCGTGCCGCGCGCTCGCGGAATCGCGACGCCACCGCCGTGTCGCCCCGACGATCCGCATGCTCGGCGAACCGGCGCAAGGTCAGGAGAAGAAACCAGGCCAGCCACACGCTCTCACCGCGTCCGCCGGCACCAACCAGATTCATGCCGTCGTTCCAGTCGCCGCCTCCCATGAGCGGCAGCCCGTGCGCGCCCTCCGTGCTCGCATGATCGAGCGCGCGAATGCAGTGCTCGTACAGCGTGCCGCTCTCCTCGGTCACGGCGGGCTGGTCATAGGCGTCCTGCTCACCCGGCTCGAGCGTGCGCATGGTGAGATATGCCGCGCGCTCGGCCCAGACGCTGTCATCGCCGGTAACGCGCACGTAGTGGTCGGCGGTGAAAGGCAGCCAGACCAGATCGTCCGAAAATCGCGTACGAACGCCGCGCCCGCCGGGCTCGTGCCACCAGTGCTGCACATCGCCTTCGACGAACTGGCGGCCGGCGCAGCGAATCAGGTGCGCGCGCGTCACGGCCGGCGCGGCATACACGAACGCCATGGCGTCCTGCAACTGGTCCCGAAAGCCATACGCGCCGCTTGACTGATAGAATCCCGAGCGACCCCACATCCGGCAGGACAGCGCCTGGAAGAGCGACCACCGATTCACCAGCGCGTCGAATTCCGGATCGGGCGTCTGCACCGTGATCGTCGCGAGGCGTGCGTCCCATTCCTGCACGGCGCCGGCGAGCGCCGCCGTCGCGGCGCCGGGCGCGCCGGTGCGCGCGATGAGATCCAGCGCATCCGCTTCGCCGCGCGTGGCGCCGAGCAGCAGGACCACGACGCGCGTTTCGCCGGGTTCGAGCGTGAGGGCACAGCGGAGCGCCGCGCACGGGTCGTAGCCCGCACCCGTCGTGCCGGAGAGCGCGTCGTGCTGCAGCGCGGCCGGCGCGCCAAGGTCACCGTTCCGCCCAATGAACTCCTCGCGATTGGCGGTGAATGACTGAATGGGCTCGCTCATCCACGAAAACGCCGTCCACGCGGCGTAATCATCGGTAAAGAAGTTCTGGGCCAGAATGGCGCCCGTTGCGGCATCGTGCCTCGTATGGATCTGATGCCGCGTATGCTCACGCTGCGCTCCCAGCGTCCACTCGACATAGGAGGTGAGCGTGAGCCGGCGCGGGCGTGTGCCCTGATTCGTGATGCGCAACCGCGCGATCTTCACGGGATCGGACTCGGGCACGGCCAGGGCCAGCTCGGTCGTGATGCCATCGCGCGTGTGCCCGAACGTCGTAACGCCCGGCGCGTGCCGCACGATATACTCGGCGTTTTCGGCGCCTGCGGCGGCCGCGGACTGGAACGGTCCGGGCGTCGGGGTCCAGTATGCGCCCGACTCGGCGTCGCGCACGTAGAGCACCTCGCCGCAGGGATCGCTTACCGGATCGTTGTACCATGGCGTGAGACGGTAGAAGAAGCTGTTCTCCACCCAGGTGAATCCCCCGCCCCGTTCCGTCACGCAGAATCCCGCGCGCGGGTTGGCGATCACGTTTGCCCACGGCGCCGGCGTGGGGTTCGCCGCGGACACGCGAATCTCATAGTCGCCGTTCTCCAGGAGCCGACCGGCGTGCCGCGCCGGAGGCGCGCTCCGGGCCGGGCGGGTGTCGGCCAGCGCGCGGGACTCCCGCTCCGGCCGGTCGATGAGTGATTCGCGCTCACGCCGGATCTGGCTTTCGCGCAACTCCGCTTCCGGCGACGGTTCGGACACCGGCGTGAGTTTGCCCAATCCCACGCCGTCGCAGATCACGGTGATGCGCGCGGTGGCACGCAGCAGCGCGACATCCGCAGGACCCAACAGATCGCTGCGGCGAATGCAGACGCCGCCCGGCCGATCGACGAGCGCTCCTTCGCTGGAGCCGAGGAGCATCGCGGTGAGCTGATCCTGCAGCTCCTGCTGATAGGTCGGCCCCCGATCATTCAGGATGACGAGATCGGAGGTGATGCCCTTCATGCGCCAGTACCGGTGCGCCACCAGCAACTGGCGCACGCTGGAGAGGCCCGCCTCCTGGCTGATGGTGCCAAGCACGATCGGCCAGTCGCCCGAGATCCCGTGCGCCCAGAGGGCTTCCTGCCCGCGACGGCTTTCGGCTCGTTCGAACTGGCGAGCGCGCAGCTCATCGTGCGGGTACAGCAGCGCCCCGGCGAGTTCCTGATAGAGCGCCGCTTCCGCGGGCGTCACATCGAGGTCGCGCAGCTCCACCTGCGCTTCCGTCCACGAGAGCGCCAGCGCGCGCTCGGATGCCGAGATCTCGTGATACCGATCCGCGTGCTGCAGCACCGTCTCGCGATCGTCGCCCACGATGGTCGTGAAGGCGACGGTCGCGGCGCGACCTCCATCGAGATGCAGGCGGATGCGCAGCGCGAACACCGGATCGAGCACGGCGCCCACGGTGCCGGAGAGCGCACCGGCATCATCGAGCGCGCGTGGGGCGCGCGCCGTGCGGCCACGACCGATGAAGCGCGCGCGATCGGTCTCGCAGGTCACCTCGCCGACCTGCTCCGGGCCCGCGGCCACCACGTGCGCGCACCAGCGCTCGCGCTCGGTCGCCGCGCGGGGCCGGCGGCCGGCCACGACCGCGGCGCGCGCGCCAACCCACTCGGTCTCCACGAACAGGCTCTGAAAGGCCGGGTGCGCGCGGTCCGCATCCGGATCCGTGAGCACGATCTCGCCATAGCTCGTCAGTTCCACGTCGCGTGGCGTGTGCGACCGATTGGTGACCGTGACCCGCCGGATCTCCGCACGCTCCCGCGGCACGACCACCAGTTCGGTTCGCGTGTCGACGCCCCCGTCGCAGCGCTCAAAGAGCGCCCGGTCCGTCGCGAAGGTCACCCGATAGTCATCTGCCGGAACTCCCGTGGGCTGATGGGCGGCGGACCAGACGCGTCCCGAGGCGAGATCCCTGACGTATACCCACTGGCCGGTGTCATCGCGGGTGGCATCGGCACGCCAGCGCGTAACGGCCATGCCGTTGGTCCGGCTGTAACCAGCCCCGGCGTTGGTCACGAGCACGCAGTACGTCTGTCCGCCCAGCAGCGCGACGCGCGGCTCGCCGGTGTGCGCCGTGCTGATCTCGCGCAGTACCGGCCCATCGCGCGCGGGCCGGTCCGGCGCCTCGGCGCGTGGCACATCGGACTGCGGCTGCTGCACGACGTACAGGCGCGGCACACGTTCATCGAGCAGCAGCTCCGCTGCCCGCACCATGGGGTCCGCCATGAACCGCCGCTGCCAGATCCCTTCGCCGCGATGCAGATGCAGCGCGTTATCGAGCGCCACGAGGCTCATGCCGATGTGGTGCGCCATGGCAATGCGCACCACCGCGTTCGCTGCTCCGGGCTCGGGACGTGTATAGTCCAGCGCGTCGTGAAATCCGTAGGCGCCGAGCGCGCCGAGTTCCTCCAGCGTGGCGAGATTGGCCAGCGCGTCGTGCGGCTCGATGAGCAGCGCCAGCGCGGCGGCGTAGGGCGCCACGACGAGATCGTTCGCCAGGCCGCGCCGCAGCGCGAGATCCGGCACGCCAAACGCGCGGTACTGATACGTGGCGTGCCGGTCGCGGAGGTTGTATGCCGACTCGGACATGCCCCATGGCACGCCGCGGCCGTGCGCGTAGTGCATCTGCCGCCGCACCGCGGCTCGATGGGTCTGGTCGAGCAGCGAGAAGGGGCGCGAGGGCATCACGAGCACGGGCATGAGATACTCGAACATGCTGCCGCTCCAGGACACGAGCGCGGTCGCGCCGCTCGCCGTCGTGAGTGAGCGCGCCAGGCGGAACCAGTGTTCTGCCGGGACATCCCCCTTGGCGACCGCAACGAAGCTGGCGAGGCGCGCCTCCGACGCGAGCAGATCATAGAACGACGTGTCGAGCCGCGCGGTTCGCGCATCGTACCCGATGGAAAACAGCTTGCGCCGCTCGTCGAACAGCAGCCGGAAGTCCATGGCCATGACGAAGTCGTGGGCGCGGCGCGCCAGGCTTGCCAGCCGCGCATCGGCGGCGCTGCCCTGGCGCGCGAGGGCGCGGCACATCTCCGCGAGCGCGATCAGGTGGCCGGCAAGATTTCCCGAATCCACCGTGGAGACGTACGGCGGGTCGAGCACGCGAAGGTCGGTGACATCGTACCAGTTGAAAAAATGGCCGTGAAAGCGGCGCATCCGATCCATCGACGCGAACGCTCCTTCCACGCGCGCCAGCATGTCATCCAGCGTGAGGAAGCCCAGATCGTAGGCGGAGGCGGTTGCCAGAAGCTGCAGGCCGATATTGGTCGGCGACGTGCGCATGGCCGTCACCGGCACGGGCGTCTCCTGATGGTTGTCGGGCGCGAGCCAGTTCGTGTCGGCGCTCACAAAGCGATCGAAGTACGCCCAGTGCAGCCTCGCGTAGCGCAGCGCAGCCACACGATCGGCGGCCGCCAGCGAGAGTTCGCGGCGCCTGAGGGGCGCGCTCAGCACGTGGGCGATTTCGGGCATGGCCATCCACATGACGCCGATCACCAGCGCGACGAGCCATGTGACCACGGCGCCAGGCGTGCGACTGTCCAGCAGCCGCCAGAGTGACAGCGCGACAATGATGGCGGCGCTGCCCACCACGAGGCCGAAGCGCCGCCAGCGCACCGTGCGCGTAGATGAGGTGACGCGCTCGACGCGGGACGCGGTCTCCCACTCCAGCAGGTGGCGATGCGAAATCAGTACGCGGTAGAGCGTCCGCGCGGTGGCACTCGCGGCGATGAATGCCTGATGGGGGAGGAAGACGACGGCCAGCACGAACTGCACGAACGCCGCGCTCGCGTCGCGGGCGACGGCGGTGTAATAGGGCCGCCACGACTGGCCGGCGGGCGGGCGCAGCGCGGCAAAGACCGGCGGCGCCAGCAGGGGTGTCGCGAGCGACGCGAGCACGGCGACCAGCCACAGGAGGCGCGAGCCCGGCAGCACGATCCAGGCGAGCAGCAGCCAGAGCAGCGTCGCGATCGGCACGAGGCTGCGTCGCAGGTTGTCCGTGATCTTCCATCGGGAGAGCGCCGGCAGCGGGTTCGGCGTCACGCCGCCGTCACCCGGAATGCGCGAGCCAAGCCATGGAAGCAACTGCCAGTCGCCCCGGATCCAGCGTTGCTGGCGATGAACCGCCGTCAGATAGCGCGTGGGAAAGTCATCGAACACTTCAATGTCGGTCACGAGCGCGGCGCGGGCGAAGATGCCCTCGATGAGATCGTGGCTGAGGAGCGAATTTTCCGGGAAGCGGCCGCGCGTCGTCCGTTCGAAGACATCCACGTCGTAGATTCCCTTCCCCGTGAACGTGCCTTCGGCGTAGAGGTCCTGATACACATCCGATACCGCGGTCGTGTACGGGTCAATGCCGGGATGGCCCGCGTAGATCCGCGCGAAGCGCGAGCGGTTCGCGCTTTCGAGCGTCACGCTGACGCGCGGCTGCAGAATGCCGTAGCCGTGCGTTACGTGTCCGCGGGACTCATCGTATTCGGCGCTGACGAGCGGATGCGCGATGGTTCCAATGAGCGACTGCGCCGCGCCACGCGGCAAAACGGTATCCGCATCGAGCGTGATGACGTAGCGGACCTGGCCGAGCCATTCGGTATCGCCCTCCACGATGGTAAACGCGTCGCGCGCGCCGCCACGCAGATAGGCATTGAACTCGCTCAGTTTGCCCCGCTTCCGCTCCCATCCCATCCACACGCCCTCGGCATGGTTCCAGCGGCGCGGCCGGTGGAACAGATAGAAGGGGGGCGCCGATGCGCCGTACTTCTCGTTGAGTCGACGCACGTGCGAGACTGCGGCGCGCATGATCGCGGCATCCGCGTCCGT
>Ga0070683_100002057_pt1 | contig 15877 bp, 19 predicted proteins | sample KBSC713LmetaG_FD_64662 | JGI IMG/M metagenome (GOLD analysis project Ga0070683, IMG submission 64662) | Corn rhizosphere microbial communities from Kellogg Biological Station, Michigan, USA - KBS C7.1-3L metaG | ecosystem: Host-associated > Plants > Roots > Rhizosphere ...
CGCGGATGCCGGTCGTGCGGATCCAGGGGATCGACGCCGGCTTCTTCCAGCCGAGCTTCGCACCCGGCCAGAACGCATCCTTGCGGGTCGCGACCGACGCGAGGACGCTGCGCTTCCAGGTCTTCGCGTACGGCGGCGGCCGCTTCCCCTCCGTCCACGACAGGCGGACGACCGGTGAGGCGATGACCGCGTCGGCGCGCGTCGACTGGACGTCGCACCGCGACGCGCCGGCGACGATCAGCGTGGTGCGGCCGGGCGACTGGCCGAGCGGGCTGTACTTCCTGCGGATCAGCGCGGCCGACGGGCGGGTCGGCTACGCCCCGTTCGTCGTCCGCCCGCGGCAGCTCGGGACGCACCGCGTCGCCGTCGTCCTCGCGACGCAGACGTGGCAGGCGTACAACTTCACCGATTCGAACGCGGACGGCTGGGGCGACTCGTGGTACGTGAGCGGCCGGACACACAGCATCGACCTGACCCGGCCGTTCCTCGACTTCGGCATCCCGTTCCGGTTCGACGACTGGGACCTGACGTTCCTGACGTGGCTGCGACAGGAGGGAGAGCAGGTCGACTTCCTCGCCGACCAGGACGTCGACGCGGCGAGCGGCGACGAGCTCGCGCGCGACTACGACCTGATCGTCTTCCCGGGTCATGAGGAGTACGTGACGCAGCACGAGCTGGACGCGATCGCGCGCTACCGCGATCTGGGCGGCAACCTCGCGTTCCTCGCGGCGAACAACCTCTTCTGGCACGTGCGGATCGACGGGCCGCTGATGTCGAAGGTGGGGCTGTGGCGCGACGCGGGCCGGCCGGAGGGCGCGATCACCGGGGCGCAGTACGTCGGCTCGAACCACGGCGACGTGCAGCTCCCGTACACCGTCACCGGCGCGGCGCTGGCGCCGTGGCTCTTCGCCGGGACCGGCCTCGAGAACGGCTCGACGTTCGGGCGGTACGGGATCGAGATCGACGCGGCCGGGCCGGCCTCGCCGCACGGGACGATCGTGCTCGCGCAGATCCCCGACCTGCTCGGTCCCGGCAAGACGGCCGAGATGACCTACTACGAGACGCCCGCCGGCGCGAAGGTGTTCGACGCCGGCGCGATCAACTTCGCCGCGAGCGCGACGACGCAGCCGGTGTCACGGCTGCTCGAGAACCTCTGGGTGCGCCTCTCCACCCCCTGAGACATAGGAGTCGATGCGGCGGCGCAGAACTCCACCGAGATGGTCTCGCCCGGGAAGCTCGCCGACCGGATGGACGCGCTCGCGTCCGCGCTGCGCGACGCCGGCGTCCCGCAGGAGCGGGCCACCCGGCTGCTCGGCTCCGCGGCCGAGGCGACCATGCACGCGCTCGTGCTCGAGGCCCTGCTCGACGAGACGCCCGAGCCGGCGCAGCAGCTCCGCGCCGCGGCTTAATAGCCGTAGAAGCCGCGGCCGCTCTTGCGCCCGAGCAGGCCCGCGTTGCGCATCGCGACGAGACGCGGCGGCGCCGCCATGCGCGGCTCGCGCAGCTTCTCGTAGAGCGCCTCGCTCGCGTGCACGTGCACGTCGATCCCGACGAGGTCGAGCAGCGCGCACGGGCCCATGGGCCAGCCGGCGCCGTGCGTCATCCCCGCGTCCAGATCCTCCGGAGAGACGCGCGCCTCGTCCAGCACGCGCACGCAGTCGTTCAGGAGTGGGATCAGCACGCGATTGACGACGAAGCCCGGCGTGTCGTGGCAGCGGATCGGGTGCTTGCCGAGCTCCTCGCCGAGCGCGTACGCCGTCTCGAACGCCGGGTCGCCGGTCAGCTCGGCTCGCACGATCTCGACGAGCGGCATCAGCGGCGCCGGATTGAAGAAGTGCATGCCGACGACGCGCTCGGGCGACGACGTCGCGGCGGCGATCTCCGTCACCGAGAGCGCGCTCGTGTTCGTCGCGAGCACCGCGTCGGCGCGGCAGGTGCGCTCGAGCTCCGCGAACAGCGCGCGCTTCGCGTCCAGCTCCTCGACGATCGCCTCGATCACGAGGTCGCACTCGGCGAGATCGGCGAGCTCGGTGGTCACCGAGAGCCGTTCGATGTCGAACGACTCGATCTGGCCCTTCTCGACCTTGCGCGTGAGGAAGTGCGCGATCCGGCCGCGCGCCTCTTCCCCCAGCTCCGCCGTCACCTCGCGGCCGACGGTCTCCAGCCCCGCCTCGACGCAGAGCTGGGCGATCCCCGCGCCCATCGCGCCGAGCCCGACGACTCCAACCTTCACGCGCGAGAGCCTAGCCCCGGCGAGCGCCGCGGGCGCCCGCGACTCACCGGCCGGGCGCCGGCGGCTCCGCCGCCGGCGCTCCCAGCCGCGGCCCGAGCAGCGCGATCAGCGCACCCGCCGCGCCGACGAGCGAGAGCGCGGCGCTCAGCCCGACCCCGCGGGCGAGGAAGCCGATCGCCGGGCCGTTGACCACGCCGCCCGTGTATCCGGCGGTCGCGACGGAGGCGATCCCCGCACCGGACGAGACGCCGGGCACCGACGCGGCGACGCGGAAGAGCGCCGGGACGAGCGCGGCGCACCCCGCACCGACGAGCCCGAGCCCGACGAGCGCCGGCCACGGCGAGCGGGTGGCGATCGCCAGAACGACGCCGGCGACCGTCAAGGCGCCGCCCCTCCGCGCGAGCCGGGCCACGCCCCACCGCGCCGTCAGGGGGTCGCCTGCAAAGCGCGCGAGCGCCATCGCGATCGAGAACGCGACGACACCGCCGGCCGCGAGCGTCGCGCCCGCGTGCGCCGGACCGGCGAGGAAGACGGCGCTCCAGTTCATCGTCGCCGACTCGACGAACATCGAGCAGAACGTCAGCAATGCCGGCAGCGCAAGGGCGCCGCGCGGCAGCGCGAAGCGCGCCGTGTCGACGGCCGCGTCGGCCGAGCCGGGCAGCAGACGCGGAACGACGACCGCGCCGAGCAGCAGCACCACGGCCGCAACGGCCGGGAACTGCGCGCGCGGGCCGATGCCGGCCGCGGCGGCGCCGGCGGCGACCCCGGACCCGGCGAGCAGGCCGAAGCTCCACGCACCGTGCAGCGCCGAGAGCACGGGACGGCCGAGGCGCCGCTCGACCGCGACCGCGTGCGCGTTCGCCGACACGTCGAGGATCCCGAAGCCCGCACCGAGCACGCAGGCCGAGGGGAGCAGCGCGCCGAGCGACGGCGCGAACGCCGCGGCCGTGAGCCCGGACGCCATCACTCCCATCCCGAGCGCGACGCCCGGCCGGCTGCCCCGCCGCGTCGCGAGCGCGCCCGCCGCGGGGAGCATCAGCGTCGCGGTCAGCGAGACGCAGAAGATGGTCACACCGAGCAGGCCGCTGTCCAGGTTGAGGCGCCGTTCGAGGGCGGGCAGCCGCGCGGCCCAGGATCCGTCCACGGTGCCGAAGCCGACGAACGCGGCGAAGAGCGCCGCGTGCGCCGCGCGAAGCCTCACGCGGGAGACGCTAGCCGAGCTTCAGCGAGACGCCGCTCGCCTGTTCCGGGTTCGGCAGGTACGGCTCGAGCGCATCCGCGAGCAGCGGCAGCGACAGGGACTGCAGCCAGATCTTCCCCGTCCCGGTCAGCTTCAGGAGGAAGAGCCCGTCGCCGCCGAAGAGCTTGTTCTTGATCCCGGGCACGAGGCCGAGCTCGTAGGTGACGGTGCTCTCCACGAGTCCGACGTTCGCCGGGTGCACGCGCATCGTCTGACCCGGCTCGAGGTCGTACTCGGACAGCTCGCCCGACAGCTCGAGCCACGCGTGCCCGTTGCCGAGGCCCGCGAGGAAGCCGTGCCGCTGGATCAGATGCGAGCGGCCCGGCCCGAGCGGGACCTGGACGATCTTCCCGGGCAGCCGCGCCGGGAACGCGACCGTGCCGGGCCTGGAAACCGACTCGTAGCGCGTCATGAAGAACGTGCCGCCGCCGAGGCTGCGGAGCGCCGCGTCGAAGACGCCGTCCGCGCCCGCGGCGACGGTCGTCGTCTCGATCTCGACCCCGTCGTCGAGCCAGCCGAGCTGGCCGGTCTCGGCGACGACGGACTCGCCCGGCGTGAGCCGCAGCTCCAGCACCGGCATCGTCGTCCCGCGGTCACCGCGTCCATGACGCGAGCTATCGGCGTGTCGCCCGTCGAGCTTGATGAACGCAAACCGTGACGACGCTGGGAGGGTCGCCGTCTCGAAGAACCGGGTCTTTCCCTACGTGTGCGGCGGGGTGCTTGCGTCTGGGAAGCGTGCGCCGAGCTCGGCGCGGGATCGGATGCCGAGTTTTCGATAGACGCGCTGCAGGGTCGCCTCGACGGTCTTGGTGCTGACGAAGAGCTGGGCGGCGACCTCTCGATTGGTGTGGCCGGCCGCGGCCAAGGTGGCGACGCGACGCTCTGCGTCGGTCAACTCGCCGTCGCCGGCACGCCGCAGCCTCGTCCGGTCGAGCTCGTCGCGCGCCCGCGTCGCCCAGAGCGTGGCACCGGATGCGTCGAAGATCGCTGCAGCTCGGCCGATCAACTCGGCTGCGGCGCGCTTACGTCGCCGTCGCCACTCGATCTGGCCCGCGGTGAGGAGCGTGCGGGCGAATTCCACGCGTAGCTCGACGGTTTCGCCGAGTGCAACTGCTTCCGCGGCCGCGTCGCTTGCGGCTGGGAGGTCTCCGCGAGCGCCTGCGAGCAAGGCGCGGCAGCGGCCGGCGCTCATCTGGGCCCAGCCTCGTTCCAGCCGTCGGGCTGCTTCGTCGAACGACGCAAGCAGGCGCCCGGCCCGGTCGAGCTGTCCAGTGCTGACCATCGCTTCGATTGCGTCAGGGAGGAAGAAGCCGAGGATGGGCTCAGCGACGCCGTGCTGCTCGAACGGTGCCACGAACGGCTCGAGTGCGGCTTCGGCGGCGGCTGGGTCGCCCTGCGCGAGCGCGACGAGTGCGGTCGCCCAGCTCGCCCACAGGGCCGCGATCCCGAATCCGGTTCGGCCGGCGATGAAGATGCAACGCTGTGCGTGCGCGGCGGCCGTGTCGACGTTGCCCTCGAAAGCCGCCGCCATCGCGGCCAGGCCGAGCGAATAGCAGACGAGTGGCTCGCTGTCGATTCGAGTCGCGCATTCGAGGGCCTCGCCGGCATAGGCCGCCCCGAGGTCGACGTCACCGCGCAAACAGCAGGCCCATGTGAGTGTTCCGGAGGTGACGGGGAGGCTGCTCTCGTCTCCGCGGTCGAGCACGCGTTGGCGCAGGCGCTCGAGCAACTCGATCGCGTGCTCGAGGCGGCCGAGGTAGAGCATGATCAGGCCCGCGATCAGGCTTGGTCGCAACTCCGCGATCACGAGGCGGTCGGGGTCCTCGAGCTCGAGCGCCCGTTCGAGGTTCCTCTCGTCGACGCCGCCGCCGAGTTGGAACCGGGCGATCTCCCTGACGGCGAGCGCTTCCGCGAGACCACCGTCCGGCCCGAGCGGCGCAGCCAGCTTCAGCGCGCGGTCGGCGTGTTGCGCAACCTGCGCGAAGTCGCCTGACGCGTTGGCGTTGAAGGCGAGCTGCAACTCGATCGCCGCAGCGACTAGATCGTCGTCGGTGAGGGCGAGCGCTTCCTCGTACACAGGAGCGGCGTCACGGATGCTCGTCTGGTGCGCGATGACGTCGGCGAGTTGGCGAAGCGTCGCAGCCCTGCTTGGCGGCTCGACCTCGTCGTCGAGGATCTGTTCGAGCATCGCGCGGGCGTGTCCGAGCTCCCCTGCGTGGTAATGGAATTCGGCTGCAGTGACGGTACGTCGAAGCGCGAATGCTCGGTTCTCCGCCGGCGTGAGACGGCGGGCGTGTTCGGCGAGCATCGCTGCCATGTCAGGAGCACCGCGTCGACGTGCGTGCTCTGCGGCTTCGTCCAGGGCTGCAGCAGTCGCCTCATTGGGTACGTCGCTGGCGAGCGCCAGATGTCTCGCGCGCTCTTCGGGCTCCTCGAGAACCTTCGCGCAGCGAGCGTGGACCGCACGGCGGGTGGCGGGCGTGGAAGACGTGTAGAGCGCGTGGGCGTAGAGCGGATGCGCGAACCGGATCGTCGTCCCCTCGCGCTCGACGATGTCGGCGTCGACGGCGGGCTGGAGCGCCGCGAGCGCCTCCACCGGGGCGAGGTCGGCCACGTCTGCGATCACGTCGATCGTCGGTGTCGACACAGACGCGGCAATCAGGAGCGGCATCCGCACGTCTGGTCCGAGGTTCGCCATCCGCTGCTCGAGGAGGTCGACGAGATTCGCGGGCAACTGAATCGGAGCTGTGGGGCCAAGTTCGTCGGAAAGCGTCCGGGCGATCTCCAGGGCGAAGAACGGGTTTCCCCCCGTCGCCGTCTCGATTCGCGCCACTGTGCGACGACTGAGGGGGCGGCCGAGCCGCGCTTCCAGGAGCGCGCGAAGCTCGTCCATGCTCAGCGGCCCGACAGTGATGCGCGAGAGACGCTCCATCGGAAGCACCTGTTGGAGGTCGCTCGCCAGTTCCGACCCGCCGGTTCGCTCCGCGGCGACGAGTAGTACCGGCAGGTCTCCGAGTCGACGCAGTGCGAACACGAGCACGCGTGCCGATGACCGGTCGAGCCATTGCAGGTCGTCGACGGCAAGCACCACAGGGGCAGTGACGGCGAGGCTTCTGAGGACCCCCGTCGTGGCAGCCCCGACTGCGCGGAGATCGAGCCGGCGTTCGTCCGGGGCGACGCGAAGCAACGCGACCTCGAGCGCGTGTCGCTGCGGCTCGGGAAGACGCGCGAGGCTCACCTCGTCGATCGGACCCAAGAGATCGGTCAGCGTCGCGAACGCGAGCTCGGTCTCGACTTCGACGACGCGCGCCGAGAGCACCACGCAGCGCCTCGCACGCGCCTCCGCGACTGCAGCTGACCACAACGTCGTCTTCCCGATGCCGGCGTCACCGGTGAACAGGAGCACACCGGATTCCGATGTGTGGAGGAACGACGCTGCAGCCTGCAGCTCCGTTTCGCGCCCGACGATGCCCGGCTCCACCAGGCAATCCTCACAGCGATTTACCCGCCGGGCAACGAGCGGAGAGACAGAGAGATAGGGAAACGCCCGATTTCTCCGAGAGCGCTCAGGCGTACCTTCGAAAACCTGCCGGTCATCGCGCGCCCTACTCGGGCGACGGCGAGTGACGACCCGTGACTGGAGGCTCGACATGCGGAGCAGCGCACCCAAGGTCGTCGGCTCCGTGGTGGCGCACTCTCTCCGTCACATCGCCCCCAGCGGGCGCCGAACTGTAGGGAAAGGCGCATCATGGTGATCGCCGGCACCCGGTTTCTCGCGGCAGCGTTGCTCACAGCCTGCAGCGCGCCGGCGCATAGGAGCGAGACGGTCGCCAACCCGAACTGGGCCGGTCATGTGGCAATACCTGGGCTGGACCCGCCTGCCATGTTCGAGAGCGCGTCGGGTACGTGGCGACAGCCTGCAGCCGCCTGTCGACGGGGTGAGCACGGTGCGGCAGCCGCGATCTGGGTCGGAATCGGCGGCTACGACGGCGGCAGCGACGAGCTGCAACAGATCGGCAGCACGGTGGGCTGTGATCGGCGCGGAAGGCCTTTCAGCACGGCGTGGTTCGCCCTGCTCCCGTATCCGCCGCACCCGATCGCGCACAAAGTCCGCTCCGGCGACACGCTCGCCGGCGCCGTCACCGTACTGCCGACTGCGGTGCGCCTGCAGTTGATCGACCGGACAGCGGGATGGTCGTTTACGCGCACGATCGGCTGGGGCCCCGCCGACACGACCTCGGCCGAGTGGATTGTCGAAGCGCCGGTCAACTGCGTCTACGACGCGTGTCGACAGGCGCCGCTTGCAAACTTCCACTCGCTCACCTTCACCGAGATCGCGGCATCCACAAGTGCCGGCGTCGGAACCCTCGCGCACTCTCCGTGGGCAGGCACAGACGTTGCCCTGACGCTGACGCCCGCACAAACGGGCACCGCCCGTACCGGGACCGCATCCGCCGGGCCGCTCGACCCAGACGGCACCTCGTTCACGGTCAGGTGGTCACCGCCGTCGACCGGCCACAAGCCGGGCACCGTCGCCGAGACGGTGCGACCCGATGCCCGGCCCTGGTCGCCCCTCCAACCCTCGGGCGACCAGGGCTGTGCTGCGGCTCTCAGCAGCTCTATGCCGGTGCGGACGCCGACTCGCGGCCCGACCAGCGAAGCGCTGAGGACGGGCCGAGAATCGAGATTCGGCGTCGGTTCCGCCGTTTCCGGACCTGTCACCGGAGACCCGCAGTTGCCGGTGATGCGGCGTAGACCCGTCCCGATCAGGTATTGCTTTCCTTTTGATAGCGACACCGTGGTAAACGGTGGAGAGAGGAGACAACGATGACTGCGACCGAAGAGCTTCTCAGCAACGCGCGAGGCTATGCAGACGGCTTCGAGGCCGGCGAACTGCCGATGCCGCCGGCCCGGCGGGTTGCCGTCATCGCCTGCATGGACGCACGCCTCAACCCCTACGGTCTCCTGGGTCTCAGCGAGGGCGACGCGCACATCATCCGGAATGCCGGCGGTGTGGTGACCGAGGACGCTGTCCGTTCGCTCGCCATTTCACAGCGCCTCCTTGGGACCGTAGAAGTCATCCTCATCCACCACACGGACTGCGGGATGCTCACCTTCCGCGACGACGAATTCCGTCGCCAGATCCAGGAGGACACTGGAATCAAGCCGGGATGGGCAGCCGAGGCATTCGACGACCTCGAAGCAGACGTGCGCCAGTCGATCCAACGCATCAAGACGAGCCCGTTCATTCCGCGCAAGGACAACGTCCGCGGTTTCATCTACGACGTCAAGACCGGCCGTCTCGAGGAGGTCGTCTAGAGACGGCGGAGGCGACCGTCCTATTACTGCGGGGGCTGCGCGCCCCGAAGGGCGCGCCGGCCCAAGTGTGAATCGCTACTGCTTCGCGTACCGCTCGGCTGCTCCTGAGTCGAATTCGATGCCGACGAACCGATCGTCTCCGACGACCCACGCGTCGTGGCCCGGCTCGATGATGTATGCGTCTCCAGGGCCGAGTTCCGCCACCGTACCGTCCTCGTGCTCGACATGTAGCCGACCCGACTGCACAACCCCGACGTGATGAACTTGGCACGAATCGGTTCCAACCACCGGTTTGACGCACTCCGACCACCGCCAGCCGGGCTCGAACGTGAGCCGCGCAGCCGTCGTCCCGGCCAAGCGAACGATCTCCATTCGGGTCTTGTCAGGACTCCGCGTCTCGTCAGGTGCCTCGAAGTTCAGAGACTCAACGCCCGCCACAGCGGCCTCCTTTGTTCGACTGTCGATGTACCCGCGAGTCGACCTTACGCACCTCTGCCCGCCGGTACAAGTCGGTCGCTCGAGCGAGTCTCGTCCTTTCGCGTCGCCCGACCGGCGGCCCGCTCTCGGCGGTTCTATGCCCGCTCTCAGTCGCCGTCGCCTGCGCCGGTGTTCCGGAATGACCCCTGAAAAGACGCCCGGTTAGCCGCGGATGCGGCCGGGGCGGAGCGGTCGTGCGTGGGTGCTGACCTTTTCGAGTGCGTGGGTGAGCGCTTTGATGTCGGTGTTGGTGAGGTGTTGGGAAAAGTGTCGTTGGATTCCGTCTCGGTGATGGCGGCGGGCGCGCTCTAGCATCTCGGTGCCCTTGTCGGTGAGGACAATGAGGATCGTGCGGCGGTCGTTTTCGGGCCGGGCGCGGCGGACGAGCTTCGCCTCTTCCATTCGGTCGACGACTCGGGTGAATCCGCTCTTGCTGTAGAGGATCCGGTCGGCGAGTTCGTTCATCGGGATGCCGTGCGGTGAGTCCTCGAGATGGACGAGGACGTCGTACCAGCGTTGGGAGATCGCTACGGCCTGCTCCAGTTCGGCGTCGAGCACGTCGAGAAGCGCCAGCGCGCTCTCGAAGAACAGGCGCCAGGCGCGCAGCCGCTCCGGCGAGGGGCTTGACAATGACTGTTCCCTAGCAGATAGTCCGTTCTGCAACTGTTTGCTCATAGACTGTTGCTGATCATATCAGCAATCACGGGAAGGGAGTATCAGGCATGGTCGCCACCGCTCCGGAGCGAGCACAGCTCGGATACGCGCTGCACGAGGACGAGGGTGAGGCGTTCTGGCTGCTCGGAATGCTGCAAACGATCAAGATCAGCCGCCGGGACACCGGCGGCGCATACGGCCTGATCGAAGTCGTCGTGGCCGAGGGTCTCGGCTCACCCTGGCACGTCCATCCCGAGGAGGACGAATGGTTCTACGTCCTCGAGGGCGCAATCACCTTCTGGGTCGGCGACACCCGCCTCTCCCTCAAGGCCGGCTCGTTCGCATTCGGCCCGAAAGGCGTTCCCCACACGTTCTACGCAGAGGCAGGCGGGGCAAGAGCGCTGGTCGGGTTCGCACCGATGCAGTTCGAGGGATTCCAAAGAGAAGTCGGCGAGCCCGCCCTCGAACGCGTCCTGCCGCCGCCGGCCGAGGGCCACCCGGACATGGCACGACTTGCCCCCATCGCCAAGCGAAACGGGTTCGAAATCCTCGGCCCCCCTGGCCCGCCTCCCGGCCACTAGCTAGCGGGGCAGTCTCGACATCCGGCGCGCCCGCTCGTGGCAACGGGCGGGCGCACGGCCACACCCACGAGAAGGCGCACGTCCAGTCGCCGGGGGCGAGGGTCGCGTCGCTCCAGACGACAAGCGGATGTTCCGGCAGAGCCTCCGCGACCTCCCCGTACATTCAGCGAACCTTACGAGGAATGTCATGGCGGTTCGCGGAAATGGAATCGAGATTCGCGGCCCGCACGAGGCTCCGCCACAGCGGGCGAGCCACTAACGCTGAAACCACGAGCGGCAAAAGGCCGACGGCCAAGACGACACGCAGCGAGGCTTGGACGTCGGCCCTCGCGCTCGGCCTGCGCGCAGCGCACGCCGAGCGCGCCGGCACAGACCTCGTCGACATGAGCGAGCCCTACAGCACGAAGCGCACGCGCAACCGCGCTCGCGGGTGCGCGACGTTCCTTGCTCCCAGCGAGCGAGCGGCCGCGCTCGCGAGCTACAAACGCTCGACGACGCCGGCGATCGCCTGGCCGAAACCGATGCACATGGCGGCGATGCCGTAGCGCGCGTTGCGCCGCTCGAGCTCCGAGACGAGCGTCGCGGTGATCCGGGCGCCGGTGGCGCCGAGGGGGTGGCCGAGCGAGATGCCCCCGCCGTTCGGGTTGACGTCGCCGGCGTCGTACCGCTCCTTCAGGCCGGTATCCGCGAGGAACTGGAGGACGACCGACGCGAACGCCTCGTTCACCTCGATCACCTCCATGTCGTCCCAGCCGAGGCCCGCCTTCGCGAGCGCCTTCTCGCACGCCTCGGGGTTGCCGTGCAGCATCACGTGCGGGTCGACGCCGGCGAGGCCGAAGCCGAGGAACCGCGCGCGCGGCTCGAGCCCGAGCTGCGACGCCTTCCGTTCCGAGGCGACCAGCACCGCGGCCGAGCCGTCGACGATCTGCGAGGAGTTGCCCGCCGTGACCACGCCGTCCGGGATGAACGCCGGCTGCAGCGACGCCATCTTCTCCGGGGTCGTCTCGCGCCGCACCGCCTCGTCCACGGCGAAGCGCGTCCGCGTCAGCGTCGCGGTCCCGCCGGTGCCCTCGCCCGGCACGTCGAGCTCGATCGGGACGATCTCCTTCTCGAAGCGGCCCTCGTCGATCGCACGGGCGGCGCGCATGTGGGACTCGTACGAGTAGCGGTCGAGCTCCTCGCGCGGCAGGCGCCATTGCTTCGCGATCTCCTCGGCCGAGATGCCCTGCATGACGATGTCGTACCGCTCGTGGACGAGATCGGACATCGAGCCCCGGTTGGAGCCCATCGGGACGCGCGACATCATCTCCACGCCGCCCGAGACGACCAGGTCGAGCTGCCCCGACCAGACCGCGGCGGCCGCGTTGAAGCTCGTCTGCATCGACGAGCCGCACTGGCGGTCGACGGTCGTGCCGCACACGCTGACCGGCCAGCCGGCGGTGAGCGCGACGTTGCGGCCGATGTTCCACGCCTGCTCCTCGATCTGCGTCACACAGCCCCACTGGATGTCCTCGACCTCGGCCGGGTCGACGCCGTTCCGTCCGACGAGCGCGTTCACGACCTGCGCCGAGAGCTCGTCGCCGCGGATGTGCGAGAGCGTCCCGTTCTTGCGGCCGATCGGGCTGCGGACGGCGTCCACGATCATTGCGTCGGCGCGCTGCATGAGAAAGACTGTACCGCGGTGCTGCGCAAGAACGCCAAGCTGGAGTTGCTGAAACGTGTGCCGCTCTTCGCGGATTGCTCGAAGCGAGAGCTCGAGACGGTCGCGGCGATCGGACGAGCTCACGATGCCCGCCGGCCGCGAGCTGACGAAGGAGGGCGCCCGGGGCGCCGAGTTCGTCGTCCTGGCGGAGGGCGCGGCGGACGTGCGCCGCCGTGGCCGAAGGGTGAACACGCTCGGAAGCGGCGACTTCCTCGGCGAGATCGCGCTCATCACCGGCACGCCGCGCACGGCGACGGTGACGACCACGGCCCCGTCGCGGGTGCTCGTGATGACCGCGCCCGCGTTCCGGCGGTTGCTCCGCGACAACCCCTCGTTGCAGCTCAAGGTGCTGGACGCCCTCGCCCGCCGGCTGCCGCCCGAAGCGGATTAGCGGCAGCCCCTCGAGCGTTGATCCGGGCATGCACACGACACTCGACATGCTCGGTCAGGTGCCGCTCTTCGCAGGCTGCTCGCGCGAGGACCTCGAGACCGTGGCCCGGCTCGCGGACGAGGTCGACGTCCCGGCCGGCCACGCGCTGACCCGCGAGGGCGCGAGCGGCCGGGAGTTCGTCGTGCTCCTCGACGGCGCAGCGGTCGTGGAGCGCGGCGGCGAGGCGCTGGCGACGCTCGGCCCCGGCGACTTCCTCGGCGAGATCGCGCTGCTCATGCGCGCGCCGCGGACGGCCACGGTGACGACGACCGCGCCGTCGCGGCTGCTCGTCCTGACCGACCGCGCCTTCCGCGAGCTGACCGATCGGATTCCCGCGATGGCCGGCCGAGCCTGGTCCGCCACCGCCGCGCGGTTCTAGGCGTTCCGCCGCGGCACGTGCGGCCGCTCCACGTGGGCGAGCCACGTCTCGACGCCGAGGGCGAGCACCCTCCGCTTGCCCTCGGTGTCGGCGTCGCCGAGCGACCGGAAGGAATACGCGACGTCGCCGCCGATCAGGCCGACATCCTCCACGAGCACCGACTGGTGGCCCGCCGTGTGGCCCGGAGTCGGCACGAGCCGGATCCCCGGCAGCAGCTCGGCCTCGCCGTCGTGCTCGACGTAGACGACGCCGGGCGCGTGCACCCACTCGGGCCGCGTGTGCTCGTCGGGCTCCGCGGCCGCCGCGGCCAGCTCCCGCGCCTGCACGTGGACGGGCACACCGGGGAAGCAGCGGTTGCCGCCGCAGTGGTCGAAATGCAGGTGCGTGTTCACGACGACCGCGACGCGGGAGCGCAGCTCCTGGGGCAGCGGCGGCGGGTCCGGGAGCCCGGTGTCGACGAGGACGAGCCCCTCCGGATGCTCGACCGTGTGTACGTAGACCGGGTGCAGCCCGCCGTACGCCTCGACGTGCGCGGCGAGGTGCGCGCGGATCACGGGTTTGTCGCCGTTCATGCCGGGAACGTCGCAGCCATGATCGGAGTCGGCATCGCCCTGTTCATCATCGGGGTCATCTTCCTCTTCATCATCCCGTGGGTCGGCATCCCCGTCGGGATCGTGGGCCTCGTCCTGCTCGTCCTGTACCTGGCCGGCTTCGGGCGCCGCGCCGCCCGCGGCGAGCAGCCACAGCAGCCGCGCTAGCGGCTGCGGCCGGAACTTCCGGCCGCAGCCGCCGTTACGCTCTGCGGCGATGCGCCTTCGCCGCGCGCCGGAGACCCCCGAGGAGACCCCTGCCGCCGCCCCGCGTGCGCTTCGGCGTGCCCTGCCGCCGCCCGCCCACCTACGCCGGGAGCGCCGCGCGCTCCTGCAGGTGCGCGAGCGCCGCTTGCGCGATCTCGGCGGGCTGCTGGTGGAGATGTACCGGCGCGACCAGTTCCGGCAGGAGCTCCTCGTCGACCGCTGCGACGAGCTCGCGAAGCTCGAGGAGCGGCTCGCCGAGCTGGACACGCTGCTGACCGCCGCCGCCTCCCGGGGCCGCGTCCGTGACGCCGCCCGCTGCGAGTGCGGGGCGCCGATCTTCTGGGGCGCCAAGTTCTGCGGCCAGTGCGGCCGCGAGGTCGGGCCTGCGTGAGCACGCCGCCGCCGCCACCGCCGCCGGACGACCGCTACTGCCCGCGCTGCGGTGTCGCGTACGAGCCGACGCAGGAGTACTGCCTCGAGTGCGGCGCCCGGCTACCGACGAACGCCGGTGTGGTCGGCGTGCTCGCGTCGGCGTGGCAGCGCCGCATCGCGTGGTACCCGGGCGACTGGATCTGGCCGACGCTTCTCTTCCTCGTGCTCGCGGTCGCCTCGACCGCGGTCGCGCTCGCCGCCGACTCCGCGCGGAAGTCGACCCGGCCGATCCTCGCGACCCGGCAAAGCGTCCCGGTCGGTCCCGGCGCGTCACCGACACCGGTGCCCGTCTCGACGACGCCCGCGACCCTGCCGGTGCCGACGAACCAGCCGACGATCACGAACGGGCCGCTGCCGAACGCGCCGGGCTCGGGAACCGGCGCGGTCTCGACCGTCGCCGTCCCGACCAAGAATCCCAACGCGCTCGCCACCTGGCCGGCGGCCAAGTCCGGTTACACCCTCGTGCTCGAGTCGCTGCCGCTCTCCGCGGGGAAGGCGAGCGCGCTCGCGCGCGCCCGGCAGGCGAAGGCGAAGGGCCTGCCGGACGTGGGCGTGATCGTCTCCTCGGAGTACTCGAGCCTGCACCCCGGCTACTACGTCGTCTTCTCCGGGATCTACGGCTCCTCGGGACAGGCGGCGGCCGCCGTGGCGACCGCGCACGCGGGCGGCTTCCCGGACGCGTACCAGACCCGCGTCACGAAATAGGTGTAAATCGGCCTAGGGCCGGGCACGGCACGTCGGGGAGAGGCCCGCCTCCGTTCGCAACAACCACCACTATGTGCGCGACTTTGTGACACGCCTGGGACCGTGTAGGATCGAGCTCAGGAGGCAGGCGCACCTGGGCCTTAACCCGCTTCTAACTTGAAAAACGCGGGAACTTCATAGGAGCTGACCAGACTGGTGATCGAAGAGCGAACCCTTCAGTTGCAGCACTGCATGTATCAGTACTCGCGAGCGATCTACCGGTCGGTGAAAGACATGATCGATCCCTACGGGGATCGGGAGTCGCAGCTCGAGTCCCGCCGCAGCGTCCTGACCGCCTGCGAGCAGACGATGGAGCGCCTCGCGGCCGACCCGCTCTACTTCGCCAAGCCGGATCGCGCGCTCTTCCAGGACATCCGCCGCTACTTCCCGATCACGTGCCAGGCCGAGGTCGCCTGGGCGGTGTCGGAGGGGATCAACGCGGCCGTGCAGTTCATCCAGGACCAGATCGAGGCCGGCGCGCTCGACGGCGGTGTCGCCCGGTGCCGTGCCACGACGCGCAAGGGCAAGCCCTGCCAGCGGACGCCGCTGCCCGACCGGGACTACTGCCCGAGCCACCAGCACCTGGAAGCCCGCGCCGCGGCGTAGTTTCCACAGGCTTTTCCCACTGACGTTCCACAGCCCCGCCCGGATAGGGTGCTAAGCCCATGTCGCACGACACCGACAAGCTGATCCGGCAGCTCTCCCTCGTCGCGTTCCTGATGGCGGAGCGGCGGCCGATCACCGCGCGCGACGTCAAGTCGAACGTCGAGGGCTACTCGGAGATGTCCGACGAGGCGTTCGCCCGCCGCTTCTACTCCGACCGTGCGGAGCTGATCGCACTCGGCGTGCCGCTGCACTCGCAGCGCGACGAGTTCACCGGCGAGGAGCT
>Ga0070683_100002062_pt1 | contig 15858 bp, 9 predicted proteins | sample KBSC713LmetaG_FD_64662 | JGI IMG/M metagenome (GOLD analysis project Ga0070683, IMG submission 64662) | Corn rhizosphere microbial communities from Kellogg Biological Station, Michigan, USA - KBS C7.1-3L metaG | ecosystem: Host-associated > Plants > Roots > Rhizosphere ...
GGTTAGTGCCTTCGGAGAACGTGGAGTTACTGGCGGCGGCAATGGTGGAGCTGCTGCGGGATGCCTCGTTAAGAAGACGGATGGGCGCGGCCGCGAAGAGGCTAATCGCGGAAGAGTTTTCCGCGGAACGGATGTCCGCAAGCTATCTTTGCGTCTATGAAAGGGCGCTCACTCAGCAGGGTGTTGAAGCTCGAAAATTTTCACTCGGCTCGGACGAGAAAGGCTAAGTAAGTAAGTGAGCAAAGACGTTCGCCAGCCGCGGGTATTCATGATGGACTTATGGGCGACGGTGCCGTATTACACCGCCTATCTCTCGAAGGCGCTCCTGTCGGAGGGCGTCGATCTGACGGTGGGCTCCATCACCTATTACCTTGACCCGGGCTGCTTCTCGACCCGCGGCATCAAGCCGGATCCCGGTCTGCTCGACGTTGTGGGCAGATATCCGCTGCCTCGCCTGCCTCGAAGAATACTGAAGTTCTTCGAGGCAATGCTGAACCTCACCGCGCTAGCAGCACGTTTTTTCTTTACGCCGCCTGATGTGATCCATGTGCAGTATCTGCCTATGCTGAAGTGGCGTCTGCCGCTGGACCTCTGGTTCCTCGAACTCTGCCGCAGGCGAGGCTCGAAGATTATTCTGACGGTTCACGATCTGCTTCCTCACGACACGGCGGAGGTCTACAAGGAGACCTTTCATCGCCTCTACCAGAGGGTCGATGGGATCATCTGTCACTCGGACCATATCAAAACGAGGCTCGAAGACGAGTTCTCGGTCCCGGCGGAAAAGATCGATGTGATTCCGCATGGCCCATTTTTTTATGACCTTCCGGACACGGGCAGTGAGGCGACGCTCCAGGGGCTCGGGGTCGAGCCGGGGAAAGCATTGGTGCTGTGGCAGGGAATCATCTTTCCCTACAAGGGAGTCGATCTATTGCTGAATGCATGGCAGAAGGTCGAAGCCCGCAATCAGAGCGCCTGCCTTGTTATCGCCGGGACTGGCGCTCCGGAGTTGCTGGAGCAGATACGCGAGCAGATCAGTCAGCTTGGCTTGAAGCATGTCCATTCCGAATTCCGCTTCATCACAACCGAGGAACTGGTCGCACTTTATCGCGCAGCCGGCATTGTTGTTTATCCTTATCGCGCGATTACCACCAGCGGAGCGCTGGCGACAGGGCTTGCCTTAGGCAAAGCCATCGTGGCGAGCGATCTCCCTGTCTTTCGAGAGCTTCTGGTGTCCCGCGAAAATGCGCTTCTGGTCGATCCCCATCACTCCGAGGAACTGGCCGGTGTTCTGACGGAACTGATCGAGAACCGGGAGCTACGGGAAGAATTGGCTGAGAAGGTAAGAGCGATGAATTTCGGTGATAGGTCCTGGATCGCAATCGCGAAGAAGACTGCTCAGGTGTATGAGCGATTTGTTGCGAGAATTGCAACATGAGATATTCATCTTCACCGGACTTGTCCCGTTCTTCGGTTCACTAGTTTGGTTCGAGCTGGCTTCTCATATCATTTTTTTCAATCGCGGCCGTTTTAGTGGATTTCGCGCTTGTCGTTCGGCATGTATTTGAATTACGGATACTTCGTGAACCCGGTTCTCAAAAGCTTCCTGCTGCACATTCACTTCCCGCCGCCGTCTTCCATCGCAGCGTAATTGCCGGGAACGATGATTCTTGCAGGGCTATCCGTAGCTACTGCACTAGTTACTTTCTGATTGTGGAACATCATTTCCTTGGCTTGCGCATGAGCCTGCTTGATTCTCATACGGTGAAATAATATTGTGGTATAACCAAAGTCACGGGTTCTCCGTTACTAGCCTTTCCCGCCTTTTGAGTAACGGGATGATACTGTTCTGATTCTGCCTTCGTTTTCCCGTTATCGAAATCGCGCGATGTTTTTGTCGGCGGATTTTCAGGCAGTCATGGATATTCTTCCAGGTCATTTCAAATCTCTCTCATCGGGTCTCAATCGATTTGTCGGTCGTGACGGGTCGCGCACAAGCGTGGCGATGCAACATATTTGCCCTCAGAGGATTCACACGCTGCGTTTACTTCGTTAGCTCTATGCCACGAAAGGGCTATATGGCGCCCCTAAAGAGCTATCCGACGATCAAAATGTGCAATACACCTGACTGCTGTTAGCTGTCAGGCTTGTACAAGCAACTACTAGTTCCTGCGGCCATTGCGAGAGGTCTATGGTTGCTGTCATGGGGAACTATTTCGCTATAAATGGAGAATGTTTTGAAGTTCCTAGCTTTTCTTATTCCTCTTTTTCTTGTTTCCCCGCTGGCATACTCAAAGACGGTGAGTTCGGTTTCGATCTCTCCCCAGGGCGCTGTACTTCAGAGCGGATCGACGCTGCAGTTCAGCGCGACCTGTGCCTACTCCGATGGGTCAACTGATAATTGCGCCGCGTCGGGTGGCGTAACCTGGACTTCTTCCCGTGCCACTGCGCTCACGGTCAATAGCACCGGCTTGGTTAAAGCCGCCACTGACCCCGGAGCGGGTTCCGTTGGCACAGGTCTTATCCTCGCCTCGGCGGGGGGCGCGACGGATCGTGCCAATGTGTATTCGCAACATCCGGGGGATACGTTCTATCAGTACATGACTCCGGACTACCGTATCTATCAGACCTCGACGCAGCCCACCCCAGTCAGGCTGCCGGCAAATGTCGTTGTAGGTTCGACCGTTTCCATAGGTTCAGGAATAGTGGTTAACTACAACGGACCTACGACCGGTGTGCCTTTTAATGGCACTTGCAACTGGATAAGTTCGGACCCGGCCAAAGCCACCGTAAGCAAGATAGGCTTAGTGGCGGCAGTAGCTCCAGGGACGGTCAATATCACCTGCGGCCGCGCCGGCAATGGCGTCTTTGGCACAAGCGGGACCTCGGGCTGGGTCGCTCCTGGAAACGTTATTACTCTTAACATCGTGGCCGGCGGAACCGGATCGCAGACATGGTATGTCCGTCCTAGTGGCGGAACGCCCTTTGTGAGCGCAGCGGCGACTCCGGCAGGCCAGTGCGACGGAAAGCATGACGCCGATTATCCCGGCTCGGGTGTCAATCAGCCATGCGCCTTGGGAAATATCCGGTATCTCTGGACAGACCAAGCGACTTACTACCAGGAAAAGTGGATGATCTCCGGTGGAGATACTGTGATCGTCCGGCAGAATCCGAACGGTTATAACACCGGAATGGATGCCAATACGGTCGGTGCCCCGGTGAACTGTAATGGAGACGGGGGAAACTGCTTTATGCCGTCGATCCCCTCGGGCACTGCTGCGCGACACACGCGCATCCTTGGAGAAAATTACGCGAGCTGTTCCTCTGATTCAGCAAAGACGCTGCTTCACGGATCGTGGGGAGCTTATGCGGTATTCAATACAACCGATTCGCAGTTCGTCGATGTCGCCTGTTTTGAGGTTACAGACGTAGCCGCCTGTGCCACAAGCGGCGCATACACCAATACGTGTCGCAATGGATCGAACAATGCGGCAGGTCAGGGAATTCTTCAAAGCGCTCTTACTGCATCGGTGAACTATACGGACCTGTTTATTCACGGATTGGGTGCTGACGGTATTCATGGCGCATCCGGCGTTGGCATCGTAGCCGACAGGGTTCATATCCGCGCCATGCCGAATGCTGGAATCAATATGGACGACAATCCATGGCAAGTGGGTAATATCTCTGTCGCGGGTGGATTTACCTTAAAGAATTCAATTACGGAATTCTCAGGTTGTGTCGAGGAATACCCGGTCGCTCATAACTATCCCTACATCGAATGCCGCGACCAGAATACCGGTGGCTATGCCGATGGCTTCGGGACCGCCAGTGCTACGGGGGACTGGCTCTTCGACCACGATACCTGGCGGTATAACTTTCAGGACGGTCTCGATCTACTCCACTCAGGCCTGAATAGCCTCACTGTAACGAACTCCACTAGCTACGGAAATGATGGCCAGCAGTTCAAGATAGGTTCCGGGCTTATGGTGGTCTTTCGGAACAATCTCACTCTGCATAACTGCGCGCGTATCGGGCAGACGATCGGCGATGAGCCGGCGAGCGCGATACTTCCGGGGGTAGCATTGTGCCGCGCCGCCGGAGATGGAATTCCAATCGCCTTTGATGGACAAGGAACCGATCTCTTCCAGAACAATACCTACGTGGGCTACGGAGCAACTTCCTATGACCTGATGTGCACGGGTGGGTGGGATAGTTGCCCAAATACGAAATCGGTGTTCCAGAACAATGTGAACATCGGTATCACTAACTTGAATCCTGCCTTGCCCGATCATCGAGCACCCGGTCTCTTCTATACCCAGGCAGCGATGCCTGCAAATCAGGGCTGGGCGGTACGCGACCACAATCTCTATTATGGTTTCCGCAACGGGTGTCCTACGCTGAATACAGGAGAGATCTGCGCAGATGTTAAATTCATCGACGAGCCTCCGCTGACGATCTCATCCGAGACGGTTCTTGATAACTTCAATTTCAATTTGAGTTCGGCGAGTCCGGCGGATGGCTCCGGTATCAGTATTCCCGGCCTGCTCAGCGACATTCTCGGGTTGACGCGCCTCAACCTGCCATCGATGGGAGCAATCGAATTTGGGGGTAGCACTACCGCCCCTCCTGTTTCGCAGCCCACCACGTTGACCCTGGGAATTACACCAAGCTCGTTGACCGTCGGGCAGACGGCAACCGGGGTAGTATCGGTTATCTCTGCAGGAGGCGTGGTTCCCACCGGGAGTGTCTCTCTTTTGAATGGGACTTCTCTTCTGGGGACAGCGACCCTGAATAGCTCAGGCATAGCGACGCTCTCGCTGCCTTCGCTTACCGCCGGGTCTTATTCTGTGACTGCTTCCTATGCGGGAGACAACAATTATGCCGCCGGCGTATCAAGCGCCGTAACGATCACCGTGAGTGCCCCTGTGACGACGCCTCCGAGCGGCGGCACTCTTTCTCCGAGCGGCGCGGACTCACCCACAGGAGGAACTCCACCTCCTTCGGGGAGCATCACTCCGCCTCCTGTAACGACTACTCCGCCGCCAGTGACGACTACTCCGCCGCCGGTGACGACGACCCCTCTTCCGGTGAGCGGAACCCCGCCATCGACCGTCCAGCCATCCTCCGTTTCGATCTCGGTTGCGCAGCCCGAGTATGGGTTCAATGTCATTCCCGGTTCAACGCGCCGTATCTTTGCGACGGTCACCAATGGAAGAACAAACCAGGTCGCCTGGACGGTGAAGTCCGGCTCTGCGCAGATCTCTTCCAACTCCGGTTCGTGGATTGACGTGACTGCTCCGGCGACAGGGTCTTCCTGTTCGATTACGGGCACAAGCGCAAAGTATGCGGTGACTTCCGCGGCGCGGTTTACTATCGAAGCCACCTCCGTGGACGATGGATCAAAGACAGCCGATATTACGTTCAACGTCTGCAAGCCTTCCGTGGAAGTATCGGTCGTCCCGTTCTACCGCACGGTCTATGCGAAGCAGCCTATCGATATTCAGAGCTTTGTGCTTGGGTCGACGAACCAGAATGTGCATTGGACCATTGCATCGCAGCCCAGGAACGGCGATGGCAGTCTCGCCGATTCTACCTCTCGCGATACCTTGTTCACGGCAACCATTCCCGGCCGCTATCACCTAACGGCGACCAGTGTGGCGGATGGGGGAAAGAGCGCGACGGCGATCGTTTATGTGACCGGTCACGCGATGCCATTTCGTGTAACGCCCAACCAGACAGAGCCCGTCGATTGCTCGGTAGATCCGGCGATGTTGGGAACCGTGTACGAGGTAGGCCCATCGCAGGCGTTCAAGACGCTTGCTTCGGTGCCGTTCCCAACCATGGAGCCCGGTTCAACGGTGCGGTTGCATAACGAGGATGCCACCGGCCAGCACCCGACGGAATATCACGAGTACGTTCAGATCTCTCGCGCCGCCGCAGCCGATCAGCCGGTGCGTCTGTGCGGCGTTCCCGATCGATTTGGGAACCTGCCCATCATCGACGGAGCGAACGCGACCGGCCGCCCCGATACGGATGCCGACGTAGCCGGAACGGGGCTTCTAACTCTGCACCGCTCGAATAGCTTCACATACTGGCCTGCTTTCTCCGGACCGCAATACATTGCCATCGAAGGCATTCAATTTCGCAATGCGAAGACGGGCAACAGTTATTCCACGCCCGGTGGCTCGGTCAAGACCTGGCAGAGTTCTTCCTCGTGCATCCAGGTCGATGAAGCGCAGAATATCGCGTTTGTCGGCGATGACATTGGAAGTTGCAGCAGTGGCGTTTTGACCCAATTCAACAGCAACGGAGGCTGGGGAGCATCGGACGTGAACCTCCTCTTGGAGGGGAACCACATTCACAACAACGGTATCGCCGGCTCGAAGCTGGGACACCAGGTGTACCTGCAATCGTGGGGCAACGTCGTGCAGTTCAACCGCATTGACAACTACACGGCGGGAGCACTGGGCGCGAACGTCAAATCGCGCGGCCTCCAGGATGTCTTCCGCTATAACTACCTCGGCGACGGAGCGCAGCGGCAGATGGATCTCGTCGACGTAACCGATGCCCCGGCCTACATGTCGTTCAGCGGGTTTCTCAGCGGCGGAGACAACTCCTTCCATGCCCTTTATAACAAGGACGCCTATCCGGTCGATCGAATTGCCGCCGAGCAGGAGGCGTGGAACTCGCACTTCGTTTATGGCAATATCTATCAGAACAGTACATCGACGGCGCCCATTCACTTCTCCATGGACACGAGCGGTGGCGAGCTTGGGCGAAAGGGATCGCTCTACTGGTACAACAACACCTTCTACGAGAAGGCATGCCCGTCGTGCGCCGGGTCCTGGACGCTGTTCGATACGACTGCCGGTAACGGCGCCTATCTCCCGCAGGTCGAATTCCCGACGGTGCAGGCATTCAACAATATCGTCTGGATGGATAATGCAACCGCGCCGGTCTTCCATTGGAATAACTACTCTGCGTTCATCGGTGCGGGCGGCGGTAATCTCCTGCCTGCAAACTGGGGAGCCAGTTCGACCGGCGAAGGCACCGGCGCTGCCTGGAACACCAGCCCCAGCGGCAATGCGTATCAGAACAGTCTCCCCCTGGCGACGCATCTCACCGGATTCGACAAAGCGGATATCCTGACGACCGGGTCCATCCCCTTCGATCGGGTCTCATGGCTGCCCGGCAGCAAGGTTGTCGGCACCCAGCTTGTGCCGCCGGCAGTCTGCGAGATGCCCGACCGTTTCGCTTACCTGCCCAGCCTGGGCTATGCGGTTCCTCGGATCAGCACCCCGGGCGTCGGCGCAACCGACACCGCTGCCGATACCGCAGGCATGATGAAGGTGGTGGTGGGCGCTGGAAGGTACAACACGCGATACTCAAACTGCCATTGAGAACGATGAGCCCGGGATCATTCATCCTGGGCTCATCGCCATTTTGTTTGGCTCTGCCTCAGCCGGAATGGGAGTGAGGAACCATTCCAGTGACCGTGCCGTGCCCGTTGCATCGCAGTTTCGGTAGACTCATAGGGGTACGTTTGCGTTGAGGATATTTAATCTATGAATTTTCGGTACCTTGCTTTAGCCGTCGGCCTTGCGCTGACGACCCTTGCGGCCCACGCTCAGGTTGGCCTTTATATCAACCCTGTCGCAATCCGCGTGAGCAACTCTCAGGCCGATACGGGGCCATTCGCTTTTCTTGGTGAAAACTCCAAGTCCAACATCTTCTACGGCGTCAACATCGGCGGCTACTACAACTTCTATCATCAGGGAAAGACCGAGGTTGGCCTCGATATCCGCGACTCCATCACCAATGGCAATAGCGCGACGCTCAACAGCTTTCTCGTTGGTGTCCGCGTCGCCACCGAACCTTTTAAGCGGCCTCTCAAGCCTTATGTCCAAGCCTCCGTCGGTGTGGGAACCACTCGTCCGCCAACGAGCAGCGTCCGCTCCAACAGAGCGCAGTTCGGCATCTTCGGCGGCGCGGATTACACGCTCAGCCGCCATGTAGACTTCCGCGTCGTTGAAATAGGGTTCAATTCTGTGACAACGGCCAGCAGCAGTACGATCGGCGGCGTCGGCAACATTCCCGCTTCGAAGCTGCTCAGCTTCAGCACCGGCCTGGTCTTCCGGTTTCACTAGATTGATCCGAGGGAAACCGTCGATCGAGGCCGGTCTGCGATCAGTCTCCGATCAGCCTAAAAGACCCAACTCCTTCTGGGCATCCTTCGCCGTCTGGCTATTGGGAGCTATTGCGATAGCCTTCTTCAGATGGAGCGAGGCATTGGCCTTATCGGAGAGTTTGCTGTAGATCATCCCGAGGTGGTAGTTGATCGCGGCGTTGTTCGGCGAGGTCTTCAGAGCGTCTTCCAGCAGGTCGCGACCGGAGTCGTAGTTTCCTTTCTGATAGTAGATCCAGGCCAGCGTGTCGGCGGTGTCGGGAGAGTTGGGAAGCACCCGGCGCGCGGTCTGCGCCAGCGAGAGCGCCACGTCAAGATTTCCGCCGGTCTCCGTCATCAGGTAGGCCAGGTTATTCGAGGCGACTGCCTGGTCGGGCTGAATCGCCAGGGCCTTCTTGTAGGAGGCGGTGGCGCTGCCGCGATCACCCTGCGACTCTTGAAGTGTACCCAGGATGGTAAACGCCTGTGCATCGCTGGGATGGTCTTTAACCCATTGTTGCCAGGTTCCGATCGCCTTGGCCGTATCGCCCATGGTGATCTGGGCGCGGGCATAGGTCATCACCGCGCCGCTGTCCTTCGGGTTGAGCTGCATGGCCTTCTGGGAAGACGCCAGTGCCCCGCCGGCATTGCCGGATTGCAACTGGAGCTGCGCCAGCAGGTCATACATGTCGCTGTTCTGCGGAGACTTGGCGATCTGCGCCTGAACCCGGTTCATCGCCCTGGCCGGCTGCTTCTGGAACATATCGATCGAGACCAGAAGGCCCAAGGCGCGCGCCGAGTTCGGATTGGTCTCGAGCGCCTGCTCCAGCAGCGTCGTCGCCTCCGGTAGCTTCTTCTGCACCAGCCGAAGCTGGCCCAACTCCAGATAAGCGCCGCTGTTCTTGGGATCGAGTTTGATAGCCTCGCGAAAATCGGCATCGGCCTTGTCCCACAGCTTCTGGCCTCCCTCGGCCATGCCGCGCCAGAGGTAAGGAATCGCCGACTGGGGAGCGATGGCGATTGCGGCCTCCGCCACCTGTGCCAGCGTAGTGTAGTCATGAAGCTGCAGGGAAACCTGTGCCAGCCCGCTCTGCGCGTCCATGCTCCTGGGATTGATGCGCGAGGCGTCGCGGAAGCTCTTCTGCGCGGCGGTAGTATCCCCCTTGGCTAGTGCGGCGCGGCCCAGCCAGAGCTTGACCTGCAGGTTCTCCGGATTCGCTTTAGCCGACTTTTGCAGCAGGTTGAACGCGTCGTCCGTCTTGCCGTCGTTGAGCAGAAGCATGCTGTTCAGAACTGCGACTTCGGGACGGTTGCTGTCGGTCTTGGTCAGCTCGGCGGCGATCTCCTTTACCTTGGGAATGTCATGCTTCTGTAGAAGAACCTGGGCGTAGGCCAGCTTGAGCGGAGCGCTCTTCGGGTACTTCGATACCAGACCGGAGTAGGCTGCGGCGGCTTTGTCGAGCTGGTGAGTGCGAATGTAGTAGCTTGCCAGCAGATCGGCGCCGGTGCTGTCCTCATTGAGGTCCTCGGCCGTCTTCAGAAGCGTCTCTTCGGCTTTCGCGGTATTGCCCTGACGGAGATAGTGGTTCGCCAGGCTGCCGCGAGCGTTGATACTCGTTGGATCGGCAGCCACGGCTGCGTTCATCTCCCCTTCGGCCCCCGGAAGGTCGCCCTTCTTCTCCAGCAGCGCGGCCAGGATGAGGTGAGCCGTTACATTTTTCCCGTCCAGCGATACCGCTTTGCGCAGCTCCTCTTCCGCAGAGGCTGCCTTTGCAGGATCGGAACTTTCGAGGAAGCCGAGCGATGCATGGTAGCCGGACTTCTTCGGATCGATCGAAATAGCGTGCTGAATCTGGGTGAGCGCTTCGGCGCGGTCTCCCTTAGCCGCAGCGATGCTGGAGAGCAGGGCATAGGCGTCTGCATTATTGCTATCGGTGGCGAGCACGGCCTTGGCCTGTTCCGTGGCCTTATCGACCTGTTGCCCCGCTAACAGCAGGTTGCCCAGGTCGATGCGCGCCGCATTGTTGCCGGGCTGCAGGTCCACCGTCCGCATCAACTCCGCATATGCCTGCATCATCAGGCCCTGTTTCAAATAGACCTTGGCCAGTTGGTAGTGGGCGTCGCCGAAGTTATGGTCCACCTTCAGCGCATTCGAGAGCTGAATGGCTGCTTCCTTCAGCTTGCCCTGCTCCTCATAGCGTTTGCCGCTCTCCAGATAGCTCTGCTTCACCTTGTTGGGATCGCGCTTGCATCCCATGCTGAGGCCAAGCGTCACCGCCAGACCCAATACGACTAAAACTCTATATGCCGACGGTGTCAGTGCTATCTTCATTACGCTTTCCTCGATCCTTTTCTTAGTCAAACTGTTTGATTGATGCAAACTTTGCTGCTCCTGCCCGCGCACTCAGTTTGGGATAAACTGCGGCAGGAGCGGCGCCATGATATTGGTGAAGTGAACCGCGCGTTTCCGCGCATCTGCCACGGACTCGGTCGGCGAAATCTGCGTGATCACGCGGACCAGCGCGCCGTCCGTCCGATCCATGCGGATCGCATCTGCAACCATATAGGCTCTGGCCACATATTCGTTCGGAATACTGCGGCCGTGAGCCTGATACCAGTAGATGACGAATTGCCGGGACTCTCCATTGCTGATGATGTATTCGCCCACTCTGTAGTCTTTGCCGTTGACGTCCGTCAGGGTCACATACTTGTGGGAATCGAACGTCCAGCCCGCGCCCGGCAGGCAATTCTGCGGTGAATGGATGGACTGCCCCGTGCGCTGCGTCGGGAAGTAGCCGATAAACACGCCAATCGGCAGGTCGGCGTTCGAGACGACCGGCGTTTGGCTGACGTTCATGGGCTGCGGAGACTTGAAATAGAGCCGGTTGAGAAAATCGCCCTTGCCCAGTACGGCGAGAACATCGTCAGCTATAGGCAGGTCCTGTCCGGTCCAGCCGCCGATGGTCTCAGGCATCAGGTGCAGCGGCTCGCGAGGCACCATGCGGTCGGTGTCACCGCGGCTGTGCAGGGCGAGTGCGGTTACAAAGAGGAGGAGGAAGACTGTCCAGAATCGAGGCGATTTCATGCTTTCTTTCCAGTCATCGGCCAGACCAGCCGCATCGCTCGGTGAACCAGGTACAGGCAGCAGAGAGAGATCACGAACATCACCCACCCGGAGAACTCGTGGAAGAACCCAAGTGCCTTATCCGGGTCCCAATACTGTACGCACAGCCCGGTGCCGACGATCCGAACCACGTTCGCGGCCACGGCGATGGGTATGCTGGCGAGGGCCAGAATCACCCGGCGACGGGTTGTGCGCTCAAGGAAGTAGCCATAGAAGACCGCCAGCGCGAACAGGCTCATTAGCGAACGAATGCCGCTGCACGCCTCCGCGACCTCCAGCTTCATCACCGGCAATTGAATGACATTGCCTTCCTGGAGCACCGGCACACCCAGCATCGGCAGAATATCGCTGGCGATCCGCGAAGCCAGCAGTTGCAGCGGAAAGGTGATGTGGTTAAAGATGATGGCCGGAATCGGGATGGCAAGGATCAGGACCAGCAGCGGAAACCGCAGTTCGCGCAGCATCCTGCCGCCGAAGAACGTCCAGATCAGGCCGCCCATCAGGAAGATGAAGGACATCCTGGTGGTAAAGAGCTCGACTCCGTAGACGCCGAGTATTAAAAGGACGATCGCAAAGACGACCAGCGATATCCCTCGCCAGGTCGGCCTCGCCGGAATTGTGCCCAGAACCTCCCGTTTGTCCCATATAAGGTAGCCGGCAAAGAGTGGTACCAGAAACCCGTGGGAGTAATCCGGAATGGTGTACCAGTCATAGACTAGCTTTCCCGCGATGCGGTAATAGATGGCGACCAGCAGGGCAGCGATGATGGCATAGGGCAGCCAGCCGTATTTGATGGTTCCGGCTGCTTCGTTTGAGCCGAAAGGCCCGTGTTCCCCCCCGCCGCTAACCGGCTCGCGAGGATAAGGTTCGGCTTGAGTGCTGCCTGTCATTCGTAAGACGTTATACTTCACATAACACCTGTATGCAATTCGCGTGCCGCATTGAGTCAGCCAGTTTTTTCTGAATTAGACGCCTATATCCGTCAAAGTGGAAGGCAAGGCTCTCTATAGTGGAAAAACATTTCCCATACCTGCTGGCAATTTGCACACCGATATGGCGATCCGGCCGTTCCCTCTTTAGAGCTTCAACGTGGATTAGACGAATGATTTCGGGGTCTGAAGGGTATAGCCGAGAGGAGATTGAGGGCTTTTTGTGAGGAAGCGTCCTTGGGAAAGCTGTTTGGCATCTCCCGTGCATCGTACTGTGTAACAACAAAGGATTCTTCATGATTGCAGGCTTTACACAGGAAAGTAGAGGTCGTTCCCGCCAGCAGCCGGTCAGTGCGGACGTTCCCACGATGACGATGCGCCGCTGGAGCGACGAGACCGGCAGGAAGGCAATCGTCTCGTCTCCGTTTACGCGGCGTTCGATCCTGGGGCGTTACCGTATATTCGCAATAAAACGGCTCCAGCAGAAGACGAATACGTCAGAATGGGATAAGTCAGTCCCTGGCTTCATTAAGAATGGGAGTTGCCAATGAAGTGGTCTCTTGCTGTTTTAGTTGCGGCGCTGCTCGCGATGCCTGCTGTGGGAATCGCCCAGCCACCTTCCCCCTCGGCAACCGCCGACAAGGCCGTCCCACCACCGGATGCGACGCCGAAGACTCCTGCGAACGATGCGGCTACAAAAGACTCGACGGATACCGCCCACTATATTATCGGGCCGGAGGACAACCTCCAGATCACGGTCTGGAAGGAGCCCACTCTTTCGGGAACCATTCCCGTCCGCCCCGACGGCATGATCTCGATGGTGTTGCTTGGAGATCTTCCCGCCGCCGGTAAGACTCCCATGCAGTTGAGCGCCGACATTGCGGAGCGACTCAAGAAGTACATTCAGGACCCGATCGTCACGGTCGTTGTCCTGGGGATCAACAGCCAGAAGATCTTCGTCATCGGCGAAGTCGGCCACGTCGGCGCCATCGCTCTTTCGGCCGGCATGACGCCTCTGCAGGCAATCGCCGCGGCCGGCGGGTTGTCCCCCTTCGCTCACTCGAAGCGTATCTATATCCTGCGGGGTGACGGCAACAAGCGCGTCAAGATCCCGTTCGACTACAAGCAGGCCCTGAAGGGCGAAAACAAACAGGACGTCTCGCTCGAGCCCGGCGACACGATTGTGGTCCCATGAGGGGCTCCGTGAAGTTCTACCTCGCGTTGGCCCTGTGCGCGGCAGCCGTTCCGGCGATCTATGGACAGGCTGTGCCAGCTTCGTCCATGTCGCCGACCATTGGCCCAAATCTGCCTACGATTGACGGCGTTCTCCACTATTCTTTGAGTGCGTCGGAGATGTTTCAGACCGGTTACCGCAGCCAGGGTGTGACCGCCATGACCTCGCTGTCCGGGAATGCCGGCTATAACTCCAGAAGCACCGTCCGGCCATTTAGTATGCTCTACGCCGGGGGCGTCCTTTTGGGAAATCGGTATGGTCAGGGTGTGCGCACCTTCCAGAACTTTGCCGTCTCCCAGGGGCTGGTTGCCGGGGCGTGGATCTTCGGTATCTCAGACTCTGTCAGCTACCTGCCGCAATCGCCGACGACGGGACTCTCCGGGATTCCCGGTGTAGGCGATCTCGGATCGCAACCCATCCAGGGCCCGTCTGTCGGGCCTGCGGGTGGGGCGCTCTTCAATAATTCAGTCAACATAAGCAACTCGCTGAGCGGCAGCCTCGAGCGCCGGCTTACCTCCCTGACCTCCGCCAGCGGCGGAGCGAGCTGGACGATCCTTCGCTTTCCGGACAACGATGGGCTGGACAACAGTCAGATCTCCGGCCAGGCGGGCCTCAATCACCGGCTCGACGCGCGCGACACCATCAGCGCCAATGCCAGCTATTCGACCTTCCGTTACGGCAACAACATTGGACTTACGATGCAGACGCGCGGAATCAACGGAGCTTTTCAGCGAGTCCTGAGCAGAACGATGTCCATGAGCGCCTCCGCGGGACCCATGTGGATCAGCAGTTCCAACAGCCTCTTGATGCCTTCTCGGACCACTGTGGCGGCCAACCTGGCCCTGACCTATTCCCGCGAGTTTACGACGGCGAGCCTGACGTATTCGCGCGGCGTCAATGGCGGTTCCGGCATACAACCCGGCGCGTTGTCCGACAATCTCGGTGCCATGATCGGCAGAACCTATGGCCGCGACTGGATGGCCTCTCTCAGCGCCAATTACACCCGAACCTCCGGTCTGCTGAAGAATCCGGTCGGCACTCCTCCCGTGGGAGCGGGCTTTCTCTACGCCGGCGGGTCGAGCAACACCATCTACGGCGGCGTGCAGGTCTCACGGAGACTGAGCGATTCGCTCTCCGCCTTTGCCAGCTATAACCTTCAGCATCAGTCAGTCGACAGCTCGCTGGCAGCGCAAAATGCCTTCAGCGGCCTCAGCAACACGTTTGGAATCGGGATATCCTTCTCTCCCCGTGCCACACGCCTCGGCCAGTTTTAAGGAGTCACCATGCTTGGTCATCGTTCTCTTAATTTGGAAGACTACACAACCATTCTGAAGCGAAGAGGATGGATCGTTCTCATCCCGGCACTCATTCTGCCGATTATCACCTATGGAATCAGTCATCTGGTGCAGCCCCGGTACGTCTCGCAGACGCTTGTCCTGGTGGAGCAGCAGAAGGTTCCTGACAACTACGTCAAGCCGGTCGTCACCGAGGACTTGAGCAGCCGTCTGGCCTCGATGAAGGAGCAGATACTGAGCCGGTCGCGGCTAGAACCCATCATTGAGCGATTCAATCTCTATGGTGCCAGCAAGATGTCGATGGATGACCGTATCGACGCGGTGCGCAAGAACATCGGCATCCAGCCCATTCAATCGCAGATTGCGCGCAGTGGAGGTCTGCCCGGCTTCTTTATCTCCTACCAGGCCAGCGATCCCCGCACGGCCCAGCTTGTCTGCGGCGAGATTACCTCGCTTTTTGTGAATGAGAGCATCAGCGATCGCACGGCATCGGCCGAGGGGACGACCTCCTTCCTCCAGGCTCAACTGGCCGACGCCAAGCGCAATCTGGACGATCAGGACGCCAAGCTGGCCCGCTTTCAGGAAGAGAATGCCGGTCGCCTGCCCGGGCAGGAGGGGGCCAACATGAATATGTTGACCACCCTGAACACGCAGTTGGATGCTGCGACCCAGGCCCTGGCCCGGCTGGAGCAGGACAAGAGCTACGAAGAGGCGATGCTTGCCCAGCAGACGGCGCAAAGTTCCTCCTCAGGCGGCGGCAGTGGTGTCGCTCCGCAGACGCAGCAGATTGAGCTGGAGAAGCTGCTCGCGCAGGAGGCCGACCTCACTTCCCGCTATACCGACGACTATCCCGACGTGGTGAGTGTCCGACGCAAGATCAAGGAACTACGTGCGCAAATGGCGAAGGCTCCGGCGCCATCTGCCGTTCCGGCGACCTCGGCCCCCAATCGCGGCGACTCTCTCAGCGTTCAGCAGCTTCGCGCCCAGCTTCGCTCCGTCGAACAGGGGATCGTACAGAAGAAGCGAGACCAGGCGAGCCTCACCAGCCAGATACGCGGGTATCAGGGCCGCATCCAGGCCAGCCCGGCCGTGCAGGAGCAGTTCAAAAAGGTTAC
>Ga0070683_100002063_pt1 | contig 15856 bp, 11 predicted proteins | sample KBSC713LmetaG_FD_64662 | JGI IMG/M metagenome (GOLD analysis project Ga0070683, IMG submission 64662) | Corn rhizosphere microbial communities from Kellogg Biological Station, Michigan, USA - KBS C7.1-3L metaG | ecosystem: Host-associated > Plants > Roots > Rhizosphere ...
GAAGGCGAAGGCACGCCGGAAATGAGCACGACCGACGCGAATCTCATCCGGCAAAAATACGCGAACGCGCGCCACACGGCCTCCGGCCTCCTCTACGTGGTTCGCAATCCGGGCACCGGCACGGCCACGCCTGCGATTGGTCAGGAAGTGATTGCGCAGTACGATGGCCGGCTCCTCGACGGCACGCCTTTCGACAGCTCGTACAAGAACGGGGCGCCTTTGACTTTCCGCGTCGGGATGGGCTCGGTGATCAAAGGTTGGGACGAGGCATTTCTCACCATGCATAAAGGGGAGAAACGCACGCTGATTATTCCGTACTGGCTCGGTTATGGCTTGCCAGGCCGGCCGCCGACGATTCCGCCGAGGGCGACCCTCGTGTTCGAAGTAGAGCTGATCGATTTTCGTTGAGCGTTCTCGTCCTGAATCGAAATCGTTTCAAAGCGCGGTGGCCGTGGACAACAGCGCCTACCCCGAGTAGAATTGTGAATGGATCTGACCAGGCAGCGGTTTGTTATTTTTGGCGGGAGTTCCGGCATCGGCCTTGGAGTCGCTCGTGCTGCGATTGCGGCCGGCGCGTCCGTCGTGATCGTTGGCCGATCGCGGGAAAAGCTCGCGGCGGCAATCCTCGCGCTCGGCAATTCTCCGAGCGTGGTAACCTCGGCCGCGAATATCGCGAGCGAAACGGACGTGAAGCGGGTGTTCGCCGAAAACAGCGGCCTGGATCACATCGTGGTCACGGCGGTTGATGCGGCTTACCAAGCGGTCCGGGATTTCGACGTGGATGCGGCCCGGCGCGTGATCGATTCAAAACTGCTGGGCGCTCTCCTCGTCGCGAAACACGGCGCGCCCCATCTTCGTTCGGGCGGTTCGTTCACGTTTACCTCGGGCGTTGCCGCCGATCGGCCGGCGCCCGGTGGGTCGATGATTGCCGCCGTCAACGGCGCCCTCGCATCCTTTGTGCGGGCGCTCGCGCTCGAGCTTGCACCGTTGCGCGCGAATGTGGTTTCACCGGGCTGGGTGGACACGCCGGTCTGGGACACGATTGTCGGTGCGAACAAAACCGCGGTGCAGACGCAGATGGCCCAGCGGCTCCCGGTTCGCCGGATCGGGCGGGTCGAAGACATCGCGGAGGCCGTTCTCTTTCTCACCCAAAGCCCGTTTACCACCGGCAGCGTGCTCCACATCGACGGCGGCCACCGCCTGGTTTAAGAGAGGCGGGTCAAAGGCGGCGCGAACCTCGCCGGCTACAATCCGACCAGCGAACCGTTGCGTTTGATCCAACGCTCGGCGTCGCGCCAATCCGGATACACTTCCTCGACACGCGCCCAGAAACGCGACGAATGGTTCATTTCCCGCAGGTGCATCAGCTCGTGATAAACAATATAGTCGCGCACGAACTCCGGCGTCTGCACGAGCCGCCAGTTGAGTGAGATCGTGCCGTTGCCGGAACACGAGCCCCAGCGTGCGCGCTGGTTGCGCACGGTCACATGCTTCACGTCCACGCCGGTCAACGCGGCGAGTTCCCAGGTGCGCGCCGGCAGCTCGATTTTTGCGCGGCGCGTGAAATGCGCCTCGAGCGTCGGCCGTAAATCGCCGTCGAGCCGCGCCACCCGGAAAACATCCGCGGCCAGGCAAACCTGCGGTTTCCCGCCCGCGCTCGCCGGGCGGATTTCCGTCATCTCGCCGCGCCACAACACGTGAGTGCCGAGCGTCCACACTTCGGCTCCGCGCGGCCGCCGCAGCTGGCGCGCGCGCGCGCGTTCGAGCCAGTCGCGATGCTGCTCGACAAAACGCCGCGCCTCACGTTCGGAACCGCGCAGCGGAATCGTCGCCACCGCCGTGCCGTCGCGTTTCAAGGTCAGCCGGTAGCCGCGGGCCCGCGCGCTGCGTTGAAAAACAATTTCCTCCCGCGTCGTCGGGCGCAATTGCGCTCGTGATCCGGGTCCATCCGCGGGCGCGTGGGCAAAATGCGGCGGCGATTTGTGGACGCCCGCCGCGGGTTCGAACCACCCGAACAAATCCTGCTGTTGTCCCGCGTCGCTCATGACCTCCGCGAGTTGGAAGATCGACGCGGCGGCGTCAACAACGCCATGCTCTCGCGTCGCAGCTGCCACGCGTGCCAGACGGTGGGCATTTCACCCACATGCCATGGCACGAGCAGCGCGATCGCGATTTCCTCGACGCCCACGAAAATCTGCAGGATGGCGACCACGTGGAAAGGTGCGGCCGTCCAACCCGCCAGGAGCGGCACGAGAACAATCACGCAGGCAATCACGGTCACTTTCGACGCCCACGTGTGATAGAAAGGCGCGCGACCGAGCCGGAGCAAACCGTAGATGATCGCCGCGAAAAACGCCGCCATCACCGCGATAATCCACGGCAACTCACGGCGCACGATGTCCGGCCACAACAGCGCCAGGCCCGCGAGGCCGACGAACAAGGTCGCATAATCGGCGAGGCTGTCGAGTTTGCGCCCGAGCTCGGAATGGGCGTTGAACCGGCGGGCAAGAAATCCGTCCAGCATATCGGTCACCAGCGCGACAGCGACCAGGGCAACAAACCACGGACGCGATCCCGCGATCGCGGTCGTGAGCAGCGCCGGCATAAGCGTGATGCGCGCGGCGCTGAGAACATTTGGCCAGTCGGTTTTCCTCACGCGCTCGATTGTGCGCACGCCACGGAAACGCACAAGTTTCCACCGCATGCCGTGACCGCCGGCTGGATGCGGGCGCTATTCGCCAAACACCTCGGCATGTCTGGTCTAATTCTTGATTCCGCGCCATGGCCGGAGGCCCGGCCACCGCGGGAGAGTGTTGACGGACGGTTCGGATCGGCTGCGCACGGCCATCAATTTCGCCAGTCCCGCCAGTGCCTGCAGCACCGCCGCGACATGAAACGGCCACGCTTCCCATCCTGCGAGCAAAGGCACGAGCGTGAGCGGCACCACCAGACCAAAAAGTTTTGCCCACCATGTTGGATACGTGACAACCCGCGGCGCTTCCAACAGACGCTGCAGCCCGATCGCAAAATATCCGACGAGCGCGACCGTGACCCATGGCCATTCGCGGCTGACGATTTGCGGCCAGATCAAGGCCACGCCCACGGCTGCCATGCTGGTGGTGAGTCCGTCGCCCCAACGATCCAGTCGTTTGCCCAATTCACTTTCAGCGTGCGATCGCCGCGCGAAATATCCGTCGAACGCATCGGTCGCCAAAGCAAATCCCAACACGATCGCGAAGCCGATGCGCGAATTCGAATACGCCGCGCCAAACAGCGCCGGCGCAAGTACGATTCGCAAACTGCTCAGTAAATTTGGCAAATAAGTCGGCGCGCTCACGGGATTTCTCCCCTGAGAGTCACCTCAGACCCGGGCCAGTTCCCAAAATCGGATTTCCCCGTTCTCCACGGTCAGCCAGGCGAAACTCGGGCGTGCGCCGCGATTGGGTCGCGTGATGCAGCCTGGATTCAGCCAGCGAACCCCAGCAACGGTTTCATCGCGTGGTACATGAGTGTGCCCGTGGAGCAGCGCGTGAGTCGGCCGGGGTATTCGGGCTGGCTCGGGAGGAATGTGCGTAAGAAAAAATCGCACGCCCTCGCGTTCGAGCTCGAGCGAAACGGGCCAGCCGAAGTCCGCGTCGCAGTTGCCTTTTATCACGTGCAGCGGCGCTCCGAGTTGTTCGAAATCGGCGAGCGTCGATGGATCGCAGACGTCGCCCAGATGCCAGATTTCGTCCGCTCCGCGGAGCCGCTCCGGCAGCGAAGGGGGATAGCGATCATGCGTGTCGGACAGGACGGCGATCTGCATTCCCGGATAAATTTTGCCCAAGGACCGTTCGTGCCAAGGCCGAAAACAAGGAACGCGCGTCATCGCGGCCGGACCTTGCCCGGCGCACCCGCCATCGTTTTTGCCGACGAACCCAACTCGCGCCAGCTTCGAATGCGCGAGCCGCTCGCGGTCCGGCCCGACACCTACTTCAGCCGCGGCTTCGGATAAGCTGCCGGGCTGGCGTGGCCGGCGTCGTCCACGGCCGCGACGCCGAAGATCGCGTTGTCCTTCGAAACGCCCGGCACCGTCGCGTGCGTTTCGTCCTTCGGCACGTCGAGTGAATGTTCCCATTGCGGCGCCGTCGTATCGCGCCACACGATACGATAGCCGCCGAGGTCGGGTTCGACATTCGGCTCCCATCGCAACGTCGTGTCGTTTTCCAGTTTCACCGCTTCGATCTCGACGCCGCGCGGAGTGGCCGGCGCGCTGGCGAGCTCGGCGATGGCCGCCGCGTTCACCCGCGCGACGTCCGCGACGTATCCAAAATCCACGAACTCGATCTCATCTCCATATCGAACGCCGTGCTCGATTCGCACGTCCTGATGCTGGCGCGCGTAAACTTCGTGCGGTTCCGTGAACCGCACCGCGGCATAACCCGCGGCCAGAAACGGCAGGTGATCGCCGCCGCGCAGGTAACGATCGCGGCGGTAAATGATTTTCACCGGCAACTGCGGCACGTAACGCGCGCCCACTGCCTGGATCAGCCGCGCGAGCTGGCGCGTGGGAAAATCGTTTTCGCCGCCGGTCTTGATTTGCGCGAGCGCATCGTCGGTCAGCTCTTTCATCGGAGGCACGCCTTCCGCGAAAACTCGCACGCACGAGCGGTCGCGAGTGCCATCTTCGCGGAGCGTGTTGCCGACGATGTCATCGGTGAACATCGCGCCGACGTTCACGCCTTTCTCCCTGGCCGTTTTCGCCCAATGTTCGGCGCCGAACAAACCCTGCTCCTCGCCGGCGACCGCCATGAACACGATCGTCGCGTCGAACGTGCGGCTCGACATCACGCGCGCGAGTTCCATCGCGACGGCCGTGCCAGAGGCGTCGTCGTCCGCGCCCGGCGCGAGCGTGTCCGTATCCATAATTTGGAGCGAGCGTGAGTCGTAGTGGCCGCTGACAACGTACACGCGATCGTTCGCCGCCGGCTGCGAGCCCGGGAGAGTCGCGACGACGTTTACGATCTCCGCGCTCTGAGGCAGGCGTGGCGCGGGCGGCTGGTGAAACGCGTCGAACTCCACGTCCAGCCGCCCGCCAGTGTCGTGGCGGTAGCGGTCGAGTTCGGCTTTGATCCAGTTCCGCGCCGCGCCGATGCCGGTGTCGGGATTCGTCGGGCTGGAAAGCGTGTGGCGGGTTTTGAACGAAACGAGTTTCCGGATCGTCGCCTCGATTTTCTCCGGGGAAATTTCCGCGACGATTTTTTCGATCTGCGGATCGCGCGGCGAAACGGTTTGATTTTCCTGCGCCAAAGCCGCGGATGCGAGGCTGATCGACATCAGGGCGCGGCGGACGCAGGAGCGCATGCGCAACGCTCGCATCGCCCGGCGCGTTTAGTCAAATCCCGCACCCAGCGACGGCCGAAGCAGTGCACTCGACGTCGGATCAAGCCGCGGGCGGCTCAGGGTTTCAACTCGCCGGCGATTACTTTCGCTCGATCCGGGTTACCAGCCAGAGCCCGGCCGCGAGCAGAATGATATTGGGCAACCACAACAGCAGGTCGGGGCGATATTCCGGGTGCCGGTCGAGCACTTTTACGGACATGGTCAGCAAATAGTACGCGAGGGTGATCCCGACCGCGACGGCGAAGTTGGCTGACGTTTCCCGCCGCGAAACTTTGATTCCCAGCGGCACGCCAATCAAAGTCAGCGAAAGCACCGCGAGCGCGGTGTTGAATTTGTCCTGGTAAATCAACTCGAGTTTCATCCGGTCCATCGCGCCCTGCCTGGCCTTGGTTTTGTCGGCCGGCACCGGCAGCGCGTCCAGCTTGTCCCGCTCGCGGCGCAGCTCGCCGTAAGTCATCCATTCCTGTTTGACGTGGATGCCGCTCGCGCGACCGAAAAAACGATCGAGCGAGAGCCGGACCGGCTCGAATTTGTCGAACGAGGCCACGAACGGCGAGGACGTAAAATTTTCCGGATCTTTGTCGTTGCGCGTTTCGGCTTGAACGTGCGTGAGCGTCAGAACGAAAGAGTTGTTATCCTCGTCGTAATCGATGTGACCCGATTCGGCGCGCACGACTTGTTTCACGCGGCGTTCGGAATCGAGTTCCCAATACCAGAGGTCACGCAAAATCGAACCCTGTTTGTCGCCGACATAAATGACACGGCCCGGAAAGTCGCGGATGAAAGTTTTGGGCGTGATCAAGCTGAGCGGGTTGGATCGGACCGCGGCGGTGAGTTCCTCGTGATACGCGACGCGGGCGCGCGGCATGGATTCGAAGTTGAAATAAAGTCCCGTTACGGAACCAAGTGCGGCCAGGAAAAGGACTGGTCGCGCGACGCGATTCACGCCGATTCCGGCGGCGCGCATCGCCGTGATTTCGCTGTCGGCGGAGAGACGTCCCAGCGTGAGCAATACGCCGGTCAACATTCCCATCGGCAGCGCGTAGGTGATCGCGAACGGCAGGAGCAGCAGCACGAGTTTGCCGAAAATAAACAGCGAAAGCTGTCCGGTGAGGACGTAGGCGAGAAGATCGCGCACGATGTTTGGCACGATCACGATGAACGCGAAGAGAGCCACCGCGGCTGCGCAGGTGAAGAGGACGCTTCTGAAAATGTAGCGGTCGAGAATAGTCACGAACGACAGACTGCGGGCGGTGGTTCGAACCGTTTTGAGCGCGTTAGAATCCGTCCGTCCGAAACGGCGTCGCGGGCAGGCCTTCGGAATTTTCGAGATTCACGTCGACGTAGTCCGCCCACGCGTAGCGCACGTTGTGCGGCTGCGGCACCGCGGCGGAGCTGACGACGACGGTCTCGCCTTCGAGGTGCGCGTCGGCCGCATGATAAACGCCGTCCGCGCCGGCCAATTCGAAGCCGAGCACCGCGCGACCGTGATCGCGCGTGCGCAGCCCGTTCGCGTGGTGCCAGCGCACGCGAGCGGACGAACCGGTCATCTCGACCTGCGCGAGCGTCGGTCCGGACGCGACGAGATCTTTTTCGCCGTAGCTCTGATGAAGCGCGACGAGCGCCAGGCGCCGGCCGACTTCCTGTTTGTTGCGCGGATGAATATTATGAATCTCGCCGAGATCGATCGTCACCGCCATTCCGGTGGCGGGCTCCGCCAGCGTCTCGGTCTGGGCTTCGCGCAAATACGGCCAGCCCGCATTTTCCGTGAAGCTCGCGAGCTGCACAAAATAAAACGGCAGCGTGCCCTCGCCCCAGCGCCCGCGCCAGTCGCGAATCATCGCGGTAAAGCGGTCGCGATAGGTCGCGTGCTGGCGCACGTTGGCTTCGCCCTGATACCAAATCACGCCGCGCAGACCATACGGCACGAGCGGCGCGATCATTCCGTTGAAGAGCGAGGTCGCGGCATTTTGATCGTCGATCGCTGCAGGGATCGGCGGCGCTGAGTTGTAGACATCGCCGGACACGAGCGGAATTTCGCGCTCGACCTGCCAGCGCCAAGGTCCGTGCAACGGCTGACGTTCGCCGGGATGCACCGAACTTTCGGCGAACATGGCGACCGCCGGTCCCATCATGCCGCCGTCGCCGTAACGGTCGAACACCCGCACCGCGATCACGTTTTCCCCGGCATGGACGAGGCGGCCGGGAACAGTGTAAACGCGGGGTTTTTGGTAAGCGTCGGGCGTGTCCTGCTGAATCGCGCCGATGCGTTCGCCGTTCCAAAAAGAAGTATCGAAATCGTCGATGGCACCGAGGTGAAGCACGAGATCGCGGCCGGCCTCGTCGGCGGGGATGGCGATTTTTCGCCGGAACCACACGCAGCCATTCGCGTTGAAGCCCTGCGCCTGCCACGTCGTTGGCAGAACCATCGTGCGCCAAGCATGATCATCGAACGCCAGTTGCGCCCAGCCCTGGTCTTCGCCGACGTGGGTGGTGTCCTGCGGGAAAGCCGTTTTTTCCCACGCGGCGCGTTTGGCTAAATACTCGGCGCGGATGCGTTCCCGCTCGGCTTCATTGCCGGCGAATTGCCCAAGTTCCTGGTCGATCCCAGGAATGACGCCGCGCAGACCTTCCCGGCTCGTCCATGCTTCAACCCGCGTGCCGCCCCAGGTGGAATCGATGATCCCGACGGGCACGTGCATGCGACGGTGAATCTCGCGCGCGAAAAAATATCCGACCGCCGTAAACGTGGCTGCAGTCGTCGGCGAGGTGACGTTCCAAGCCGTGTCGACCGACGCACGCGGAGCGTGCGCGGCAATCAGCGGAATTTTCGCGAAACGAATCTCCGGCCAGTTGGCGGCGGCGATTTCATGATCGGCGTCCATCGCGCGGCTCAAGGGAAATTCCATGTTGGACTGGCCGGACGCGAGCCAGACATCACCGCTCAACACATCGTTGATCACGCGTTCGGAGCTGCCGGAAAGGTGCAGCCGGTAGGGACCGCCGGCGGGCAATTCCGGGCAGACGATTTTCCAGGTGCCATCGGCCGCCGCAGAAACCTGCACGGGCGCGGGCGCCGGCTTGGCGCCTTCGACGGTCAGTGTGATGACCTGGCGGGGCTGATCGGTTCCCCAGAGCGGATTGGATCGTCCGCGTTGGAGAACCATGTGATCGCTAAACAAACCGGAGAGAAGAATTACGGCCAACATGGCAGGCAATGGTTAGGGATTGGGTCGGGAACAAAACGACGGACCGCTTTCCGGTAGTTCGGTCGAACCGAAAAAGAACGCGATCCTTTTGGCGTGAGAAAATTTATCACGCCCGAACCGGTCGCAATCAAAAGTGTTGAGCGGGATGGATGGCGCGCTGCGCCGCGACCAGGACGAGCCGGGAGAATTTTTAAACCTCAACACCGAGCTGGAAAAATTCGGCGGATCGGGAAACCGTCGCGGATAGGAACGTCGAATCAATATCGATATTGGCGCAAACCGTGGAAGCAACGGCCAGGATTAGCGGGTAACCGACTCCGGAAGTCGGTTTTATGCGCGACGACCGGACCCGAGGTAAAAGCGATAACGCGGCGGCAGATTTGTCGAATTGGAATTCGACGGAATTTGACGTAAAGCTGGCTCGATAACGCACGCCGACTACACCACGACAAAACCTCTCAAGTCGACGTTCTGAGCGCCGTTGTTCCAATTCGCCCTCCTCTCTCACTCTCTTGATGTTTTCGCACTCACAATCACGCCCGTTTCAATTCAGGCGTCTCTGTTCGTTGGTGGTGATGTTGGTCGCCTTCCCCTGGATCAGCGGACGATGCTTCGGCGCGGATGCGGCGGTTGCGGCAGGTGGCGCGACCGCGCCGCAATTGATCACGAATATCGGGCAGTTCAATGACTTGCCTGATGCAGACAAGGACGTCGTCCATCCCGTGCGGATGGAGCTCAAGATTTTCTATTACGATCCGTATTGGAAATTGCTCTGGGGCAATGACGGAACTTTCGATACTTACGTTCCTCTCGCCAGCGCCTCGCCCCGCGTAAAATCCGGTCAACGAATTTTGGTGGAGGGATCGATCTCGAAATCGAAGGGTCTCGATCTGCGGGAGGCGAAAATCACTCTGCTTGCGGAGTCGGAAAAGCCTCAACCGCTCTCGACCCGCGGGCAAATCGGAGATCCAAGCCGGTTCGACGCTCACGTCGTGACGGCCGATGCCTACGTGAACCGTCAGGTGGAAGTGGATCAGAACCATCTTTTGCTCGAACTTGCGATTGAGGGCCGGACGGCGCGGGCGAGAATCCTGCTCGATGACCTCGGTCCGGTTCCCCAGCTCGAGGGCGCGCGAATCCGCCTGACGGGCGTTTATATAGGTTCGAGTAGTCCTGCGGCAGACTCGGCGAGAATTGATATTTGGATCTCACGCGCCAGCGACGTCGAGATTCTGGGCTGGCTGGATCGCGATCCCGATTTCGAGTTGCCGATAACAACGGTTGACCGGCTTCCATCGGCACCAGCGCAAACTCTCGTGCACGTGGCGGGCGTGGTGCGGTCGCAAAGCGCCGGCAACGTCGTCATCCGCGACGAGACGGGGCAGTTGTCGCTGATGACGGCGATGACGCGTTACGTCGCAGCCGGAGAACGCATCGAGGCCATCGGCTATCCCTTTCTGGATGGCGCGGACACGGTGCTGCGGGAAGCGCTTTTTCGGATCTCGAAAACCAAAGTCGAGGCGCCACCGCTCGCGAGGGGATTGCCGTTGTTGCGACTGATCGACCAGGTGCGAAATTTGAAACCGGAGGACGCAGAGCGCGGATATACGGTGAGATTGCACGGGATCGTGACCTGGTCGAGCCGGGCGTCGTCCTTGTTTTTCATCCGGGATTCGAGTGGCGGGATTGGCGTGCAGCTGGACCCAAACGACCGGCAAGTGCCGTCGGTCGGCAGTGAGTTGGAAGTGACCGGGATTTCGGCGGTGGGAGCATTCGCTCCGATCGTAAAGGCGGAAAAATTGGTCGCATCGGACGTGCAGGTATTGCCGGAAGCACGCGTGGTTTCCCTTGAGCATGCGATGACCGGCGTGGAGGAAGGCCAGCTCGTAAGTTTGAGCGGATACGTGCGGGCGGTTGCGACCGAAGGTTCGGGGAATGACCGCTGGACGCGGCTGGATTTAACGACATCCGCCGGTGAATTTACCGCGCGGGTGCCGTACGGCGCGGGCCCCGGCAGCAAGAAGGGCTTCGTGGTTCGGCTGCGCGGAGTTTGCGTCGCGACGACGAATGCGCAACGGCAGTTGACGGGGATTCAACTCTGGGTGGCGTCGGAGGACGACATCGAAGTCGAGGAAGCCAAACCCGCGGATCCGTTCCGCGTCCCCTTGCGGACGATTGCGAGCTTGCGGCAATTCAGCACGCTGGGCGCATTCAACCGGCGGGTGCGGATCGGCGGCGTGGTGTTGAACTTCGAAGCGGGCCGCCAGCTCAATCTCCAGGAGGGTTCGCAAGGTTTGCTGGCGTTGACGCGCGAGTCGGTGCTGCTCCGTCCGGGCGATCGCGTCGAAGTGGTGGGATTTCCGGGCCGCCAGGGAAATCGCATTGTGTTGCGCGAATCGGAATATCGGATCGTCCGTCACGAGGGTGAGCCGCCGCCCGTCGTGTTGACGCAGCTCGAGCCCATCGATCCGGATCTCGACGGCCGCCTGGTTGCGGTGGAAGCCACGTTGCTGGACGTTGCGGCGCAAGTGTCCGGACTGCGGCTGAACTGTCAGTCGAACGGCACGGTGTTTGAGGCGACGATGAACCTCGGCTCTGCCGGGGCGCATCCGCAATGGGCGCCGGGCAGCAAGATTTTCGTTACCGGAGTTTACGAAAGTGAATTCGACGGAGGCGCGCGTCCTCACTCGCTGCGGCTGCGGTTGCGCTCGCAGGCGGACGTGCGCGTGCTCCGCGAACCGTCGTGGTGGACCGCCCGGCATGCGCTGGCGGTTTCCGGTTTCCTGGTGATCGCGATGTTTCTGGGACTCGGCTGGGTGTTCGCGCTTCGCCGCCGGGTCGAGAGGCAAACGGAGCAGATCCGCGAGCAGTTGGAAAAATCGTCGCGTCTCGAAACCGAACTGGTGCGTTCATCCAAGCTCGATTCGCTCGGGGTGCTGGCGGGCGGCATCGCGCATGATTTCAATAATCTGCTCACAGTGGTGATGGGCAATCTGTCGCTCGTGATCGATGACCGCCGGATGGATTCGGAGGCGGAGCACTTCTTGCGCGAGAGTGCGCGCGCGGCGTTGCGGGCCCGCGACCTGACGCACCAGTTGCTCACGTTCGCCAAAGGCGGCGCGCCGATCCGCACGGCCGTGCTGTTGCCGGACATCGTGCGCGAGGCGGCGGGTTTCGCGCTGCACGGAGCGAATGTGCGCTGCGAATTCGATTTTGCGGCCGACCTTTGGCCGGCGGATGTCGATCGCGGGCAGATTGCGCAGGTCGTGCAAAATCTCGTGATCAACGCGACGCAAGCGATGCCGTCCGGCGGAATCGTGCGGGTCTCGCTGCGCAATGAAAGGATCGCCGCCGATCAGTTGCCGATGCTGGGCGCCGGACGTTATCTGAAGCTGCAGGTGATGGACTCCGGCGCCGGAATTCCGCCCGAACATCTCGTTCGCATCTTCGAGCCTTACTTTACCACCAAGCGGCAGGGCAACGGCCTCGGCCTCGCGGGCGCATATTCGATCATCAAGAAACACGGCGGCCACATCGACGTGGAATCGAAACTCGGCAAAGGGACCGTATTCAACATTTGGTTGCCGGCCGCGGCGAGTGCGCCCGAGCCGGTCGCGACCACCGCGGGTCGCGCGACGAAATGGACGGGAAAAGTGCTGTTCATGGACGACGAGGAACCGATCCGCGAATTCGCGAACGCGCTGCTGAAAAGAATGGGTTTCGACGTCACGCTCGTTTGCGACGGCGCGGAGGCGGTCGGGAAATACTCGGCGGCGCGCGCGGCCGGCCAGCCTTATGCCTTCGTGATTCTCGACCTCACCGTGCCCGGTGGGATGGGCGGCAGCGAAGCACTGACGAAACTTCGCGAGTGCGATCCATCGGTGCGCGCGATCGTTTCGAGCGGCTATTCGAGTGATCCCGTCCTGGCGAATTACCGCGCGCACGGACTTTGCGGGATCGTGCCCAAACCCTATCAGGCGGACGAGTTGATCAACGCGGTGAATTCGGTGATGCGGGACGCGCGAAATTAAACGCGCAGAAGCGGTCATCCGCGATGCGCGGTCGAGCCGGACGGAATTTAAGGCTAAATCTATTTTGCTTCTGGCAAAACTTTCTGGTTACGGTCCGTTTCCGCCCATGGCCCGCTCCAGCCAAATTGTCCCCGCGTCACGCGTCCCGAGGCCAAAAATCTCGCCGCGTCCGCCGGGCTCGAGCTGGCGGATCGCGGCTTGGTTGCTGGGCGCCGCGATGGCGCCGGGCTGCGGCGGCTGTTCGCGAGGCGCGCATCCGGACGACGGGAAAATTCATGTGGTGTATTGGGAAAAATGGAGCGGCCCGGAAGCGCGCTCGTTGCGCATGGTCGTGGATGCGTTCAACCGCTCCCAAAACCGCATCGTCGTCGATTGCCTCACCGTGTCTCCCATCGACCGAAAGACACTCGTCTCGACTGCCGGGGGTGATCCGCCGGATATCGCGGGACTCTGGGCGTACAATATCGCTTCGTTTGCCGACGCGGACGCCCTGACGCCGCTCGATGGTTTCATGCGGGAGGACGGCACGACGCCGGAAGAATGGCAGTCGCGTTATTATCCGGTTTATCGCCGGATGATGCGGCACGCGGGCCATGTCTATGCCGCGGTCAGCACGCCGGCGATGATCACGCTGCACTGGAACAAGACTCTCTTCCGCGAGGCGGGACTCGATCCGGACCGGCCGCCGCGCACGGTGCAGGAACTCGACGAGTATGCGCGCAAGCTCACGAAACGCGATCCGAAGACCGGCGACATCGTGCAAATGGGTTTTCTGCCGCAGGAACCCGGCTGGTGGCCGTGGGTTTTTTGCCGCTGGTTTGGCGGTCAACTCTTCGACGGGAAACACATCACGCTCGCCACCGATCCGCGCAATATCGCGGCGATGAAGTGGGTCGCGAGTTACACGAAGGAATACGGCCGCGATGCCGTGACGAAGTTCGCCTCCGGCTTCGCCGGCCAGTTCGCCTCGCCGCAAGCGGGATTTTTCACCGGCAAGGTCGCGATGGTTTTCCAAGGCGTCTGGTACAATGCCTACATTCGCGAATACAAGCCCGGTCTCGATTACGGTGTCGCGCCGGCCTGGCCGTCGGCCGTGCCGGGGATCGATGACTTCGCCATGGCCGAAGCGGACGTGCTCGTGATCCCGCGCGGCGCGAAGCATGCACGCGCGGCGTGGGAATTCATCAATTACATCAGCTCCTCCAATCCGAAGGCGCAGACGCGCGAAGAGCTCCGCGGCATGGAGGTGCTCTGTTATTTGCAGGAAAAAAACTCGCCGCTGCAGGTCTGGAGCCCGTTCTTCGCGAATCATCATCCACATCCGCACATCGACGTGTTCCGGCGACTTTCCGCGAGTCCGCATGCCGTGTATGCGCCCGACATCGGCATCTGGACGGAATATCAGCGCGAGACGCTGGCGGCGTTTGCGCAGGTTCGCCTGCTGCTGGCGACGCCCGAGCAGGCGTTGGGCGAGGCGCAACGCCGGCTCGAAGAAAGTTGGGAGCGTCACCGCCGCAGTCTTGAACGCCATGGCCAGATCGCGCCGGACGAATCGGCCGCACCCGCATCGTGATGACCAAACGCGAGCGCCGCCGTCTTTTCACCGGTCTCGGATTTGTCAGTCCGTGGATCATCGGCCTGACGCTCTTCACGGCGTACCCGGTGCTGGCGTCGCTTTATTATAGTTTCTGCGACTACTCGATTCTCAAGACGCCCGTCTGGTGCGGGCTCGCCAATTACCGCGAACTCGCCGGCGATGGCCTGTTCTGGCTCTCGCTGCGCAACACGCTTTTTTACGCCGGACTTTCCGTGCCCCTCGGCGCCGTCGTGGCGCTTTCGCTGGCGTTGTTGCTGAACGCCGACGTGCGCGGGAAACCGTTCTTTCGCGTGGTTTTTTACCTGCCGTCGATTGTGCCGGTGGTAGCGGCATCCATGCTTTGGATATGGATCTTCAACGGCCAGGTCGGCCTGCTCAACTGGCTGCTCGCGCCCCTGCTCGCGCCATTCGGCCTGTCGCCGCCATCGTGGCTGGTCGATCCCACATGGGCGAAGCCCGCGCTAATTCTCATGAGCCTGTGGGGCACCGGCAACGCGATGGTGATCTACCTCGCGGGATTGCAAAACGTGCCGAAGGAACTCTACGAAGCCGCGGAGATCGACGGCGCCTCCGGCTGGCGGCGTTTCTGGCATGTGACGCTGCCGCAGCTCGCGCCCGTGATTTATTTCAACGTTGTGATGAGCCTGATCAGCGCGCTCCAGATTTTCACCCAGGCAATCGTGATGTCGGCGGCGGCGAGCGGCGGGACCGGCACCGAGACGGACGGATTTCCGGCGCGCTCGACGCTTTTCTACACGATGCATCTGTTCGCGACCGCGTTTTACGATCTGCGCATGGGCTATGCGAGCGCGATGGCCTATGTGCTCTTCCTCATCATCGCCGGCCTTACCTGGTTTGCGACGCGACTCTCACGCGACCGGATGAGAAATGTGCAATGAAGCAAGGGTCTCCATGAACGATGTTGGTCTGGACCGGGCGGCGAGCGGGCGCGAACCGCCGCCGAGGTCGTAAGCGAATGAAATCGTCATCCGGATTTTTTGGACGCACCTCCGTTTACGTCCTGCTCATCGCGGCAGCCGCGGTTTTTTTGACGCCGTTCCTCTGGCTGGCGCTGTCGTCGCTGAAGCCGCTCGACCAGGCGATGGCGATGCCGCCCACGCTGTTTCCGCGGGCCTATTATGCGCCGATCGATGGCGCGCGGCGCGAGGTCATCGTCGATGGCCCGATCGCGCGGCCCGGGATTGTCGCGGATGTCACCGCTGGTCCGGACGCGGGCCGCCGCGTGTTGCTCACGCCCGCGGACGCGCTCGCACGCGCTTCCGGGTTGCGCGGCGCGCATCGCGTAGCTGCGGGCTGGATACGCGTGACGGAGCGCAATGGCTCCGCGGCGGCGGCGGACGTGGCGCCGCGCTGGGACATCGTGCCGCCGGATGCGGTGGAGTCGCGGATTCGCTTTCGCTGGAGCAATTATCCCGCCGCGCTCGCGGCGCTCGGCGGCGGCACGGAAGTGGCTGGAACGAGCGAAGGCGGCGTGAGTTTTTGGACGTTCCTCGGCAACACCCTGACGATTTGCGTCCTCGGCGTCATCGGCACGGTGCTGTCGAACGCGATCGTCGCGTACGGTTTCTCGCGGCTGACCTGGCGCGGCCGCGACGGATTTTTCGCCCTTACGCTCG
>Ga0070683_100002066_pt1 | contig 15847 bp, 16 predicted proteins | sample KBSC713LmetaG_FD_64662 | JGI IMG/M metagenome (GOLD analysis project Ga0070683, IMG submission 64662) | Corn rhizosphere microbial communities from Kellogg Biological Station, Michigan, USA - KBS C7.1-3L metaG | ecosystem: Host-associated > Plants > Roots > Rhizosphere ...
GAGATCCGCGATCTCACGGTCGACGACATCGAAACCGTCGAGATCTACGATCTCGGCGCATCGCAGGCGAGCGCACGACAGCCGCGACCGTGGAGCGGAAATCAGCGCTTCGGGAATGGATCAGGACTCCTGCCCATCTCGAACGCCGATCAGGCGGTGTGGGCGAATCGCACGAAATCATGCACGATGGTCTACGTCTGGCTTCGGTAGCTCCGCTGCGTCATCCGAGGAGAGCAACACAACGAGGGTCGCGTTCCAGGCTGAGTTGTTTCGACGGCCTCAGTGAAAGCGATCCCTCGCTACGCTCGGGATGACCTTGAGGAATAGAACCTGCGTCCTCCACGCGCCGAATTTGAAGCCGACGCTGTCGAGTCTTCCTACTTCTCTAAAGCCCGCTCGATCGAACAGCGCGATACTTGGCGCATTGTCCGCGTCGATACTCGCAACGATTGCGTGTTTTCCTCGGGCGCTTGCCTCGTCGCACAAACGCGAGAGAAGAAGCCGCCCGATGCCGCGCCGCTGCGCGAACGGAGCGACATAGACGCTCGCTTCCGTCGTGAAGCGGTAGCCGCTCGCCGGTCTATAGACGGACAGCGCTGCCCAACCGACGAGCTTCGTCGTGTCATCAACATCGGTCGCGACGATCACTGGAAGACCGGCGGCGGAATGCAACGCCAACCACGCGCGCCGTTCGTCGAGCGATACGGTCGCTTCGGCATATACGTACGGTGACGTCACGATCTCTGCGTTGAGAACCTCGCAAATGAAAACGAGATCAGCTTCCGTTGCCGCTCGGATGCTGATCTCGTTTCCGTTGCGCGATTCGCTAGACTCGCGCGCGCTCATATCACACCGGGAAGAGCATCTCGCGGTACTTTGGGAGCGGCCACTGCTCGTCCGCGACCGACAGCTCGATCGCGTCGCAGCATGCGCGAACTTCGGCCATCGTGTCGGCGCCCGCTCCGGTCAGAACCTCCGCCTGCTTCACGGGATCATCGTGCATGCCCTCGGCCTTGTCGATGACCTTGCCAAGCGCTGCGCGCTGCTTCTGTAGGTTCACGATCAACGTGCCGAGCGCGTTCGCAGCGTCGACCTGCGGAATGATCTTGATGCCTGCGGACTTTGCCTGCGCCGCGGCATTCGCGAGCGAACTCGCGTAGCCGAACGCCGCCGGCAGGACGATCGTGTCGACGATCTCACGCAGCGTATGCAGCTCGATGAGCATGTCCTTGATGTAGCGCTCGAGACGCACGTGATAGCGCGACTCCAGCTCGACGTCACTCAAGATCTCGAGCGACGTGAGGAGCTTGTTCGACTGCTTCGTCGCGAGCTGCGCGAGCGCTTCCGGCGTACGGCGCAGGTTCAACAACCCGCGCTTCTCGGCTTCTTTGACCCACTCGCCCGAATAGTTGTTGCCCTCGAAGCGAACCGGCGACGTCTCCTTGAAGATTGGGCGAACGACTTTGAGCACGGCGTCGTCGACCTTCTTCGTCTTCTTGAGCTCTGCCTTGAGCGCGACCGTGATCTCAGCAATCGCTTCGGCGACGGCGGCGTTGAGCAGCACGATCGGGAACGCGATCGACTGCGACGATCCGACGGCGCGGAACTCGAACTTGTTTCCGGTGAACGCGAACGGCGACGTCCGGTTGCGATCGGTGTTGTCCTTCTCGATCTCCGGCAACCGAGCGACGCCGAGCTTGATCATTTCCTGTTCGGCGCTGGCCGTCGCTTTGCCGGCTGCGATCGCATCGATGACCTTCGTGAGCATCGCGCCCATGAAGACCGAGATGATCGCCGGCGGCGCTTCGTTCGCGCCAAGTCGGTGTTCGTTGCCCGACGTGCCGATCGCCGCGCGGAGAAGACCCGCGTGCTTGTGTACACCCTTCAGCACCGCGGCGAGGAAGACGAGGAAGCGAATGTTCTGATGCGGCGTCTTGCCCGGACGGAGCAGGTTCACGCCGTCGAGATCCGGGTTGTCCGCCGCGATCGACATCGACCAGTTGCAGTGCTTGCCCGAACCATTGATTCCAGCAAATGGCTTCTCATGCAACAACGCCTGCAACCCGTGACGGAGCGCGACACGACGCAGCGTTGCCATGACGAGCTGGTTGTGATCGACAGCGACGTCCGTCTCCTCGAAGCGCGGCGCCATCTCGAACTGACAGGGCGCGACTTCGTTGTGACGCGTGATGATCGGAACGCCGAGCTTGTACAGCTCATGCTCGACATCCGCGATGCAGGCCTGAATACGCTCCGGAATTCCACCAAAGTAGTGATCCTCGAGCTGCTGACCGCGCGGCGGCGGCGCGCCGATGAGCGTGCGACCAGCCATGACGAGGTCAGGGCGCAACGCGAAGTGCGAACGGTCGATGAGGAAATACTCCTGCTCCGGACCCATCGTCGTGAAGACGCGATAGACATCCTTGTCGCCAAGGACCTCGAGAAGCTCCATCGCTTTCGCGGAGAGGACATCGGAGCTGCGGAGCAGCGGCGTCATCTCGTCGAGCGCTTCGCCGTTGTAGCCGACGAACACCGATGGCACGTAGAGCGTCTTCACGCCGCCCATCTCGGAGATGAACACCGGGCTCGCCGGGTTCCACGCCGTATAGCCGCGCGCTTCCCACGTCGCGCGAAGTCCGCCGGACGGGAAGCTCGACGCATCGGGCTCGCTCTGAATGAGCTGCGCGGCGCCGAACGCCTCCAACGGCTGACCATCATCGAACGACAAGAACGCGTCGTGCTTCTCGGCGGTCAGGCCAGTCTGCGGCTGAAACCAGTGCGTGAAGTGCGTCGCGCCATTCGCGAGCGCCCACTCCTTGATCGCCTGCGCGACGCGCGGCGCGATATCGACGTCGAGCTTCTTCCCGTGGCGGAGCGCGGCGAGGAGCTTCGCGTAGATCTCACGCGGAAGCTTGTCGCGCATCTGGCGAACGCCAAAGGTGTTGATGCCGAAGTATTCGGAGATGCGCTGCGGAGCGCCTTTTTCGTTCATGGTCGTCGCGGGTGCTTTGGCTTCCCGCTCGGTGATTTCACGGAGAACAGCCCGGCGGGGCGACACAGAAGATGACATCGGGTCCAGACCTCAGGCTATGGTTATGGGTCGCGGGCGGCGAAGGCCAAATGTATCGCTATTCGTGCAAAAAATGCAAATGCGCGAGTACATTCTGCGCAAAAATGACCATGCTTGCGCCAAATCGCCGACAAACGCGTGCCGAACAGACAAAAAAACAGCCTGCCGACACACTCGGCGGGCTGTTTTGATTGGCGGTCGGGTATTCAAGCCCCTACGGACGCGCCGCCCGCAGCTTCTCGGCCAGACGCTGCAGCTCGATTTCCCGCTCGCGAACGTGTAGCTGCGCGGTCAGCAGGTCGATGTCGCCGACGGCACCGACCGCTTTTTGCTTCTCGATCAACGCAAGACGCTCGCGGGCGAGACCCAGCGCCTGCTGCGCGGAGTACGCGTCCTGCCGAAGCTCCTCCTCCCGAAGCCGCCGCGAAAGCTCATCGACGGACGTTCCTTTCTCCAAGAACTCTCTCCTCAGATTCAATCGCGCGGCGAGCACCGCCAACGCTGCACGTGCCCGAAGGGTCTCCCCTTGAGCCTCGATCTGCGTTTCCTGCAGCGCGGCCCCAACTCTGACTCGTCGTTCGGCCTCAGCCTGCGCGGCCTCGAGTGCGGTGAGCCGCTGCTGCGCCGCGAACAGATCGAGCTGAATGCGATCCTTCACGAAGTCGTGCCCATTCACGAGCGGTGCGCCGAGGTCGTCGCGCGGCGGCAGCTTCGATGCGTTGATCTCGTCGATGTTGTACTTCGCGCGCATCGCAAGCGCCTCCATCAAGCGAAGCTGCGACTCTGCGTCCAGGGCCGACTGGCCGGTGATCGCTCCGAGTTCGGCTTTGCGTTTCGCGTCGGCAGCTTGCTGGCGAGCAAGATCGAGGCGCAATGCCGCCAATGCGGCATCCGCCTTCGCCGCGTCGAGCAAAGAATCTCGACGCGCGCCGTCGCGTATCTGCGCCGAAGCCAGTCCCGCACTTGCTCCGATTGCGAGTGAGACGAAAACGACCGCGGCCGCTCTGAGCCACGGCGTCTGTCGCGCGCGCCGCTGATCGTCGAGACGACCCTCGCGTCGATACGCGCTTACGACCTCCCCCTCGAGATGGTCGATGAACTCTTTTGTCGGGACGTGCGTGTCGTCGGTCGTCATGGTTGTTCTCCATCAAGAGCGCGGTCGGCCTCGATCTCGCGTCGCAGATTCTGTCGAGCGCGCCGCAGCCGGCCTTCGACTGCGCGCTCCGAGAGTCCTGACAACGCCGCGATTTCGGCAACCGCGCGACGGTCGTAGTGAAAGGCCGTGAGCAGTCGCATCTGCGGGAGCGGAAGGCGTGCAAGCGCGCGGCGAAGCAACGTCACCGGCGCCTCGGACTCTTCTTCGACCTCGACGCCGGGCACCGAGTTTAGCGTTTCCTCATCGAGGCTGTCCATCGGCGCCCGGCGGAAATGGTTGCTCACGAGGCGAACGGCGACTGTCGCGAGCCACGCGAGAGGGCGGTCGGGAAGACCGTCGACCCGCCACGCACGCACCGCACGCAGCCACGTCTCCTGCGTTACATCCTCGGCGAGAGCCCGATCTCCGTCGCAGCGACGCGATACGAATCCGTAGAGATCATGGATCGTCTCTCGATAGATCCGACGGATGTCCTCTTCGCTCGCCGCTCGCGCCATCCGGCCTCCGTGGTCCCGCTAACATGACACGCGGAATTGCGAAAACCCACGGTGGTCTTGGCGTCAGGATGACGAAGCAGCCGGCGTCAGCTCGTCGATTCGGCCAAGTTGGCGCAAGCGCGGCACGAACATCCCGACCGCGATCACGACACCGAGCGACGCGAGTCCGCCGAGAACCACCGCGGGTATCGGCCCGAGTAGCTTGGCTGCGACGCCGGACTCGAACGCGCCGAGCTCGTTCGACGAGCCGACGAAGATCGAATTCACCGCGGACACTCTACCGAGCATGTGGCCAGGCGTCAGCACCTGAAGCAGTGTCGAACGGATGAGAACACTCACATTGTCCGCGAGGCCGCTGATGAAGAGCACCCCGGTCGATACCGCGAAGCTCTTCGACACACCGAACGCCACGATGCAAAGTGCGAACGCAGCAACGGCGTAAAGCAGCGTTCGGCCGGCGCGCTTGAATGGCGGTCGATGCGCGAGGTAGACGGACGCGAGAACAGCCCCAGCTGCCGGCGCCGCTCGCAGAATGCCGAGTCCCTGCGGACCGACGTGCAGGATCCTGTCGGCGTAGACCGGCAGCAGCGCTTCCGCGCCGCCGAGGAGAACGGAGAAGAGATCGAGTGTCAGAGCGGAGAGAAGAACTGATTCTCGAAATACGAATCGCAGTCCCTCCAGCAGACTTCCGCGCTCATCGGATCTGGGCTTCGACTCGGCGGTTCGGACATACTCGATCCACCAGAACACGACGAGCGCCATCGCCATCATGATCGCGTCGGCAATATATGCGACGCGTGCGGACGCGAATCCGTAGATCAAGCCGCCGAGCGCAGGTCCGACGACCGCCGCGGTCTGCCAGGTCGAGCTTCGCCACGCGACAGCATTGGCGTACAGCGATCGAGGAATCAGCTCAGCACTGAGCGCTTGGCGCGCGGGCTGGAGAAAACTTCTCGCGATTCCACTGACGAAAATCACCGCGTAGAACGGAATTGCCCCATGTGAGTGGAGAAATCCCGGGATGACGTTGAATACAAGGAGCGTGACCGAGCAGCAGAACAGCACCGCGAGCGACGCCAACGAGATGACGCGGCGATTGCTGCGGTCGGCAACGTGCCCGGCGTACAGCGCGAACGCAATGAATGGCAGAACTTCCGCGAGGCCGATGAGACCGAGCGACAGCGGATCGTGCGTGATGTCGTAGATCTGCCAGGCGACGACGACGCCCTGAATCTGCGACGAGATGGTCATCGTGAATGTCGAAACGATGAACCATCGATAGTTCTTGACGCGAAGCGCTGCGTATGGGTCGTGAGCCACGGCGACCGGAATTTAATCGCCACGACCAAAGGACCCGGAAGATCACCGCGTTTCCTGTTTCACGAGTGCTGAAAGCACGCGTCGGTTCTCATAGTCGGAGCGAATGGTGTCGGCCGCACGCAAGTACGCTTTGCGAGCGTCGCTGCTCATCGCGCCCTTTTCGGCGACTGCACGAAGGACGCGAGATTTCTCGTAGTCCGATCGCGAGCGCATCGTCGTCTCGATCACTGGAATGAAGTCGTCGCCCGAGATGGCCTTGCTCTCGAGCGCGGCGAGGAGAACGCGGCTTCGCTCATAGTCTGATGAAAAATCGCTCGCCGCGCGGACGGCACCGCGCGCCATTTCATGTGAGACCGACGACTTCGCGAACACCGCCTGCAGGCAGCGCGAGCGTTCGTAGTCGGATGACATCCGCGACACGGCCGCGAGGTACGATACGCGCACTGCGTCATTGTTGAATGAGACGTGGTCGGCGACACCGCGAAGCACGCGCGACGTCTCATAGTCGGAGCGCATCTCGCGCGAGGCGATGTCGAGGACGCGTTGGTATTCGGCATCGTTGAGTCGTTCGCGATCGACGAGACGCCCGAGATAGAGACTGCGCGCGTAATCGCTTTCCATCTTCTCGGATTCATCGAGAACGGCGAGTGGCCCACCCGCCGCGAGCAGTGTCGGGAAGCGATAGTCGATGCCGATGCCGCTCATCCGATCGAGACCGATGAGCAGAGAAGCGAGCCATCGCTTTCCGGCATCGTCCCATGGCTGTTCGCGATCGTTGACGTAGTAAGTTCGAACGAGATTGTTCGAGCGGTCGGACCGCATCGCGAGGCGGCGAGTCGTGCTGCCGTCGACGTCCACGAGATCGAGTGTTCCATCGCTCGAGATCGCTGTGATGTCGGTGAACTCGTTATTGAAGCGAAGCTCACCGGTTGCGACGAGGTCGATTCGGCAGTTGCCGCCGGACCATCGGACGCGCCAACGAAGTAGGTCGTTGTCCCGCTGCTGGGCGGATGTTTCGATCGACCGCTTGTCGCGTTGGCATTCCGGCGGCGAGGCAGATGCGGTCGCCGGGATGAGCGCGGCGGCGCAGAGCATGACAGTGAGTCCGGCGGCGGCGCGTCGCGATTTCATGCGTCCTCCAATCGTGTGCTAAAAAACCAGCATATAGTGCTAAATAATTAGCACACGGACTCCGTCTGTCAAGAACAGAGTCGTCGTACAGCGCCCGGTCACTCGCCAGCTAGTTGGCGCAGGCATACATTCGCCGCGATGAATCCGTCATCACAGCCCGGACCGTACCCAAAGACGATCGCCACTGAAGCGCCGGCGCCTCGAGGAGTCGTTCGGGAGCCGGCACGATCGGCGCAGCCCGCGGACGTCGATCTGGCTCTCATCGAGCGTATGCAGGCCGGAGACGAGGCCGCGCTCAGCGAGTTTTACAATCGGTGGTTTCCGGTGGTGAGCTCGTTGATATCACGAATTCTGAAGTCGGCGGACGATGTGGAAGACGTAGTCGAAGAGACATTCTGGCAAGCGTGGCGACAGGCGAATCGGTTTGCGGCGGATCGCGGATCGGTGCAGACGTGGGTGCTGACGATCGCGCGGAGCCGCGCGCTCGATCGGCTTCGCGCGACGCGTCGGCTGCGTGAAGAGACTATAGATGAAGGAAACGCGACCGACTCGGCCGCGAAGGGGGTTGCCTCGACGCTGCCCTCGGCGAGCGACCCGTCGCTCGACGCGGAGCATGCGGAGCGCAGACAGTTCGTCGTTGCGGCGTTGAGCGAACTACCTCGCGAACAACGCGAGGCGCTCGAGCTTGGATATTTCGGTGGACTGAGTCAATCAGAGATTGCTGAACGTACAGGGCAACCACTTGGCACGGTGAAGACGCGAATGCGGCTCGCAATGCTCAAACTGAGAGATCGGTTAGCTCCGTTGCGGGAGGACACGCGATGAAGCGCGAGCTATCGCACGATGAGGCGTTTGCGCTTCTGGACGCGGCGGCGATGGACGCCCTCGAAGGAAGCGAGCGTGACGCGGTGCTCGCGCACGCTGCGCAATGCGAGACGTGCGGTCCTGAGCTGGCATCGGTGCGCGAAACGTTCGCCCAGCTCGCGTTTGCGGCGCCGAAGGCTGTCGAACTGGATGCTACGGCGCAGGAGAGAATCCACTCGCGACTGATGGACCGCGTTGCGGCAGGTTCGCGCGCGAAGGTGGTTTCTCCGCTGGGGCCCGTGCCGTCGTCGCCACTACCGCCGATGCCGATGTCGATGACGCAGGAGCGGCGTATCGTCAACTCGCTCGCGTGGCGTCGCGCCGAATGGATTGCGGCAGCGGCGAGCGTGTTGCTGGTCGTGAGCATCGGCATGCTCGCGGCGATCATGCGCGATCGCGAGACGGTGCATGACGCGCTTCAGGCCGAGCTCGCGCGGAGCGCCGGGACGCGGACGACGACCGACTCGCTGCGGACGCTCGTTGCGTCACGCGACAGCATGATCGCTGGGCTCATCGGCCGTGACGTGACGGTCATGAGCCTCACGTCCGCTGGAGCGAAAGCGCCGTTCGCGAAAATGTTCTGGGACACGTCGCGGAACACGTGGACCCTTGCCGCGCACAATCTGCCGGAGCTCAAGACGGGGCGGACGTACCAACTCTGGCTGGTCACAAAGACGGCAAAGATCAGCGCCGGCGTGTTCGCACCGACGAATGGCGAGGCGATCGTGCGCGCAACCTACCCTCTGCCCAAGGATTCGCTCGAGGCGATCGCGGTGACGGAAGAGCCGGCGGGCGGAGTACCACAACCGACCGGGGCGATCATCATCGCTGGAAAGTGAACGGCGGTGAGCGAGGTGCGCACGTCTGGAGAATCGCCAGTCAGTAGATTTAGTGTGTGCTAGTTCTTCGGCCGTGTCTGTACCAACGCTTGGATTAGGAGCAGTTGATGTCAAAGGAAGCTTTGATCGATTTCGATGCCGCGGGCGGCGTCGATCTCGACCGTCTGGAGCGAAGCCTCGGGCTTCGCGGTGAGCGAGTAGGCGACGGACGCTACCGCATCACCGGCGGAACTCAGGATCACTGGGTCGACCTCTACAACAGGGCTCACCCGCGCTGCGATTGCGGCGATCATCTGTGGCGTGAGCGGATCTGCAAACACATCCTCGCCGCACTTCTGCGTGAGGGGAACGAGCGCGTCGTTACGACGCTGCCTCGACTTCTCGCACGGACGCACGCGGCATAGGTCAAACGGCAGTTCCGGTTCGCCGTCGTTCTTCGGCGCATTCGAGAATTCGTACAGCGAAACGCGCTGGCGGACGCTGCGCGGTCATCGCGCGAAGGCAGAGATGATTCGCATCATCGCGCGCCGAACGGTCGACGAGTTTGGCGGGACTCTGCCGCCGGATCGCGATGTTCTTCTCTCATTCAAAGGCGTTGGTCCGAAGTGCGCCAACCTCGCACTCGGCGTCGCGCACGCAGAGTCGCACATCAGTGTCGACGTGCATGTGCATCGGGTGACGAATCGTTGGGGCGTCGTGAACACGCCGACCCCTGAGCACACGATGGTCGCGCTAGAGCGCGTTCTTCCGAAGCGCTACCGGATCGAGATCAATCGATTGCTGGTGCCATTCGCAAGCACGTCTGCACTGGGCGAATGCCAAAATGCTCAACGCGCCCGGTGCTCGAGTACTGCCGGCAGGTCGGAGTGACATCGCACCGCTAGCAGCTAGGCCGAACACCAGACACTACTCCTGCTTCAACGCCTCGATCGGCTCGACCGCCAGCGCACGCCTCGCCGCCAGATACGTTGCCGCGAGGACGACAAGAGTAGTCAACGCGATGACCACGACGCTAACTCCCACATCGAACGTTCGTACGCCATACACGACGCTGGACATCGCGCGGCCGATGCCAATCGAAGCAACGAATCCGAACACGAGACCAACCACCGCCGGCTTCGCACCGATCTCGCCAACGAGCGACACGATCTGTGACGACGTCGCACCGAGCGCGACGCGAACGCCGATTTCTCGTCGCCGATCGCCGATCGCGTTCATGATTACCGCAAAGATTCCGGTGCCTGCGAGTACCAACGCGACGATCGCGAACGTTGCGACGAGGCGAATCTGGTACGACAGCCTGCTCCACGAATCGTGCATCCGCTCGGTCATCGACTGCACATCGAAAAGCGCGAGACTAGCATCGGCCGTGCGAACGGCCCGCCGTAGCTCTGGAACGATTGCGCTCGGATCGCCTGACACGCGGACAAGCACGTACCGCGACGCGAACGTGAACTGCGCGTAGGGCGTGTAGAAGTCTGCTTGGAACGGCCTGCTATCGAGCTGCTGATATGCTACGTCGCCAACAATGCCAACGATCTCGGCGCTGGAGTCCGGCCTGTCGAACGAGCTGCCGCCGCCGAACCACACGCGTTTTCCGATGGGATCTTCGTTCGGCCAGAAGCGCCGTGCCGCCATTTCATTGATGATCGCCACTCTCGGCGCACCGGGGCGATCAGCGGTCGTAAACACTCGGCCGCGCACGAGCGGAACCTTTAGAACTTTGAAATGATCCGGCGCGATGTAGTGTCGCAGGACGCCGGGCGCCGGAAGGCCTCGAGTCTCATCCCGTCCGATCACGTGGAGCGTACTGTTCGCACAACCGGTGGCGAGCGGAGTGCAGCCATCCACTGACGCCGCTTCGACGCCTGGCACGCGCGCGATTTCAGACAGAACGCGATCGATCAGCGCCGGGGCTTTTGGCGCGGGGTACCGGACTTCGGACGGGCGAATCATGAAGGTCACGAGATGCGACCGATCGAAGCCGAGGTCGGTCGCCTCCATCCGGCGCCAACTGGCGACGAGCGTGCCGCCAGAAAACAGGAGCGCGACAGCGAGTCCTGTTTCGATTGCGACGATCCACGAGCGTGCGCCGAATCTCTCGCGTCTTTTGCTCGACCGACCGCTGCCCGCTCCGTCCTTTAAATCGCGGGTGAGATCGACACGCGCCGCTCGAAACGCGGGCCAGAGCCCGAACGCCACCGTCGTGACCGCACATAATACGATGGACCAGGCGAGCACACGAAGATCGATTCCTGGATTCGCGAATTCACCGATCGCCCCGTAGAAATTTCGGCCGCGAGCCATTGCCGTCGGAAAGGAGAGTTGACCGGCGAGCGGAAGCGCGATGAGAACTCCTGAAACACCTCCAGCGACGGCGAGCAATGCCGATTCCGCGAGCAGCTGCCGGATGATTCGACCGCGAGAGGCGCCGGTAGCGACACGAATCGCGATCTCGCGCCGACGTGTGACGGCGCGGCCAATGAGCAGACCCGCGACATTCGCACACGCGAGGAGGAGTAGACAGCCGGCGGCCGCGAGCAACAAGAGCATTGGTCGGCGCGTCGTGGGATCGATTCGCGCCTCGTTGAGCGTCAGCGCAGTGGCGGCGGCCCGAACGCCGGGCTTCGGATCGCTCGTTGCGGTAAGTCGGCCGATCTCCGCGCCAACCACCGTGAGCTCGGCGCGCGACTCATCGAGCGTCACGCCATCGCGGAGACGCCCGACGACGCTGATGAAATGCTGATCGGTGGTGAGATAGCCGGCGTAGGAGACTCGGGGCGCAATTCCAGGCGGTAGCCAGAGCTGTGCGCGAGTAGAGAGTCCTTTGAAGTCGCGCGGTGCGACACCGATGACCTTTGTCGAAACGCCATTGACGCTGATCGCGCGACCGACGATCGAGTCACCGCCAAACCGGCGCCGCCAGAGATCATATCCGATGATGGCGACTGCATGATCGCCGGAGCCTTCGCCCTCGTCACCGGTGAACGCGCGGCCGAACGCCGGCTGCAAACGAAGCAGCGGCCAGTAGTCGGACGACACGATTTCCGCCGTCACCGGCTCCGGGATTCCGTCGGTCAGCGCGAGCACCGATTGGCTGAATGACGCGATGCGTTCGAATGACCGGGCTCGGTCACGAAGGAGACGAGTTTGCGGCCACGACCAGCGCGTATACTGCGTTGGCTGTTGCGGCTGATCCTCCGTCATGAGGAGAATCGCCAGCCGATCGGCGCCCTTGAGCGGCGGCGGCCGAAACAGCGCCGCGTCGACAACGCTGAACACTGATGTCGTGGCCGCGATCCCAAGTGCGATCGAGAGAATCGCAACTGCGGTCAGCACCGGCGTCCGAGCGAGATTGCGCCGCGCGAAGCGGAAATCGCGAATCATCGATTCCATCTCGTCCTACTGTGAGCGAAGACGAATGACGCCCTTGTAGGTCCGCACGGTGACGCTCGCGCCGCCGCGACCGAGCGTGATTCGCAGCGACCGAGGACTCAGAGCGGCAGGCCGAACGTCCGAGAAGCTGTTCTCGATCGATCCAGTGACGCTCGAGAGTGAAAACACCCCCGCCGCGGTTGCGGGAAGCAACAGGTCGACGCTTCCGCTGTGATTCGAGAACTCGAATATCGCGCCCGTGGGCGGACTTCCGGCGTAGTGAATGTCACCGCTCACCGAAGTGAACTGACCGCGCAGCACCGTCGGCGTCGCGATGTCGAGCGTCCCCGCAATCGTGGCGGCGTCGACGTCCTGTGGCTTGCCGCGAAGGAGCAGGTGACCGTCGCCTGTTCGAGCGCGCAGCCACGGAACGTTCGCGCCGAGATCCAGATTTCCGTTCATCGACTCCGCTTCGATTGAAGTCGAGGTTCCCGACAGCCTGATCGCACCGGAAACCGTGTAGAACGATCCAGAGACGTCGATTCCCTCGATGTCGGCGGAGACTGTTTTGATCGACAACCTTCCGCGGCGGGGGAGCCACACGACGAAGTCGCAGGGCTTTCCGTCGTCGCCTTGCGGCCCGCCTTCGACCGCGACTTTGGCGCCGCTCAGGATGCCGAGCTTCGCTCCGTTCGCGTCGCCGCCGAAGAAGTATTTCTGTGACCTGTCGACTCGCCCGCGAACGACGAGAGAATCACGGTCCCACGCGATGAGCTTCACGTGGCCGGCCGGATTCCACATGTTCATCGAGAAGGTTGGCGATACCCGCTTTGCCGTCAGCACCGGCATGTCCTCCGGCGCTTGCGCGACGAGCGGCGCGGCGCCGAGTGCAGCGGCAATCAAAGCGACTTTTAGAGAATTCGAAACCACAGACGTTCAGCTCGCGTTGCTGGCCCGCTTCAGCAGGTCAACCTTTTGTCGGTAGGACGCCGCGAGCAGCTGGCGCAACGCCGGGTTTGCCGGGTCGCGCGCGACGGCGTCTTTCAGCTCGGCGATGGCGACGTCGACCACCTTGAGGTCGCGATCGAGCGCCACCGCGGCATCGGGCCGAAGGAGGGCGCGCTGCAGCTCTAACTTGTCGAGCAACGCCTGCGCTTCGCGCTCGTACGCATACGACGAGTCGACGACCGAGACGAGCGTGGTTCCGGTGTCGGCGACGGCCGCAGCCTGTTGATCCGGCTTGGCGTGGTTCCCGGGCAATGCAAAGAGCGCGATCACGACGGCCGCGGCAACGCCGGCCGGAGCGAGCCACAGCCACGAGATTCGCTTCTGTGGCGCCGGTACGGCGGGCACCGCCTCGGGCTGGGTCCCGAGCGAAATGACCTTCGCGCTCTCGATGCGGTCATGGATCGTCGGCCAGAGGTCGTCGAGCGGCGCCGACGGTTCAGAGACGCGGCGGAGCGCGCCCATCGCCTTTGAGAGGTGCGCGACGTCGGCTTTGCAATTCCAGCAGCTCGCGAGATGTATGTCCAGGAGCGCGCGGCGGTCATCGTCCATTGTTCCGTCCGCGATTCGGTGACGATCTTCTTCGCTCAAGTGCGCCGTTAGAGAGCTCATAAGTCGAGCACGCGCATGAGCGCACGACGTGCGCGCCAGAGCTGAGCGCGCGCGGTTCCGGGCGCGATGCCGGTCATCGCCGCGATCTCGTCGTGCGAATAGCCTTCGATATCGTGCAGCAGAAACACGGCACGCGCCCCCGGGGGAAGGGTGATCAACGCCCGGTCGAGATCCATGCGCGTGTCCGCGTCTCGATCCGTCGCGGCACCTTCGGGTTCGACGGATCCCGTGTCGATCAGCCGCAACGCCTCGCGCTTTCCCGCGCGAATTCGCTCGAGCACGACATTCGTTCCGAGCCGGTGCAGCCATGTCGCGAGCGAGCTTTGGCCGCGGAACGTCGTGAGACGCTCCCACGCTCGGACGAAGATGTCCTGAACGAGCTCGCGAGCTTCGCGGTCGTCTCCCGTCATACGCCAGCAGAGCGTGAAAATCGCCTGTGCGTGGCTCCGATAGAGAGACTCGAACGCCGCAACGTCGCCTTGCTGTGCGCGACGAACCAGGTCGTCGACGCTGGCGGCGTTGCCAGGGGTCGCTGTCGCTTCCGTCGATCCGCGGGCCCGAGCGTTCATGCTGCATCAATCTTGGGAAATTGTGCGCGAAAGCGAAACTGGTGGGCAGAAAAAAACGGCGATCAATCATTGGATGATCGATCGCCGCCGTCTGCTTACAGGAACTTCGACCTTCGGTCAGCTCGAGCGCTTCCGGCTGCTCTTTTTGCGCCCGCCCTTCTTCCGCGGAACCTTCGCTCCCTTTTTCCGCGCTTCCGACAGGCCAATCGCGATCGCCTGTTTGCGGCTCTTCACCTTGCCGCCCTTTCCGCCTCGACCGCTCTTCAGCGTTCCTTTCTTCTTCCGGCGCATTGCGCTCGCGACCCTTTTGCCGGCTGCCTTCCCGTATTTCCGGCCACTCTTCTTTCGTCCACCTTTTTTCGCCGCCATTCCGGCCTCCAGTGAGAACGAATCAGCCGCGACCGTTCAAGAGCCGTTCCAAACGCGCTTCAGGTTGACGGAGACGCGCCGGTGGCCGCCGGTTTTTCCTCGGCGAGCAATTGTGGGGCATTTCGCTTCGCATAGAGCTGCGCCGCCTCGAGGACCGCCATACAGAACGCCGCCCAAGCCAGGCCAATCACGACGCCGGCGAGCACATCCGACGGATAATGGACGCCGAGGTACAGTCGACTCGAGCAGATCGCGACGATCATGAAGGCGGCGAACATCATCGTGAGGATTCTCGAAGCCGCGTTTCGCTGAAGACGCGCCGCGAGATACGCCACAGTCCCGTAGACGATGACCGAGCTCATGGCATGCCCGGACGGAAACGACGAGCTCACGGCGTACGTCCCCCATTTGAAGATCTGCGGGCGCGGCCGGTTGAATCCGATCTTTAGCAAATTGTCGAGGACCATCCCGCCGAGCGTCGCGACAATGAGCAGAATCGCCGAGTGCTTGTGCTGGTTGAGCCATAGGAACATGCCGGCGATGAACACGATCATTCCGACCACGGTCCCCGTGCCGAGCGAGGTGATCTCGAGCATCGCAGTCTGGACGACTTTGACCTGGTGCGCCGCCATCCAGTGCATCACCGCGTCGTCGAAGCCCTGGGTAGACCCGGCTCGGACGCTTTCGGCGATTTCAGAGAAGGCCCACGTGAAGACCACTGCGATCACGGCGCCCGACAGAAGGAAGATTCCGAAGATTGCGTACACGTTGCTCGCGTGCTTGCCGATGATTCGGAGCGCGCCGAAGATCACGTCCCAGATCACGCGGAGATGTCCGCGGGTCTGGCCTGCCTGTACTTGCCGTCGGTCGCCGTCTGCCTGCGGGGTCGCCATGGTGGTTCAACTATTCAAGACGCGCGCCGATACCGCTGTATACAGAGTGCATAGGGCGACTGGGTCGCTTGAGGAAGCCTCTGACGCAGGGTACTTTCAAGGCTCTTCGGCGCGGTAGCCAAGTGGTAAGGCAGCGGTCTGCAAAAC
>Ga0070683_100002070_pt1 | contig 15837 bp, 11 predicted proteins | sample KBSC713LmetaG_FD_64662 | JGI IMG/M metagenome (GOLD analysis project Ga0070683, IMG submission 64662) | Corn rhizosphere microbial communities from Kellogg Biological Station, Michigan, USA - KBS C7.1-3L metaG | ecosystem: Host-associated > Plants > Roots > Rhizosphere ...
CAAGGTGCGGCGCCTGCACAAGGCGTTTCTGCGCTATCACGATCCTGACAACTGGCCGATACTGCGCGAAGCGTTGCGCCGCATGGGCCGCGCCGATCTCATCGGAAATGGGAAACACCAACTCATTCCGGCCTATCAGCCGAGCGGTACAGGAAATGCCCCTGAAGGTCGTCGCGCTGCAGGCCACGGTGATCCCCCCCGTCCCTTCCGGACCCAACACACCGGGCTGCCCACGACTCCCCGCGTCCGCTCACGTAAGCCAAAACGCCCTTAAAATCCTGCCCGGGGAATCCTGCCCAAGGCGGGGATCGCGCGCCGCCGTTGCGTTCACGCCAAGCCTGAGAGTAGGGTGAGCGTTGATGAAAGCTGCATCGTTTCGCGTCGTGGTGATCATCGCTTGCGCCTTAGGGATGGCGCTTGCGGTCGCGGTGCTGGGCGCGCGCGCCGAGGCGGGAACGTCCAACCCGGTGATAGCTCCCGAGTCACCCGGGTCCTCCGGTTCTGTCAAAGCATCAGAGCTTTCATCACACGCGGCAGTCGTGCTCGAAATCAAAGGCGCGATTGGGCCTGCGACCTCTCACTACGTCGTCCGCGGCATCGAGTCGGCACAGAAGGCCGGCAGCTCTCTGATCATCCTCGAGATGGATACGCCCGGTGGCCTTGATAGCGCCATGCGCGACATTATCCGTTCGATCCTGGCTTCCACTGTTCCAGTGGTGACGTACGTTGCTCCTTCGGGCGCCCGTGCCGCGAGCGCGGGGACGTACATTCTCTACGCGAGCCATATAGCGGCAATGGCGCCCGCGACGAATTTAGGCGCCGCGACGCCGGTCTCGATAGGCGGGAATGAGCCCGCACCGGAGCCAAACCCAACCTCGACGCCCTCCCCGAACCCGACGTCCACGCCAACGCAGACGCCTAATCCGACTTCTGCGCCGTCCCAGCCGCCTAACACAACCGCTGCGGCGCCCAAAAAGAACGGTTCCGGCACTTCAGCCGACAGCAAACAGCCCTCCACGGCGCCCGAGCCGCCGCCGGCACAACCACAACCTTCGACAGCAATGGAGCGTAAGGTGGTGAACGACGCGGTTGCCTACATCCGCGGACTGGCAGAGCTCCGCGGCCGCAATGCCGAATGGGCTGAGCAAGCCGTCCGCGGCGCCGCGAGTCTCTCGGCGACCGCCGCACTGAAGGAGAAAGTAATTGACCTCATCGCCCCCGGTATTCCCGACCTGATGTCGCAACTGAACGGGCGCGAGGTGAAGCTGGGCGACCACGCCATAAAGCTCGCCACCCGCGACCTGCCGATACAGCGTATGAAACCCGACTGGCGAACGGAGCTGCTCGCGGTCATCACCAACCCAACGATCGCGTACGGCCTGATGCTGATCGGTATCTACGGCCTGCTTTTCGAGGGCTATAACCCGGGGGCGGTTTTTCCGGGTGTGGTGGGCGTGATCTGCCTGTTGTTGGCGCTGTTCGCGTTCCAGGTCCTGTCGGTGAACTACGCGGGACTGGCGCTCGTCGTGCTCGGCGTCGGTATGATCATCGCCGAATTCTTCTTCCCGGCGTTCGGCTCACTGGGTCTGGGCGGGCTCGTCGCATTCGTAGTGGGCTCTCTCATTTTGTTCGATACGGACGTACCGGGGATGAATATTGCATTGCCTCTCATCGGTGCGATCGCCACTGTCGGCGGTCTCGTCATCATCGGTATCGTGTACATTGCGGCACGCTCCATGCGCCGTCCCGTCGTCACGGGAGTGCAAGGAATGATCGGCGACAATGCCGAAGTCGTTCAGAGCTTCACGGGCGTTGGCCGCGTGCGCTACCGCGGCGAGCTCTGGACTGCCCGCAGCAGCGGTGAGCTGCTCGCGGGCCAGACGGCGCGCATTGTGAAGGTGGAAGGACTAACATTGTGGGTGGAGCCATATTAGGCTCGTCGTGGAGCCCTCTGGAGAGCCTCATGCCGTTTGCAATCATTGTTGTCATCTTCGTTCTCGTGCTGCTCTTCAGCTGCATCAAGGTGCTCAACGAATATGAGCGCGGTGTAATGCTGAGCCTGGGGCGGTTCACCGGCATCAAGGGGCCGGGGATCATTGTCGTTTGGCCTGTCATACAGCAGATGCGCAGAGTGGATTTGCGCGTGATCGTTCTGAACGTGCCGAAGCAGGACGTCATCACGCGCGACAACGTGTCGGTAAAGGTGAACGCGGTGGTGTACTTCCGCGTCGTCGACCCGGGTAAGGCGGTCCTCCAGGTCACCAATCCGATGGAGGCGACCAGCCAGGTCGCCCAGACGACCCTGCGCTCTGTTCTCGGTCAGCATGAGATGGATGACCTGCTTTCCCAACGCGACAAGCTCAACGGCGACATCCAGGTCATTCTCGATCAGGCCACCGAAGCGTGGGGAATCAAGGTGGCCAATGTGGAGATCAAGGACGTCGATCTCGACGAGAGTATGATTCGCGCCATGGCGAAGCAGGCGGAGGCCGAGCGCACGCGCCGCGCCAAGATCATCCACGCCGAAGGCGAAAGCCAAGCGGCGCAAATGCTGGTGGAAGCTGCCGCCAGTCTTGCGAGGCAGCCGAGCGCTATGCAACTGCGCTATCTACAAACGCTGGCTGACATCTCGCATGAGAAGACGCAGGTCATCGTCTTCCCACTGCCGCTGGATTTGATCAAGCCGCTGCTTGGCCCCCGGGAGCCTGTCTGAGTAATGCTGCGCCTACTGCGCCGCCCCTGGTGAATAGCAGCCGCACGCTCGCAATCGCAGGTCTCCTGCTTGCACTCGCGACGATATTCGGCGCCTTCGGCGCGCACGCGTTGAAGGCGCAGCTGTCTCCGGACCGGCTGCAGGTATACGAGACCGCGGTGCGATACCATTTCTTCCATGCGCTCGGGTTGCTGGGGATCGGGCTCGCGTTACGTTTTATGGATGTGCCGAGCGTGCGCTGGGCCGCGGTGCTGGTGATCGCTGGTATCGTGCTGTTCTCGGGAAGTCTCTACGCTCTGACTTTCGGCGCTCCGCGTCCTTTCGGCATCGTGACTCCCATCGGTGGTGTCGCGCTCATTGCCGGATGGATCTGCTTCGCCGTCGGGGCCTGGCGAGCGACAGTCACCTGATGTTCACTTCTGGCCTTCCTATTGAGGGCGTCCTGCCGGCGCTCAGGGAAGCACTCGCGCGCAGTCCCTCCGCCGTCCTGCAGGCGCCGCCCGGGGCCGGTAAGAGCACTGTTGTACCGCTTGCGCTGCTCGATGAGCCCTGGGTGGCAGCGAAACGCATCCTGATGTTGGAGCCCCGGCGTCTCGCCGCTCGCGCCGTGGCGCAACGCATGTCGCAGACGCTTGGGGAGGCCGTCGGGAGGACGGTTGGTTACCGCATGCGCATGGATACGCGCGTTTCGCGCGATACTCGGATCGAGGTCGTTACCGAAGGTGTCCTGACCAGGATGTTGCAGAACGACCCCGCTCTCGAGGGTGTGGCGGTAGTTATTTTCGACGAATTCCACGAGCGCAGCCTGCAGGCCGATCTCGGGCTGGCGCTAGTGTTGGATGCACGGGAGAACCTTGCACCTGAGCTGAAGGTTCTCGTCATGTCGGCGACGTTGGATGGCGCCGCGGTCGCCCGCATGCTGGGTGGTGCACCCGTGGTCACGTCCGAGGGTCGCATGTTCCCGGTCGAGACCCGGTTTGCGGCGAAAGGTGCGCCTGTGCTGCCCGGACCACCGGGGCCCGGAGCCTCCGCAGACACGCCCGAAAAAATTACGGCACAACTGATCATGCGCGCACTGCGCGAGGAGACAGGAGACATCCTGGTTTTCCTACCAGGTGCTCGTGAAATCCGACGGGTGCAATCCCTCGTTGAATCGTCCGAGGGGACTCGCGTATTCCCTCTATTTGGCGAGCTGTCCCCTGAGGATCAGGACGCTGCACTGACGCCTTCCTCTCCCGGCACGCGAAAAGTGGTTCTCGCGACCAATATTGCAGAGACCAGCCTGACCATTCAGGGCGTGCGTGTGGTGATCGATTCCGGGCTGGTACGCCGCTCGATGTTCGACCCTTCCACGGGGATGAGTCGCCTCGAGACACAGCGCATTTCTCGTGCGTCGGCCGATCAGCGTCAGGGCAGAGCCGGGCGGACCGAGGCGGGTGTGTGCTATCGCGCGTGGAGCGAAGGCGCGCATAGGAGCCTCGCTCCCTTTACGCCCCCGGAAATAGTCGAAGCCGACCTCATTCCACTTGCACTCGACCTGGCGAACTGGGGCACTCGCGACGCAAGCGCTTTGCGCTGGCTCGATCCACCGCCTGCCGCAATGCTCGCGAGTGCTCGCGACGTTCTCCAGAGACTTGGGGCCCTGGAGCCCGATGGACGCATAACAGCGCATGGACGCGAGATGGCTACTATCGGGGTGCACCCGCGCTTCGCACACATGCTTCTTCGAGCGCGGGCGATGGGCCGGCTCGCACTGGCCGCTGACCTCGCCGCGCTGCTTGCCGAGCGCGATCTACTCCGCGGCGCCGGAAGTGTAAGAGATGCCGACATCCGCACGCGCATCGAGGTTATGCGAGGCGAGTTCCGGCAGATGGATGGGCCAGGCATCCCGGCTGGCGTCGATCGCTTCGGACTCCAGCGAGCACGCCGCTCGGCTCGAGATCTCTTGCGTCAGGTGGAAGGCTCGAGCCCGGCGGGCCACAGTCGCGAATCGGCATATGGTGCAGAAGATGCGGGTGTGATGTTGGCGTTCGCTTACCCTGACAGGATAGGCCGTCGCAGGTCAGGCGCAGAGGGACGCTATACGCTGACCAACGGTCGTGGAGCTTACTTCGCCGAGCCGCAGGGTCTGGCGAAAAGTGAGCTCATCGTGGCGGTTGACCTCGACGATCGGGAGCGCGACGCACGAATTCTTCTCGCCGCGCCTCTAACGCGAGCGGATATTGAGGAACATTTTCCGGAGCGCTTGCGACGTGTGGAATCCGTCGAGTGGAGCTCACGCGAACAAGCGGTGATCGCGCGGCGCACCGTGCAGCTTGACTCTATTGTGCTGGAGGAAAAGCCACTTCCAGAAATCCCCGCCGACGCTGCACGCGCCGCGATGCTGACCGGCATTCGCGAGCTCGGCCTGGATGTGCTGCCGTGGACTCGCGACGCGCGTGATCTGCAAGCGCGTATTGAATTTGCGAGAAAGCTCCACGCTTCGGACAACTCCGAAGCCAACGCTGGCGGCTCTCTACCAGCGGTGTCGGATGCTGATTTGGCCGCTACCGTGGAAACCTGGCTGGGCCCATGGCTCGATAACGTAACGCGCCGAGAACATATTGCGCGTATCCCCTTGGTCGACGTGCTGCGCTCGCTGTTGACGTGGGATCAGCAGCGGCAAATCGACGTCGTTGCACCGACACATCTCCAGGTCCCGAGCGGCTCACAGATTCGCATCGACTATCTCGATCAGAGCGCACCGGCCATCTCCGTGCGACTCCAGGAAGTTTTCGGCCTTGATGCCACGCCACGCATCGGCGGTGGACGCGTCCCAGTTACGTTCAAGCTCCTCTCTCCTGCGCAACGTCCAGTGCAGGTCACGCGCGACCTGGCGAGCTTCTGGCGCGGCTCCTACGTTGATGTCCGCAAGGACATGCGCGGTCGTTACCCGAAACACTACTGGCCGGAAAATCCGCTGGAAGCGCAACCGAAGCGCGGCGGAGGGAATCCCAAGAAGCGCTAGCAGCGCGACGTGGGGCAACCGACACGAGGGGTTCGGCGAAAATCCTGAACCGGGCCGGCACGGACTTCAGGGGCCGCATTTGTGTCAAGCGTAAATTTCTCCGGCACTTCGGGAGCCTGCCGGACTCAGGATCGCTACTGCGAATCGCCTTCAGACGATTTTCGGTTGAGTCAGAGAAACTAAACGGTACACTTTGCGACATCCCCGCGTGAGCCACACCGTATCGGGATGGGGCGTTTCGTCGAGGATCAGGGCGGTACATCTTGCAGATAATTCTAAAATGATGATGAACAAGCCAGCCGATATCTCGCGTGAGCCTTCGCGCGAGTCAGCGATCGACATCCGTTTCGGCCAGGTGGGTTTGGTCCAGGTTCGTATTCGCACGACAGATCCGGGTGCCATTCTCGATGAGCTCACCGGACGTATCGCAACCGCGCCGCGCTTTTTCGAGCGCACCGCGGTCTGCCTCGACCTGAGTGGGCTGGAGAAGAGTCCCGACGTGGCTGAGGTCCGAGGAGTCATCGACGCGGTGAAGCGGGCCGGTATGCTCTCTATCGGTTTGACGACGGGCTCCCTCGGTGTGGAAGCGCTTTCGGGCGCGCTACAAATCCCTGTGCTCTCGCATTTCCGGCCCCAGAATCAACCCGTTCCCGTTGTGCAGCCGGCGCCGCAACCCGCGGAATCTGCCGGCCTGCCCGCACTGATGCATCATCAAACGGTGCGCTCTGGGCAGCGCGTTTACGCGCGGAATCGCGACTTGGTGGTAACCGCAATGGTTAGCGCTGGTGCCGAGGTAATGGCGGACGGCTGCGTGCACATCTACGGCCCACTCCGTGGGCGCGCTATGGCCGGCGCGCGCGAGGACGTTACCGCACGCGTCTTCTGCCACGAATTCCACGCCGAGCTGGTCTCGATTGCCGGCGTATTCCGGGTCTTCGAGACCATTCCTCCCGATCTCGCCGGCAAACCTGTCCAGGCGTGGCTGGACGGCGACAAGCTAAACTTCAGCCGCATTGGGGGTTGACGTCATCCCCTTAAGAGGAGAGCAAGCATTGACCGAAATCATCGTAGTGACATCAGGTAAGGGTGGCGTCGGGAAGACGACTACCTCGGCCAGTCTCTCGTGCGGCCTCGCACGCCGCGGAAAAAAAGTCGCCGTCATCGATTTCGACATCGGCCTGCGCAATCTGGACCTCATCATGGGTTGCGAAAGGCGGGTCGTATACGACTTCGTCAATGTCATCCAAGGCGACTGCACGCTCAAGCAAGCGCTCATCAAAGACAAACGGATCGAGACCCTGTATGTCCTTGCGGCCTCGCAGACACGCGATAAGGACGCCCTGTCTCCCGAAGGCGTTCGCCGTGTGCTCGATGAGCTCGCGGCCGACGGCTTCGACTATGTCATCTGCGACTCTCCGGCCGGCATCGAGAAGGGCGCGCATCTGGCGATGTACTTTGCCGACCGGGCCGTCGTAGTGGTGAATCCTGAAGTTTCGTCGGTTCGCGACTCCGACCGTATCCTGGGTTTGCTCGCTAGCAAAACCCAGCGTGCCGAGCAGGGTAATGGTGGTGTGAAGGAGCATTTGCTGCTCACCCGCTACAGCCCCCGACGTGTGGCGACGGGCGAGATGATGAGCGTGAACGATGTGAAGGAGATTCTCGGCCTCGACGTTATCGGTGTCGTACCGGAGTCGACCGATGTGCTCTCCGCCTCGAACGCCGGCGTCCCCGTCATCCTCAACGAAGAGAGCGATGCCTCTCGCGCTTACGACGATGCGGTCGCGCGGCTTCTCGGGGAATCGCTACCGCTGCGCTTCGTGGACGAACAGAAGAAGGGGTTCTTCGCACGGCTGTTCGGAGGTTGACATGGGGTTACTTGCACTTTTTCGTCGTACCCCCTCGACGGCCAATGTCGCCAAGGAACGGTTGCGGATCATCGTCGCTCAGGAACGCAGCGCTCGAGGGGGCCCGGACTACCTTCCCCTGTTGCGTCGCGAGCTGCTCGAAGTGATCAAGAAATACGTCAATGTCGACCCCGAAGCGGTCCAGGTGAACCTGGAGCGCGAGGACGGTCACGAGGTGCTCGAGCTCTCGGTCGCCTTGCCCGGCGCCAAGCCCTCGGGGACCTAAGGTACAACTCTCGCGAGCGGTCGTCGTCGAACGATCGATCGCGCGCCGGGCTCCTGACGGCTAGCGGTGGCCCTGAGAACCTGTGGGCCGGTGTTTCAACGCCTCCTCGACGGCGTCGAACAGTGCCCGCAACCCGAACGACACGTCGTGAACGCGACCGTTGACGAAAAACGTTGGCGTGCCGCGTACGCCGCTCTGACGCCCGCTTTCCATGTGCTCGCGAACGCGCTGCAGATAGATTTCGTCATCCATCTCCGCGGTATAGCGCGCCAGGTCCAGACCCACCCGCTCAGCGTAATTGCGCAGGTGTTGCTCCTTGAGATGGGTCTGGTTCTCGAACAGCACATCGTGCATCCGCCAGAATTTCCCCTGCCCGCCGGCGGCTTCGGCAGCCTGCGCCGCCATCAAGGCGTGCGGATGCACCTCCGTCAGCGGAAAGTGTCTGAACACAAAGCGCACACGCTCTTCGAAGCGCTCCAGGAGTAACTTGACCGCCGGGGCGGCCTGCTTGCAGTTCGGACATTCGAAGTCGCCGAATTCGACGACCGTCACCGACGCGTGATCCGCGCCGCGTAGGTGGTCGTAGCTTTGTACCGGAGGGGTCAACTGAAAGGGATGTGCGCTCATGATGAATTCCTGTCGTTCTTCCTTACTCTGTCAATACCCGATGCAGTAGTTGGATACACGCGGAGCCCTCGCCCACGGCCGCAGCCACGCGCTTGACACTTCCAGCACGTACATCGCCTACAGCGAAGATCCCGGGTATCGTGGTTTCGAACATGTACGGCTGTCGCGTCAGGGGCCAGCCTTCGGCGGCAAGGTCTTCCGCGTGAAGGTCGGCGCCCGTGCGGATGAAACCGTTGTCGTCGAGCGCCACGCACCCCTGCAACCAATGCGTGTTGGGTACGGCGCCTGTCATGAGAAAGACATGATGAACGGGACGGGTCACCGTCTGATTATCGAGCGCGCAGCGCCAGGTTACCTGCTCCAGGCTCGAGTCTCCCGCAAGAGCTGTAATTTCCGTATGCGTGCACAACGTGATGTTGGGGGTTTCCTCGATGCGGCGGATGAGATACCGCGACATGCTGTCCGCAAGACCGCTGCCGCGGACGAGCAGGTTCACGTGCCGGCAGCTGTTGGAGAGAAACACTGCGGCCTGACCCGCGGAGTTGCCGCCGCCGACGATTACGATGTCCTCATCCTTGCAGAGTTGCGCTTCGACGAATGTTGCCGCGTAGTAGATGCCAACACCGTGGAAGCGCTCGATGTCACGCAACATCAGCTTGCGATATTCGACGCCGGTGGCGATGACAACGGCCCGTCCGCGAACGATGTGCTCGGCCGTGAGCTCGATTTCAAGAGGTTTCGGGTCGCACCGCAGACGCACGGCGCTGTTAGCAATAGCGACTTCAGCGCCGAATTTCTGCGCCTGCACGAGCGCCCGCCCGGCAAGGGCCTGTCCCGAGATGCCGGTCGGAAAACCCAGGTAATTCTCGATGCGCGAGCTCGAGCCCGCCTGGCCACCGGGAGCGTTGGTTTCGAGCACGAGCACATTGAGCCCTTCGGAAGCGGCGTACACGGCAGCCGCCAGTCCCGCAGGTCCTGCACCGATGACGATGAGATCGCGCACCGTCTTGCAGTCGATCTGCGGATTCATCTCGAGGCATTCGGCGAGCTGCTCGTTGGTAGGGTTCTTCGCTATCTTGTCACCACGACAGATCACGAGTGGAATGTCGTCGACGGTGACGTGGAAACGATCGAGCAGCGCCTGCACGCCTGAATCGGTATCGATATCCAGATTCACATAAGGGTAGGCATTGCGCGTGAGAAACTGCTGCAGGCGCAGAGTTCCCGCGGAATGCCGCGAGCCGATCAGAATGAGGTCACCCTGTTGTGCGGCTACGAGGGCTACCCGGCGCAATATGAACGCGCGCATGAAGAGCTCGCTGAGGATTGCGTCCGTCTGCACGAGCGCGCGTAGCTGGTCGTCGGGAATCGCGAGAAGCTCCGCAGCCTCCCGGACGCGGGCGCGAGCGAGACTGCCCACTCCGCGCAGGGTGCTCATCTCACCGGTGAACTGCCCGGCAGTGAGCACGACCAGGAGTTGTTCCCCCTGCAGGGTCGGACGCACAATCTCGATGCTGCCTGACAGAACGACAAACAATTTGCGGTGCCGGTCGCCGGGCTCCGCCAGGATCTTGCCTTCAGGGACCGCGACCCGGGTTCCATGCGCCGCGAGACGAGTGATCTGCGCGGGCGTGAGCGTCGGGAATGTTTGATTCCTGCGCTCGCCGTACAGATTCGCGAGCATCATCCCCTGACCGGGTAGCGTCTCTGCGTTCACGTGGCCTCCCCGCTGAACTTCGGCACATGAAGGCTAGCGCGTCACCATCGGCGGGGAAAGCGCGGTGTCAGTCAAACGATCGCAATGTGAAAATAGGAGCGCAATGATGCAAGAGGTGTGTCGCTACCGTTGCACTCTTGTACCTGCAAGGAGAACACAAGAGGGCTTCGGACGGATTGACAACCCGTGAACCCTGGACAGGCCAAGTCGCAGCCACCGCTGGCGGCCCCTCCAAGGGGTGCACCGAGGCTCACTCGAAGAGCGAATACATGTCGAGCTGCCGGCTGTCGCCGATGACCTGTTCGAAGTCGAGGCCCAGAGTGGTGAGCACCGGCTCGGCGACCGGCCGGACCTGCTTGTCGATGTAGTGCTCCCGATCGAGCGGATGTTTCACGTTGTCCAGCGGTTCCGCTCCTGCAGTCGTCATCACGTACCGGATGAGCCGCTCCGGCGGCTGCGTGGACTTACGCGCAGCGACGACATGTGGGGGCGTGGTGGCCGTGTAGTCTTCCGCGGATTTTCTGAGGTTCTTGCGATAAACGAGCGCGTCATCTCGCGCTCCGGCGCGGACCTGGCGTACTACGTCGGATAGATACGAGTCGACGCGCTGCCCTGTAAACAATCTTTGATATATTTCGCGCTGTACCTGCTTGGCGAGCTCGGTCCAGTCACGCCTGACAACCTCCATCCCGACAAATTCGACGCCTTCCGTGCCCGGCTCGCCGTGAAGCAGCCCGGCGTACCGTTTACTGGCGCCCCGGGTGCTGTGTCGGGCCCTGGGAAGAAACAACTTCAGGTAAAGTTTTTCGTACTCCAGCTCCAGGCGGCTGCGGACCTGCCAGCGCTCCTGGATATACCGCACGAGCTCCTCGTTGAGTGCGACTACGAGTTGGCGCGCCTGCGCGGCGGCAGCCTCCGGGTCCTCCGAGTGTGAGTGCACGAACAGGCTGTCCGTATCGCCATAAAGCACGTCGAAGCCGGCCGCCTCGAACCAGCGCTTCGACCACAGGAGCATCTCCCTTCCCGTGCCGGTGATGCTGTTGGCCAGGGCAGGATTGTAGAAGCGGCAGGCGGGTGTTCCTAACACGCCATAGAATGAATTCATCAGGATCTTGATGGCGCCCGAGGCGACGTCATCTCCTGCTTTCTTCGCCGCTTCGCGCCGTGGAAACAACTCGTCCAACATCCTCGGAAGGATCGCCGGCGTGCGCCGGAATGCGCCCCCCGGCACTTCGATGAGATCGTCGCCATGTCCGGGCACGGCGACGTACGAGAGCGGATCGATGTTGAACGTCCGGATGATGCTCGGATACAGGCTCTTGAAGTCGAATACCCAGACGTTGGTGTGTAGCCCGGTCCGCGGCTCGAGAACATGGCCGCCCTGTTGTGCGGCATTCACGCGTGAGTCGCTCGAACGGACCGTCGGGGCGACGATGCGGAGCCGCTCGAGCTCGGTGAGATAGAGGAAATCGAACGAAGCAATGCTTGCCGCCACCCGGTCGGGAGTCATGCCTGTCAACTGGCTGCGTGCGAAAGCGAGCTGGATGAGATTGAGCTTTCGAGGTATGTCAAAGGCGAGGCGGGCATCCGTTCGAGCGTATTGCGCAAACGCGGGCAGGTCGTGCTTGTAGTTGTGAGTGATTTCCCCGATTCGGTCGCGAACGTCCCCACTTACCGCCTTGCCCTCGCCGAGCACCTTACGTGCAACCGCGTCGAGCGAGTAGTCGTCCATGCGCACGAACGCGCCACGCAGGAGGTCGATGCCGTCCAACACCAGGCGGCCGGGTATGGATGCCTGGCCGCTGCCGAAGTAGCCTTCCGCTTTCCTCAGCCGCATCGTTCCGGTATCGCGTCCGAGCTGCAGGGGATGCCGCAGCCGCGCGGCGATTTTCTCCAACACCGTCAGATCGAAGTCGATGACGTTCCAGCCTGTCAGCACGTCCGGATCGAACGACTCAACACGGGAGCAGAAGGCATCCAGCGCTTCCCTTTCGTCGATACACCGTGTCGCACGCTCCGGCATGAGGCGGTCGCTGCCGTCTACGATGAGAACCTCGTCGATCTCGGGCGCGTACAGCGAAATGGCCAGCAGGCGCTCGCCCTTGCCGTCGGTTTCAATATCGAAGGACAAAACGCGCGGCTCGATCTTCACATCGGCCGGTCGCAGAACGGGATTGTCGAACACCCGGGTCGTTCCGCTCCCCGCGGTTGCCGGTCCTTCAATTTCGCAGCTGCCCTTGATTCCGCGCTCGATGAGGTAGCGCATCGCAAAGCGCACATCCGCTTCGAACGTATCTACGCCGCCGTCGTGCAGACGATCGCGCAAGGCAGGCACGTCGGACGGTGTTTGCATCTCGATGCGCGAGACCGGTGCACCGCCGAAAGTACGTTTGTCGTCTGGCTTGGGTTGAGGCGCTCCTAACATGACGGCGCGGTCCGCCGCTCCGGCCGGGATGTAGAAGTGCGGTCGTTGCCGTCCATCGCGCACCAGAAACGTTCCACCGTCTTCGAGCCGTCCGTAGAGATGGACCATGGGAGTACGCCGGCCGCCGGATTCCGCGGTGACCCGATAACTTGCCTGCAGAATGAAGCCACGCGAGGTTTTCATGTGGCTGGGCCGACGCGGCCTGACGCGGCCCGCTCTGGCGCGACCCGGTCGAATTGTTCGAAGCCGCTGTATTTCCAAGGACGGACCGCAAGGACGAAAGCCATGCCGTTGCGGCTCTCCCAGGAGGCACGCTCTCCTTCGACGACTTCCACACATTCCCGGGAAGCATTCCGGAGCACGCGTTTCAGCTGCGCGAGTGTCTCGTCGGATACGGCGCCGCCGTGGAAGAAGAACTCCTCGTTCGCGCCGGCGAAATGACCCGCAAAGAACTCGCGTAACATTTTCTGGTGGATGTACTTCTGTACCGGGCCGTTGACGCGCCAGGTAAAGCGCCTGCTGACCAGCAGGCGCGCTCGATTCCCGGGTTGCAACTCGATGACCTTCAACCGATCGAGCTTGATGAAGTATTGCAGGAGCTCACGGTCGGTAAAGCGGTAGTGCCGTACGATCTCGTCGAACGGCGTGCGATTCAACACGAGCCAGGTCACAAAGAACAGGCGCGGATCCGCAACTATCTCCTGCTCCTGGGTGAGGGTGAGTTGGTTGACCGGCGCCGCACGGTCCTGGCCGCGCTCGAGGATTTCGTACAGGGTGGTGCCCATGAGCTCACAGATCCCGTCGACCCTCTGCAGCGAGAACTCGCCCGTCGAGAACAGGCGCTTCACGGTCGGGACACTCAACTCCAGCTTGCGTGCCACGTCCGTGTAGGTGAGGCCGTGCTCACGTAGCGCGCGCTTCAGCTCTGCGACGATCAGTGCCTGTTCGGCCATCCGCGCTTCTTCCGACAATGAGACGCGCTAGTATGGTATCACAAAGAGGTATCGCGCGGCGATACCTTATGGCCACATAAGAGCGACTTGCGCGGTTTTGGTGGCAGCCGGCGCCACCGCGAGCGATCTTGCGCTCGAATAAGAACGGCTCGAGGGAGGTCTTCAGATGACGACGACATTCAAGGGCGCGGGGCTGGTGAAGCTCGTCCTCCGCGTCATTCTGCGGCCGCTGTTCCGAGTGCAGGTGAGCGGTGATCGCAGTGTGTTTGCCAATGAGCGCACGCTGATCGTCGCCAACCACGAGTCCTTTCTCGACGGCGCCCTGTTGGGAGCGTTCCTGCCGATCGACGCTATCTTCGTCGTTCACGCCCAGGTATTGAAGAAATGGTACTTCCGCTGGCTGCTGCGTTACGTGCCGCACCTGGCCGTTGATTCCGCGAGCCCCTTGTCCATGAAGCTCATCTGCCGCCTGGTCGAGACCGGCAAACCGGTGGTCATTTTTCCGGAGGGACGGCTCACGATCACGGGGTCACTGATGAAGGTATACGATGGTGCGGCGTTCGTGGCCGCGAAGACCGGCGCGACCGTGGTGCCCGTACGGATCGAAGGCTCTGGCCGCAGTTACTTCGGACGGCTCGCCGGTATCTATCCCCTCAAGTTGTTTCCCAAGATCCGCATCGCAATCCAGCCTCGACGGCAGATTCCCATGCCCGCGCTCCCATCGGCAAAGCTGCGCCGGAGGAGGGCCGGCGAGTTGATGCGCCGTATCCTGCTCGACATGTTGGTTGCCACCCGTCCGGAGCGGACTCTGTCCGAAGCGTTTCTCGATGCAAAGGCCACCTTCGGCTCACGCTACAGACTCGTGGAGGACATCCGGCTGCAGGAGGAGACCTACGGCTCGCTGCTGCGCACGGCGTTAGGCCTGGCGCGCCTGACTATTCCTTTGACTCGAAGTGCGGAAGTAGTCGGTGTGATGATGCCCAACACCGCCGCTACGCTCGGTCTGATTCTCGGGCTTTCAGGAGCGGCACGGGTTCCGGCGCTACTCAACTACACGGCCGGACCGGAAGGCGTGCGCGCTGCTTGCGAAGTTGCGAAGATCAACAAGATCTTCACCTCGCGGGTGTTCCTGGAAAAGGCACGCCTCGGCCATGTGTTGGAAGGGCTGACGAACGTGAAGATCCATTACCTCGAGGATCTGCAGGAGCGCCTGCGCTTCACGGACCGCTTGTGGATCCTGTGGCGCCTGGTGCGCTCCCGCCTGCCGAATGCCGGACAGCGTCCGGAGGATGCGGCCATCGTGTTGTTCACATCCGGGTCGGAAGGTAAGCCCAAGGGTGTCGTGCATACCCACAACTCGCTTCTGTCGAATGTGGCGCAGGTGCGCTCCCTGGCCGACTTCTCGCCACTCGACAAGTTCATGATATGCCTGCCGATGTTTCATTCGTTCGGGCTCACCTGCGGTGTCGTCATGCCGCTCGTGTCGGGATGCCGCGCGTTCCTCTATCCGAGTCCGCTGCACTACCGGATCATTCCGGAGTTGGTCTACGACCGCAATTGCACCGTGTTGTTCGGCACCTCGACCTTCCTGGCGAACTATGGAAAGTTCGCGCATCCGTATGACTTCGGGCGACTTCGCTATGTCGTGGCCGGTGCGGAGAAGCTTTCCGAGGACGTCCGCCGGCTGTGGATCGAGAAGTTTGGTATCCGGGTGCTGGAAGGCTATGGAGTGACCGAATGCGCTCCGGTGATCGCCGTGAATGTCCCGATGGCATGCCGCTCTGGCAGCGTCGGTCAGCTCGTGCCGGGCATGGAGTATGAGCTGGAGCCCGTGGCGGGTATCGACAGCGGCGGCGTGCTGCATGTCAAAGGGCCCAACCTGATGAAAGGTTACTTTCTTCATGAGCAGCCGGGCGTAGTGCAGTGGCCGAAGTCGGTGCGCGATGGTTGGTATTCGACGGGGGACATCGTGTTCATCGACGAGGACGACTTCGTGCACATCCGCGGGCGTGTGAAGCGCTTTGCGAAGATCGCGGGCGAGATGATCTCGCTGGAAACGGTCGAGAAAATTGCCGCCAGCGCGGCTCCCGGTTTCGCACATGCGGCTTCGACACGGACCGACCCGGCCAAAGGTGAGGCGCTGGTGCTATTTACGACCGCCGTGGGGTTGGGCCGCGAGCAGCTCGGGGCGGCCGCGAAAGACCTCGGCGCGCCGGAGCTGGCGGTTCCCCGGATCGTGCGGACGGTGAGCGACATTCCTTTGCT
>Ga0070683_100002071_pt1 | contig 15836 bp, 15 predicted proteins | sample KBSC713LmetaG_FD_64662 | JGI IMG/M metagenome (GOLD analysis project Ga0070683, IMG submission 64662) | Corn rhizosphere microbial communities from Kellogg Biological Station, Michigan, USA - KBS C7.1-3L metaG | ecosystem: Host-associated > Plants > Roots > Rhizosphere ...
ACGGGTCGACCGGGCGCAGCAGTTGCTCGGCCGAGGGGTTCTCTCGCTGCTCGCGGATGAAGTGGGACAGCGACACGAACTCCGGCTCGACGTCCGGGCCGGTGTGGGCGATCCAGCGGCGCAGGTCGGCCTCGAACGGCGTGCGGGTCGCCTGCGGGTCGCGCAGCCCGAAGTCGTCGAGCGAGACAACGAGGCCGGCGCCGCGCTGGGCGAGCGCGCCGGCGGCCAGCGCCTGGGCCATGTGGATGACCGAAGCCTGGGCGCGCAGCCGGACCGGCCAGAAGATCAGGCTCGGCGTGCCCGACGAGGCCGGCTGGAACCGCCAGCCGAAGCGCCGTTCGAGCTGGCGCAGCAGACCAAGGATGGTCGACGGGGTGGCGCTGTCCGGGTGGGAGACGAACTCGCGCTCCCAGATCGGGTGGCGCAGCCGGTGACGCGGCCCGGCGGTCCGCGGGATGACGGTTACGTGCAGCTCGCGAACCAGCAGCGTGAACAGGCGCTCGCTGTCGACACCCGAGTAGCCCTCGACCGCCGGTACGCCCTCGTTCACCAGTTGGGCGCAGCGGCGCATGGCCTCCTCGTCGTCGACCGGGTGGGCGGCCCACAGGATGGTCAGCCGCCGCAGCCGGGCGACCTCGATCAGCGCCTTGGAGACGGCACCGGCCCAGTCGCTGGTCCCGATGACGCAGACGGTGTCGCCGGTGATCAGCTCGGCGATCGGGCCGATCGCCTGCTTGCCGGTGAACCGGGTCGGGTCGTGGATCAGCGTGGCGTGGTCGTCGTCGATCGGTCGCCAGAAGCCGTTGACGTGGAAGACTCGGACCGCCCCTTCGTACGCGGTAGTGCGGTCGTAGTGGCCGTCGGCGTCGAGCGGGGTGCTGATCGCCCGGCCGTTCGCGCTCCGGATGGCGACCTCGAGCTGCGGGTCGAAGTTGGTGGTGATGATCCGGTTGTCGAACGGGCCGGGCAGCCGCGCGAGGACCGCGCCGAGCGCCTCGATCGCCGGGGACAGCAGCCAGGAGCCGAGGTCACGCTCGAGCCACTCGCCAAGGTCGCCGGCCACGCGCTGCCAGATGCCGTGGGTCGCGAGCGGGGTGGCCATGCGATCCGGCGGCCGGTACTTCTCGAGCACCGCCTGCTGCACGATCACGTCGAACTCGTCGCTTGACACCCACGAGGCGAAGACCTGGCGGTACGCGGTGTAGATCGCGGTCGGCGAGTTGCCCTCGGCGCGGTCGCGGGCCTGCTCGAGGGCCCGCCGCAACGTGCCGTTGTCGCTGCGCCCGGCCGCGTACTGCTCGGCCAGGCGCAGGACGTTGGCCACCCGCGGGGTTGCGTCCCCGCCGATCCCCGAGCCGAGGATCAGCGTGACCTGCTCCTCGTTGCGCAGCGACGCCATGAGGCGGGCGACGAGGCGCTCCTCCGCGGGCGGGTCGGGCAGCATCGGCTCAGAACCATCCAAACGGTCGCTGATCGGTCAACTTCAATGCTCCACTATCCACGTACGACTCGAGCTCGCCGGGGCCCCACCCGAAGTACCCGGAGAACAACCGCACCCACGCGAACGTGTGCTGCACGGTCTCCGGCTCGATGGACAGCGACAGCACCCCGAGCCGGCCGCGCACGGTGGTGAACCGCAGCGGCGGCCGCGTGCCCGGCCGCATGAGCGCGAGCGCGATGAAGCCGTCGCGGGCGATGGGGCCGCCATCGCGGACCCGAGCCGGCTCGCCGATGCGCTCCCGCCAGTCGGCGCCGAACTCGTCTGGCAGCGCCATAAGCCGCCCGTTGAGCCGCACTCCGAGCGCTCCGGTCGCGTCGTGGCGCAGGACCAGGATCGAGGCCTGGTGCAGGTCGGCGTCGGCCGCGGTCGGGTCGGCGACCAGGATGGCGCCGGTCAGGTTCTCGCGCCGGGCGGCCGCGTTGCGCACCAGCGGGATGCTGCCGCCGGAGTTGCGTTCGCGCAGCTCCGGGCGTTCGTACCCGCGAGCGGACAGCGCCGCGCGCACCTGCCGCCAGATGACATCCATGGTCAGCAGCGGCTCGCCGCCGACCAGCCCGGCGCGGATGACGCGCAGCAACTCGCCGGTGAAGGCCGTGTAGGGCTCGCCCTCCGGCGCGACCGCGGTCCGATTGGCCGGCGCCGACACGAAGAGGCAGGTCTTGTCGATCTCGGCCCGGTCGGCGACGGCGTCGGTCGGGGTGGTCTGGGCGGCCATCTCGGGGCTGGCCCGGCCGGCGTAGCAGCAGTCGAGGATCACGACCCGGCGTGGCGCGCTGCTGCCGGCGGCGGCGCGGCGGATCCACTCGTAGGGGAGGCCGGCCTCGTGCGGGACCTCCGGCTCGCACTCGGGCAGGGCGAGGATGAGGTTGCCGTCGGCCGGGTCGATCAGGCCGTGGCCCGCGTAGTACACGAGAAGCAGCCCGTCGGGGCCGACGCTGGCGGCCGCCTGGCGCACCGCGCGGCCGACCGCGGTCGGGCTGACCTCGTCGACCACCGTCTGGCAGCGGTCCTCGGGGATCCCCCAAAGGGCGTGGTCGACGAGCGCCGCACACAGGTCGGTGACGTTGCGCCGGACCGCCGGCAGGGCGTCGAGGTGCTGGTATTCGGCGGCGCCGATCAGCACCACCTGCGACGTCTGCGGATCGGCCAGCTCGTCCACGGTCAGCTCGATTCGAGCTCACGCACCGCCTGCGCGAGAATCGCCGGATCCGACGTCTCGATCCGGATGGTCCGGCCGTCGCCGACGTCCTGGCTGATCGTGACGATCGGCGCCGGGTGGCGGGCCCGCCGCCAGTTGGCGATCGTCATGACGAGCTGGGACGCCGAGAAGCCGGTCCCGAGGATCAGGGTGAGCACGTCGATGAGCACGCCCATCTGCTGGCTCGACTCGGCCTTGGCCCAGCTCAGGTCGGCGCTGCGGCGCGCGGCCGGCTCCTCGTGCAGGAAGCCGCGCAGCGATCGAAGGGCCTCCGGGTCCTCGCCCTCGACCTGGATTCGGACACGCACCCCAAGCCCCACAATCCGATTGTCGCCGCCCATGTCCACCGTTGTCGGGCATGGACTAGCGACAATACCGCGCGGGACCAAATTCACCCTACGGGGTCAGGGGCTTCACCATGATCACTTCCCGGCGGACCCCGTCGGGCATCAGGTCCCCGAGTTCCCCGGTCGCGGCGAAGCCGCTTCGCTCGTACAAGTGGATGGCATGCGGATTGTCGGGGACCACCGCGAGGCGCAGCGCACGTGCTCCGGCGCCGCGCGCCCAGCGTTCGATCTCGGTCACCAGCGCGTCACCGACGCCGCGCCCGCGCCCGGCCGGGCTGACCCACATGGAGATCAGCTCGACCTCGGTCTCGCCGGCCTCGGCCGGCACGCCGCTGGCGATCCCGACCGGGACGCCGTCAAGCACCGCGAGCAGGTTGAGCGAGCGGGGGATGCACAGCCGAGTGCGCCAGCGTTCTTCCTGGTCACGCTCGCCGGACCAGCCGGCGAGGGTCGATCCGAACGCATACGGCGCCTCGGTCAGGGCGGCCAGCCGCAGCGCCCGGAAGTCCTTCCAGTCGTCGGGGGTGAGAACTCGAAGCTCGATCACCGGACCAGCATCTTGCGTATTGTCGGTGAAACGCCACCGCTTTAGTCCATTTGGCCGTTGTTTTGGCAGGTGAACACCGGGGAATCTCAACGACAACCAAACGAGGAGGGGACCCCATGAGCTTTATGGACGACATCAAGAAGGAAATGGAGGCCGTCCGCGAGGAGGCCGACGCCAAGCTCGACAAGGCCGAGGCCGAGCACGGTCCGGACGAGGACGGCGTGGTCCGCTCGGACGACGGCACCGCCCAGCGTCAGTCGTGGACGGAAAGCTCCTACACCGAGCGCAACTCCTAGGCAACAAGCGCCAGCGGCGACCCGGCTTGACGGGTCGCCGCTGGGCGTCTCGGTACTACCAGCCCACCGCGATGAGCAGGTACTGCGGGTTGCCGTGGGAGATGAACGACGACTGCCCGGCGTAGTCGTCGTAGGGGAAGCCATACGCCAGGGCGTTGATGGCGTGGTCGTGCCAGAACTTGGCATAGTAGTTCGCCGGCGCCGCCTGGTAGTACAGGCTCGGCGTCGACCACTGCGACTGCGGCAGGTGGGCGACGTGCCGGTTGAGCGCGGCGCAGTGGCCGGGGTCGTTGGCCAGGACGCCGGCGCACCCGAAGATGTCCGACGTCGGGGCGTTGATCCCGTTGGCGCTGGCGTAGGCGGTGAAGTAGTTCGCGTTGACCCCGCCCGCGCGGAAGCTCGGATCGCTGCCCGGCGCGATGATCCGATACGGGGCCTGGGTCTGCGCGAGCACCTTGAACTCGTTGGGCACGGCGTTGATGAACTTGTTGAACGTCGCCGTGCGGTCCTCGGCGAACGTCGCCTGGTCCTCACCGACCTGCACGTCGTAGCCGTCCTTGGCGTGCAGGCGCATCGCGAGCTTCAGCCCGAACGCGTCGACCCGGGTCGTGTTGCCGTTGAAGACGGACGCCCCGACCGTGAACTCGATGAAGTCGAAGTACTGGCTGTTGGGTGAGCCGAGATAGAAGTACATGCGGCCGGCGGAGTTGACCGGCATGTCGAAGTACGGCTGCTCGGCGATCGAGTGGGCGACCCCGTTGTAGCTCCAGTACACCTGGCTGTCTGGGTAGTGCCCGTTGGTGCGGTTCAGGATCTTGAGCATGAGCACGTTCTGGGCCGCCGGGATGGTGCTGGTGTCGCCCCAGAAGTCGCCCGGTGGCGGGGAGGTCGGCGGGGGCGACGTCGGCGGCGTGACCGTGCCGGTGATGTGGACCGTGAACTCAAACAGCGAGTACCCGTATGCGGTCGCGCGGGCCGTCCCGTACATCCGGATGTACCGGCCGGAGCCGCTGACGTTGAGCGTCTGGACGCCCCCGGTACCGGTGGTGGTGCTGAAGATCGTCGTCCAGGTGGAGGCGTCGGCCGACACCTGGATCTGGAACGACCGGCCGTACGCGGCCTCCCAGTTGAGGACGACCTGGCAGATCGTGGCCGTTGCGCCGAGGTCGACCTGCAGCCACTGCGGGTCGGCGAACGCGCTGGACCAGCGGGTACCGGTGTTGCCGTCAACGGCCGCCGAGGCCGGGAAAGTGGCGTTCTCGGTCGACGACGCGGTCGCCGGACGGCCCTGCGCGGCGTTGGCGGTGCCGCACGTCGAGGTGCCCGAGAACGAGCCGAAGACCTGGAATTCCCAGAGCGAGTAGCCGTAGGCGGTGGCGCGCACGGTGCCGTTCATCCGCACGTACCGGCCGGAGCCGCTCACGCTGAGCGTCTGCACGCCGCCGGTGCCGGTCGTCGTGCTGTAGATCGTGGTCCAGGTGGAGGCGTTGGCCGAGACCTGGATCTGGAAGGAGCGGGCGTAGGCCGCCTCCCAGTTGAGGACGACCTGGTCGATGGTGGCGACCTGGCCGAGGTCGACCTGCAGCCACTGCGGGTCGGCGAACGCGCTGGACCAGCGGGTACCGGTGTTGCCGTCGACGGCGGCCGAGGCCGGCGTGCCGGCGTTCTCGGTCGACGACGCGGTGGCCGGTCGGCCCTGGGAGAGCAGGCTGCTGGCGGCACGCGCCGGACCGGCTGTGACCAGGGCGTAGGCCGCGACGAGGACGATCACCAGGGCGGCGATGAAGGTCATCAGATAGCGGCGGTGGCGGGTGGCGAGGGGATGGGCAGTTGGTGGCATGGCAGCTCCAAGCCGTGGGGGTGTCGGTGAGAGAGCGCTCTCTCACCATGGCAGCCTTATCGAAGTTCGTAAAGACGTCAAGCCACCGGTGCGAAGTTGTCTTTACTGTTCGACCGGCGGTCGCGGGAACATCCGCACGAAGCGCTCGGCAACCGCCCGGTCCCCCGCGACATCGAGCCACGTCAACGGCTGGCCGCCGAATGCCACCGCCCGGAAGGCCGAGGCGCTCCCGGCGATGACGGCGTCCGCCGGCGCCGGCGACGAGCCGCGCACGATCCGGACCGCGTCGCCGACCTCGACTGCGAACCGGTCGTCGTCCAGCCGCAGCTCCACCCGGGCCGGGGCCACCGGCAACGCCGCGGTCGTCCGCAGCGCCAGCATCAGTGCGTCGAGGCTCAGCTCAGCGCTCGAGCGCACCGGCGTCCGGCTGCCCCACGCCGACAGCGCGATCAGCGCCGGCTCCAGCGCCCGGCCGCGCTCGGTCAGCTCGTAGGCCCACGTGCTGGCCGGCGGCTCGAGCCGGCGCCGAGCGACCACCGTCGCCTCCTCGAGCTCACGCAGACGCTGGGCAAGCACGTTCTGGCTCAGCCCGGGCAGGCCGCGGCGCAGGTCGGCGAAGCGCTTCGGGCCGAGCAGCAGCTCGCGCACCACGAGCAGCGCCCACCGCTCGCCGATCAGGTCCAGCGCGCGAGCCAGCCCACAGGGGTCGTCATAGGACCGCACGACTCAATAGTATCTGAACAGGACTCACTGGTGTTACTTTAGGACCATGACAACGTTCGTACTGATCCCCGGCGCGGGGGGCGCCCCGGAATACTGGCAGTTGGTCGAGCCCGAGCTGCGCCGCCGCGGATACAGCGCGATCAGCGTCGCGCTCCCGGCCGGCGACGACAGCGCGGGGATCCGGGAATACGCCGACGCGGTGCTCGCGGCGGTCGGCGAGACCACGGACGACCTCGTGGTGGTCGGGCAGTCGCTCGGCGGCTTCACGGCGCCGGTGGTTGCCGAGCAGCTGAAGGCGTCGCGCATCGTCCTGGTCAACGCGATGATCCCGACGCCCGGCGAGTCGGCCGGCGCCTGGTGGGACAACACCGGGTCGGGCGAAGCGCGGCGGGCCAACGACGAGAAGCTCGGCCGCGACCCGGACGCCGACTTCGACCTGGACTTCTACTTCCTGCACGACCTGTCCCCGGAGGTGGCCGACCGGGCGCGCGAGGACGGCCGGCCGCAGTCGGACGGCGTGTTCGCCCGGCCCAACCCGCTCACCGCGTGGCCCGACATCCCGACCCGCGTCGTGGTCGGCCGGGACGACCGCTTCTTCCCGGCCGGCTTTCAGCAGCGGGTGGCCAAGGAGCGGCTCGGCATCGAAGCCGCCGTCATCCCCGGCGGGCACCTGGTCGCGCTCGGCAACCCGGTGGAGTTGGCCGACCAACTGGAGGATGCGTTGAACCTTCCGGATCCCTCTCCCCGTACCAGTTGACGTCCGCGCGGGTAGGGCGTGGACATGGGAATGTCCGCGCGGGTAGGCGCGGACTGACGTCGCGAGAAGTCAGGAGCCGCCCGACGGGGTGGCCCTGCTTCTCGTCGGCGGTCAAGCTAGAGCAGGTCCTCGAAGTTCATCGTCAGCGCAAACGGGTCGCCCGCCGGCTTCTGCTCGTACCGCTGCACCAGGTCGGCGAATTCGCGGCCGGCCCGGTCGATGCGAGCGCGCAACGCGCCGCCGAGGGACGCTGACGCGCCCGCCCAGTCCTCCGACGCCGCGAACACCGCGGTCGGCGTCACCACCGCGCGCAGGTAGCTGAAGAGCGGCCGCATCGCGTGCTCGAGGACGAGCGAGTGGCGCGCCGTGCCGCCAGTCGCCCCGAGCAGCACCGGCTTATCGACCAACGCGCCCTCGCCGAGCACGTCGAAGAACGACTTGAAGAGCCCGCTGTATGAGGCATTGAACGTCGCCGTCACCGCGATCAGCCCGTCGGCGTCGGCGACGTTGTCGAGGACGGCCTGCAGCTTGCTCGACGGGAACCCGGTCAGCAGGTGATTGACCACGTCGTGGGCGGTGTCCCGCAGCTCGAACGTGTCGGCCGGCAGCCCCGACGCGGCGGACAGCCGGTCGGCCAGCAGCCGCGAGGACGACGGCTGGCCGAGCCCGGCGGTGACGACGGCGATGCGCTTCATCGGGCACCCGCCAGGACCGGCGTGGCCGGCACGTGCGCCGGACGCAGCGCGTCGAACTCCTTGCGCAGCACCGGGACGACCTCCTCGCCGAGGATGTCGAGCTGCTCGAGCACGGTCTTCAGCGGCAAGCCGGCGTGGTCCATGAGGAACAGCTGCCGCTGGTAGTCCCCGACGTACTCGCGGAAGCCCAGCGTCCGGTCGATGACCTGCTGCGGGCTGCCGACGGTGAGCGGAGTCTCGGCACTGAAGTCCTCGAGCGACGGCCCGTGGCCGTAGACCGGGGCGTTGTCGAAATACGGGCGGAACTCGTCGACCGCGTCCTGCGAGTTCTTGCGCATGAACACCTGGCCGCCGAGGCCGACGATGGCCTGGTCGGCCGAGCCGTGCCCGTAGTGCTCGAACCGCTCCCGGTACAGCCCGACCATCCGCTGCGTGTGCGAGGCGGGCCAGAAGATGTGGTTGGCGAAGAAGCCGTCGCCGTAGTACGCGGCCTGCTCGGCGATCTCCGGGCTGCGGATCGAGCCGTGCCAGACGAACGGCGGCACGCCGTCGAGCGGGCGCGGCGTCGAGGTGAACGACTGCAGCGGAGTGCGGAAGTGCCCCTCCCAGTCGACCACGTCCTCGCGCCAGAGCTTGTGCAGCAACGCGTAGTTTTCGATGGCGAGCGCAATGCCGTTGCGGATGTCCTGGCCGAACCACGGGTACACCGGGCCGGTGTTGCCCCGGCCGAGCATCAGGTCGACACGGCCGTCGGCGAGGTGTTGCAGCATCGCGTAATCCTCGGCGATCTTCACCGGATCGTTCGTGGTGATCAACGTCGTCGCGGTCGACAGCTGCAGCCGCTCGGTGCGGGCCGCGATGTAGCCGAGCATGGTGGTCGGCGACGACGGGACGAACGGCGGGTTGTGGTGCTCACCGGTGGCGAAGACGTCGAGCCCGACCTCCTCGGCCTTGAGCGCGATCCGGACCATTGCCTTGATCCGCTCGTGCTCCGTGGGGGCCACGCCGGTCGTCGGGTCCGGCGTGACGTCACCAACAGTGAAGATTCCGAACTGCATGACCCTTCCAACATGTCTGACGCGTCAATAATTCCATCGGCTTACTACCCCTGCGTCGAACCGACAGACCAAATATGGCGTAATTTCGAATGTGACCGACGATGAGGAGTTGATGACCGCGCTGTACACCGAGCACTACGGTGTGCTGCTCAGCTTCATCTCCCGATATGTACGCGACCGGCACCGGGCCGAGGACCTCGTCCAGGAGACCCTGCTGCGCGCCTGGAAGCACATCGACCAGATCGACGCCAGCGAGGTCGATCAGCGGGGAACCCGGGCATACCTGCTCACGATCGCGCGCAACTGTGTCACCAACGCCTGGCGGGCCGACCAGCGCCGGCCCCAGCTCGTCGAGGGCGAGGCCACGATCAACGCACTCCCGTCGGCCGACAGCGTCGACGCCATGATCGAGGGCTGGCTGGTCGGCGAGGCCCTCGACCGGCTCTCCGTCGACCACCGCGCGGTCGTGCGGTCCCTCTACTACGAGGGCCGGACGGTCGCCGACACAGCGCAGCGGCTCTCACTGCCCGAGGGCACGGTCAAATCCCGCGCCTACTACGCGGTCCGCGCGCTTCGGGTCGCGTTCGAGGAGATGGGGGTACTGCGGTGAGCGCGGCCGTCGACCACGACGCGATCCGGATGCTGCTCGGCGGCTACCTCCTCGGTGGCCTCGACGAGCACGACGTGCACACCGTCGACGCCCACCTGCGCACCTGCGCCGAGTGCCGCGAGGAGCTCGACCACCTGGGCGTCGTCCCCGGGCTTCTCCAGCGACTCCCGCACAGCCTGCGGCAGGCTCCGATGGGCGAGCCTCCCCCGGTACACCTGGAAAAACTGCTGCGTGAGGTCAAGGCGGGACGAATTGCGCGGCAGCGCCGGGCGCGCCTTCAGTGGCTGGCGGCGGCCGCCGCGCTGCTGGTCTTGATGGCCGGCGGCGTCACGTTCTACATCACGCGCGGCTCGTCGAGTCCGGCACCGGCCCCGACCACCACGGTCCAGGCGGCCGGCACCACTGTCGAGTTCACCTCGACGGTCGGCTGCAGCGGCCAGGCCGTGCTCACCGGCCGGCAGTGGGGCACGTCGGTCGCGATCCGGCTGAAGAGCCTGCCGCCGGGCGGCCCCTATGTCCTCGAGGTGGTCGATCGGAGCGGGCACGCCGAGCAGGCCGCCACCTGGGGCCAGACCTCCAGCGCCGGCGCCAACGTCACCGGAGCGAGTTCGATCCCGCTGCCCACCGTCGGCGCGGTCAAGGTGACCGACCGCACCGGCAAGGTCATCGCCGAAGCAGCCGTCGCCTAGCAAAAGGGCCCGGGGACAATCCCCGGGCCCCATCTGGCAAACCGATCAGTGCAGCGCGAAGAAGAACAGCGCGCCGTTCGGGGTGCCGACCCCCGTCTCGTCGTCGTAGCCGCGCTTGCTGTGGATCAGCGAGCTCTGCACGTCGACCGTCTGCAGGATGAACGTCTTGCCGTCAGCGTTGTCAACCCCGTTGGTGAAGTTCGTCCGCACCTGGGCCACTGGGTTCTTCGGCGCCACGATGTCGTGCAGCGCGGGCGTGTTCAGCAGCTTGTAGTACGCCGGGTTGACGAAGCCGAGCTTGTGGTGCGCCGCCTGGCTGGCGACCGCCACGACCCCGGCGAGCAGCGGCGATGACAGGCTCGTGCCGCCGATGCGGTACTGGTCCCAGTAGGTCCCGTCGGGGAACACCTGGGTCTCACCGACGAGGAAGCCGGTGTTCGGGTCGCCCGGCATCGAGATGTCCGGCACCGCGCGCATCCGCGTGTTGCCGAAGAACTTCGCGATGGAGTCGGGCACCTTGCCGTGCTGGTAGAACGGCTGCGGGAAGATCACGCTCGTCCCGCCACCGCCACCGGAGACGTAGTCACCGGGCGGGGCCGGGTCCCACGCGCCGTCGGTCAGCGTCGAGTAGGCGCTCTGCCAGCCGTGCTCCCACAGCCACTGGCCGTGGCTGCCGATGCCGACGCTCGTACCGCCGACGCCCGTGACGTAAGGCAGGTCGGCCGGGAAGTCGACCGTCTTGGCCGCCGGGTCGGTGCCGCCGGAGGTCTCGTCGCCGGCGTCGCCGCTGGAGAAGTTCACGGTGATGCCGGTCAGCGCGGCTTCCATCGAGAATTGCTGGTAGAACTGCACGACGTCCGCACCGAGAAGGGTGATGTCGTCGGTCGCGTTGCCCCACGAGTTCGTGATGATGTCGGCCACGTGGCTGTCGATCGTCTCGGCCCACGCGTTGTCCAGCCCGCTCAGGCAGTCGGTGGCCCCGACATACACGACCTTGGCACCCGGCGCCATCGCGTGCACGGCCTCGACGTCGAGGGTCTCCTCGCCGTACCAGCCGTTGCCGCCGCACTCGTCGACGTTCTGGAAGTCGTTCGGGCCGGGGATGATCTGCCGGAACTGGCCGGGCTTGAAGGCCGGCTGGTTGTGCACGTGGTTGTACTTCTGGGCGTCGAACAGGATGGTCGGCGCCGCGAAGGCGTCGGTGATGGCCACCGTCACGCCGCGCCCGTCGATGCCGTGGCGCAGGAGATCCGACTCGCCGTACGCGGACTGGTACTGCTGCGGCGAGTAGCCGCACACCGCGTACGGCTGGTGCTTGCCGTAGGCCTCCGGCTGGTCAGTGGCGACCTTCTGGGCGTAGTACGCCGAGCACGGCTGGACGCCGAAGCGCGCACCGTCCGGCGGACCCGGCTCGGTGTCGCCCTTGACGTGCACCTGTGAGCCCTGATCGATGCCGATCACGCCGCCGACGGCGTTCAGCACGGCGGCCGGGGCGTCGGTCGGGAACGACAGGTTGCCGACGTTCGTGTGGACCGTCTGCCCGAGGTACGAGTAGTTCTTCAGCGTCGTGCCGAACGTCTTCTCGACTTGAGCGGTGGTGCCGCTCGCCTCGATGTACATGCCACTGGTCAACGTCTTGTCGACCGAGAAGCCCTGAGACCGCAGCCACTTCTGCACCGTGCCGACGTCGGCCGCGCTCGGCGAGAACTGCGCCCGGAACTGCCCGTCGGTGAGCCAGTTGCCGTAGTCGGCGCTGTCCGGGTCGGACACGCTTTGCAGGGTCGCCTCGGCCTTGTCGGCGTTGCGCATGTTCAACAGGAGCCCGAAGCCGACCCGGCTGGCCGCCGGGGTCGCGCCGAGCGCCCGGGCCTTGCCGAGCCATTTCGGGGCACTGCCGTTGATCTGGTGACGGCTCGGCGCCGCCACCGCAGGGGTGCTCATCGCCGCCACGGTGAAGGCACTCGCCGCGACGGCCAGACCGGCGACGAGATTACGCCGGTTCAAGAGGGGTCTTCCCACGCAAGATCCTCCGTCGTGATGGGAAAGATTGTCGTTTGCAGCAAATCGAGATCTTTGCCACCGCGCAACGTTGCCTTAGGCGACCAAACCCGCCCTCACCTGCCGTTTTATGCAAATGACCGGTTTTGTCGCGAGGGTGCGGACGAGGGTGAGGTGAGCGCGGGTTGCGATGGACGTGCCACGATCGGTTGGTGCAATCGGAAACCGTGTTGCGGCTGCGGCCGCCGCGCCACCGCGTGAGCCGCAAGGCGATCGGCTACTGGACCGTCCGCGCCCTGCCCGGCTGGCTGATCGTCACCGCCGCCCAGGTGATCTGGCTGCTGAACGACGACGGCCACCGGGCCTGGCACGTCGCCGGGTTCGTGGCGACCGCGATCGTGGCCGCCACCCACCTGATCGTCATGCCGCAGTGGCGCTACCGCGTCCACCTGTGGGAGACCACCGACGAGGCCGTCTACATGCGCTCGGGCTGGCTCAACCAGGAGAGCCGCATCGCACCGGTCTCCCGGATCCAGACGGTCGACAGCGAGCGCGGGCCGATCGAGCAGCTCTTCGGGCTGGCCAACGTGACGGTCACCACAGCATCGGCGGCCGGCCCGATCAAGATCCACGGGCTCGACCGGGCGACCGCCGACCGGCTGGTCGACGAACTCACCGCCAACACCCAGGCGACGCGCGGGGACGCCACATGACAGTGCTGGAGGCGACGCAGGTCGACCCGTCGTGGCGCCGGCTCAGTCGCCGCATGCTGCTGGTCCACCCGGTCCAGGAGGTACCCCGGGCGCTGCCGGCCATCATCGGCCTCCTGGTCGCCGGCAGCGCCAACGGACACGCCTGGTGGGGGCTGGCGTCGCTGGTCGTCGTCATGGCCGCCGGGGTCCTGCGCTGGTTCACCACGACTTACCGGATCACCCCGGACAACGTCCAGGTCCGCCGCGGGCTGGTCCGGCGCCGCGAGCTGTCCGTGCCGCGCGACCGGGTCCGGACCGTCGACGTCACCGCCCACGCGATCCACCGCCTCGTCGGGCTGACGAGAGTCACGGTCGGCACCGGCCGTTCGGACCGCAAGGACGGCGGGATCAAGCTCGACGGGCTGACTCCGCAGGAGGCTGCCCGGCTGCGCGTTGAACTCCTGCACCTGCGTCCGACGGCCGTCGAGGTTCCGCAGCACGAGACGGCAGCCCGGGAGACCGTCGTCACCAAGCTCGAGCCGCGCTGGATCCGCTACGGGCCGTTCACGCTGTCCGGCTTCGTCACCGTCGGCGTGATTGCGGCGTTTCTGTCCCGGCTGGTCAACGAGGCCCACGTCGACCTCGGCCGGTTCGGCCCGCTGCGTGCGCTCGGCCTGCGGCTCGAGCACACGCCGCTCGGCCTGGCCGTGCTCGAGGTGATCGTGGCCTGCCTGATCTTCGTCGCGATCGCCTCGACGGCCGGCTACATCCTCGCGTTCTGGGGCTTCACGCTGACCCGGCACTCGGCCGGCACCCTGCACGTCAGCCGGGGCCTAATCACCTCGCGGGCGACCTCGATCGAGGAGCGCCGGCTGCGCGGGGTCGAGGTCAGCGCGCCGTTCTCGCTGCGGGCCGTCGGTGGCGCGCGGCTGATCGCGATCGCCACCGGCCTGCGGGTCGGGCGGGGCGCCGAACGCGGGGGCACGCTGCTGCTCCCGCCGGCCCCGGAGACCGAGGCGGAGCGGGTGGCCACCGAGGTGCTGCGCGTGGCGGCACCGATCACCGCGCCGCTGGAAAGGCACGGCCCCCGGGCCACACGCCGCCGGTACACCCGCGCCTTGACCGTCGTCGTCGTGCTGATCCTGCTCGTCCTTGCCCTGCGCTGGCTGATCGACGGGCCGGCCTGGATGTGGCAGGCGGCGCTGGTGCTCGTGCCGATCGGGCTGGCGCTCGCGGTCGACCGTGCCCGGCAGCTCGGTCACGCGCTCGTCGACGGCTGGCTGGTGACCCGGCAGGGCTCATTCGTCCGGCGGCGCAGCACGCTGGCCGGCGACGGCATCATCGGCTGGAACCTGCACCGGTCGTTCTTCCAGCGCCGGGCCGGCCTCGCCACGCTGACCGCGACGACCGCCGCCGGTCGCCAGCACTACGAGGTGCTCGACATCGAGTTGGGCACGGCGATCGGGCTGGCCGACGCGACGACTCCGGGCCTGCTGACGCCGTTTCTTACTTCTTGACCGGCACCGGCTGCGAGGCGTCGTTGCTGACGATCTCGGGGTGCTGCCGGACGAAATCGAAGACCTGGTCGCTGCCGATCGCGGTGAGCAGCTGCAGGCTGTTGTCGTCGAGGGTCTCGTAGGAGATGCCGCCGATGTTCTCCGAGTGGAACTGGCCGTTGTTCACCTTCAGCGTGAACATCTCGTCCGGCGTGATGCCCTTGAGCGTGAAGATCCAGTCGGCCAGCGACACGTTGTTGTTGTAGAACGACACGGCCTGGCCGACCGACTTCAGCACCGCGTTGACCTTGCCCGGGTTGGTCAGCACGCCGGTGCTCAGGGTCTTCTTCATCATCGCCTTGATGAACTGCTGCTGGTGGCGCTGGCGGCCGTAATCGGCGTCCTTGTTGGCCAGCAGGTCGCGCTGGCGCACGTAGTCGAGGGCCTCCCAGGCCGCGAAGTGCCGGCAACCGACCTCGTAGACCTGCGGGCGCATGTTGGACTTGAGATGGTTGGGGGTGCCGTCGGAGTTGATGACGTAAGGCACGCCCTCTTTGCCGGTCTTCTTGTCCCAGCCGATGTGGATCGACGTGGTCTTCTCATCGACGCACATGTCGACCCCGCCGATCGCCTTGACCAGGCCTTGGAAGCCGTCGAAGTTGACGATCGCGGCGCCGTTGAACTTCAGCCCACCGGCCAGGCCGCTCACCGTCTCGGCAAGCAACTCGAGACCGCCGTCGCGGCCGCCGCCGTTCTGGTAGCCAAACTGGAAGGCCGCGTTGATCTTGTCTTCGCCGCCGTTGTACCTGGTCGTCTTGTGGGCCGGGATCCGCACGCGCGTGTCGCGCGGGATCGAGGTCAGGTAGACCGAGCTGTGGTCGGCCGGCACGTGCGCGATGATGATCGAATCGGCGCGGGCCCCGCCGTCCGGGTCGTTGGTCCGCTCGTCGATGCCCACCAGCAGCAGGTTGATCGGGCCGTCGATGGACTGCCCGGCCGCCGCCGCGCTGCCGAGGCCGCCGTCGTGGGTGATCTCCTTGCTGTAGTGCGACAGCAGGAGCTGCCCGCCGGCCAAGGTGCCCCCGCTGGCCACGACGAGCAACGATCCGAACGCGATCGACAGCTTCGCCCACAGCGGGCTTTTCCGCCGCTTGCGGTTTTTCATTGGTACTGGGGGAGCCGCGCGATCCTGCACGCCGACGCTGCTGGAGTAGCCGCTGTTGCGGGGGGCTGGGCGGGAGTAACCGCTGCTGTTGCCGCCGCCGTAGACCCGTCCGGTGTCGGAGCGTGACGGTCTGGAACCGTCGGAGCGCGTGCGCACGCGAGCTTCAGCTCGGCCGGCCCGATCCAACACGCACACTCCCTACGATCAACTCGTACAACCTGCTA
>Ga0070683_100002072_pt1 | contig 15836 bp, 15 predicted proteins | sample KBSC713LmetaG_FD_64662 | JGI IMG/M metagenome (GOLD analysis project Ga0070683, IMG submission 64662) | Corn rhizosphere microbial communities from Kellogg Biological Station, Michigan, USA - KBS C7.1-3L metaG | ecosystem: Host-associated > Plants > Roots > Rhizosphere ...
TTCGCGGGCATCGACGACTGCCGCTTCAAGCGCGTCGTCGAGCCGGGCGACGTCCTGACGCTCGAGTGCGAGTTCGTGCGCGTGCGCGGGCCGATCGCCAAGGGGCAAGGCCGTGCGCTCGTCGGCGACGAGCTCGCGGCGGAGGCGACGCTGACGGTGTTCTGCTCGTGATCGGGACCGCGGACACGCCGATCACGATCACCGGGCTCGGCTGCAACGTTCCGGAGCGCGTGGTCACGAACGATGAGCTCGCCCAGTACGTCGACACCTCCGACGAGTGGATCCGCGAGCGCACCGGCATCCGCGAGCGGCGCATCGCCGCCAAGGAGGAGGCGCTCTCCGACGTCGCGCTGCCCGCTGCGACGGCGGCGCTCGCGCAGGCGGGGCTCGAGGGCAAGGACATCGATCTGCTCGTCGTCGCGACCGTCACGCCCGACATGGCGTTCCCCTCGACCGCGGCGCTCCTCGCCGACCGTCTCGGCGCCACCGACGCGGCGGCCTACGACCTCGCCGCCGGTTGCACCGGTTTCGTCTACGCGGTGGCCCAGGCCTACGGGATGATCGCCGGCGGGCTGTCCAGACGGGCGCTCGTCGTCGGCGGGGACCTGCTCTCCCGCATCCTCGACTGGAGCGACCGCTCGACGCTCGTCCTCTTCGGCGACGGCGCGGGCGCCGTCGTGCTGGAGGCGGTGGAGGAGCCGGGCTTCCTCGGGTTCGAGCTCGGGGCGGACGGCGGCGGCGGCGAGAGTCTCTGGCTGCCCGGCAGCGGCTCGCGTTTCTTCGAGGAGCCCGACCGGTACGTCAAGATGAACGGCCGTGAGGTCTTCAAGTTCGCCACGCGGGTGCTCGTCCAGTCGGCGGAGGCCGTCCTCGAGCGGTGCGGGCTCACGATCGACGACGTGGACGTCTACGTCCCGCACCAGGCGAACGTCCGAATCATCGATTATGCAACCAAGCGGCTCGGCGTCCCGTCTGAAAAGGTCGTGGTGAACGTGGATCGGTACGGCAACACCTCGTCGGGCTCGATCCCGCTCGCCCTCGCGGACGCCGAGAAGGACGGACTGCTGCAGCCGGGCTCGCTCGTGCTGATGACGGGGATGGGCGCCGGGCTCACGTGGGGGAGCGCGCTGATCCGCTGGAGCGTCTCGTGAGCAAGATCGCCTTCTGCTTCCCCGGCCAGGGCTCGATCGAGGGCGGGATGGGCCGCGAGATCGCCTCGGCGGTGCCCGAGGCGCATGCCGTCTTCTCCCGCGGCAGCGTCGCGTCGGGCCTCGACCTCGAGCACCTCTGCTTCGAGGCGGCCGGCGAGGAGCTCGTCGACACCGCCGTCCAGCAGCCGGCGCTCGTCGCCACCTCGCTGGCGTTCCTCGCCGCGATCAAGTCCCGCTTCGGGATCGTCCCCGACTTCGTGGTCGGGCACTCGGTCGGCGAGTTCGCGGCGCTCGCGGCGGCCGATTCGATGACCGCCGAGGACGCGATCGCGCTCGTGCGCGAGCGCGGCGTGGCGATGGCGGAGGCGGTGCGGCAGAAGCCGGGCTCCATGGCCGCAATCCTCGGCCTCGAGGACGAGGTGGTCGAGCAGCTCTGCCGGAAGATCCTCGGCGTGTGGCCGGCGAACTACAACTGCCCGGGCCAGATCGTCGTCTCCGGCGAGAACCCCGCGGTCGACGAGTGCATCGAGCTCGCCCAGGAGGCGGGCGCGCGGCGCGCCGTCAAGCTCAAGGTCTCCGGCGCGTTCCATTCGCCGCTCGTCGCGCGCGCGGCGGAGCGGCTGCGGCCTGCGGTCGAGCGGGTGCACTTCACGGAGCCCGTCGCGCCGTTCATGTCCACCGTCACCGCGCGTCTCGAGTCGGCGCAGCGGATGGCGCCGCTGCTCGTCGACCAGCTGACCGCGCCGGTGCGGTTCACGCAGGCCGCCTCGGAGCTGATGCGCCAGGGCGTGCAGACCTTTGTCGAGGTCGGTCCGGGCAACGTGCTCTCCGGTCTCGTCAAGCGGATCGACCGCACTGCGAAGGCGATCTCCGTCAACAGCCTCGCCGCGCTCGAAAAGCTGCCGGACGCCCTCAACGAGTCGTGACGTTCGCGTCGCTGGAGGGGAAGACGGCGCTCGTCACGGGCGCCTCGAAGGGCATCGGGCGGGCGATCGCGGGCGAGCTCGCCCGCGGCGGCGCCTCCGTCGTGATCGGCTATCGCTCCGGGGCCGACGAGGCGCAGGCGCTCGCGCAGGAGCTGGGCGGCCGCGCGGTCCAGGCGGACGTCTCGAGCGCGGACGACGCCGCGCGACTCGTCGCGGAGGCGGGCGACCTCGACATCCTCGTCAATAACGCCGGGCTGACCCGGGACGGGCTGCTCGCGCGCATGCCGGACGACGACTGGCGGACGGTGATCGAGACGAACCTCTCCTCGGTCTTCTACACGTGCCGGGCCGTCGTGCGGCCGATGATGAAGAAGCGCGCCGGAGCGATCGTCAACGTCTCCTCGATCGTCGGCGTCCACGGCAACTGGGGGCAGACGAACTACGCGGCCTCGAAGGCGGGGATCATCGGCTTCACCAAGTCCCTCGCCCGGGAGCTCGGCTCTCGCGGCGTCCGCGCGAACGTCGTCGCCCCCGGATACGTCAAGACCCAGCTCACCGACGTCCTGCCGGAGGAGGCCACCGCCGCGATGCTCCAGAACACCCCGCTCGGCCGGCTCGGCGAGCCGGAGGACGTCGCAGGGGCGGTACGCTTCCTCTGCTCCGACGAGGCCGCCTTCATCACGGGGGACGTGCTGCTCGTCGACGGCGGACTCGGGATGTAGATGGCCGACAACGGATCACTCAACGGACGGCGGCGCGTCGTCGTCACCGGCATGGGCGCGGTCTCCCCGCTCGGCCTCGACGTGCAGTCGAGCTGGGAGAAGCTGCTCGCCGGCGACTCCGGCGCGGGCGAGATCACGCACTTCGACCACACCGCCTACAAGGTGCACTTCGCCTGCGAGGTGAAGGGCTTCGACCCGACGAACTGGATCGACCGGAAGGACGCGCGGCGGATGGACCGCTTCGCCCATCTCGCGATCGCGGCAGCGATGCAGGCGCGTGACGATTCCGGCCTCGACATCCACGCGGAGGCCGACCGGATCGGCGCCTCGATCGCCACCGGCATCGGCGGGCTCCAGTCGTTCCAGGAGTGCCACGACACGCTGCGAGACCGTGGCCCGGACCGCGTCGGGCCGTTCTCGATCCCGGCGATCATCCCGAACCTCGGTGCGGGCTGGGTCTCGATCATGCTCGGCACGCGCGGGCCGCTCGGCGCGCAGTGCACCGCCTGTGCGGCGTCGAACATGGCTATCGGCGACGGGCTCGACGCGATCCGGCTCGGACGCGCCGACGTGATGCTGTGCGGCGGCACCGAGGCGGCCGTGAACGAGGTCGGCATCGCCGGCTTCGCCGCGATGCGCGCGCTTTCCCAGCGGAACGACGACCCCGAGCACGCGTCCCGACCGTTCGACGCGGGCCGCGACGGCTTCGTGATGGGCGAGGCGGGAGCGGTGCTCGTGCTCGAGGAGCTCGAGCACGCGCAGGCGCGCGATGCGAAGATCTACGCCGAGGTCGTCGGGTACGGCCTGTCCTCCGACGCCAAGCACATCACCGAGCCTGACCCGACCGGTCCGGTGCGCGCGCTGCAGATGGCGCTCGCAGACGCAGACGTGGCGTACGACCGGATCGACTACGTGAACGCTCATGCCACGTCGACGCCGATCGGCGACGCGTCCGAGACGAAGATGCTGAAGCTCGCGCTCGGCGAGGAGAACGCACGCAACACACCCGTGTCCGGGACGAAGGGTGCGACGGGGCATTGCCTGGGCGCGGCCGGCGCGATCGAGGCGACCTTCACCGTGCTCGCCGTGCAGAACGACACGCTGCCGCCGACGATCAACTACGAGGTCGAGGATCCGGAGTGCGACCTCGACTACGTGCCGAACGAGCCGCGCAGCGCGACGGTGAACGTCGCAGTCTCGAACTCGTTCGGATTCGGCGGGCACAACGCCTGCGTCGTCTTCCGCAAGTTCTAGCGTTTTCGTCGATGGACGAGCTCGTCGAGGTCCGCCGGTCGCGGCGTGCTCGCCGCTGGACCCTGTCGGTCCCGTGGGGCGCGCCGACGACGCTGACCGTTCCCGCGTCGATGTCCGAGGGGGACGTGGACAGGATCGTCGCCGCGCATCGCGACTGGATCGTGCGTGAGCGCGCGAAGCAGCGCCCGCGGCTGCGGCTCGATCCGGCGGCGGTGTCCGAGACGGAGGCACGCCGGGCGGCGCGCGAGCTCGTGACGATGCTCTGCGACGAGGAGGCGGAGGGCCTCGGCGTCCACTGGTCGCGCATCGTCATCCGCGACCAGCGCTCGCGCTGGGGCTCGTGTTCGACGCGCGGCACGCTGTCGTTCAACTGGCGGCTCGTGCTCGCGCCGTTCGAGGTGCTCGACTACGTCGTCGTGCACGAGCTCTGCCACCTGCGCGAGCCGAACCACTCGCATCGCTTCTGGCGGCTCGTCGAGTCCCGCCGTCCCGGCTGGCGCGCGCAGCGCGACTGGCTGCACGAGCACGGGCCCGAGCTGCTCGCCTTCAGGCCGGCGGCGTGAAGATTCACACTTTCGCGAGCAAGACGTAGCAACTCATTGACGGGGAGTATCCCCGCTTGTAAGTGATACGTCAGGCGGGCGGGCGAAGGTACGCGTCCGTTCCGTCCAGCCAGTCCTGGCGGGGCGGGTGGAAGACGTCCACGTCGAGCGTGTCCTCGAGCGCTTCCGCCTCGTGCGGGACGTGCGACGGGATCGTCAGCACCTCGCCGGCGCCGACGTCGATCGTCTCGCCGCCGATCGTGAAGCGGAGCTTCCCCTCGAGGATGTACGTGATCTGCTCGTTGTGATGCGCGTGCTCCGGCACGATCGCGCCCCGTGCGAGATAGACGTGCGCGATCATCAGCTCGTCGCCCGTGATCAGGCGCCGGCCGATCAGCGGCGACAGCTCCTCGCGCGGCAGGTCGTTCCAGCGGTGGTGGGTAACGCGGTCCGCGATGATGGGAGTCTATGGAGCGCTGGGCGACCTTCGACTGCTACGGCACGCTGATCGACTGGAACGGAGGCGTCGGGCGTGACCTCGAGCGGCTGTTCGGCGCCGCCGCGGTGCCGGAGCTGCTGCACCGCTACCACGAGATCGAGCCCGAGCTGCAGCGCGAGCAGCCGACCGCCACGTATCGCGAGATCCTCACGCAGGTGCTGCCCAGGCTCGCACCATTGCCTGCGGAGGAGCACGACGCGCTCGCCCGTTCGCTGCCGTCGTGGGAGCCGTTCCCCGAGGTGCCGGCAGCGCTCGAGGAGGCGCGCGCGCGCAACTGGAAGCTCGCGATCCTCTCCAACACCGACCGCGACTTCATCGAGGCGTCGATGGCGAGGATCGGCGTGCCGTTCGAGCTCGCGATCGTCGCGTCGGAGATCGGCTCGTACAAGCCCGGGCACGGGCACTGGCACGCATTCGCCGACCGCGTGGACGCGGACACCCACGTGCACGTGGCCGCGTCGCTCTTCCACGACGTCGCGCCCGCGACCGAGCTCGGCCTCCCGACGATCTGGATCAACCGGCTGGGGGAGAGCCCGGAGCCGCAGCCCGACGTCGAGCTGCACACGCTCACCGGGCTCGCGGACGCGCTGGAGTCGCTCGCGTGACCGTCCGCCCGGTCACCGAGGCCGACTACGACGCGATCGCGGCCTTCCTCCGCGAGGACGAGGAGCGCCTGTTCGGGCGGCCGTCGCGCATCGAGGCGGCGGACATCGGCCAGTGGATGAGCGAGACCGACCTCGAGCGGCACTCGTGGCTCTACGAGGACGACGACGGCGTCTTCGGCGTCGCGTGGACGTGGCACGAGCACGACACGGGCGTGGCGATCGGCGTCGTGCACGAGCGAATGCAGGGCCGTGGGCTCGGCGCGGAGATGGTCGAGCGCAGCGAGCGGCTCGCGCGCGAGCGGAGCGCGACGCGCATGCACCAGATCGCGATCGGCCCCGACGCCGCCGCGGCACAGCTGCTGACGTCGCGCGGCTACCGCGACGTGCGCCGCTTCTACGACATGGCGATCCAGCTCGAGCGCGCACCGGACGTGCCGGACATTCCGGTCGATCGGTTCCGCGAGGAGGATGCCCGAGCGTTCCACGCGGCGATCGACGAGGCGTTCCAGGACCACTGGGAGCACCACAGCCGGACGTTCGAGGACTGGTGGGAGCGGCAGATGAGGAGCCCGAACTTCGACACGTCGCTCTGGTTCGTCGTCCGCGACGGGGACGAGATCGCTGCGGCCACCCGCAACGAGGCGAACCGGAACGGCGGCGGCTACATCGGCGCGATCGGCGTGCGCCGGCCGTGGCGCGGCAAGGGCTACGCGAAGGCGTTGCTGCTGCACAGCTTCCGCGAGTTCTACGAGCGCGGGATCTCACGCGTCACCCTCGGCGTCGACGCGCAGAACCCGACCGGCGCCACGCACCTGTACGAGCGCGTCGGCATGCACGTCGAAGCGGAGAACGTCGTCTTCGAGAAGCCGCTCCCGTGAGCGTCCTGCGCGCGAAGTGCCCGACCTGCCGCACCTTGACGGCCGTGGCGATCGGGCCGGAGTACGAGTGCCACGCGTGCGGGCGGACGTTCGGCGCCGGGCTCGTGCGCGTGCCGAGAGCATGGGGCGACGGTGGCGAGGCGATGGTCGAGGCCGCATCGCTGCCGCTCGACTATCCCGAGACGGCCGTCATCGAGGAGGAGACGCTGCACGCGCAGACGCTCGCGCTCGCCTCCGACCTCCCCGTGCGCCCGCTCGTGCTCGGTGGCTGCTGCTGTTCGCACGTCGGCGCGGTCGAGGCGCTCGCGGCTCGCCACGGCCGGCTCGGGATCGTCTGGTTCGATGCGCACGGCGACCTGAACACGCCCGAGACCTCACCGTCCGGCAACGCCTGGGGGATGCCGCTGCGCATGCTGATCGACGGCGGCGCCGTGCAGGCGCGCGACGTCGCGCTCGTCGGCGCGCGGAACCTCGACCCGCCCGAGGTCGAGCTGATCGAGCGTGCCGGGATCCACGACGATGCGGACGCCGTCCTCGACCGGGTGGACTGCGTCTACGTCGCGCTGGACTGCGACGTGTTCGAGCCGTCCGAGCTCGGTGTCTTCATGCCGGAGCCCGGTGGGCCGACGCTGCCGCAGGTGGAGCGGCAACTCGGGTCGCTTCGAGCATCTGGATCCGTGGTCGGGGCCGGCTTCACGGGCCTTGCTCCCGACCCCCAGAACGTCGAGAAGCTCGAGCGGCTCGCCGCCGCTCTCGGCCTGTAGCCACTGCAACCTGGGGCCGAGGGCACAGGTCTAAGCTTGCGCAGTGGCCAACGTCGACGTCTCGGTCCAGACCGGCGACCAGCCGGCTCCGCCGCCCAAGCACCCGAACACCTGTCCGAGCTGCCACTCCCATTACCGGGACGACGAGCTCGACGCGGCGTTGCGGGTCTGCCCGCAGTGCGGCCACCACTTCCCGATGCGCTCGCGGGCGCGGATCGCGTCGCTCGCGGACGACGGCTCGTTCGTCGAGGAGGCGGCCGACCTCCACTCGGAGGACCCGCTCGCCTTCTTCGACCTGCGCCCGTACACCGAGCGGCTCGCCGAGGCCGAGGTCTCGACCGGCCTTGCGGATGCGATCGTGATCGGCCAGGCAACGCTCGACGGCCGCGGGTGCGAGCTCGCGATCATGGACTTCTCGTTCATGGGCGGCTCGATGGGCAGCGTCGTCGGCGAGAAGCTCTCGCGCGCCTGCGACTCCGCGGCCGAGCGCGGCGTCCCCCTGATCTCCGTCACGAGCTCGGGCGGCGCGCGCATGCAGGAGGGGATCCTCGCGCTCATGCAGCTGCCGAAGACCGTCTGTGCAGTCGAGGACCTGCGCGACTCCGGCCAGCCGCTGATCAACGTGATGGCGCACCCGACGACGGGCGGCGTGCTCGCATCGTTTGCGACGCTCGGCGACGTGCTGCTCGCCGAGCCCGGCGCGCTGATGTCGTTCGCCGGCCCGCGCGTCGTGCAGCAGATCACGCGCGAGAAGCTTCCGGACGACTTCGGTCTCGCCGAGCAGAACCTTCGCTTCGGCAACATCGACGCAATCGTCCCCCGGCCGCAGTTGCGCGAGACCCTGTCCACCCTGCTGAGGCTCTTCGATGCCCCCGTCTGAGCACGAGCTCCGACTGCGCGAGCGGCTCGGGCGGCTGCGGAGCATGCCGCTGCTCGGCGGCGCGAAGCTGTCCGGCGACCTGCTTCGCTTCCAGAAGCAGCTCGACCGGCTGCAGCAGGAGGCGACGGACGAGGAGATCTGGCGCAGCGTCGAGCTGGCGCGGAACGACAAGCGGCCGTACACGCTCGACTACGTCGAGCGGCTGCTCGACGACTGGTTCGAGCTGCACGGCGACCGCGGCAACGCAGACGACGGCGCGATGGTCGCCGGTCTCGGCAAGCTCGACGGCCGGACGGTCGCGCTCGTCGGCCAGCAGAAGGGCCGGGACATCAAGGAGCGCGCCGAGCGGCGGTTCGGGATGCCGAACCCGGAGGGCTACCGGAAGGCGATGCGCGTGATGGAGCTCGCCGATCGGCACGGCTTCCCGGTCGTCTCGCTCGTCGACACGCCGGGCGCCTACCCGGGAGTCGCCGCCGAGCAGCACGGCCAGGGCGGGACGATCGCCGCCTCGCAGGCAGTGATGGCCAGACTGGCCGTGCCGACCGTGGCGTGCGTGATCGGCGAGGGCGGCTCGGGCGGCGCGATCGCGATCGCGCTCGCCGACCGGGTGCTCATGCAGGAGAACGCGATCTACTCGGTGATCTCGCCGGAGGGCTGCGCGATGATCCTCTGGCGCGATGCCGGCCAGGCGAAGAAGGCCGCCGCGGCGTTCAAGCCGGACGCCGTCCACTGCCTCGAGCTCGGCGTGGTCGACGGGATCGTCGAGGAGCCGGAGGGAGGCGCCCACACCGACCCGGACGAGGCGGCCCGGCTGCTCAAGGAGGCGATCGTGGAGCAGCTCGACGAGCTCGCCGACGTCCCGGGCGACGAGCTTCGGCGCCTCCGCCGGGCGAAGTTCCGCTCCCTCGGCGTCTTCGCATAAGAATTCAGCAGATTTCGACGGAATAGGGCCGGGCTCCGTCCCGGCTTCGGCTCAGACTGTCCACAGCATCCACAGGCTTATCCCCGGCTGCTCGTATAGGTCGTAAGCGAGGCGACTACGAGTCGAGGCCGGCAAAGCCGGCCCCGACCATCGACCCCCCCGCTGGGTGGAGAAGACTGATCAGGCTCTTTCACCGGCCCGAGCTATCCAAACCTCGCCGCGGGTAGGGTCGCGCACGATGCCCTCGAAGGACCTGCGCGACTACGAGCGGAAGCGCGACCGCACGGCGACGCCCGAGCCGTTCACGTCCACGAAGCGCGGCCGGGCGAAGCAGCCGATCTTCGTCGTCCAGCGGCACGATGCCCGCCGGCTGCACTACGACTTCCGGCTCGAGCGCAACGGTGCACTCGCCTCCTGGGCGGTCCCGAAGGGCGTCCCGCTCGAGCCCGGCGCCCGCGCGCTCGCCGTCCACGTCGAGGACCACCCGCTCGACTATGCGACCTTCGCGGGCGAGATCCCGGCCGGCAACTACGGGGCGGGCACGGTGGAGATCTGGGACGAGGGGACGTACGAGCTCGTGGAGGAGAAGCCGGACGGCGGCCTCACCGTCCATCTCCACGGCCGCCGGCTCGAGGGGCTCTGGACGCTCGTCCCCGCGCACCTGGACGGCGACGAGAAGAACTGGCTGCTGCTCAAGAAGCGCGACGAGACCGACCACGCCGTACGGAACGACTACCTGCCGATGCTGGCGACCCTCGCCGACGGCCTGCCCTCCGGCGACGACTGGACGTACGAGGTGAAGTGGGACGGCTATCGCGCGCTCGGCTACGTCCGCAACGGCGAGGCGACGCTCCGCTCCCGCAAGGGCAACGACCTGACGGCACGTTTTCCGACGATCGCGAAGGCACTCGAGAAGGCCGTCCGGTCGTCCACGTGCGTCGTCGACGGCGAGGTCTGCGCGCTCGACGAGCGCGGGCGGCCGAGCTTCAGCGCGATGCAGCAGGCGAAGCGGGACACGCCGCTCGTCTACGCGGTCTTCGACGTGCTCGAGGTGGACGGCGTCCCCGTCGTCGACCTGCCGCTGCATGAACGGCGGGAGCGGCTGGAGCAGCTGCTGAGCACGCGAACGAAGGGAGCGCAGCAGGTGCAGCTCTCCGCGTTCTTCGACGACGGCGAGGCGCTGCTCGAAGCGGCCGAGCAGCAGGAGCTCGAGGGCGTGATGGCCAAGCGGACGGGCTCGCGTTACTGCGAGGGCAAGCGCACGCGCGACTGGCTGAAGATCAAGACGCACGGCGAGCAGGAGTTCGCCGTCGTCGGTTACACGCGCGGCGAGGGCCGTCGCGCCGGCAGCTTCGGCTCGCTCGTGCTCGGGGTGAACGAGGGCGGGACGCTGCGCTGGGTCGGCAACGTCGGCACCGGGTTCGACGAGCGGACGATCGGCGAGCTGCTCGCCCGGCTGGAGCCGCTGCGCGTCGCCGAGTCGGCGCTCGCGGTCGTCCCGAAGATGCCGCGCGTCCGCAAGGGCGACGTGGTCTGGGTGCGGCCGGAGCTCGTCGCCCAGGTGAAGTTCGCCGAGTGGACGCACGACGGCCACCTGCGCGCTCCGGTCTATCTCGGTCTTCGTGAGGACAAGGCAGTCGCGGAGGTCGTCCGCGAGGAGCCCGAGCCGACGCGTGTGCAGCTCTCCAACCTCGACAAGGTGTTCTTCCCCGAGGAAGGGATCACGAAGGGCGACCTGCTCGACTACTACCGCGCCGTCGCGCCGGTGCTCGTGCCGCATCTGCGCGATCGCCCGTTCACGATGCGGCGCTATCCCGACGGCGTGACCGGGAAGGCGTTCTTCCAGAAGGACGCACCGAAGCACATGCCCGAGTGGATCCCGACGTACCACGCGCACGTGAGCACGCGGGAGTCGCCGCCGCGCAAGAAGTGGATCGACGCGCCGCTCGTGAACGAGACCGACGCGCTCCTCTGGATGGCCAACATGGGCTGCATCGATATGAACACGTGGTACTCGCGCGTCGACAGGCCCGACCGCCCGGACTTCGTGCTCTTCGACCTCGACCCGTCACCCGACGTCGGCTTTGCGGAGACAGTGCAGGTTGCGCTGATCGTCAAGGCCGCGCTCGACGCGCTCGGCCTCGTCTCGTTCCCGAAGACGTCGAGCGCCGAAGGCATGCACATCCTCGTCCCGGTCGAGCGCCGCTACACCTTCGACGACACCCGCGAGTTCTCGGAGATCGTCGCCCGCGCGATCGCGCGCGCGCACCACGGCCTGGCGACGAACGAGTGGTCGAAGGCGAAGCGGCGCGGCGTCCTGATCGACTCGAACCAGAACGGCGAAGGGAAGACGATCGCGTCGGTCTATTCGGTGCGACCACGGCCCGGCGCACCTGTCTCGACGCCGCTGCGCTGGGACGAGGTGAACGAGAGCCTCGACCCGCTCGCGTTCACGATGGACGTGGTGCGCGAGCGGATCGCGACGCACGGCGACCTCTTCGAAGGCGTGCTCACGACGAGGCAGCGTCTCGACCGAGCCCTGAGCGCGCTTCGTTGAGCACCGAGAGCTCGACGACGTCCCGGCGGAAGAGCAGCGCGACCGTCCAGTCGACGACGACCCGGAGCTTCCGCTGCACGAGCGGCAGCTGGTACAGGTGGTACGTCCGGGTCACGAACCAGCCGGGGAACCCGCGCAGTCGTAGGCCGAGCACGTCGGCGATGCCCTTGTAGCGGCCGAGGGTCGCGACCTGGCCCAGCATCCGGTACCCGTACGGCGCGGGGTCGCCCGCGATGTTCTTCGCGAGCCGTCGCGCCTGCCGCAGCGCGTGCTGGCACGTCGGCGGGTCGGGATGGTCGGCGCGGGTGTTCGGCACGCGCGCGCAATCGCCCAGCGACCACACGTGCTCGTGTCCGCGCACGCGCAGCAGCTCGTCCACCTCGACGCGACCGCGGTCGTCGAGCGGCACGCCGAGCCCGCGGAGCAGGGGATTCGGGCGGACGCCGGCCGTCCAGACGAGCGTGCGCGCGGGGATCCGCGTGCCGTCCCCGAGGGCGACCTCGCGCTCCGAGACCGACTCGAGCGTCGTCCCGACGTGGATCTCGATGCCGCGCTCCTTCAGCTCTTCGGCGGCGTAGTCGCCGAGGCGCGTCGGGATCTCCGGGAGGATCTTCGGCGCCGCATCGACGAGCACCCAGCGCTGCGGCACCTCGCGCAGGCGCGGATAGAAACGGAGCGCGTCGTGCGCGAGGTCGGAGAGCTCCGCAAGCGCCTCGACGCCCGCGTAGCCGGCGCCGACGAAGACGAAGCTCAGCCGTTCGCGCCGCGCCTGCTCGTCGAGCTCCGCGTCCGCCGCCTCGAGCTGGCGCAGCACGTGGTTGCGCAGGAAGATCGCCTCGCCGAGCGTCTTGAACGAGAGGCCGTGCTGCTCGAGACCGTCCACCGGCACGGTGCGCGGCACGGCGCCGAGCGCCAGCACGAGGTCTGTCCAGCGCACGAGCTGCTCGCCGGCGTCGGTGTGGATCGTCGCCGTGCGTGCCTCCGTGTCGATCGCCGACGCCGTTCCGAGCACGAGCTCGGCGTGGGGGCACATCGCGCGTAGAGGCACGACCGTGTGGCGTGGCTCGAGCGTCCCCGAGGCCGCCTCCGGCAGCAGCGGCGTGAAGAGCATGTAGTTCTCCGGCGAGACGATCGTCGCGCCGCGCTCGCCCAGCAGCCGCGCGACGTACGCGCCGGCGAAGCCGCCGCCGAGGATCAGCGTCCCGCCTCGGGCCGTGCGCTCGGTCACGCATCCGTTCTAGCAAGCCGCATGCGGAGGAAGTCGCGCTCCACCTCGGACGGCGCCAGCTCGAGCGCGCGCTCGTACGCGGTTCGAGCCGGGCGGCCCAGCCGGCGCAGGCAGTCCGCGCGCGTCGCGTGCAGCAGGTAATAGCCGTCGAGCCCCTCGATCCCGTCCAGCAGCTCGAGCGCGCGTTCCGGGCCGTCCGCGAAGGAGACGGCGACGGCCCGATTCAGCGCCACGACCGGGGACGGCTGCAGGTCGAGCAGCCGCGTGTACAGCGCGGCGATCTGCGGCCAGTCCGTCTCCTCGTCCGCGTGCAGCGACGCGATCGCCGCCTGCAGCTGGTACGGGCCCGGCGTCCGCAGCCGCAACGCGCGCTCGAGCGCCGCCCGGCCCTGCTCGATCTCGGCCCAGTCCCAGAGCCCGCGGTCCTGGTCGTCGAGCAGCACGATCGCGCCGTCGACGACTCGGGCATCGCGGCGCGCGTCCTGGAGGAGGAGCAGCGCGTGCAGCCCGTGCGCCTCCGCCTCGTCGGGCATCAGGGTCGCGAGCAGGAGCGCGAGGCGGAGCGCCTCTGCGCACAGCAGCTCCCGCACGGGCGGCCCGTACCCGGCGTTGAAGACGAGATAGACCGTCGCGAGCACGCTCGCCAGCCGGTCGGGCAGCTCGTGCGGCGCCGGGACCGCGAGCGAGAGGTCGTCCTCCCGGATCCGCCGCTTCGCCCGGACGAGCCGTTGCGCCAGCGTCGCCTCCGGCACGAGGAACGCCCGCGCGATCTCCGAGGCCGGCAGGCCCGCGACGAGCGAGAGCGTCAGCCCGATTCGCGCCTCCGGCGCGAGCGCCGGGTGGCAGCAGGCGAAGATCAGCGCCAGGCGTTCGTCCGGCACGGCTTCGTCCACGGCCTCCGGCAGCTGCTCGAGGAGGGCGATCTTCTCCTCCAGCGTCCGCTCGCGGCGAAGCAGGTCGATCGCGCGGTTCCGGGCCGTGGCGACGATCCAGCCGGCCGGATTCGCGGGGACGCCGTCCTGTGGCCAGCGCTCGGCGGCGCGGACGAACGCGTCCTGCACCGCGTCCTCGGCGAGCTGCACGTCGCCGAGGACGCGGGCGAGGATCGCGATGCACCGCGCCCGCTCGGCGCGGTACGCCTGGATCAGCTCGTCGATGTCGTCACCGCTCGACGATCGGCCGGACCTCGATCACCCCGCCCATCTTCGACAGGGTCGGGACGCGTGTGGCGAGCTCGAGCGCGCGCTCCTCGCTCTCGGCATCGACGAGGTACAGGCCGCTGATCACCTCTTTCGTCTCCGCGAACGGGCCGTCGGTGACGAGCAGCTCGCCGTCGCGCATGCGCAGGGTCTTCGCGGTCGACTTCGGCTGGAGCTGGACGCCTCCGTAGCTCTCCGGCTCGTTCGTCACCGCCATGTACTCGGCGTGGAGCGAGCCCATCTCGTCCTCGCCGACGTTCGCCCAGTTCTCGTCCACGTCGTACAGCAACAACGCGTACTTCATGGTTCCTCCTTCGATCGATGTCGATTCCAGCTCTACGACGAACGGCTCAGCCCGAAATCGACATCCGCCGCAGCAGCGTCAGGGCGCCCGGCTTGTCCAGGTACTCGTTGAGGTTGCCGCACTTCGGGCTCTGGACGCAGGACGGGCAGCCGCGCTCGCAGGGACACCCGTCGAGCAGGCGGACGGTGTCGGCCACCCAGCCTTCGAACTGCTCGAAGCCGCGCTCCGCGATCCCCACGCCCCCCGCGTGGCCGTCGTAGACGAAGACCGTCGGCGCGCCGGTGTCGGGATGGACGTTCGTGGAGAGCCCGCCGATGTCCCAGCGGTCGCACATCGCCCAGAGCGGCAGGAGCGCGATCATCGAGTGCTCGGCCGCATGCAGCGAGGAGAGCAGGAGCGGCATCGCCTCGAGCCCCTCCAGGTGGCGCGCGCTCGGGACGTACCAGACTGCCTCGGTCTCGAACGTCGTCGGCGGCAGGTCGAGCGCGACGGTGGCGATCGTCGACTGGTCGCGCACGTGCTTGCGCTGGTAGGCGACGACTCGCTCGGTGACGGAGACGCGGCCGAACGTCAGCTCGAGCCCGAGCCGCCGCTCGACGCGCAGCGCCTCCTCGACGTCGGTGGAGGTCTCCTTCTTCGCCTGCGTGTAGTACTCGCCGGCGAACGGCTCTACGACTGCGCGCTGAACGCCGACGTCGAGCTCCCGCACGAGCCACTGCTCGCCCAGGTGGAGATAGACGGCGCCTTCGTGCACGGTCGAGTAGGCACGCTCGCGCTCCACGAGCCCGAGCAGCGTGCCCGTGGACGCGTCGACGACGGTGAACGCATCGGCGGTCGCGGAGCGGAGCGCGGTGCGCGCAGCCGGGTAGTCCTTGCCGGCCCACACCCAGCCGTGCTTCGTGCACTGCAGCTCGGGGACGTGCGGTGCGCGCTCCAGTGCCGCGTCGCCGAGCGTCGCGCGGTCGGCGTCGTCCACCGGCGCCTCGAACGCGGCCGCGGCGACGTGCCCGTCGAGCACGCGCGGGTTCGCGTGGTCGAGGATCGCCGCCTCCACGTTTCGCTGCAGTAACGACTCCGGCTCGCGCATGAAGTACTGGTCGAGCGCGTCCTCGGAGGCGATCAGCAGCGCGAGCCCGTGACCGCGCCGTCCCGCGCGTCCCCACTGCTGGCGCAACGACGCGACGGTGCCCGGGAAGCCGACGGAGATCGCGCAGTCGAGCAGGCCGATGTCGATCCCGAGCTCCAGCGCGTCCGTCGCCGTGACGCCGAGCAGCTCGCCGGCGACGAGCCGCTGCTCGATCTCGCGCCGTTGCTGCGGCGTGTAGCCGGCGCGGTAGGGCGCCAGCCGCCGCTTCGTCTCGGTGTCCAGGCGGTCGCCCGCCATGCGGTGGATCAGCTCGACCGC
>Ga0070683_100002076_pt1 | contig 15816 bp, 11 predicted proteins | sample KBSC713LmetaG_FD_64662 | JGI IMG/M metagenome (GOLD analysis project Ga0070683, IMG submission 64662) | Corn rhizosphere microbial communities from Kellogg Biological Station, Michigan, USA - KBS C7.1-3L metaG | ecosystem: Host-associated > Plants > Roots > Rhizosphere ...
CCCCTCAACGTTCGGGCTTCTGAGCGCACAACCGGACGACGTGGCCCTCCCGGATCGCCCAGTCCGGGGAGCCCGCGACGTCCTCATAACGCAAGACTCTCAGGTTCAGGTCCAAAAACATCTTCACGAGTTCGTTGGCGGTGAAGCTGGCGCCAGGCGGCGTCTGCGGTCCCTTGAGGAATCCTTCAACCACCACGATTCCTCCGGGCTTCAGCCCTCGCACCGCCTTTTCGCGCCAGCTGGCTCCTTCGTAGGTGGCGACGATCAGATCCCACTGGTCGACGCCGTAGTCGAAGTCATCCATGCTCTTGTTGATCGTGCGCAGTTTCACGCCTGCATCTGCCGCCGACTTTCGCGCCAGCGACATCCCGGTTTCCGAGATGTCGAAGCCGGTGACGTCCCAGCCGAGCTTTGCAAGATACACGGAGTTTCGTCCCTGGCCCATGCCGATCTCGAGCGCGCGTCCCGGCTTGAGCGTCTTGACGACGTCGGTCAGGAATGCGTTCGGAGCGGTGTTGAACGAAGCCGCTGGATTCGAGTAGAGCCGATCCCAGCGCTCCCTTTCGATCTCGAGGAATGTCGCATCGATCTCGGCCTCGGATCGCCCCGCCTTCTGGAGGTAGTCGTGATAGCGCGCATACAGGTCCCCCAGTTGCGTCTGCGGCGGCTGCTGCTCCCGCCACTTCGCGAACTCCGCGGCGGCAGCGTTTGGCTGCGGACTCTGGAGCAGCAGCACCAGCACGAATATCGGGAGCATGACGATTCTCCTGTGCGCGGAGCCGCGGCCAGCGCCGCCGGCTCAGGCGCATCCTAGCAAATCGCCGCTCAATCTTTAATGGGAGAACTCGCGTGGGTCTGCCACAGAAGCACACGGTCAGAAAGGCCACGGAAGAACACAGAAGAACACGGATTGGTTCGTTCCGTGTTTTCAGTGGCTTGACTCGCTGCCGAATTCCGGCCCATCGATTTGGCGCACTTCGCACTCAATCTCCCAGGCATCGCCGTGGATCAAGAGAAACCGCTTCGTCAGTTCGGTTGCCGCCTCCATCGAGGGTGCCTCGACTATGGCAAACCCGCCAATCACCTCTTTGGTTTCGGTGAAGGGGCCATCGACGGTGGAGAGCTGCCCTTTCCGCAGCCGTATCCGACGGCCTTCCGCCGTCGGCCGCAGTCCAGCTGTGTGAACCAGGGTACCCGCTCTAGTCATTTCCTCAATGAGTTTGCCCATGTCGCTCATCAGCTGCTCGCTGGGCACCTGCCCGGCGCGTTCGTTTACCCGGATCATCGACAGGAATCGCATCAGTCCTCCTCACGCGGTCACCAGACCGGCGGCTACTACCTGGTCGAACGATAGACCGGCAGATCGACAAGATTTTCGACTGAACAGGAATTCGGCCCGAATCGGCCGGCTAGCCAGCGTAATCGGCAGGATCGCCGGGATGGCCTGGATGGTTAGTCGATTGCGCCGCCACTGCGCGAGCGCGCCGCATCCCCGAGGGCGACGGCGGCAGCTTGTAGCCGCCTCACCTCGATGACCCCTCGCTGCGCTTCAGCGCGAGCAATCAGCTTCCCGTAATCGAGGGACTGCAGCTCGGGCGTCATCTGTGAGGCGGTCTGCAACGCCGTCCAGAGTGCGTGCTTCCCGTCGATACCGAGGGCAAGCGCCTCCATCAGCTCCAGCCTCCGCAAGACCGCATCGGTGGAGGGATCGTCCACGCGCATCTTCAATTCGGCGAACTTCTCGACCATCCATGCGACTGCACGTCTTACTGCGCTGGGGGTTGAGTTCATCGTTCGGATCAGGTGCTCGAGTTCCTGCCGATCCGCGTCTATCTCGCGCTTCATTTCCTGCCACACAGCCGAGTCATCGAGGCCGTGAAGCAAGTCAAGGATCTCCAGTGCCATCTGGGAGCCGGCAAGATGGTCATTCAGATACGTCGTCAAGAAGTCGTGAGCCATCGCCAACTCCTTTCATCAGTTCATCAGCGCGCCGTGCGACGCTCGCGGGTCGGGTCAACATCAGCCATCTGGTGCCGTCGCAGGAGCGCGGCAAGTGCAAGAAGACCGCCGACTCGTCCGGAGCCCTCACTTGTTCATACTGACGTCGACCGCTGTCGGCTTTGCGAACCGAGCGCGGATTGAATCGATTCGAGTACGGCCTCGCCGCGCCGTTTGACGAGAGCCGAGGTCGGAATCAGGGCTCGCGCTGATCGATCCGCGGATGTAGTCGCAGTCAATGACCCGTTGCTGACTCTTCGATCGGTGCTTAGTCGCACTCGCGCGAAATGCTGTTCCCGAGCATAGTCCTTGCCCGCGGGCCGCCCCGGGCATAGAGTAGGGCGTTCTTTCCGTTTCACCGTTGTTGCACGCGGTTTGCGCGCCTGTCGCGCAGGCCCCATACCCTGACAACCATATGACAACTCTGAATCACGCCTGCACGCGCGTTTGGCTCCTCGTCGCGTTCGCTCTCTTCGTTGGCGTCGCTCCGGCGCTGGCGCAGTTCGACAGTGCTGCGGTCGTTGGAACCGTTCGCGACTCGTCCGGCGCCGTCGTCCCAGGTGCGAAGGTCACCCTCACCAGCTCCGAAACTGGCATCTCGTTCGTCAAAACAACCGGAGATGACGGGAATTTCGAGTTCGTGGCGGTCAAGCCGGGGATCTACGTGGTGACTGCAGAGAAAACCGGGTTTTCGATTGCCATGGTCGACAACATTCGAGCCCAGGTGAGCGCGCGATTGCGGGTGGATCTGGTGATGCCGGTCGGGCAGATGACGGAGAAGGTCGAGGTGACGGCAGCGCAGCCGCTGCTCGAGACCGATTCGAGCCAGCGCGGCCAGGTCATCACCGGCGATCAGACGCGTGCCCTTCCGCTGCTCTCCCGTGAGTACTCCTCGCTCGCGCTGCTGACGACGGGCGTGAAGCTTGGCGGCTCATCGCTGACCACAGGGAATACGCCGCGCGAAGGCGCCTTCAACGTCAACGGGCTTCGAAGCGTCTTCAACAATTTCCTGATCGACGGCGTCGACAACAACGCCTACGGGACCAGCAACCAGGGATTCTCGAACCAGGTGATGCAGCCGACGCCAGATGCGATCGGCGAGTTCAAGGTCGTGACCAATAACATGAGCGCGGAGTACGGCCGCGCTGCCGGGGCGACCATCAACGTCAGCTACCGCAGCGGCACGAATGCGTTCCACGGCAGCGCCTGGGAATTCCTGCGCGACGACTCGTTGAATGCCACCGGCTTCTTCAGGCCGGCGACCGGCAAGCCGGCGATCAACCGCAACCAGTTCGGCGGCGTCGTCGGGGGACCGATCGTGAAGAACCGCGCCTTCTTTTTCAGCGACTATGAAGGCCAGCGTCAGACGCGTCACGTCACCGCGATCTCCAGCATCGCAACGCCAGCGCAGCGGCAGGGCATCTTCGGCGTCGACATCCGCGATCCGCGGACTGGCATCACCTATCCGGCCGGCACGGCGATACCGATGACGGATTTCGCGCGGAAGGTGCTGTCCGGGCTTCCCGACGCCACAAGCGCCGGCAATTCCAATAACTACACAACGCTGCAGGAGTTCACGGCCGACTACGACAAGGCGAACGGCAAGATCGATCTTCAGGCCACGCCGACCGTGTCGGTGTTCGGACGGTACGGCTTCCGCAACCTGGATACATTCGATCAGCCGCCGATTCCGCTGCCCTCCGGCGGCTCCGGCAACGGCGCGATCTACGCGAGGAACCGTCAGGCCGTGTTTGGGATGACGTGGGTGCCTGGCAGCAAGTCGCTGCTCGAAGCGCGATTCGGGTATTCGTGGACGCAAGCCGGCAAGAATCCGCCGGCGCTTGGAACGCAAAGCGCCCTGGAGCAGTTCGGCCTGCCAGGGTTGCCGAGCGACCCGCGTATCTCCGGTGGTCTCCCGACGATCCTCATGACCGGGTATTCGGATCTGGGCCGGCAGGCGACGAACCCGCAGTGGCAGTACCCAACCGTTTACAACCCGAAAGTGAACTACACGTGGACGAGCGGCGCGCACTCGTTCAAGACCGGCTATGAGTTCCAGCGCATCTCGACGGAAGTTCAGGACGTCAATCCGCTCTACGGCCGCGACACCTACAACGGATCGTTTACCCGTCCGACCGGCGCCGCCGCCAACAACCTCTATAACCTGGCGGACTTCGAGTTCGGGCTGCGTGCTCAGTACGCGCTCAGCAGCGTGCTCGTCGCACATTTGCGGCGGAACATGCAGTTCGGCTACCTGCAGGACGACTGGAGAGCCACTAATCGGCTGACGCTCAATCTCGGACTCCGCTACGAGTACTCGACGCCGTACTGGGAGCGTGACAACATCCTGTCGAACTACGATCCCGCGGCAAACGCGATCGTCAGGGCAACCGACGGCTCGCTCGCCAACCGTGCCCTGGTCAATCCGGATCGCGATAACTTCGGCCCCCGCCTCGGCTTCGCCTACACCGTGACGCCCCACACCGTGGTGCGCGGCGGCTATGGCGTCAGCTACGTGCACTTCAGCCGCGCGGGCGGCGGCGACCTGCTGCCGATCAACGGGCCACAGGTTGTAAATGCCGTCATCAACCAGACGAACCCGTTGTTGCCGTCGTTCCTGCCCTCGGAGCAAGGCTATCCCGCCGGCCTTGCCGATCCGTCGCAGTTCAATCCGTTGACCGCGAACATCACGTATATGCCGCGTGACTTCCACTCGAGCCCGGTGCAGAGTTGGTACATCTCGGGGCAGCAGGAGCTGTCGCGCAACATGCTGCTCGACGTCGCCTACGTGGCCAACCGCGCCGACAGCCTGGTGTTGTTTGCCAACTACAACCAGGCGGCGCCAAACAATTCCGCGGGAACGATTGCGCTTGCGGATCGACGGCCGATTCCTGGGTTCGCCGATATCACCTATGCGTTCAATGGCGGCAAATCGCGCTACAAGGCGCTGCAGACGAAGTTCGAATGGCGGATGAGCAATGACCTGACGGTGCTCAGCTCACTGACGCTGTCGCAGACGAAGGACAACGGATCGCAGTCGCTCGAAAACGCGAACGGGAACTTCCCCGCCCCGCAGGATTTCTATAATCTCGCGGCTGATTTCGGCTACTCCGAATATCACCAGCCTTACAACAGCACGACCAGCTTCGTATGGTCGCTGCCCTTCGGCAAGGACAAGTCACCGCTCGTCAATGCCCTGATCGGCGGGTGGCAGCTGGCCGGCATCAATCGGGTGACCGCAGGCGAGCCGGTGACGCTGACCTACACGCCGGGGGCGACGTTCGTGGTGTCGGGGATCGCGCAGGACTTCCGCGGCGCGAACAACTATCGCGCCAACGTGAGCTGCGATCCGCTCGCGCCGAGCAACGAGCGCACATTCACAAACTGGTTCAACAAAGCGTGCGTCGCTGTGCCAACCGATCCCAGCCAGCCATTCGGCAACGCCGGCCGCAACAGTGTGCGTGGTCCTAACTTCTGGCAGATGGACCTGGCCGCGTCGAAGCGGTTCCAGATCGCCGGGCCCACGTCGTTCGAGTTCCGGCTCGAGGCGTTCAATCTGTTCAACCACACGAACTTCCGCGCGCCAAACGGCAACCGCAGCTCCGGAGCGTTCGGCACCATCACGGCGACGCAGGATCCTCGTCAGCTTCAGTTCGGGTTCAAGCTGCTGTGGTGAAATTCGCGACCGCGGTCACCGTGCTGTTGGCGTCCCTGGCGGTCGAGTTCGGCCGGCCGCTCATCATTGGTCACCGCGGGGCGAGCGGCCATCGCCCCGAACACACGCTCGAAGGCTATCGTCTCGCCGCTGAGATGGGCGCGGATTTCATCGAGCCGGACCTCGTCTCGACCAAGGATGGCGTGCTCATCGCGCGGCACGAGAACGAAATCGGCGGCACGACGGACGTGGAAGCGAAGTTCCCCTCGCGCCGTACGACGAAGACGGTGGACGGCCAGGCCATCACTGGCTGGTTCACCGAAGATTTCACACTCGCCGAGATCAGAACGCTTCGCGCCAAAGAGCGCCTCCCGTTCAGGTCCCATGCGTACGACGGCCAGTTCGCAATCGCCACATTCGATCAAGTGATCGAGCTGGCGCAGCAGTTGGGACGCGAGTTGAATCGTCCGATCGGGGTGTATCCCGAGACGAAACATCCGACTTACTTCCGAAACATCGGGTTGCCACTCGAGGAGAAACTGATCGCGTCGCTCGCGAAGCACGAATGGAACCGCAAGGACGCTCCCGTCTTCATCCAGTCGTTCGAGCCGGGAAGCCTGCAGCTCCTTCGTGGGAAGACCACGGTGCGTCTGATTCAGCTCACCAGTGACGCGTCGATGGTCGACACCGCGGGATTGAAGAAGATCGCCGAGTACGCGGACGGCATCGGCCCGGAAAAGCGGCTGATTGTGCCGATCGGCGCTGACGGCAGCATCGGCACGCCGACCGATCTCGTCCAGCGCGCGCACGCGGCCGGTTTACTGGTTCACATCTGGACCATCCGCGTTGACAAGGAGTTCCTGCCAGCGGGCTACCACGGACGAGGAGAGGCCGAGTATGAGCAGTTCCGCGACCTTGGCGTCGATGGCCTGTTCACGGACTTTCCTGACGTCGCCGCCAGAGTGCTGCGAGCGAAATAGGCCTCACGCGTCGGGCGCCAACCCGGATTCGCTACTGGAACAGCTACTGCGGCTTGTTCCGCAGCCACTCCTCCGTCAACCGCGCATGCTTGATCGATTTGCCCGCCGGAGTGAAGTAGCTGTAGGTCACGTGAATCGCATCGTCTCGCGCCTGCATCACGGACGGATAGTGGTATTGCCCCGGCGTCTCGACGTCGGGCTGGCCCTCGAGATGCCGCCGAATCGGCCATGTCTTCCCTTCGTCCTCCGAGATTGCGGCGACGAGTGAGTATCGGTTCCGCTCGAGGTCGTTGTAGACCATGATCCAGTGACCGTTGCGGAGGCGGATCACCTCGAGGCTCGACCCGGGATTCGGTATGTCGGTGTCGCGCATGGTCGTCCACGACTCACCGTCGTCGGTCGACTCGCTCATCAGCGCCCGCTTCGGTGCCGGTCCGTTGTCGCGGAGATAGGCGACCAGCGTTCCGTTGTTCTTCCGGACGACGGACGGTTGCACGCCGCCGAGGCCGACAATGGGCTCGCTGCCTTTCCAGGTGACGCCACCGTCATCACTGATCGCCATGATGCCGAACGAATACCCGTCTGAATACATCGGAACCAACAGCCGACCGGACGGAAGCTCCAGTGGATGTGTGCGCGTGAACCAGCCCATTCGGGAGAAGTACTCGTCTTCCGCGTGCTCGACGAGCCGCTGGCCGGCGGCCGCCAACTGCGGATTGCGCTCCACTTCGGCGGCGACGAACGCTTTCGTCTTCGACACGATGTTCTTTGGGACCAGGACGATGTTGTCCTGGAACGCCCACGCCGGCGGCCCGTCGGCCTGCTGGTAGTCGGTCGAGACGCGGTATTTCATCAGCGCCGTCTCCCAGCGATGCGCGATGATGAGCGGCCAGAAGAAGAACAGGCGCTCGCGCCGATCGATGAAGAGCACCGGATTCGTCTCGGGGAATCCTGGCGCATCGGCGAGGGTGAAAGGCGGGCTCCAACTCTTCTTCTGCGTGCTCCATCGCGCGGCTCGAATGAGCACGTCATCCGCGGTCCGCTCGCCGGATCCGTGGAACCAGCACACGAGCAGGTCGCCTTTCGGTGTCTCGACGATCGACGAGGAGTGATTGTGCCAGGACTCGAGCGGAAAGATGAGTTCGCTCGAGTACTCAGGTCCGGCGGCCGGGCCCATTACCGCGCTGGCGATCACACAGACGACCACCGCGAGATAGCGCATGCGCGGATTATAGTCCCGATGATTGAGTGCTAGTGTTGACAGTCGACATCAAGATCCCTTAGTGTCGAATGGCGACACCATGTCTCGACAAACAATTCCGGACCTGCTTCCCGGCACGCTGGATCTGCTGATCCTGCGGACGCTCCAGACCGACCCGATGCACGGCTGGGCGATCTCCGAGCGGATTCAGCAGATTTCGAACGACGTGCTCCAGATCAACCAGGGCTCTCTCTATCCCGCGCTGCATCGCCTCGAGCACCAGGGATGGATCGAAGCGGAATGGCGCGTCTCGGAGCTGGGCCGACGAGCGAAGTACTACCGCCTCACTCCGTCGGGCCGGCGCCAGCTGGCGGTCGAAGCCGGCGAGTGGGATCGGATGTCAGCGGCCATCGACCGCGTCATGAAGTTCGCGTGAGATGAAGCTCCGCGATCTGAAACTCCGCGCCCGCGCTCTCTTCAACCCGGCCACGGTCGAGCGAGAACTTGACGACGAACTCGCCTTTCATGTCGAATGTGAAACGCGAAAGCTGATAGCCGCTGGCCTCGGTGCCGCGGAGGCGCGTCGGCGCGCGCGTGCGCGCTTCGGCCCCGTACCCCTTGCCGCAGATCAGTGCCGCGACGAGCGCGGCATTTCCTTTTTCGAGACGCTCGCTCGCGACGTCACCTTCGCGTGCCGCACGTTCAGACGAACTCCGCTCGCGGCCTTGACGGTCATCTCGACGATCGCGCTCGGCCTCGGCGTCGTCACCGTCGCCTTCACCTACTTCAACATGTTTTTCTTTCGGGTCGATGCGGTGCGGAATCCAGACGAGCTCTTCGCCCTGGAACGGCCCACCCGTCCCGGCTACCACGGCCACGTGCCGTTCACGAGGACGGAGTACGAGGCGATTCGTCGGGGAACGAACGTGTTCACGGACGTCGCGGCCGCTCGCCCGAGCATTGCCACACGCATCAACGGTCGGGCGGCCCGCGGCATGTTCGTCTCGGGCAACTTCTTCGACCTGCTCGGGGTCACCGCCACGCGCGGACGCACGCTGACGCAAACCGACAACGAGAACAGCGGACGACCGGTTGTCGTGTTGAGCGAGCTGGGCTGGGAAAAATTTTTTGCAACGGATCCGGCGGTGGTTGGACACGAACTCCTCGTCAACGGACAACCCTACGCAGTCGTCGGCGTGATGCCGAAGGACTTCCGCGGCCTGAGTCAGGAGCCGCAGGACTACTGGGCACCGCTCGCGCTGCTCGATCAGATCCGCCACGCGGAAAAGCCGAACGAGGTCTGGGTGGATGTCATCGGACGATTGAAGCCAGGGACCTCAACGCCGGCGGCAACCGCGGCGCTCACGACTTGGGCCTTGGCGGAACCGGCGATCAAGAAGCCTGAGAACGGTGCCCTCCAGCTGTACTTGCGCGAAAGCCGCGGCGTGATCTCGGAGGACCGTGGTGAGGCGATGGTCGTCTTCATGCCGATCCTATTCGCCTTCGGACTGATCCTGATGATCGGATGCGCCAACGTCGCGAACCTGCTCCTCGCGCGCGGCCTGTCGCGGCGCCGGGAGATCGGCGTCCGCCTGTCGCTCGGCGCGACACGGAGCCGGATCGTGCGCCAGTTGCTGACGGAAAACCTCCTGATGGCGCTGGCCGCGGCAGGGCTGGGCTTTCTGATCTCACGCGCGCTGCTTGCCGGCAGCGTGCACATGGCGCTGAGCATTCTGCCGCCGGAGTTCGTGGAATCCATGGACGTCGTCCTTCCGCCTGGCGATTGGCGTGTGTGGACGTTCCTGTTCGGAGGCTCACTCGTCGCGACCGTGATGTTCGGCCTCGCGCCGGCGCTGCAGTCGACGCGCCTGGGGCTGGTGAGAGCAATGCGCGGCGAGATGACGAGAGATTCTCGCCCAGGCCGGGTCCGTCAGATGCTGATCGGCAGTCAGGTCACCGCTTCAGCGCTTCTGCTCGTCTGCGCGGGAGTATTTCTGCGCAGCGCATACTCCGCAGCCACCGCAGATGTCGGCATCCGGGCGGACGATGCGCTGGTGGTGACAGGCATGACGGAGTCCGCACGGCCGGCGCTCCTGCACGCCATCGAACAGCACGCGTCGATCGGCTTGGTAGCCGGGTCGTGGCCGCAGCCCATGAGCGCTGGCGAGTCCGTCGACGCCACGGTCGGCGACACGACACTCGGCCTCGGTTACAGACTCGTGTCTCCGGAGTATTTCGACCTCCTCGGCATCAACCTGATCCGAGGTCGGCTGTTCGCTCCGGAAGAGCGCAGCCCTGCCGCAGGTGTGGTGGTGATTTCGGATGCGGTCGCGCAGCGGGTCTGGCCGAATCGCGATCCGCTTGGACAGATGATTCGGCTCGACGCCACGACTGAGGAAAACGGCGACCCTCCGGTTCCCCGGCAGCTCTTCGCCGTGATCGGCGTGGTTCGTGACGTGCACAGCGCACTCACCATGCCCTCGTTCGCCTACTCCGGCATCTACCTGCCGATTGGCGCAGAACAGCCGAAAACGTCGCTCGTCTTGCGCGTCCATGGCAATCCGGATACGGCACGCCGCACGTTGCTGGATGCGCTGACGAAGGTCGATCCCGCTCTCGGCGAGATCACGACGATGAGGATGATGGCGCGATTGGAGGGTGCCGTGCTCGAGGTGATCTTCTGGATCGCGGTCATGTTGAGCAGTCTCGCCATGGCGCTGACGGTGTCCGGCTTGTTCAGCGTTTTGTCCTACCTCGTCGAGCAGCGCCGGAAGGAGATCGGCGTGCGGATGGCGATCGGTGCGGCGCCGCGAGACATCGTGAGGCTCGTGGTCTCGCAGTCGATGCGACCGATTGCGATTGGCGTGCTTGCCGGCGGCGGCCTGGCGGCGGTGACAGCCATCGTGCTGCTGTCCTTGCCGGCGGCGGAAATGCTCGGCGCGACGGTACACGCGTTCGATCCCCTCGCCTACGTCGTCAGCCTCACCGTCATCGTCGCCACGTGTCTGATTGCCGCGTTCATTCCCGCACGGCGGGCCGCGCGCATCAGCCCGATCGCGACGCTGCGCGCTGAGTGATCGCCGTTCTACGTTTCGCTCACTCAGCGCATTGGCATGAAGACCGCGCATCATGTAATACCATGCGGCCGCACCTTGTAGCTTCCGCCTTTAGGGAAGCTCCGTTCTTTGGGCGGAAGATCGGTTCCTTAGGCGGAAAGTCGGTACGGCGATAGAATCTTCGGCCCGAAGCGGAAGCCAACCCAGTGAGCTGATGGTTATGACGAGCCTCGTCCAGATCCGTCGCGGCGATAGACGTGCGGTTGCCGTGTGCGACGAACCACATCTGCTCGTGATCGAGGGCTTTCTGTCGGTGTTCGATCTCGCGCGGGCCGCAATAGCGGGGCGTACGACGCTGGCTGGCCTGGTGCGACAGAGTGCGGCGGTCGAAACGCTGGACTACGACGAGCTCTACGCCGGTCAATCCGAGTGGCGGCTGCTGACGCCGATCGATCATCCCCGCGATCCGGCCCGCTGCCTGGTGAGCGGCACCGGCCTCACGCATCTCGGAAGCGCCGCCAACCGTCAGCAGATGCACGAAGCCGCCGAATCCGACTTGACCGACAGCATGAAGATGTTCCGGTCAGGCCTGGCCGGCGGCAAGCCGGCGACCGGGGAAATTGGCGTCGCCCCCGAGTGGTTCTACAAGGGAAACGGCACGATTCTCCGCGGCCACGGCGAACCACTCGACGTCCCCGCTTTCGCCGAGGACGGCGGCGAAGAGGCGGAAATTGCCGGCGTGTACCTGATCGGGAATGATGGCGTGCCGCACCGCCTCGGCATGACGATCGGCAACGAGTTCTCCGATCACGTGTTCGAGCGGAAGAACTATCTCAACCTCGCCGGGTCGAAGCTGCGCACGTGTGCGATCGGACCCGAGCTCGTCGTCGATCCGTCGTTCGACTCCATCTCGGGCGCGGTCGCGATCACGCGTGGTGGCGCCCCTCTGTGGTCGAAAACGATTGTCACCGGCGAACGGGAGATGAGCCACAACCTGCGCAACATCGAGCACCACCACTTCAAGTTCGACGCGCACCGGCGTCCAGGCGACCTACACGTCCATTATTTCGGCGCGTGCGCGCTCAGCTTTGGTGATGGTGTACGCCTGGCTGACGGCGACGTCATGGAAGTGGCGTTCACCGGGTTCGGCCGTCCGCTCCGCAATTCTGTACGCGTAGCCAGCAAAAACAGGGAGCCAGTCGTCGTGAGTCCTCTCGGATAGATCAAAGATCTGATCGCGCCGAGCGCGCCGATGACCTCGCGCAGAGAGCGCAGAGGTCGCAGAGAAATGCTGGACCAACCGGTCCGGCATTCTTTTGCGATCTCCGCGTTCTCTGCGTGAGATCCTCTGCGTTCTCTGCGCGAAACTAGCTTGGAACTCAGATCACGCGGCCGCGCGTAGACCGAGCAGCCGCTCGCCGCCCTCGGCGCGGAAGACGGTGAGCGCTTCATTGCGACGAGCCTCGGCGCGACCCAGGATGTCGCGAAAGCGTGCGTCGTCGCGCAATCCGGCGTACCACGGATCGTGAAGCAGTGGGTGGACCACGCTGTAACCGCCGTTGACGGCGAGGCCGAGCGCATGCAGCGCCAGGTCGTTGCTGCCCAGCCGGGCCAGAATGAGAGCGCCGGTCATGTAGCCTTCCGGGTCGGCCCACGTCATTTGGCCCACGGCCGCCTCGGCCACTTCGCGCGCGTCGGGACCCTCGGACATGAACGCGACGATCATCCTGTCCCACGCCTTGAACGTCGGCGGCGCATCGGCGGGGACGCCCTGCCAGGCCGCGAGCGCTTCGTCGCGGCGGCCGAGCCGGTAGAGCGCCATCACTTTTCCGTCGGCGTCGACGCCGGGCAGCCGCAGAATGGGCTCGTAGTCACCAAGCATCTGATACGAGTTGATGACGCTCGTCGGTATCGTCGGATCGAGCCGGCGCGCTTCTTCGTGCGCGGCAATCGACGCTTCGAGCAGGCCGGCGTAGCGGCAGGCGTGCACCAGGCCGGCGAGGTACTCGGGATCGACGGCAACGGTGGCTCGTCGCAGCAGCCGCCGCATCGCGTCCACGGCTCGTCCCGCGTCGCACTCGAGCTGCGCGTAATACTTGTGCAGCACCGGCAGATCGGGGTTGAGCGCCTGCGCGCGTTCGAACGAGCGCTCCGCCTCGCGGGCGGAATCGGGCAGGTCGAAGTACTTGCCGAGCACCCGCTGGCAGCGGCCGAGTCCCGCCCACGCCGGCGCGAACTGCGAATCGAGCGCGACGCACTCCTGGTAGACATCGCGAGCCCTGGCGATGTGATCCCAGTCGCGCGCGAGCTCGTTTGCGCGCAGATAGAGCTCGTAGGCGGTGGCGCTGCGCGGAACGTCGCGGCGACCGACACGGCTCTCTGCCTCGCCGAGCGATTGCGCCAGCGATCCGACGATGCCCGCCACCAATTCGTCCTGCATCGCGAACACATCATCCAGCGCATGCTGCGACGAATGCGACCACATCACGGTGCCGGCCGGCGTCTCGACGAGCTGCGCCGTCGCGCGCAGCCGGGTGCCGGCGCGCAGGATGGTGCCCATCAGCGCGACGTCGACGTCGGCGTCGGACGCAAGCTTCCGTAGATCCGGTGCGGCCGGATCGAAGCGCGACGCTGCGGCGCTGGACCGCACGAGCAGATTCCGGGTCCCGGTGAGCGACGTCGTGATCGCGTCCGGCAAGCTGAACGCGAGGAAGTCGGTCTCCGTATCGGGACGCAGCACGCGGAACGGCAATGCGATGAGGCGCGTCATCGGCCGCGTTGCCGGCGCCGTCACCGAGTCGTGCACCGCCATCACTTCGCGGATCGCGGCCGTCATCGCCGGAGCCGAGTCATAGCGGTCGACTGGCTGCTTCTGCAACGCTTTATGAATCACGCGGTCGAGACCGGCGACGGTCGTGCCACCCGACAGCGCAGGTGGCTGCTCGTGCAGCACGGCGTGCAGCACGTCGATCATGGTCGCGCCGCTGAAGGCCAGCCTGCCGGACAGCATCTCGAACAGCATCGCCGCGATCGAGAACAGATCGGATCGAGCGTCCACGGCTTCCCCACGCGCCTGCTCCGGCGCCATGTAGTTGGGGGTGCCGACGATCACCCCGGCCTCGGTGAGGAGCGTGGTTTCAGCGCCGAAGCTGCCAGACACCGGTCGCGCCAGGCCGAAGTCGAGCAGCTTTACGCCGCGCGCCGTGAGAAACAAGTTGGAGGGCTTGAGATCGCGATGGATCAACCCGCGCGAATGCAGCGCCGCGAGCGCATCGAGGGCCTGCAGCGTGATGCTCGAGCTGTCGGCCGGCGACAGTGAGCCGCGCGCCAGACGGGCGCCGAGCGGCTCCCCATCCAGCAACTCCATCGCCAGGACGAGCCCCTCGTCGGTCTCGTCCACCTCGAAGAGCTGGCAGATATTGGGATGGGAGATGCCCGCGGCGGCACGGGCTTCACGCCACAGCCGCTTGCGCGCCGTCTCGTCGCTGTCGCCGCGGATCATTTTCAACGCGACCGAGCGATCGAGCCGTTCGTCCCGGGCCGCGTAGACGATTCCCATGCCGCCCTCGCCGATTTTCCGTTCGATTCGATAGCGTCCAATGCGGTCTGGTGCGGACGAAGACATGTCGATCGATTGTAGAACATGGCGCCATTCGAAGCCTGAGCCGATCGCCAAGGCGATGTGCGAGATCGCAACCAACGTCAGGCAGCAACTTTGATACGCTGCGCGCGGAGGTCGCAGCGATGTGGACTCGAAGGACGTTTCTCGAAGCCTTCCCGATCGGGCCGCTGGCGACGCGGGGCGTCCGGTACCCGCGGTTATTTCCCTTGAACATGCGGGACGCGGCGCAACCGAGCCCGGCGAGTGCCCGTGCCGAAATGATGCGCGAAGGCGAACTCGTGATCGAACGGCCGCTGCCCGGGCGACCGCATGCCGGTAAGGTCCTCGCCGCCATTCAACCGCATTCCGATGACCTTCCATTGTTCGCGGCCGGCACCGTCGCCAAGCTTGTGAACGAGGGGTATACCGGATGCCTGATCCGGATGAGCAACGACGAGAAGGCGGGACGCGGCGCCACGACCGGAGAAATCGTGCTGAACAACGAGCGCGACAACGATGCCGTCGCCGCAGCGCTCGGCCTGACGAAGGTGTTCAACCTGAATTACCGCAACCACCGGATGGATAACGAGTCGCGGCAGGAAATACGCGGCCGGCTCATTCACATCTTCCGGCTCATGAAAGTCGACACGATCGTCTGCTACGACCCGTGGGGGCACTATGAAGAGAACCCTGACCACTATGTGACCGGGCAAGTGGTCGAATCAGCGGCGTGGATGGCGGGGTCAAGCCGCGACTACGTCGAGCAGCTCGAGGCAGGGTTGAAGCCACACGGCGTGAGCGAAAAGTATTACTTCGCTCGCGGGCCGCAGCTCGTCAATCGCATCGTCGATATCAGCGGCACCATCGATCGGAAGGTGGAGTGCAATCGCCTCAACGTCACGCAGGGCCCTGCCGGTGAAAGCGGCGCGCGGCTGAGAGCGAGGCTTGCGGCTGAAAAGCGCCGCCTGCCGATCCTTGGCGGCGATGACGAGACTGCCAACCGCCAGTTCATCAAACATGTCGTCCTGGATCTCGATTCGCCGGCGCAGCGAGGCGTACCATCGGACCGGGAGTTGGGACGGCTGCACGGCATCGAATGGGCGGAGGGATTTCATTACATCGGACGCCCCGTAAGCAAGCTGGAGCAGTACATCGCCGAGAACGCCGTAGCGCTGTAGCGGAATCCTCCACGCCTCTCCTTACTTATTGCCCTCGCCACGAAGTCTTAATTCTTTAATTGACACGATTCACGGCCGCTGTTATAGTGCCCGGCGAAGTCTGAATTCTTTAATAGTTTGAGTGGGCCTAATGCCAAGAAAGCAATC
>Ga0070683_100002081_pt1 | contig 15791 bp, 17 predicted proteins | sample KBSC713LmetaG_FD_64662 | JGI IMG/M metagenome (GOLD analysis project Ga0070683, IMG submission 64662) | Corn rhizosphere microbial communities from Kellogg Biological Station, Michigan, USA - KBS C7.1-3L metaG | ecosystem: Host-associated > Plants > Roots > Rhizosphere ...
TCCTCGGCCGCCGCCGATGTCGGCGATCGTTCCGCAGTCCGAGAAGTCGTAGGCGGCCAGGACACTCGCGACCTGGATACGCGCCTTTGAGACCATCGCGGCGTCGAAGATCCGGCCCACCTCGGGATCACTCTGCAGGATGGCGAAGAACCCGTCCGGATTCAGCTTGGTCGCGGCCGGGAGTCCAGTCTGGAGTGAGTAGTCGAAGTAACCCAGTTGCTTTGCAGTACGTTCGGTTCCGAATGTTGCCACGAAGTCACGCCAAGACTGGGGGTGGTCGGAACGGAGCATTCGCGACGCGCCGGTGTGGGTGAAGCGGTCGTCGCTGGCCGCGAAGACGCCATGGGCAGCGAGGAGGCGAAGCACACGACCGAGGGCCTCGGGATTCGCCCCGGTAACTTCGGCCAGCTCCTCGGCCGTCCGCGGCGTGTCGTCGAGCGCGTCGGCGACGCTGAACCTGGCCACGGAGGCCAGACAGTGCCCGACAAACAGGCCCCCGAGCGCCCCGGTCAGGGTGTCGAAGGGCCCCGTCTGTCGATCGATCGCGGCATGGTGATCATCACTGGCGGGCATGAAACGCCTCCAATTTGTCCCCGGCTGCACGCGGACGGCGCAATCGTCGTCGCAATCATTGTGCGAGCCGTAAGGCGTCGTCGACAGAGGGACAACCCTGGTTCGGTCCCGACGAAGCGTGTTGACTCAGCTGCGCCACGACCCGACTGCGTACCCCTGACAGGAGTCGAACCTGCATGCCGCCCGGTTCGTAGCCGGGTGCTCGGCGCGGGCGTGACCGGGGCGATGCTGGCTGCGAGCCTGCGTAGTTCGCCGATAGTCAAGGCGATCAGGATGTCGTGGCGTGGGTCGACGGAGCAGTTTCATCACGCCGCCTGGAACCACGCCGGAGCCTCGCACCGACCCCGGCTTTGATACAAGCCTAGGCGACCAGGGTCAGCTGGTCGGCCGCCGCCCGGACGAGGACGAGCTGGGCCAGCTCGACCACATCGCCGAGCGGCCGGGCGGCCGGGGCGAGGGCACCGGCCCCGATCGCCGAAGCCGTCACCGCGTCGTAGAGCTTGCCGCAGGCCAGGAAGTAGGACGCGACGGCGATGCGCCGGCAACCGGCGCTGCGCAGCGCCTCGACGGCCACCGCCCCGGTCACCGGGGAGGCCGACCCGAACGCGGCTCTCGCCGGTACGCGATAAAACGCCCCGAGATCGGCGGCAGCGTCGTCCACTGTGGAGCGCGCCACCGGGTCGCGGGTGCCCGCGGCGACCAGCACGAGCCCGTCGAAGCCGGCCACTGCCTGGTGCAGCCGGTGGCGTACGCCGGCCAGCACGAGCGGGTCGGGGCCGAGGACGTCGGCCAGCGTCACGTCAAGACTGGCCGGCGCGTCGGCGATGGCCGCCGGCACGTCGACCCGCCCGTGGTAGGCGGAGGTCAGCAGCAGCGGCACGACGGTGACCGCGCGGTGGCCGCGGGCGGCCAGCTCGAAGAGCGCCTCCCCCGGCCGGGGGCCGGCGTGGTCGAGGAACGCGGCGCGGACCTCGCCTTGGTACAACCGGCGGACCGCCCGCGCCAGCGACCGGATCGTCGCGGCCGCGCGCGGATCGGCCGACCCGTGCGCGACCAGCAGGATCGCGGACACTACTTGTGCAGTCCGCACTCGGTCTTGTCGAACATCGGCCAGCGGCCGGAGCGCGGATCGCCGCCGGGCGGGGTGCGCCGGGTGCACGGCCAGCAGCCGACCGACGCGTAGCCCTGGCGCATGAGCGCGTTGACCGGCACGTCGTAGCGGGAGATGTAGGCGTCGACGTCGGCCTGCGTCCACTGGGCGAGCGGGGCGACCTTGATCTTGCCGCGGGCGTGCTCGAAGCCGACGATCGGCGTGTTGGCGCGGGTCGGCGACTCGTCGCGGCGGAGGCCGGCGGCCCACGCATCGTAGCGATCGAGCGCCCGCTCGAGCGGCTCGATCTTGCGCAGCGCACAGCACTCGTCGGGGTCGCGGGCGTAGAGCCGGGGGCCGTACTCCTCGTCCTGCTCGGCCACCGTCTGGCGCGGCCGGATCGAGCGAACCGTCACCGGGAGCGTCTTCTGGACGATCTCGCGGACACGCAGCGTCTCGGCGAAGTGCAGGCCGGTGTCGAGGAAGATCACGTCGACCCCGGGCGCGACGCGCGACACGACGTGCGCGAGCACAGCGTCAGCGAACGAGCTGGTGACGCAGAAGCGCTCGCCGAACTCCTCGACGGCCCAGGCCACGATCTCCTCGGCCGGCTTGCCTTCGAGCCGGGCCGAAGCCGACGCGGCGAGGTCGATCAGCTCTTCACGAGCACGGGTTCCGATCGCGGTGGTCATCGCTTGCCCTCCAGAGCAGCAGCTGACAGTCCCAAGAACTTGAGCGAAAAGACGCGGGCACAGCCACGGCACTCCCAGGCGCCGTGCGTGTCTTCGTGCGGGCGGAGGTCTTCCTCGCCGCAGTACGGGCAGTAGAGAGGCGCGGCGCGCTCGCTCATCGCGCTCCCCCTTGGTCGCGTTGCCAGGCAACGCTCATCGCAGCTCCTCTTCCGGGGCCCGCATGACCCAGCGGGCGAACGACTCGTCCGGGACCCGGCCGGCGAGGTAGCGGCGGGCGACCCGCTCGACGTAGGCGGGCAGCTCGTCGGCGGTCGTCTTCAGGCCGCGCAGCTTGCGCCCGAAGCCGGCCGTCTGACCCTGGGCCATGCCGAGGGCGCCGCCGAGGTGGATCTGGAAGCCCTCGACCATCGAGCCGTCGGGGCCGGGAACCAGCTGGCCCTTGAGCCCGATGTCGGCGACCTGGGTGCGGGCGCAGGCGTTGGGGCAGCCGTTGAGGTTCACCGAAATGTCCACGTCCATCGTGGACAGTTGCTCCTCCAGGTGCGCGATCAGCTCGGCCGCCCGCGCCTTGGTCTCGACGATCGCGAGCTTGCAGAACTCGATGCCGGTGCAGGCCATCGTGTTGCGCCGCCACGTGCTGGGCCGGGCCTCGAGGCCGATGGCTTTGAGGTTGGCGACCAGGGACTCGGTGTCCTCTTCCTCGACGTCGAGAACCAGCAATTTCTGGTACGGGCTGAGCCGCACCCGGTCACTGCCGTGCGCCTCGGCCTGGTCGGCGACCTGGGCCAGCAGGCGGCCGGACACGCGGCCGGCGATCGGCGCCACCCCGACGAAATACTTGCCGTCCCACTGCCGGTGCACGCCGACGTGGTCGATCGCCTGCTCGGGCAGCTCGGGGGCGGGCCCGTCGATGAGGGGACGCTTGAGGTATTCGGTCTCGAGGATCTGCCGGAACTTCGCCACCCCCCAGTCGGCGAGCAGGAACTTCAGCCGGGCGCGGCTGCGCAGCCGGCGGTAGCCGTAGTCCCGGAACACCTGCACGACCCCGTGCCAGACGTCGGCCACCTCGTGCATCGGCACCCAGGCGCCCAGGCGCTGAGCGAGCATCGGGTTGGTCGACAGCCCGCCGCCCACCCACAGGTCAAAGCCGGGCCCGTGGTCCGGGTGGATCACCCCGAGGAACGCGACGTCGTTGGCCTCGTAGGGCGTGTCGGCCAGCCACGAGATCGAGGTCTTGAACTTGCGCGGCAGGTTGGACAGCGACGGGTCGCCGATGAAGCGGCGGCTGATCTCCTGGATCGCCTCGGTCGGGTCGAGCATCTCGGTGTCGGCCACCCCGGCGATCGGGCTGCCGACGATCACGCGCGGCGTGTCGCCGCAGGCCTCGGTGGTCGACAGCCCGACCGCCTCGAGCTCACGCCAGATCTGCGGCACGTCCTCGATGCGGATCCAGTGCAGCTGCAGGTTCTGCCGGTCGGTGATGTCAGCCGTGTCCCGCGCGAAGCGCTCCGAGATCGACGCGATGACGCGCAGCTGGGCGAGGTTCAGCTGACCGCCGTCGACGCGGATGCGCAGCATGAAGTATTCGTCGTCGAGCTCTTCCGGCTCGAGGATGGCCGTGCGGCCGCCGTCGATGCCGGGCTTGCGCTGGGTGTAGAGCCCGTACCAGCGGAAGCGGCCGCGCAGGTCGGCCGGGTCGATCGAGGCGAAGCCCCGGTGGGCGTAGATGGTCTCGATGCGCGCGCGGACGTTGAGCGGGTTGTCGTCCTTCTTGCTGCGCTCGTTGGGGTTGAGCGGCTCCCGATGACCGAGTGCCCACTGCCCCTCGCCACGCGCGCGCCCGCCGGCGGTCCGTCCACGGACCGGCTGCGGTCGGGGTGCGTTGGTCGTCGCCGTCATGTCGGCGGTCCTCCACAGGTGGTGGACGCGCTTCGACGCGCCGGACCGCGAACCAAGATATGGCGCGGCTGACGTCTATGTCAGAAAGAATGCCGGCGCGGAGTCGCGCGCCCGGAGAATTTACGGCGGGCGGCGTTCAGCAAGCCGGACACATTGCGCTGCGCACGCGACCGTAGTCGACGTGTCGGCGGCTGATCAGCCGCAGCGATGCAGCATGCATGTTTGGCAGTCTTCCACGCGGGCCGCCGCCACGCCACGCTCACGTGAGGTCTCTCTCACCTCGTTGTTTCTTCACGGGTACTGGAAAAGCAAGTCAACCGATAGGAATTAGCGACTTGGCGGTCCGCTATTTCCGGGCCAACGGAACGAGCAACTCGGCCGTCGTTCCACCTTCTGGGCGAGTGCGCAGGTTGATCGTGCCGCGCAATTCCCCCCGCGCGAGCGTCCGGACGATCTGCAGCCCGAGCCGCTCGCTGGCGTCGAGGGTGAAGTCGACCGGCAGGCCCACGCCGTTGTCGGCGACGGTGACCCGCAGTTGCTTGCGGTGCCGCTCGGCGTAAACGACGACCTCCCCGGCCGCGCCCGGCGCGAACGCGTGCTCGACGGCGTTCTGCAGCAGCTCGTTGAGCACCATGACCAGCGGCGTCGCGATCTCGGCCGGCAGGACCCCGAACGATCCCTCGCGGCGCATCTTGACCCGGGCCTCGGCCGCGCCGACCTCGACGGCGGCCGCCGCGACCCGGTCGACGATCCCGTCGAACTCGACCGCCTCGTCCGAGGACATCGAGAGCGTCTCGTGGACCAGCGCGATCGAGGCGACCCGGCGGACCGACTCCTCGAGGGCGTTGCGGGCGGCCGGCACGCCGACCCGGCGAGCCTGCAGCCGCAGCAGTGCGGCGACCGTCTGCAGGTTGTTCTTGACCCGGTGGTGGATCTCGCGGATGGTCGCGTCCTTGGTCATCAGCTGCCGGTCCCGGCGCCGCACCTCGGTGATGTCGCGGACCAGCACGAGCGCGCCGATCGGCACGCCGGACGGCATGAGCGGCAGCGCCCGCATGAGCACGGTGGCGCCGCGCGCCTCCATCTCCTTGCGGGCCGGGGTCTCGCCGCGCAGCGCGCCGAGGATGCGCTCGGCGGCGTCGCCGCCCTCCAGCGGGTCGTCGACCAGCCGGAGGGTCAGGTCGGCCAGGCTCTCGCCGACCAGGTGGGCGTTGAGGCCCATCCGGCGATACGCGGACTGCGCGTTCGGGCTGGCGTACGTGGCCTTGCCGGAGGCGTCCAGCCGGACCAGGCCGTCGCCGATGCGCGGGGCGCTGGTCGTCTCGCCGGGGTGCCGCGGCGGCGGGAACGAACCGTCAGTGATCATCTGGGCCAGGTCGTCGGCCGTGGTGAGGTAGTTGAGCTCGAGCTGCGCCGGCGTACGGGCGGTGCTCAGGTTGGTGTCCCGGCCGACGACGGCGATCACCTCGGGCGAGTGCAGTCGCCGCACCGGGACGGCCTCGTGCCGGGCCGGCATGTCGCCGTACCAGACCGGGTCGCCCTCCCGCCAGATCCGTCCCTGGCTGCGCGCGATGGCCAGGTGCGCGACCTCGGGGCCGTCGGCCACGCGGCCGACCTGGTCGTCCTGGTAGGCGGTCGGCGCCGTGGTCGGCCGCACCTGGGCCACGCAGACGTACTCGCCGTTGTCCTTCGGCACCCACATGAGCAGGTCGGCGAACGAGAGGTCGGAGACCAGCTGCCAGTCACCGGCCAGCCGGTGCAGGTGCTCGATGTCGGCCGGGGCGAGGCTGGTGTACTCCTCGACGAGGTCGCGCAGGGTGGACACGGGAACAGCGTGCCATGCGGCGTAGGGTCGGTTTGTGCGCCGGTCTCCTGTTGTGACTTTCCCGCTGGTGCTCTGCCTGGTTTTGAGCTTCGGGTTGAGCGGATGTGGTTGGGTCGGCGCGCACAGCCGATCGAGCAAGCCCAACGGTTTCCAGCTCAACGGCTACGTGGCCGTGTCGTCGTCGTGCCTGACCGGGGTGCCGGACATCCACGCCGGCACCGAGGTGAAGATCGCCGACGAGGCCGGAAAGACGATCGCGACCGGCACGCTGGGCGACGGGGTCGCCGACGGGAGCAAGTGCAACTATCCGTTTGCGATCAGCAACGTGCCCGGCTCCTTCGACACCGTGATAGTGCTGGTCGGCCTGCAGCCGGCGGCCACGTTTGCGACGAGCGAGCTGCGCGAGGGCGGCACGGCCGTCATCTCGGTCGCTACAGCGTCGTCGTCACCTTCTTGAGCGAGCGCGGGGTGTCCGGGTCCTCGCCGCGGTGCAGCGCGAGCGAGAGCGCCAGCCGCTGCATCGGCAGGATGTCGAGCAGGGGCGCGTAGCGCTCGTCCACCGCGGGCGTCCGGATGGTGCCCTCGGGCCCGACCGTCACCAGGTCGGCCTTGCGCTCGCCGAGCCTTTTGACTACGTCGCGCATTGACGCGCCGGCCGGTCCCCCGCCGACGACGGCGATCACGGGTACGTCGGGCTGGGTCATCGCCAGCGGGCCGTGGAGCAGGTCGGCACCGGAGAACGCGAGCGCGGCCACGTAGGACGTCTCCATGAGCTTCAGGGCGGTCTCGCGGGCCGTCGGGTAGGCGTAGCCACGTCCGGTCGTGACCAGCCGGTCGGCGAACCGGTAGCGCGCGGCGAGCTGGCCGGCCGTCGGGTCGGCGAGCACCGCCTCGGCGTGCCCGGGCAGCTCGGCGAGGGCCCGCCGCTCGTCGTCCGGCAGCCGGCCGCCGCCCCGCACGCTCTCAACGATCAGCAGCAGCGCGAGCAACTCGGCGGTGTAGGTCTTGGTCGCGGCGACCGCCCGCTCGTGCCCGGCGGTGACGTCGACGTGCAGCTCGGCGACCTCGGCGAGCGGTGAACCCGGGTTGTTGGTCACCGCGAGCGTGTGCGCCCCCTGCTCGCGCGCGACGCGCACCACCTCGCACAGGTCGTGCGAGCCGCCGCTCTGGCTGACCCCGACGACGAGGGTGTCGCGCAGGTCGGGGCGGGCGCCATAGACGGTGATCGCCGACGGCGAAGCCAGCCCGGCCGGGACGCCGAGGCGAATCTCGGTGAGGTAGGCCGCGTAGAGGGCCGCGTGGTCGGACGTGCCGCGCGCGGTGAACACGACGTGCCGGGGCCGCCGGTCGGCGACCTGCCGGGCGACCTTGGCGATCGCGTCGACCCCGGTCTCGAGCAGGCCGGCGTAGACCGCGGGCTGCTCGGCGATGTCGTCGGTCATCCCCTGACCGGCGGTCGGTGTGCGTTGCTGCTCGCTCACGCCCGCATTCTTGCATTTGTGCGCACCAAACGCCACCCTTCGCGCACGAACCGCGCACGAGATGAATCGCCGCGGATCGGCGGATTCGCCGTGCTTCATGATCATTGCGCTAATTTCGGCGATTCGCGGACCGAAAATCACTGAAGTCAGCGCAACGATCCTCGCCCGGCGATGGAAACCCGCGGACACGAGCAGACAGCGCCGCACATCACGAAACCCTGGACAGCCCGAAGGGGCCGGACGCCAGTCCGGCCCCTTCGGGTCTTACATCGATCTCTCCAGCCCGACCGGCTAGGCGATCAGGGCGGGCTCGGCCAGATCGTCCTCGGTGGACTCGACGGGCTTCGGCGCCTCGCTGCCCCGCAGCGCGATCTCCTTGACGAAGTAGGCCAGCACCGGCACCAGCACCGCGGCGAACACGGCCCAGAAGAACACGCTCGACGTTGCCGTCGCGATGCCGTGCACGACCGCCGACCGGATCGCCGCCGGCATCTGCGCCAGCGTCGTCGGGCCGATCGACAGCCCGCTGCCACCGCTGCCGCTGCTCAGCTTGCCGGCCACGGCCGGGCCGAGCTGGTCGGACAGGTAGCCGCTCAGCCGGTGGGAGAAGATCGCCCCGAACAGCGCCACCCCGAACGAACCGCCGATCGACCGGAAGAACGTCGCCGCGCTGCTGGCCACGCCCAGGTCACGCTGCTCGACGCTGTTTTGCGCGATCAGCATCGTGGTCTGCATGAGGAAGCCCATGCCGGCCCCCAGGACGACCATGAACAGCGAGGACTCGAACCGCGACGTGTCGGCGCCGAGCCGGCTGAGCAGGAACATCCCGGCGACCATCAGCACGCCACCGACGATCGGGAAGATCCGGTAGCGCCCGGTCTTGGTGATCGCCCGGCCGACCGTGACCGAGGTGACCAGCATGCCGGCCATCATCGGCAGCAGGAGCAGCCCGCTGTTGGTGGCCGAGGCGCCCTGCACGGTCTGCTGGTAGAGCGGCAGGAAGGTGATCGCTCCGAACATCGCGAACCCGACCAGGAAGCCCATGCCCGCCACCAGCGAGAAGTTGCGGTTGCGGAAGAGCTTCAGGGACAGGATCGGCTCGGTCGCCCGGCGCTCGACGAAGCCGAACGCGACCAGCGTCACCGCCGCGAGCGCGGCCAGCCCGAGGATCTCCCACGAGCCCCATGCGTATTCCGAGCCACCCCAGGTGGTGATCAGCACGAGTGCGGTGATGCCCACGGAGAGCAGCCCGGCGCCCAGCCAGTCGATGCGGTGCTCGGTGCGGTATTTCGGCAGTTGCAGGCGGAAAACCAGGACCGCGAGGGCAATCGCGCCGACCGGCAGGTTGACGAAGAACGCCCAGCGCCAGTTGGCGTGGTCGGTGATCAGGCCGCCGACCAGCGGTCCGGCGATCATCGCGAGGGCCATGATGCCGGCCATCTGACCCTGGTATTTGCCCCGGTCACGCGGCGGCACCAGGTCGCCGATGATGGCCATCGCGCCGACCAGCAGGCCACCGGCGCCCAGACCCTGGAACGCGCGGAACCCGATCAGCTCGGTCATGTTCTGCGAGAAGCCGCAGAGCGCGGAGCCGACCAGGAACATCACAATCGAGGTCAGGAAGATGGACTTGCGACCGTAGAGGTCGCCGATCTTGCCCCAGAGCGGCGTCGAGACCGTCGTGCCCAGGACATAGGCGGTGACCACCCAGGACATGTGGTTGAGTCCGTGGAACTCCTGGACGATGCGCGGCATCGCGGTGCCGACGATGAAGTTGTCGAGCATCGCGAGCAGGATGGCGAGCATCAGGCCGGGCAGCACCACTTTCAGATTCGGTGCCTTGCCGGGCGCTCGAGCCGCGGAAATGGCTGACATCAGGTCCCTCCCCGTTTCGAACTTACCTGCCGACCGGCTAGGTAACTTACTAGCCGTACGGTAAGCTGGGTACTAGCCGGTCGTCAAGTAAATTTCGAACACGCACCTGGAATGTGACGGAGCCCAAACATGACGCAGGAACCAGCGCCCACTCGAGGACTGCGCCGGCACCGGATCGGGGACGATCCGGCGGCCGAGGGCCAGAACGCGCGTGCACGCATCCAGGAAGTCGCGCTCGATCTCTTCATAGAGGAGGGATACGACAAAACCTCGCTCCGCGAGATCGCCGAGCGCCTCGGTGTGACCAAGGCCGCGCTCTACTACCACTTCCCGACCAAGGAAGACATCGTCGCCAGCATGGTCGACGACCGGGTGGCGCAGCTCAAGGAGGTCATCGACTGGGCCAACAAGCAGCCGCGGACCGAGGAGACCCGGCAGGAGCTGGTCCGCCGGTACGCGAGCATGCTGCAGGGCCCACGTCACTTCAAGATCATGCAGTTCTTCGAGCGCAATCAGACGGTGGCCAAGACGCTGCAGTCGGGCGACGCCATGCGCACGCAGATGATGGAGCTGATGGACCTGCTCAGCGACCAGTCCGACCCGCCGACCGTGCAGCTGCGCCGCTCGATGGCGATCTTCGCGATCCACGCGAGCTGGTTCGTCTTCAGCGCGCGCAAGGTCCCCGAGGACCAGGCGCGCGAGGCCGGCCTCGAGGTCGCCCTCGACCTGATGTCAGATCGTTAGTTCCTCGACCGGCGGCAGCTTCAGGTACAGCGCGAGCAGCTGGACCTGCGGCATCGGCTTCCAGTCGCGTTCCGGCTGGCGCACGAAGCCGAACTTCTCGTAAAGCCGCTGAGCCGCCTCGGCGAAATCCCGCACGCTGATCACCAGGGCCGTGCAGCCGAGAGCGGCGGCCCGGTCGATGCACGCCTCGACCAGCGCCCGCGCGACCCCGCGGCGCTGGGCGGCCGGATCGACCGCGAGCATGCGGAACTCGGCCTCGCCCTCGCGGGCCAGCTCGCTGTAGCGCCCGCCGGGCATGACGAAGGTGACCGCGCCCAGCGGCTTGTCGGAGTCGTCGTCAACGGCGACGAACATCTCGCCGTGCGCGGCCCGGGTGGCCACGTCGGCGAGCACTCTCTCGTAGCCGATCTCGCCCTCGAGCTGACCGTCGGCCTCATACGCGGCGACGGTCAGCCGGGCGATCTCGTCATGGTCGGCCCGAGTAGCGGCCCGCACAGTGACACTCACGAGATCACCGCGATGAGGTCCCCTTCTTGGACGACGTCGCCCTCGTTCACCGCGATGTTCTGTATGACCCCGTCGGACTCGGCGAGGACCGGGATCTCCATCTTCATCGACTCGAGAATCACCAGGGTGTCGCCCTCGCTGACCTCGTCCCCGGCCGCCTTGACGACCTTCCAGACATTGGCCACCATCTCGGCGCGGATCTCCTCGGCCATCGCACGTTCTCCTTCGACTCGTTTGTTCCGGCCGTATCCAATCACGAAGCGACCGGAACACGAGCCTCAGTCGGTGCGCAGCTCGCGTGTGTCCGCCTGGATGACCAAGTCGGCTAGCTTGGCCCGCAGGCGTTGCTTGAGTTCGTGCGGCGCGGTCTCCGACCCGCAGCAGCGGGCCACAAGTGCCTTGACCTCTTGCTCGATGCCATATTCGCGCAGGCAGGGCGAGCACTCGTCGAGGTGCTCGCGGATCAGAACCCGGCGGTCGTCCGTGCACTCGAGATCGAGGTAGAGATATACCTCGTCGAGCACCTCGGTGCAGTCAGTCTCGTGTGGGTCACCACAGCTCATGGGACGTCAGACCTCGCTCGGCTCGGCTCGGGTGAAACCCCGATCGACAGCGTAAGCCTCAAGGGCGCGGCGCAGGTTCCGCCGACCGCGGTGCAGGCGCGACATCACGGTGCCGATCGGCGTGCCCATGATGTCGGCGATCTCCTTGTAGGAGAAGCCTTCGACGTCGGCCAGGTAGACGGCGAGCCGGAACTCCTCGGGCAGCGACTGCAGCGCCTCCTTGATGTCGGAGTCGGGCAGCCGGTCCAGAGCCTCGGTCTCGGCGGAACGCAGACCCGACGAGGTATGTGACTCCGCCTCGGCGAGCTGCCAGTCGGTGATCTCCTCGGTCGGCGCTTGCACGGGTTGGCGCTGCCGCCGCCGGTAGGAGTTGATGTAGGTGTTGGTCAGGATGCGGTAGAGCCAGGCCTTGAGGTTGGTGCCGGTCTCGAACTGGTGAAACGCGGCGTAGGCCTTGAGGAACGTCTCCTGGACCAGGTCTTCGGCGTCGGCCGGGTTGCGCGTCATGCGCAGCGCAGCGGCGTAGAGCTGGTCAAGGAAAGGCAGCGCATCCCGCTCGAACCGGATCCGTTGCTCGTCCGCGCTCTCGCTGCTCAACACCCGCACGACTCCTGCCCTCGACCGCTCCGCCGAGGATACGCTCCCGCCGGTCAGCTGCTCGCGGGCGATCGGCTGCCACGACGGATCGGGTTCGACATCCGGGGTGATCGGCCAGGCCGGACTGAAGAGCAGCTCACGCGCGTCGCGTTGTTGAAGAGCCAAGAGAAATTTCCCTCCACCGGCGCCCCATATGGCGCCACCTACCCCTCAACACCAGGCCGGGCCGACACATTCCAACCCGCCTGCCCCGGTGACCGGCCATGAAGCTTGGGACCGGACCGACCACCAGGGACAGGAAGGGCCTGGGAGGTTGCGGATCGCCAGTGCGGCAACCCGCGATTGGAGGCGTGCCCAGCTGGCCGAGCACGCTGGGACTAACGAACCACTCTCGATGGGGTCACGCCGCCCCTCCTCGCTACCGCTCGGCGGGGCGGTAGCGAGGAGGGGGCGGCCTGACGTGTTTCCGGAGCTCGCGCAAGCGCTCGTCCCATGCAGCTTGTCGGAATGGGACCAGGCCAGCGTTCTCGGTCATGCGCGGGTGAGCCACGCCACGACGGCCGCACCGACCGCCGCCGGGTTCTTGTTCAGCGAGTGCGTCTCGCCGGGCAGGACGACCACCTCGATGTTGTCCCCGGCGTCGGGGATCCCGAAGGCGTCCCGGTCGCCGTTGACCACCAGGGTGGGCCGGCCGGTCAGCAGTTCGTCGGCCCGGGACTTGTCCGGCCGGCCCGGCGGGTGCAGCGGGAAGGCCAGGCAGACGATGCCGGCCGCGGACGCGGCCACGGCGGTCCGGCAGGCCACCCGGGCGCCGCTGGACCGACCGCCGACGAACAGGCGCCCGGCCGGGTGCCGCTTGGCGACCGCGGCGATGACCGCCAGCCAAGCGGCGTCGAGCTGCGGCGCCGGAGCCGGCGCGCGGCGCCCGGCGACCCGGTAGGGCTGGGTGATGCGCGCCACGGCCAGGCCGGCGGCGAGGGACGCGCGCCGCACCGCCATGATGTCGGGCGCGTCGACATCGCCCCCGGCGCCGTGGCCGAGCGCGAGCAGGGTTTCCCCGTCCCAGTCCGGCGGGCGATCGACGATCAGCTGCGCCGGGCCGTGCGGAGTTGCTATGACACCCCGACGGGGTCGGGGAGCCGGTTGATGGTCAGCAGGTTGGCCAGCGAGGTCAGCTCGACCTGGCTTCGCACGGGACCCGCGCTCGGGTCGAGCGGGATGATCCCGTGCACTTCGCTGCGCCACGCGACGAGCATCGCACGCCGCTCGCGCGGGGTCGTGGCCCCCCACACCCCGTGACAGTCGCCGACCTCAAGGGCCCACGCCAGGCAGGCGCCCTGCACATCACACGTGCGGCACAGCGCGACGGCCGCGTCGGCCGGCTCGCTGGGTGCCGGAAAGAACGTTTCCGGGTCCACTGCTTGGCACGCGCCGCGAGTGCGCCACGCGCCGTCGTCTTGCCGATCCCGTACTGCACGCAACAACCGCGGGTCCCGCCTTGCGGCGGCAACCTCGTGCGGACGTGGCATCCGCGCCCGGGTCATGCCCCACCTCCCCCGTGGGTGAAACGAATGCGAGGCAGGCCGACCGATGCCCCCATCGGACCAGACCCACCGGCCGTGTGTTCTATCGCACATGCGACCGCTAATACAAGAGTTCAATCCGAGAACGACAATATCTGGGGGGCGCAAATCCGCCCGTACGCACTAAAAGAGCGTCAGATCGACCGGGTTTTCGCCACTCTCGGTAAGCGACGGAGCGGCCACTCTCCGAATTAGCTCGGGTCCGTCATTGTGCACGTCGCCGACCGCCGAGCCGACCGGGCGCAGCTCCAACCCGGCCACCTCGCTCGACGTGGGCGGGGCCAGCAACGATGCGTCGGGCGGCCCCTCAAGCCAGGCGTCCCACCGCGACGGCGGCAGCAACAACGGCATCCGATCGTGAATCAGCGCGAGATCATCGACCGCGGCCGTCGTTACAATGCTGCAAGTCAATAACTTTTCGGGGCCCCAATTCGCCCACAGCCCGGCGAACACCGCTATCTGCCCATCGGCCGGGGTCATGAAGTAAGGCTGTTTCCCGTTTTTCGTGCGGACCCACTCGTACCAGCCGTCGGCCGGCACCAGGCAGCGCCGACGCTCGAAAGCGCTCGCGAATGCGCTCGAGGTGGCGACCGTCTCGGCCCGGGCGTTGATCATCCGCGCGCCGACCCGTGGGTCCTTGGCCCAATGCGGAAGGAGGCCCCAGCGGGCGACGTTCAGATGGCGGGACGCAGATGTGATCCGCACCACCGGCACCGGATCGGTCGGGGCGACGTTGTAGTCCGGTTCCAGCCCCTCGACGTCGTCGGTCGCGCCGAAGAGCGCCGCGAGATCAAGGCTGCTCTTCGAAGTGGCGTACCGACCACACACCCCTTCACCCTAGGCTGTTTTCCGTGGCTGAGATGACCGCACCGCCCCGTGCGCACGTTCCGTGGACCGCTCCGACCGCGGAGGCGCCGGTCGACGCGACGCTGCGGCTTCCCGGCTCCAAGTCGATGACCGCGCGGGCGCTCGTGCTCGCCGCCCTCTCCGGCGGTTCGAGCACGCTGCGAGACCCGCTCCGCGCCCGCGACACCGAGCTGATGGCCCAGGGCCTGCGCCGGATGGGCAGCCACGTGTCCACGGTCGACGACAATCTCTGGGTGGTGCGCCCGCGGCCGCACAGCGGACCGGCCCACATCGACGTCGGCCTGGCCGGGACCGTCATGCGGTTCCTGCCCCCGGTGGCCAGCCTGGCCGACGGCCCGGTGACCTTCGACGGCGACCCGCACGCGCGGCTGCGACCGATGGCTCCGCTGATCGCTGCGTTGCAAGCATTGGGTGTACGAATCGAAGCCGCGCCCGGCGGAGGCCTGCCGCTGACCGTCCACGGGGCCGGGCGGGTGGCCGGCGGTGAGGTCACCATCGACGCCTCGGCCTCCAGCCAGCTGGTCTCCGGGCTGCTGCTCTCCGGGCCGGCCTTCGACCGGGGCGTGGTGGTCCGCCACGTCGGCCCGCCGGTGCCGAGCGCGCCGCACCTGCGCATGACCGTCCAGATGCTGCGCGCGGCCGGGGCCGGGGTCGACGACAGCGCCAAGGATGTGTGGCGGGTCGAGGCGAGCCGGCTGTCCGGACGCGGCTGGAACATCGAGCCCGACCTCTCCGGGGCCGCCCCGTTCCTGGCCGCCGCGCTGGTCACCGGCGGCACCGTCACCGTGCTCGGGTGGCCGCACAGCACGACCCAGCCGGGTGATCAGCTGCGCGGCCTGCTCACCGAGATGGGCGGCACCCCGACGCTCACCCCGGAGGGCCTGGTCATGCGCGGCAGCGGGGTGGTGCACGGGCTGACCGCCGACCTGTCCGCGATCAGCGAGCTGACCCCGGTCCTGGCCGGGCTGGCGGCCCTCGCCGACTCGCCGTCGTACCTCTACGGGGTCGGGCACATCCGCGGCCACGAGACCGACCGGCTGGCCGCGCTCGCCCGCGAGCTGACCCGGCTCGGAGCCGAGGTCGTCGAGGAGCCCGACGGCCTGCGCATCCAGCCCCGGCCGCTGCGCGGCACCGGCTTCGAGACCTACGACGATCATCGGATCGCCCATGCGGCGGCGGTGATCGGGCTGGCCGTCCCCGGAGTGGAACTCTCCGACGTGGCCTGCACCGCGAAGACCCTGCCGGAGTTTCCCCGGCTATGGTCAGCGATGGTGCATGGCAGCAGCGGTGGAGGTGAGGGCTGACGCGGCGACGTGAGTACGACGAGGACGACGTCCGGGTCCGCCCGAGCCCGTCCTCTCGCCCGCGCACCCGCCGCCGGCCCACGCACGCCGACGCCGTCGAGGGGTTCGTGGTCACCGTCGACCGCGGCCGCTACACCTGCTTCATCGAGCCGGACACGTTCGTCACCGCGATGCGGGCCCGTGAGCTGGGC
>Ga0070683_100002082_pt1 | contig 15791 bp, 20 predicted proteins | sample KBSC713LmetaG_FD_64662 | JGI IMG/M metagenome (GOLD analysis project Ga0070683, IMG submission 64662) | Corn rhizosphere microbial communities from Kellogg Biological Station, Michigan, USA - KBS C7.1-3L metaG | ecosystem: Host-associated > Plants > Roots > Rhizosphere ...
TTGAACATCTGCATATTCAATGTACCCGTACCGCTTGTGACGTTAGTGTACTGAGCCTCAATTCTAAACGGCACTCCTGCAGAAATAGGAGTAGTCATCTGTGCAGAGCTACCTGCAGAAAGCCTCAGCAGTCCTGTAGAAGTTAGCTGAGCTGACATTAGAGTGCTGCTAGAGCTGTTAATGACACGCCAAAAGATGTCACAGGTAGCGCTTGGCAACGCGTTAAGCCTACAGTTCATCCGAAGAGCACCTGTTGTGTGATCTGCGGAATCGTTGTACTGTACAAAACATGTCTGCGAGGCAGCAGGGACAATTAAAAGGGACCTAGTTCCCCGCAAGGGAGTAGTTCCCGAGTAGGTAACACTGCCACCGTTAGCTGTAACGTTGCTAATAGGCGAATCGCCAAAGTCGTCACTATTGACTGTGGTGACAGCATCGCCGTCCGCCTGACCTTCAAAGTGCACATCAAATGTGGTCATGCGTTCGTCCTTACTGTTACTGCTGTCCCGTCGTCGTCGTATACGTTTCCTGTGGCGACAAAAGTGGCACCACTTTGGAAGTCTAGAGTATGTCCGGTAAAGTATGAGTTACGCTCAAAACGGTTGTTGGTGAAGCTGCCGAGGTTGACGCCAGCGTTTCCGTCATTACCAAAGTTACACTGAATCTCAGCACCTGAGAACCAGTTTTTGGTGATTACAAGACCGGTAATATCACCTACGTTAGGGGTACCAATAATACATGTAGTAGCCCTAGCAAGAGTGTCATCTTTAGCATTGCCAGAGAAAGCACCCAGATAACCCTGGCGGCTAAACGGAGGACCGGAAATAAGACTCTTATCGTGGTAGCTCTGGAAATAGTTACCACGGATAATAGTTCCTGCTCCTCCTTCAATCTGAATGCCATCCGTGTGTGAGCCATCAGACTGTCCGGGGTCATCCGGATCCCAGAAGTGCAGACGAGTTAGGCATTGCTCAATAAGCACACCTGTAGCAGCAGCACCCTGACCAGCATTCGTATTGTGGACACGAATCATGTCTACACAGTTGACAAACTGACAACGTCGCAAAGTGTAGTGGTGACCCTGAACTGCGTTATACGTACTGTTAGGCGTAGTAGGTCGAAGCGTACAGTCAATAAGTACGACGTCACTAACTGCAGAGTGAGTGCACTGTACCATGCCATTAGACCCACCGTTACTCAAGAATGTGCAGTTACGGAAGGTCTTAGTACCAGATGACTGAATAGTAACCTTGGCTTGAAAATCTGTGTTCTCAAACGTCTGGTTACCAGCAGTGTTTAGGGTAAGGGGTGTAGCTCTAACCGTTCGAGATACGTTAGGAAGTACGCCTGTGGTATCAATAGTGGGTTTATCCACACCCCATACAAGGATATTACGGTCCGGTACCGTATCCCTGTTAATGCGTTTGAGAATGCCAGCTTGTGGCTGCCAATTCTCGACCCGGTGTAGGGTACCTGTCATTGGGTAATAAACCGAAGGTCTACGTTATCAAGCATTCCCGCCGTGCCGGAGGCGACAATACCAGGTGAAGGATCTGCACCGATCCATGCAACTACTACATCAGTACGGCTAGTAGGACGAACTCCCGTGCTAGCAGTACCACCAGGCCATACGCCACCTGATTTAACCACGGTAAGCATACTGCCAGCAGTAAGGTTCGCTACAGGCAGTAGACTACCTACTAGTGGCGCATACCCGCCGGAGGCACCCTTATTAGCTGTCTGCTCAGCCGCAGCAAATCGACTATCGTTACCAACAGTTACGGTTGTGCTAGAAGTCCCGGTAGGTAGCTGAGCAATAGGTACCTTACCAGAACCATCAAGTCCTGCATATCCACTTGTTGCTCCCTTATTAGCAGCCTGTTCGGCACCAGTAATTCGAGAGTCGTTACCGATAGCTACGGTGCTAGACGAAGTACCTGTTGGGATGTTAGCGATAGCAACTTTAGACGAACCGTCTAGACCTGCGTAACCACTAGCTGCGCCTTTGCGCGATGTAACTTCAATAGCCGCAGATACTTCTGCAGTGCCAACTGCTCCTGCGACAATCTGAGCATTAGACGCCGTACCGGATAAATCGCCACCCATAACTGGGTCGCCACCTCCACCGCCACCAGCGATAGGAGTATTGGCGATAAGGAATTTACGCCATAGATCATCTAGGCTGTCAGTTGGCAAAGCAGCCACTCCTAACGCTGTAACAAGAAAGCTACGTTCCAGATCGGCTCTAGTAGCGGTAACCATAAATACCTCCAGATACGAAAAGAGACCGGGCCGTTGCCAGCCCGGCCACTAATCGGAGGGTGAGGGACGCCTATAGGTCTTTTATACTACACACCTTTTCGGGCGAGGTCCCTCAAATGAATATTAACCCTCGGTGATGTCCTGGATAACACCGTGAGAGTTACGACGGTGGGTACCAAGCTCAGAGTACTGGAACATAATTGCGTCATAAGCATCGAAGTCGATAACGCGCTGCCACATAGAGCCATCGCGGTCCATGAAGGACCAGTCAGCCTCGCGGTACCACTTAAGCTCATTCTCGTTAAGGAAGTACTGCATGTTCGGCGGGCAGTCCGGGTCAACAACTACCGGAATCTCACCAAGGTCTGTGGTGAATGTAAGACCGCTAAATCCACCATCGAACTTAGTAGTGCCAGTGAATCGACGCTGCTGAGTAAGCAGATTGAAGTAGGCACGACGAACACCCATGCTCTGGAAGATAACCGTAGTCTTACCACCGCGGGTACGAATACGGTCAATCATGTTAATCATAAGACCCTCAGAGAGGGCTCGGTTAACACCAGAGTTGCTGTCTACCTCGGAGGTCCATACCGGAGTAGTAGACGGGTCAACGTTGTAAAGCTGGCCCGAAGACTGAACGATCTTAGAAAGACCAGTCCATTCCTTTGTGCTCGAACCCGTACGGGTAATCAGGTCGCCAATAACAACGGCCTGCGTAGCACCAGAGAAGGTAACCGTAGTCGGCGTAATAGCCGTGATCTGACGGTTAGATGCCTTAATGGTAACGCCAGTCGAGTCAGTAATATCGACCTGCATACCGATCTGGCCCCAGATAGTGTGGGCAACAGTCGGAGTAGCCGTAGTAGCGGCAGCAGTAATACGGTGAACGCCACCAATGCCGTCACCATAAACCTGGCGGTTCTGGTCCTTACGAAGGTCGTCCTTAAGGCCATTCATTTCCAGGTCAAGCGTAGACATGAACGACTGGGAGTTCTTACTCGCCAGCTCCATAGTCTGACCCGAAAGCCGAACACGACCATAAAGGTACTTAAGGCCAACACGTGCAGCCGCAGTACCCTGCTGGCCAGCGTTAGGCAGCTGCTCTAGTTCGTTACGAGCACCGATACCAGCGTTACGGGTAGTGTGAATCGGGAACGTGACGTACTTACCGCCAACGTCACTAGTCACACCCTCAGTAGTCTTCTCAAGCCGCTTAAGAGCGACAGCTTCATCGTTCAGCTGCTTACGAAGGCTACCCTCGTAGATTTCCTTCGTAAGCGCCGAGACCGTAGTCATCGTAGCAGGCATATTTTATCCGTTTCTAAACGCTGCATCAAGCATAGCCGCACCGATCTGTCGGCGAGACTTGCCATTAGACATGTCAGGAAGTTGATTCGACGGAGTCCCACCGTTGGTGGGCATTACTAATGGTGCTGTGGAGTTAGCTGTCTTACGATTACCCCAACTGTCAACCTTAGAAATCCAAGACTGTACAGCTTGCTCCCACGCCTGGTCATTATCTGTAGCTTGCCCAGACTGACCAAGGGCTAAAGCTCGGGTAATGATGTAGTCGTAATCTGGCTCAATTCCCTTTTGCTTAAGCAATTCAGTTGTCTCAGCTACTTTACTGTCAAGCCACTGCTCGCCTACAGCTGCTTCCTCTTGCTGCTGACGAGCTTCTTGAGCTTGCTGCATAGCGGCAACAAATTGTTCCTGCTGCTGCTGTAAAGCCTGCTGCTGTTGTTGCAACTGCCTAAACTGGGGGTGGTTAGAAATATCATCTTCACCATCCCCTAAATCAAATTCGTCATCCGTCTCTTCAGCTTGGCCCTGACCAGCGTCTTGCCCATATCCGTAGTGCTCAGCCATAGCATTATAGATAGATTGAGGATCGTTAGCCATCATCTGGTAAAGACGAACGGCTTCACTCAATTGCTGTGGCTGAACACCACTACCAAGAATGTCCTTGTAGGGCGCGTAACGCGATTGTACCTCTGCTAGACGAGCTTGTACATCTTTATCCCACTGCTCAAAGGCAGGTTTTACAACGCCATGAAAGCCTTCGGGAATATCTTTAAGGTACTGGTTCCAAGCAGGGTGACCAGAACCTTGTTGAGATGGTGCAGCGGGAGGGGTGTTATCCGCTACAGGAGTAACCGGAGGGGTATTGGTGGTACCCGTATCCGAATTAGCAGCGTCTAACATCGCTGCACCATCAGCTACTGGATTCCCTGACATTTCACTCATTGTAAGTCCTGTCTGCGCTGTACCTCCCGGCCCTGGCGCTCTATATCGAGTGTATCTGTGGGTCTATAGGAGAGTCAACTACTTAATACCAGCCGAGTCAGAAATAAGCCGGAGTGCGTAGTCAAGGTCGTTCTCTGTCATAGTTGCGAGCCGCGAAGCAGAGTAAGAAGCCGCAGCAAGAGTAGTAAGGCGGGCCTTCTTAGCTGCAATAGTGCCTAGGTTAGCGTACTCAGAGTTAACGTGGGACGTAGACGTATTACCCCGGCCAACTCGCTTGTCTGTAAAGCCAAACGGGTCATTAATGTCTAGATCAGGCATTACATACCTCCTGGTTGTGGCGGCGGACCACCTTGTTCTGGCGGCGGTTCTTCACCAGGTGGCATTTCCTCGCCACCCATCCCACCAGCCATACCCATACCGAACATCTGAGCTTCCTGCATAGCCTGTGCTGCAGCAGCTACGTGCATCTGTACGTGCATCTCAAACTGATTCTTGATTTTGTCAGGAAGCAATTCAAATGCCTGAGACTTGCGGAAGTTGTTGTGCACCTCAATATGGACAGCGTGGTTATCCCAGGTGTTAACCGGCAAAATAGCCGGTTGCATCATAGGCATACCCTCCATATCGAGGGTCTTAAACGGTTCATCTGGCTGAACAGGACCCTGTTGTGGCATAGCCTGTTGTGGCATAGGGGCCTGCTGCATAGCAGCAGGATCTTGCATAGCCATAGGGTCTTGCTCGCCACCCATTTCAGGAGGCATACCGCTGCCCTGCATTTGCAACATGCCGAATTCTTCCATCTCGGCTTGCTGCAACATCTCCCACTGCTGGCGGAATTCATCCACCATATCCGGCTGCATAGACTTAAGCCGAATATTCTCACGCTGAGCCTGGGATTCGTCACGGCGTAGACGTTCCTGTAGCTTCTGAACGCCACCAATTTCAAGAATCTTAAGACCATCGTTAGGCTGAATAAAGCCCATCTTCATCATATCCATGATGAGAGCCTGTTTTGCAGCCTTGGAGGTAGGCAGGGAAGACCCACCTTCCATACGAATATCTGTGTTGCTCTTAAGATCCGAACCGCGCAGCATTAAGGTGTCGAAGAATCCTTCTTCTCCGACAACCTTAACCATATGCTGTGTATCCCAGAACTGCCCAACTAGCGAGAGTGTCTGCCGTGCAATTTCCTCCATATTTTCCTCAACGTCCGCGAACGTATGGGAAAGCATAGAGTCGTCTTTTTCTTGGAGATAACTAATTGCAGTTGCAGCTGTAACACCAGGCGGCACACTCCCTCGCGACACCTCATGCTGGCCACTAATGTCTTCCATATCCGTGACGTTACGGCTCAATTCCTCTACTACGTAGTTAGGAATCGGCTGTAGCGGCAGCGGCTCAGGAGGAGGTAATCCAGGACGGTAGAATACAATCTGTCCAGGAGCGTTAGTTACTTTATTAGCGTCAATCGAGTTCATAGCAGCCCTCATTTGAAGGCTAGCCATTTTGTTCTTATTCTCGATCAGCTGCGATCGTGTACGGTTGTACTCGCGTTGCAGAGGAATAAGGTCTTCGATGACAGAAGTTCTGTAAAATTTTCCACTAGGGATGTGTCCGAAGTGGATGAAAGGATACTTTCCATGCTGGTACATGGGGGAAATAGAGACGAGGTGCCCACCGACGACGTGGATAACGTAGTCGCCTTCAAGGAATTCGCATCCGCCATTTTTAACCCACATCTCCTGACACAGAACAGAATCTGGTTCTTTGTTACCTGCAGTGTTGTCCAGATTCAGGTATGCGTCGTTAAGGATCTCACTAGCAGACACTACGTCAGGAGTGACGTTCTTACCTTCTAGCAGAGGACCGTAGAACTTTTTAACCCACTCTAAAGGTTTGGTGTAGAGGTTAAGAACATACGGCTGCTGCTGAATATCCTCTTCACGCAGATCAGGTACGTAAAGATGGAACGGTGTTACATGCCCAAAGCAAATGTCACCCTGGACGCCCTCAGGGTTACTCTCATAGTCAGTACGCTGAGGATCCCACCACACTTTAATGAAAGAGTTACCTGTAATACATTCCCACCACGTAGCACTACGGTGGACGCGACTAAGATGAGCGCGGTTAGATACAGATTCCCATACTTGCTCTGCTGCGTAGGCAGCAAAAAGGTCCTCATCTTCTGAGGACGCAGGAATCACCGATGCACTAGGCTTTTGAGACGTTAACCGTGAAATCTCATTACGAATAATGGGACGAATACGGTTAGAGATATGCCGTACCCGGTAGGGAGGAGCCTTAGGCGTAATCAGACGACTAAGCCTGGGGACTAATTCCACGTACTGGTTACCAGCATAAAAAGCCATGTTCACGTACCAGACCATTTCCTGCCTGCTACGTGCTGACTTCATGTTGCTGTACTTCTCACTAACCCATGCTACAATTTTCTTTTGTGTTTCTTCATTCATACTATCCAGTGGTGTGGAGGTATCCAAGGTTTGGGAGCCCATTAAGGTCCTCAAATCGCTCGGCGTCGAATCCATCAGCGTCATCGTCTACCCTCCCTCCGAGTTTCATGTTATTTAGACGATCAATTTCAGCTTCATCCGAAGGATCATACGTTTCGGAGGAATCCGAGAGGGTCGTCGTCTCCATCGCTTGAATTGCTTGAAACGCTAATGGATCCTTGCTTGCTATCATTGCTGCTTGTTTCGATAGCAATCCTGCCATTAGCTTCTGACTCGTCAGATAGTCCTGGCTGAGCGTCTGTAACGTCCGCTGGTTCTGTTTGTTCAGGAACAGAATCATCGTCCCCATAAAGAGGGACAGTGACACCAGGATCACTAAAAGCATTAAGATAACTGAGTAGTCCATTATGTAAGGCTACTTTCTGCTCTTCTAAAGCCTTACGGACTTCATCGGAGGTGTCTGCTTCCGCTACAGGCTCGCTAGGAAATTTAGATGCTGCTTGCTTGCAGCAGAACTCACATAGAAGAAGCGCACCGTAACCCTCGCGCTCGTAATCAATCTGGACTCCGAAATTAACCACAGGTCGGTTAACGGAGCCGCAGCAGATACAAATGCCAGGGTATACGGTGGGCCGCTCCAGTACTTGGAAGCGAGACGAATGGTCCTCGCCTACAAGACCGGTATTAGTTTCCATGTTTACCGCGCTGCATCCCGAGTTGCAGACTCGGTGAAGACAACATCAGGGTTATCGTGCGAAGTAACCGTGCTGTTGTCCCACTCCTTGCGAGCCTTCTTCTCAGCTTCGGCAGCCTCAATTACCTCGAGGTTAGTGCCAGCCATCGGGACTGTAGTAATAGGCGTGGGGCCGAGCTTGTCGTCGTCCTTGTGAGCCTCAATGAACTCACCTAGAGCAGCCGGGTTAGAGCTAGTGTGCATGTTAGCCAACTGGCCAGCAGTCACTAGAGTTACGCCAGCAGAACCAGCCATATTAGTGAAATCAGGCTCACGGTTCTCAAATACTGCGCGCTGAACTTCTGCACGCTCATTCTCTAGGTTGTCTAGATAAGGACCACCCACACGCGGGACAAGACCAGCGTTAGGGTTGTACATAGCGACATCCGGAAGCGAGTCAATACGCTTACGCTCGTTCTTAGCCACATCGCTAAGCTCTGCACGCTCAAGCTGGGAAACTGTAGCCGTCGAAGGGCTAAAGTCACCGTGGTTAGAGCCTAGTACACCTGTAGCGGCCTCATCGTTCTCCGGGCCATCCTGAACAGTGTTTTCAGGGCCGTCCTGGACAGTAGTGTTACCAGCAGCAGTAAGCGGGTCAGTCTGCTCACGGGCTACTGTGGTCTCAGCGTTAGCCTTAGTGGTCTCAAAGTCGAAGGCATTCTTAGTGCCATCAGCTTTAGCAGGCTTGGGGTTAGACGCAGGCTTCGGGTTAGCCTCGTTCTTGCCCTTTTCGTCGGCAGCCATTAATCATACTCCATTGCGTAGAGGTCAGTACCCTCGTGCACAGTCCAGGCTGTTTGGCCCGCACTTGCGACTAGAGCTTCATCATATCGTTGCAAAGCAGACGACTCAAGCGGTTTCTTATCCTCCATAGCCTCAAACATAGGCTTTAAGTCAGGTAAGAAGGAAAACATATACCTAGCTGAGTCTGGTGCATGGTCGTTCTTCTTATGGATCTTTTCTTGCGGGTTATTCTCATACTGAGCCTTACGGCCAGCCCATGTAGCCCATCTGAGCTTTTTCATCTCACGAATGAGATTTGAACAGTTCTCAGTGATCTGCCAGTAGGGCTGTCCAGTTTCAGCATGTGTACTATATAGATATTCCTGCATCTTAAGCACGCCTACTTCAACATCGTTATTGCCATCGGCAATATAGACGCCATGATTAGCGTACTCAGTATGGATGCTAGTACCTGTTACAGCATTTCGCTGCTTACCTGCTGGATCTCCTACGACGATAAGCTTATCCTCAGAGATGCCAAACATTTCGTTTACTTCGTGGAACTTAGCAGCCCACTGAGAAACGATTCTCTCTCCGGTGTATTCTTCCCAGAAGGTAACTACTTGGTCTTCGGGAGATACTGCGTGCCACAGCCAAGCGGTAGGGTTATTCAAGCCATGGTCTACCGAGGCATACCATTGCCAGCTCTTTGGTGGGATATACTGTGGCACAACATGAGTTTCTGTCTTGAACCGTTTAAATACAAGACCACCGAGAGAGATGAACTGACCAGACTCACGACGTTTGATTTCGTCTTCATCAAGTCCCGCCAAGAAGTTGCTTACGCCATCACTGTTAATATGCGGATTATCCGTCATGTCCGCGATGGTGATGAAGATATGAGCATTCGGGTCTACTTGAGATCCACGCTCAAATAGTTCTTCGTATACCCATGTCATACCTTCAACAGGGGTCATGGAGAACCAGTGGTCACCGTTATAGTCAATCAGACGTGCTTTACATTCATTATAGATGTGTTTCGGCGGTTCCTCATCAAAATGGGTGAAGTGACGAGGTACACCAGCGAATTTATCGGTGTCCTGCTCATAGGACATAAATTCGAGGGTAGACCCATTCGTAAGAGAAAGCGTTCGCGATTCTGTATCGTAAGAACGCGTCCAGCTTCCTCCTTTAAGAAGGCTCGGGGGTATCCACCTTTCGAATTGCGGAATAAGAATGGATTTAACACCTCGAACGAAGTCAACACCAATGGTCCTCCCATATACTGGAGGTTCATAAACTGGCTTGAAAGGGTGTTCCCCTTTAAGGTAATAGATTGACTCCGCAACCGCAGCAGTCGTCTTCCCGGAACGGTTTCCCCCCACGTATAAACGTATCTTGGCTCCACTACTATGGAACTGTTTTTGCTTTTCATGAGGTACGTATCCATAGATATTAGGAGTACGTGCTTGCTTTTTGATGCCAGCAGCCAGCTGCGCAAGCATATCCTCTTGCGAAACAACACGCTTACGCGGTGGCATAATTAGAATCCAGTCCTAAAGACAGTGTCACTCAGTACCGCTGCTAAAGTAACTAAAAGGAGCCCCAGGGCTACCAGGTTCCACCTCGCTACTGCGATATTCGGAAGTGCCTCTACTGCGAAGCATAGCAATCCCACGATTACTAGGATTAGCACAATGACATCCATCTTTTTCCTCCAAGATTTTGTTGATGGCGTTTAGAATAACCATCTGGTTCTCTTCAATTCTAGTAAGCTGTGCTACAAGGTCTCTATCATCTGCAGCCTCGGCAGTAGCCCAGTCTGACTTAACATTAGCCCAGACACTAGCTACCCACACTAAAGCTACTGACTCTGACCATCCAATAAAGAAAGCTGTAGGACCAAATAAGGCCCACGCTACAGCTGTAGTCTTATTGAAGTAGATCTTAAACGTCTTACCGTCTTTAAGCCGTCGTATTATCGGTAGCACCTAAAGCCTCCAAGGCATCAATCACGGAAGCTAGGGCTACGTTCCCACCCCGGGAACCGGTGATATTGAGTCCTACTAGTAGCTGACGCGTCTCGTTACCGTCGTGGATGTGCGCGCCGGAGGCCACCTGGTCTGGAGCCGGACCGATCGTATGGTGAATAGCAGTCTTACCGGTATCAGTATCAGCATTCTTATGGATCTGCTGTACAACACGAGGATCAAATACGTTGATGCCTTGTGTCTTAGTGCTGTACTGATCCTGTAGTGGACGTTCTCCGCGTTCTGCCATCAGGTTACCTTATAGCGTCCAGAGTACCGGATCGTGTCGTTAGTAGCCCAAGACCACGGAACTGAATCAGATGTAATTGCAGAAGATGCACGCGTTAGTGGTAATGTGACCGTAGTGCTAGTCTCCACTAGTACTGCAACCACAAATCGGTCACCACTAGACGAGTCAGAAATAAGCCCACTACCAATAGGCGTAGTACCTGCCATCGTAGTAGCAATAGGCAAGTTGAACGCTAATGAGCCTACCGTAGGTGCAAACGACGTAGTTGACCCTAGGGTGAACCTGACCCAGAAGTCGACCCAGTCACCACTACGGAAGTAGTTAGCACTAACTGTACCGTTACCTACCGAGCCCGTACCGGACGTAGCACCGGTGACAGCAAAAGACCACGTACCCTGTAGCGCTCCACCCCTATATAGCCAAGAAGAGCCATCCCACATAAGCCATTGCTTAGTGTCAGTCTCAAAGATAGTACGACCCGTAAATAGGTTTACCCCTGTAGGCCGTGTAGACGACGTACAGACATAGTCCCCAATATGCAGGTCTACTTTATCATTGTTGTCGTTCAGGTCAGTTGTAACGTTAACGTTGTCGCCGGTAGCAGGCTTGCGTAAACCTAACCTGCTAGTAAAGGTCGCCATAGATACTCTCCGCTACAGGTCGGGTTTTAATGCAGGGCTGTTTAACAGGGCCTATATTAGGGATTGTCGAATAGTGAGGTATCAAAAGAAACGGCCGCACCGCCAGCGTCGAGGAAGGCTTCCTTATTTACTGAGTCCGAATGAACTTCCCATAACTCACTAACGTACTTTTCTTCACGAAGTTCTTCGAACTCAATTAGCGGCCCGGTCGGATCTTTTACGTATCTTTCGCCGTCTTCATAACGAAGTTCTTCAGTGTCTATTACAACAGAGTCTACTACTTGCTCAGACCTATACGTGGGCTCAATAGCTTTACGACCACCACCCATTAGAGTCTGGATTTCTTCAGAGATTTCACCTAATTGAATAGGATCCAGTTTCCGCTGGAGAATCTCCATGAGCCCACTAATGACAGCAGTAAGATCCCGTTCTTGCTGGGACCGTGGGTCATATCGTCCTGTCATCGAATAGTACAAGTTTAGCGCCGGAACGTTACCCTTGTCGACTTGTTTCATTAGTGACAAGTGCGCAGCGTTCATGTGATCGCCTAGTGCGTTCTCATAGAACTGTTCTAGGAAGCTAGCAAAAATCGGATTCCGCAGCCATGCTTTCCAGGTAGCAGAGCTAATGCCTGACTCTTTAAGCCTGATGTGAAATGGCCGTGTGTCTAACGGGTCCGTCATAATCACTAGCGCGTGGTGTTGGAGAATATTTAGTCCCTTTTGGGACCTCACCGGAACCCCAGTGTCTTCCATTGCCTGCATGAAATCTTCGTGAACTAGAACCGCTGCAATTTTCTGTCGCGGAACGTCACAGATCACGTCCAGCTGATCTAACTCCGGAATCTTTTTCGACGACAACCAATAGGTCCGCACGGCCGCACAGACACTAAGGAAGTCACCACGATTGAACTTATTCTGCTTTCGTTTACCCGCCATTACTTAGTTCCTTCCCCGCTACACCCCAGTTTAGTTTCTGCTCAATTAATTCGATATCAGCAACCGACAACCCAGCGTCGAAGAAAGATTTAGCAATTAATGGAGCTAGTTTAGTCCGCTTATCAACCTTGTCAGGAGCTTCAAAGTGGTCTAGGACATGAGGGTGGATGCAGTACAACTTACAGAAGCCAGCCTTAGATTCCGAGATCAGTAATCTAAAGTCTAACCAGGAAAACCAGAGTTCTGGGTTCTCAATGCAATAGTCTAGGTACTTACGGTTAGCCTTACGGGTACTGACCTTCCAATCGTCATACCGTTCGTTAACACCATCATAACTGAAGTTAGCGCCGTAGAGTCGATCGAAGATAGTGTAGGGAACTTTAGGCATAAGGCCTTGTTCTACACGTTGCACAGTATGGAATGAACAATCCGCTACAGCATGCAGAACATGCTGAGTCATACCCAGCTGTTCTCGTCGTACCTGGATCGGATTCTTGTCACGTTGCAAGTTCTTAGGGTTTTTATGGCTCATAACTTAAGTCTAACAGACACACGAGCATACCACAAGACTTTAGTAAAAATTTTGGATATTAAGTACCTATTGGAAACAAAACGCCGGATCCCAAAAACCCGTACAACATTGAATGTCCCTCATCCATTTGATAAGCTGTTCGCAGAACAGAAACCGGGCAGAGAGGACAGGACAATGACGTTCGAGATCACATACGGCTCTTGGTCTGACGACGGAATACCTGCAGTCGTTAGAGAGCGGACAGTCACCGTGTGCGTCGACAATGTCAAGGACGCATTCGACGAATCACTTCGTCAGAAGCATGACGATGAATGGCTCATCAAGCTCGAAGCTCTGGAGGACTGAGTACAATGGTCAAGGTGACAATGACGTTCCAGACCAAGGTCAGTGGCCGATGCCTTACGCACAGGGTTAAGGCTTTCCCAGATCAGATCGACTGGCAGATCAGAGTTAATAAGCAGTACGGATGGCAGCTCATCGGCTTTCAGTACGAATGGGAGGTGATGTGCTAGACTGTAAGGCCCTGCGGGGTCCGCATGGAAACAAATCCGCCGCCAACCCACACAACGCCTTAGAAAGCCTCTCAGGGATTAGACATAGCAACCCACATCGTGTAATGTTCTACCTAACAAGCCAACCGGGCACCCGCCCTACAGAGGAGATCACCATGACCGAGAACACCACTGGCGTCGTCAACGCGCAGAGCACCGACCCGTGGGCGGCTGCTAAGCAGGCGACCGTTGCCATTCTTACGCAGCTCACCAATGAGGCCAACGAAGCGGCGCGAGTCGTTAAGGCTTCCGCAAATCAGAAGGCCGTTATTGCTGATCTGCTTGAGACCAGCGATGACCCGCAGGTTGTTACCTACCGGGAAAAGATGGAGCAGGCCGAAGCTGCTATGGAGCAGTGGCGTAATCAGATTGAGGCTTACGCCAAGGAAGCCCTTATGCCTAAGGGTGACGAGAATGACGTAGAGGCTGCGACTGCTACGTACAAGGAAAAGAACGCTGCTATTAAGGGATTCAAGGCCACTATGGTTAACTTGCCTGGTGGTGAGGAGGCCCTTAAGGAGCTGCCGGAGCTGCTTTCGCTTGGTCGCGGTGGCTCTGCTGCTTCGGGTGTTAAGCGTCCCCGTGTTACGGAGATCCACATTAAGCCCGCTACAGCTAGTGCGACTGAGTACAAGTCGGTTAGTGCTACTCAGAAGGACCCGAAGAACCCCGGCGCTACCAAGGAGGTTGTTAACTTCTCGGTTCTCGCTCAGAAGCTTAAGAGCGCGCCGTACAACCTCGAGCTTACTGCTCGTGACATTCTCGAGCACGCCGAAGGTGTCGCTGGCCCGGCTGAGAATTGGGGCGACCGTGACGGTGACCCGTTCAGCTTCGTTATCTCCCCGGAGAATGGCGAGCACGTAGAGGTTAAGGTCACTCCGTAGTATTAAGCTCTAAAGATTAACCCCACTTCGGTGGGGTTTTTCTTTTGCCCATTTTCGATCAGCCTGCATGGAAACTAACTCCGCCTCCTACACAGTGCGGGAAAAGACTGATAGAATGGCGCCATATTCAGCAGATCCCTGTGGTTCATTGCAGAGAGTACTAGGTGAAAAGCTTTAACCATATTTTTTCAGGGGTACACTATCTTACCGACAGGGAAGGTAAGAGTAGTGCCCCGAGGAAATCTGGATCTGATCTTGGACGAAACCGCCCCTGACCTGCGGGTTTGACAGATCCAACCTTGTGGATCCAAGATGTTCCAGTGGTGTCATTGGATCTTCTAGGATGTTTAGCTTTTCCCATTAAGGAGTGATATGGCTAATCAAAAGAAGTTCAGCAAGACTTTCCTTACGTTAGTCCGTCACCTAAGCAGTGAGACTAATCCGTGTAGTATTAAGTAGATTGCTCAGGACACAGGATTACATGAGGAGACTGTTCGCGTAACACTTCGCGACTGGAACGATTACTTCACACCAACTAACACATACCCAAATCGCTACTCATTGAACGTAGCTAATCCAGATGCGAGAGCTGTAGCGAAGCAGTATGCACATGGTGTTGTTAGCACTAAGACTAAGAAGTTCTATTGCCTTAAGGAGTCTGAGTATGCGGCCGCGTTGGCTATCAGTCCTAACGTATACATGCAGCAACTAGGCAATAAGCGATTCATCCCAGGCATTGACTATAATGATAAGAAGGCAGTTAAGGAACTAGTGCACCAGTTAGAAGCGCTCATCTATCGATTGATGGAAAAGGATACATTCTAATGCAATCTGGTAATAAGCATGGTCAGTTACCTAACCCCGCTAACTTCAAACCAGCTAGTCACTTCCTCATCACATATCGCAATGGCATTGAAGAGATATGGAAAGCACATTACCTCTACACAAAGATTAAAGCTGATAGCGTGCAATGGGGAACTTACTTCGTTCGACTGGAATTGCGCGGGCAGCTAGTAGTGGCTATTCGTTGTGAACTCATTATCGCTATCGATCGTGAGGAGATTAAAGAGCAAGCGTTTAGCGGGTTACAATCTAGTAGTGATGGTGGTCCTGCTTCTTCATTCCTTGCTATCGAGTAAATCCAATCTCTAAAACCGTTGACACGGTATACCATACGTGGTATACTTGAGACTCATCCACCAAGGAGGTGAGAATAATGGCAGAGACAAAAGAGTTTATTGCTACCTGTCGTGAGTGTCCCGATAATAGCAATACAGTTGCTGAGGGGAAGGCAAGCAAACTCCTAAAGGATACTACTACACATACTGCCGCGACAGGGCACACGAAAGTATACGCAGCTAGACTATTCAGAAGCTGAGGTGAGAAATAGAGATGGAGTACAAAAGGCCTAAAGTATTTAAGACTATCTTCGGTTGGACCTGGAACGCAGTACTAGCAGGTTACCCTAGATATGGGTCGTACTATAGAAATCAAGTAGATGCATTCATCGAAGCCGATCAATGGGCACG
>Ga0070683_100002083_pt1 | contig 15789 bp, 17 predicted proteins | sample KBSC713LmetaG_FD_64662 | JGI IMG/M metagenome (GOLD analysis project Ga0070683, IMG submission 64662) | Corn rhizosphere microbial communities from Kellogg Biological Station, Michigan, USA - KBS C7.1-3L metaG | ecosystem: Host-associated > Plants > Roots > Rhizosphere ...
CGACCGGCCGCGGGCGCGCTCCCGGATGAGACCGGGATTGATGATCTTGTCGCTGGGGAAGGGGCTGGCTTCTGAGACATTATCGCTTCGGCGGTACCCCTAGTCCCAAAGGTGGCAGGGTGGAGAGATGCACAGAGATGCTCTGGTAGCAGTTTTTCTACTCGCCTTCTCGCTGCGTCACGCCACTATGGAATGCGACTGATAAACTGATACCCGTGCCTCTGACCACGTCTCCGACCTGCGACCTTTAGGACTAGGGGTGCGAGTCGAAGCGCTCAGGTCCCAGAATCCGAGGCCCCGAGCTTGACTTTGCCCGCCGCGGGCGTCCCATTGGATGCATGGGGATTCGCATCGGCACCCAGGGCTGGAATTATGACGCGTGGGTTGGTCCGTTTTATCCGAGCGGGACGCGACCGTCGGATTTTCTGACGGTTTATGCGAGGGCGTTCGATACCGTGGAAGTCGATTCCACCTTCTATGCCTCGCCGGCGGAGACGACCATTCGCAGCTGGGCGGAGCGCACGCCGCGGGGATTCCAGTTTGCGCTGAAGCTGCCGCAGGAGATCACCCACGAGCAGCGGCTGCGGGATGATACCGGCGCGTCGCAGACTTTTTTCGACCGGGTGCGCGACCTCGGCGACAAGCTCGGTCCGGTGCTGGTGCAGATGGGTCCCGACTTTCAGCCGGGCGAGCTGCCGGCGCTGGTCGACTTCCTGGGGCGCGTTCCGCGGGACCTGCGCATCGCCATCGAGTTTCGTCATCGCGGATGGATCACCGACGGCGTTCTCGCATTGCTCAAGGAGCACAACATCGCGCTGGCATTGAGCGACGGCCGCTGGATCCCGCGCAAGGTGATGCTCAATCTCGCGGCCCGCCCCACGGCGGACTTCGCGTACATAAGGTGGATGGGCCCGAATCGCGATCTGGTCGATTACGCGCGTGTTCAGGTCGATCGATCGCACGAGATCGAGCAGTGGTCCGACGCGATCGACGATCTCGCGCAAAAAGTCTCGGATGTGTATGGCTACGTTGCCAATACATTTTCCGGGCATAGTCCGGCGACCGCGCGCGAGCTTCAGTACCGGCTGGGCCAGGTGCCAGTCGATCCCGATCTGCTCGGCGAGCAGATGTCGCTCTTCTAGGGTCGAGCATGTTTCTCGGCCACTATGGACTCGCGTTCGCGGCCAGGCGCGCCGCGCCGCGTACTTCGCTCGGCACGCTTACGTTCGCGGCGGAATTCCTCGACGAGCTGTGGCCCATTCTGCTCCTGGTTGGCGTGGAGCAGGTCCGTATCGCGCCGTGGCTGACGAGAATGTCCAGCTCGACGCTTCCCAACGACCGACATCAGCAGTCAGTGACACCGCTCGAGTTCACGTACTATCCCTACTCGCATAGTCTGCTAATGGCGGTAGTTTGGGCTGCAGTTATCGGTGCGCTTTATTTCGCCATTCGCCGTTACGGACGCGGTGCCTGGGTTATCGGACTGCTGGTTCTCAGCCACTGGTTTCTCGATTTGCCGATGCACCGGGCCGACCTCCCCCTCTGGTTTGGCGACGCCAGTCCGAAACTAGGCTGGGGAGTCTGGAATTCGATAGTGGCGACATACGTCATCGAGTTCGGTATTTACGCCGCTGGAGTTGTCACGTACGTCCGGGTCACCAGACCGCGAGATCGCATCGGCAGCTGGGGACTCTGGGCGTACGTCATCCTTCTCGCAGCGATATACATCAGCAGCAACGGTCCGCCGCCCCCGAGTGAGCGCGCGCTGGCCCTGACAACGCTCGGGGTCTGGCTGTTCGTGCCGCTGGCGTGGTGGATCGACAAGCATCGCTACTACGCCGGCCGCGTCGACATTCCGATCGAGCATGTAACTGCGCGCTGAATCGCGCCGGCCCGTATCCCTGAAATCCGCGCGAATCGGAATCAGTGACGGCCGCGCGCCATTGCGGCGTCAACGGGCGATATTTCGCGGGTGACCCTACGAAAATGGATTCTCAGCGCTGTCGCGATTTGCCTGGCGATACTCTTCGTATCGCTCGGCTTCTGGCAGATCAGCCGCCTCCACGCCCGCCAGCGCGCCAATCAGCTGCTTGCATCCCGCCGGTTCGCGCCAGAAGTCGAGCTCGAATCCCTGCCGGCCGACACCGCAGCGGCGCACTTCCGACGCGTGCACATCAAAGGCATCTATGACTATGGCCAGGAGATCATCTACACCCTGCGCGGTCGTGACGGATCTCCGGGCGTCAACATCATTACGCCAGTGCTCCGCGCACGGAACGACACCGCCGTTCTCGTGAACCGCGGTTGGGTGTATTCGGCAGATGGTACGACGCTCGACGCGGGCCCCTGGCGGGAAGACGACACGCTCGATGGAAACGGGTTCGTGGAGACATTCCCGACAGCGCCGGCAGAGCCGCCGAGCCCGGCCCGCCCGCGCTCCTTCCGTCGACTCAACCGCGCCGAGCTGCAGAAGGTTTTTCCGTACCCGATTGCCAATTACTACGTCGTGTTGACGGACTCCTCCACATCGCCAAGCGCGCCGCCCAGGGTCGAGCAGGCGCCACTCAGTGAAGGACCGCATCGCAGCTACGCCATCCAGTGGTTTTCATTTGCGGCGATAGCTATTGTTGGACTAGTGATCTTCCTCAGGCGCACATGAGTCCCGATGCGACAGGTGCTGTAAGCGAGAAGGAGGCGCGCGATGTAGCGGAAGCGGCGCGCGAGACCGAGTGGGCGCACCCCAGCTTCGTGCGCGAGCTATTCCTCGGCAGATTCCGGCTCGATCTCATCCATCCGCATCCCCCAAACGACGTCGCCGAAGAAGCGCGCGCCAAGCCGTTCATGGACAAGCTGCGCGCGTTCATGGAGCGCGTCGATTCCGAAGAGATCGATCGCACCGGCGAGATCCCCGAATCGGTCGTCCAGGAGCTCCGCGACATGGGCGCTTTCGGAATCAAGATTCCGAAGGAATACGGCGGGCTCGGCTTGTCGCAAATGAGCTACATCCGCGCGATCGAGTTGGTGACTTCCAAGGACGGCTCGCTTACAGCGCTACTGTCCGCGGCGCAGTCGATCGGGGTGCCGCAGCCTCTCAAGCTGTTCGGGACGCCTGAGCAGAAGAAGAAATATTTTCCGCGGCTCGCAAAAGGGGCAATCTCGGCGTTTGCGCTGACCGAGGTCGACGCCGGATCGGATCCGGCGAACATGCGCTGCAGCGCGACGCCGACCGAAGACGGCAAGTACTTCATCATCAACGGCGAGAAGCTGTGGTGCACCAACGGGACGCGCGCCGAGCTGTTCGTGGTGATGGCGCGAACACCCGACAAGATCGTGGACGGAAAGCCGCGCAAGCAGATCACCGCATTCATTGTTGAAGCATCGATGCCCGGCGTAGAGGTCGTGCATCGTTTGCGCTTCATGGGACTCAAGGCGATCGAAAACGGTGTGATCCGATTCGCCAACGTCAAAGTGCCGCGCGAGAACATTTTGTGGGAGGAAGGCAAGGGGCTCAAGCTCGCGCTGATCACGCTGAACACGGGCCGTCTCACGATTCCCGCTGGCTGCGCCGGCGCCGGCAAGCAGATGGTCGGCATCACCCGCAAATGGGCGAACGAGCGGGTGCAGTGGGGCCAGCCGATCGGGAAGCACGAGGCGGTCGCGCAGAAGATCACGCGCATGACCGCCTACACCTTCGCGATGGAAGCCGTCGCCGAGCTGTCGGCGGCGCTGTATGAGAAGGGTGGCTACGACATCAGGCTGGAAGCGGCGATCGCGAAGCTGTTCAACACCGAGGCCGGCTGGAAGATCATCGACGACACGATGCAGATCCGCGGCGGTCGCGGCTATGAGATGGCGGAATCACTCGCGCGTCGCGGAGAGCCCGCGATTCCTGTCGAGCGCGCGATGCGCGATTTCCGAATCAATCTGATCTTCGAAGGATCGTCGGAGATCATGCGGCTGTTCATCGCCCGCGAAGCCGTCGATTACCACTTCAAGCTCGCGTTCAACATCGTCAACCCCGAGTCGTCGCTGAAAGAAAAGCTTTCCGCGATGGCAAACGCGACGCCGTTCTATCTGACGTGGTATCCGTCGCGCTGGCTGAACGCGTCGCGATTCCGGCGCTACGGCGAGTTCGGCAAGCTCGCGCGCCACGTCCGTTACATCGAGCGCACCACGCGCCATCTCGGCCGCTCGATCTTCCACGCGATGGTGCGCTTCGGTCCCAAGCTGGAGCGCAAGCAGATGGTGTTGTTCCGCGCTGTCGACATCGGCGCCGAGCTGTTCGCGATGTCCGCTGCCTGCTCTCGCGCGCAGATGCTGGCGAAGCAGGGCCAGCGCGAGGCGCTCACCCTCGCCGACGCGTTCTGCATCGAGGCGCGCGACCGAATCAAGCTGCACTTCGATCAGCTATTCGGTCCCAACGATCCCGCGCTCTACAAGGTTGCGATGGAGGTGCTGCGCGGCGAGCACGCCTGGCTCGAGCAGGGCATAGTTTCCAGTGTACAGGGCTCCAAGGCGGGAACTCCGCCGCACACTGGCACCCCTAGTCCAAAAGGTGGCAGGTGGGAGAGGCGCTCAGAGGTGCACAGTTAGGAGTTGTCATACTCGCGTTCTCGCTGCGTCACGCCACCATAGAATGCGCCGGATGAACTGATACCCGTGCCTCTGACCACGTCTCCCACCTGCCACCTTTAGGACTAGAGTGGTCAGTCAATAGCGATCAGTTCTCAGAATCCGAGCCCGCTAGAGCAGAGTACCCCGAAGAAGGAGCAGTGCCACGTAGAAGTAGATGGTGATGCCGGTCACATCGACGAGCGTTGCGACGAAGGGGGCGGAGGCGCTGGCGGGGTCGAAGCCGAGGCGACGCAACACGAAGGGGAGCATCGAGCCGATCACCGAGCCGAAGGTGACGACGCCGACCAGCGAGATGCCGATCGCGATCGCAATAAGTACATAGTGCGGGCCGTAGCCTCCGGCGATGTCGAGGTACTGCCAGACGATGATCCGGAACGCACCGATGATGCCGAGGATGATGCCGAGCACGAACCCCGACGGGAGCTCGCGCATGAAGACTCTCCACCAGTCGCGGAGCCGGACCTCCTCGAGCGCCAGCGAGCGGATGATCAGCGACGTCGCCTGGGATCCGGAGTTGCCGCCCGAGCTGATGATGAGAGGGATGAACAAGCCAAGAACAATCGCGCGCTGCAGCTCGCCCTCGAAGTGCTTCATCGGAATCGTCGTCAGCATCTCGCCGATGAACAGCGCGGCGAGCCACGGCGCGCGCTTCATGATCATCCCGAAGAAGCCGATCTTGGTGTAGGGCATGTCGAGCGCTTCCATTCCGCCGAAGCGCTGCACGTCCTCGGTGTGCTCCTCGACGAGCGCGTCGATGACGTCGTCGACCGTGACGACGCCCTGGATCACGCCGCTGTCGTCGACCACCGGGACGGCCATGAGGTCGTACTCGCGCGTTATCCGGGCGACCTCCTCACGGTCGGCGGTGATCGGAACCGTCTGCACTTCTTCCCACGCGATGTCGGAAACCTTGCCACCCTCGGGCGCGGCGAGCAGCTCGCGCAGCGACATCACTCCCTGAACCCGGCCGGCGGCGTCGGTCGTATAAATCGTGTTCATCGCCTCGAGACGCTCCGACCGCGCGATCCGTCGCACGGCTGCCAGTGCTTCATCGACGGGAGTGTCCTCTGACACCGAGACGAACTCGGTGGTCATCAGACCGCCGGCCGAATCGGGATGATAAGCGAGCAGCTTCTCGGTCTCGGCGCGCTCGGCGGCTGGGATCTCGGAGAGAATCTCCTCCGACGTTTCTTCCTCGAGGCCCTCGAGAGTGTCGGCGCGATCGTCCGGGGTCATCTCGCTGACGAGCTCGGCCGCCTGGCGGATGCTCATCTTCTCGAGGACTTCGGTCCGCAGCTCCTCGTTTAGATACTCGAGGACGTCGGCGGCGCGCCTGACCGGCAGCGCGGACAGGAACGGCGCTACCATCTCGCGTGGCAGCGCCTGCGCTACGTCGGCGAGATCGCGGGCGTGGAGCTCTTCGGTCTCGGCGCCGATTGCGTCAGGATTCTCCTCCAACAGCTCGAGGATGTCGGGCGCGAGCAGGGTTCCGACGCTCGCCTCTTCGTCCTCGTACACCGGGGTATTGTGGGTCGGCGTTTTCACGGCGCGAGCGGAAGACTGCGTCGATCGTCGGTGAATCCGGTCACCTCGTACCCGGCGACCGCGACCGCCTCGCGGATCTGATCGGGGGTGACGCTGCCGTCGTGCTCGATCACGGCGCGGCCGATGGAGACGTCGGCCTGCTTAATCCCGGGGACACCGCCGAGTGCGGTAAAGACGGCGCGGACGCAGTGCGCGCAGGTCATGCCGTTGATCGTCGCGGTGGTCTTCATGGGGCAAATATAGCAGTCTCGGCGTAGAGACTCGGGGGCTTCGGCTGGCCACCACAGAACTAAAGCGGGGCAGCTACAAGCTTTACAGCTGCTACGCTGACAACTTTTTCTCGGCTTCTCGGACCTGAGCGCTCCGTCGGCATCTAACAGTACTGAAGCGCGGAGCATTTAGCGTGAGAGGAGCTACGCCAGGAGCGAGCTGGTGTCGCATCGTTGCGCCGGAGCCAAACAGCGAGACGCACGACGACGAGACGCGATGCTTCCCGAGAGCTCTCAGCGTAGCTGCTGTCCCGCTATCGGCTCCCCGCTTCCTTTCATGTGGTGGCGAGCCGAAGCGGCCGAGTCCCAGAATCCGAGACTACTCGAGCCGATTAGAAGGCCGCGGCACCGGCGGATTCTTCTTCCTCGAAACGAACGTCCGCTCCAGCGCGGGGAGAAACTTGTCGTAGCGCGAGCCGGGCTCCCACATCACCCAGCCATCGTAACCCGAATCATAAACTCCGCGCTTCTGCTCCTCGAGCTGCTCGGGACCATATGGGGGCTTGCCGATGCTGAATGCCTGCAGCCAGGGACGCACGTGTTCCCCGGTGATGCCGAGCTTGGCGTCGCGCTCCCGGGCGCGCGAAATCGCGATGTGAATCACGTCGTACGGGGCGGCGTTCGGATGCGGCAGCTGGAAAGATCCCGGCGGATAGTGGGACGGGTACGTCATCGGCAGCACGACATCGACCGATTTGGCAATCGGCTCCCACTGCTGGCCGACTTCGAGCGCGCCACCGACAGTCGTCACCAGCCCAAACACATCCGCGGTCGTCCTGATTCCGTATTGGGCGAATCTCTTCCGCGCTGTACTGAGAAACTCGGCCAGAACCTGTGGCTTGGTGCGACCGCGCTGCTCGGGGAACACCTGCGGGGGGAGACTCCTGTAAGGCTCAGGAAATCTGATGTAGTCGAACTGGATCTCACCGAACCCCATCTTGATCGCGTCTTCGGCGACCCGATAGTTGTACTCCCAGATCGCGTTGGCGTATGGATTGACCCACGTCAGGCCCTTTTTGTCGTGCCACGGAGTTCCGTCCGCCTTACGGATGGTGTGATCGGGATTATTGCGCGCTGTCACCGAATCCTTGAAAACCACTATCCGCGCGACCGGAAGAATCCCGTGCGCGCGAATCGTATCGACGAGCGCGCCGAGGTGCGACGCTTTCACCTGGGTCCCGGCGTTCTTACGAACCATCGGATCATCCGAGACGTAATTCAGGCCAAACTCGTCCTTCACATCGATGATCAGCGCGTTGATCTCGGTCGAGTCGGCAATGCCGATGAGATGCTTCATCCGCCGCGGATTGGCGGCGAACCGAAACACATACAGCCCGCGCGCGGGCAGGGTTCCCTTGATGAGCGAGTCCAGCACCGGCGGGGTCGGATGATTTCCGACCACCACCGGAGGCCTCACCGCCGGACTATCGCTTATCGCGCTGCCCGGTCTCGGACCATCGGTGCGCGGCAACACTCCAGCGCCGGAGGTCGTGCTCGAGGACGCCGCGATGCCGACTGGCGCCGTTGCGGCGTTCGACCCGCCGGCGGGGGTGCTCGAGGCGCTCGGGACCGTTCCGGGCGCCGGCGCAATTTGCATGTCGGCCGACGCGCTCTTGGCGGAGGCTTCATGCGTTCCGGTGCAGCCGAGGGTGAGCGCGGTTGCCACCGCGCCGAGGGCAAAGGTGATTCGCTGGTCAAACATTGTTCTGCTGTTGGGATGTCCGCGGAGTTTGCAATCTAACTAATGCGCCTGGCGCTCCGATAAGGACGCGCCAATGCCCGGGATAGTACTACTACGAGGAGAAATCGATCCGGCGGCCGGCCCGATGACCGAACCGGATATATTTGGCAACTGATGCGTTACACGTTTCTCGCCATTACCGCCCTTGCCGGCGGCTGTGCTTTGCCTCCGCCCCCGCCGCCGTTGGCGGAATTTCTCGTTTCGGCCGGCGACCAGACCTACTGGGTGCGCAGCGACAATTCGGGACTCAGGATCCGCGGGTCGCCGCTGATCCTGGCCCGGACCGGGGGTCGCTACTACGAGATCTTCGTCACCGAGATCGATCGGTCGTTTCCGCGGGCGCTGCTGAGTGGGGAACGGGTCTTCCGCCGCGAGCTGGCGAGCGGTGATTCGACGGTCATCTACGACGACACAACTATAGTAAGGCTCGCGGACCAGTATCACCGCCAGCATCCCTCGGCGCCATTGCTGGGGCCCGACGACGATCCTGAAGACGACGTCGACTTAACAGCCGTCGGGGAGACCGACATCCTGAACGTACTGGGTCCGTACGTCGCGCTCGAGCACCGGTTGTCGATCGATCACGGGGACGAGGACGATCAGGACGACACCACCCGGACGGTAATAGATCTGCGCAATGGCAAACCGGTCGCTCTCGATCGCATGCTGCGCGACTCGACCGTACGCGAGGCAGCGGGGGAGGGCGGACTTCTGAACCGCCGCTGGCGGCACGACGGTTACGACGTCATCTCTCACTACGACTCGACCCAGAAAGCGAATGCGTTGATGCTGCGCGACCGTCGCGGCCGGGAATGGAGACTGGGGTACGTCGCGTCCAGCTTCGTCCAGATTTTCTGGCTCGATCAGCCCCGGGTCGACGCTGCCACCCGGCACGCGCTGGCGCGCGCGTTCAACGATGCGACCGCGTATGGCGAAAACATCCAGCAAGTGTCGAGACGAAAGCCGCAACCACGGATGACGACGCGCGCGCGGGGGCGGCAGACTTGAGCCCGCCGAAATCGCCAGACGGAAAATCGGGTTCGACGCGCGGCGCCCCTGACGATGGCGCGCGGACCGTAAGTGAAACCCAGCACGAGACCGCACAGCTGATGATGCCGCAGCACGCCAACGTGCTCGGCCATGTTTTTGGCGGAGTGGTGCTGGCGATGATGGACACGACGGCGGCGGTGTCGGCGATCAGGCACGCGCGACTGGCGTGCGTGACGGTTTCGGTCGATCGCGTCGATTTCCGCGAGCCCATCCACGTCGGCGATCTCGTGATCATGAAGTCGAGCGTCAACTTCGTCGGCCGGACGTCGATGGAGGTAGGCGTGCGCGTCGAGACCGAGAATCTGCTTACCGGCGTACGTCGTCACACCAACTCGTGCTACCTCACTTTCGTCGCTGTCGATCGCAACGGGCGGCCGGTTCCGGTGCCGCGTCTCAAACCCGAGACGCCCGAGGAGCTGCGCAGGTACCGGGCGGCGAAGGAGAGGCGGGAGATCAGGTTGAAGGAAAGGATCAACGAAGAGGGAGCGCGAGGGTGAGACCGCGGCGTGTTAGATCGCGACTCGACGACTGGCACCCGTAGTCAAAAAGGCGGCAGGTGGGAGACTTGGACAGTCGGGAGTGGTTCAGTCTGTCGTGCTTTGCATCTATAGGAAACGCTAGGCTGTCAGGCGCCAGTATGACAGCTAGCGGACTACCAGCTGTCCAGTCTACAGACTGCCGGCTTTGGGACTAGGGGTGCCAGCCGAAGCGCCTTGCTCCACGACTCCGCAGCACCTACTGTAAGACACATGGAAAAATCCTTCACCGTCGACGAAGCGAATCGCACTCTGCCATTGGTGAGGCGGATCGTCGAGGATCTCGTGCGGGATCACCGCGCGTGGGAGGAGAAGGTGAGGGAGTTCGAGGTGGCGACGGCCGGGTCGAGCCCCGAGCATCCCGATGTGATCGCGGAGCTGCTGCAGATCGAGGCCCAGCGACTGGCCCGCGACATCGAGAGCTACATCGCCGAGCTGAACGAGCTCGGAGTCATCTGCAAGGGAATGGATACCGGTCTCGTCGATTTTCGCGGCCAGCACGACGGCCGCGACGTTTTCTATTGCTGGAAGCTCGGCGAACCTAGCGTGCAGTACTGGCACGAGGTCGACGCCGGATTCGCTGGGCGGCAGCGGCTGCATCCGCTGGCGCTCGCATCCCACTAAACCATGGCAAGACAGATCAGACCATTTCGCGGGCCCGACGGCGTCAACTGGGGCGTCGAAGTTCAGGTGCCCGGCGCCAGCAACGCGATGATCGTATTTCATCATCCTGGCGGCAAGACGTCGCGCCTCGACCGCTACGCGTGGGACATCTGGAACGGGCCCGAGTCGCGCAGTGTTACGTCGCGCGTGTCGGCGGAGAAGATCATGCAGTCGCTCACGGACGAGAAGCTCGCGCGATTGTTCAGGAGGTCCATGCCCGTGTCCAACGAGCTCTCTCGCGTCAACCGCGCCTCTTAGCTGCGAGCGGATCCTGCCGCGCGGTGCGGCGATCGGGGATCCTCTTCGTCAGCGCACCTGGCTCGGGCGGAGCCGCTCACGACGCTCCCTCGCTCCGCTCGGTCGCGCGTCTCCTTGTCGCCAAGTGGGGCTTCCTCAGAGGATCCCCGATCACCTTACCGCCACCTTCCTTCCTCGTAGCATCCGGGCGCGGCCTCTCGACAGCATGGGTCGCGCGCTTCCTCCCCCCGAAAATCCGCGGCCGCGTCTCGAGATCCGCGCCTTCGCCGAACGACCGCGCCGAATCTAATCCGCGGTCGTAAATGGGACGTCCACCTCTAGACCGTCGCGGGCGATGAGGGTGGCGGGGAAGATTTCGCGGGCCTCGCGTTCCAGCTCGGAGGTGTCCCGGGAGTAGCGCGCGGAGACGTGCGTCAGAATCAGGCGCTTCACTCCTGCCTTGGCGGCGACTTCGGCGGCTTCGCGAGCTGTGGAGTGACCGGTTTCCAGGGCGCGTGGTGCTTCTTCGGACGCGAACGTTGCTTCGTGCACCAGGACGTCGGCGCCGGCCGCCGCGGCAACCGTTGCTTCCGACGGGCGCGAATCACCGGTGAGCACGATGCGCCGACCTGGGCGCGCGCCGCCAACCAGCTCCGAGGGCTCGACGGTTCTGCCATCGGCCAGCCGCACAGTCTCGCCCTTGTGGATTTTTCCCCACAGCGGGCCCTCTGGGATTCCCATCTCCCGCGCCTTGTCGGGGTTGAATCTGCCGAGCCGGGTCTCTTCGGCGATCTGGTAACCGATGGCGCTGCGATCGCCGTGCTCGACGGCGAAGGGAATCACCGAATACGCGCCGCGCTTGAGTGGCGTGTCGGGTGTGAGCTCGAAGACCTTGATCTCGAAGTGCTGTTTCTCGCTGCCGAGTGTGATCGCGCGCCAAAGCAACTTCTCGGATCCGACCGGTCCGTAAAGATTCATCGGGTCGGTCCTGCCCTGAAGTGCTAACGTGCGCAACAATCCGGTGACGCCGAGCATGTGGTCGGCGTGCATGTGGGTAAAGAAGATGTCGGAGAGCGCGAAGGTGATTCCGTAGCGCATCATCTGGCGCTGGGTTCCCTCGCCGCAGTCGAACATCAGCGTCTCGCCTTCGCGGATCACCGCAATTGACGAAACATTGCGCTCAACCGTCGGGCGCGACGCAGAAGTGCCGAGGAAGCGAAGGGTGAGTGACATGCGGGCGAAATATATGGTAGCCCGGGAGGGCGAGGGGAACGCGGTTTGCCTCTCTCATCGGCGATCACACATCGAGAAATGAGAGGAGCAATGCCGACACGCACCGCCCGAAAATCATCCGCGCGCACGAGGGCGACGAAGAACCGGAATGGGAGCCCGCGCTCGCGCAGCAACGGGAGTCACAACGGGAACGGCTCGCGCAACGCTCGCGAGAGGGAGCTCGAGAGGGTGCGCACGCATCCCAAGCCGCCGATGCCGAAGCAGCACCAGGAGTATCCGGGCATCGAGGCCAAGGTTCATCCGCGGCCGCAATATGCGGCGCCGCTCTACAAGGGCGCCGACAAGCTGAAGGGGAAGACCGCGCTGATCACCGGGGGTGACTCGGGGATCGGGCGCGCGGTGGCAGTGCTGTTCGCACGCGAGGGTGCAGATGTCGCGATCATGTTTCTCCCCGAGGAAGAGCGAGACGCCGAGGAGACGCGCGCCGCGATCGAAGCGGAGGGCCGTCGCGCGCTGTTGATGCCCGGCGATGTCACCGATTCGGATTACTGTGAGAGCTGCGTCGAGCGCGTCGTCAACGAATTCGGAAAGATCGACATTCTCGTCAACAACGCCGCGTTCCAGAAGAATCAGGAATCGATCGAGGATATCGACAACGCGCAGCTGGAGCGGACGTTCCGCACGAATTTCTTCGGCTACTTCTACATGGCGAAGGCGGCGGTCGCGCGGATGAAGAAGGGCTCGTGCATCATCAACACCGGATCGATCACCGGTCTCGAGGGCGAAAAGACACTCATCGACTACTCCGCGACCAAGGGTGCGATCCACGCATTTACCAAAGCGCTGGCGCAGAATCTCGTCGAGAAAGGAATCCGGGTGAACGCGGTGGCGCCGGGTCCGGTATGGACTCCGCTCAACGTCCAGTCGAGTGATGCCGAGCACGTCAAGAAATTCGGCCAGGACTCGGCGATGGGCAGACCGGGACAGCCGGAGGAGCTGGCGCCGGCGTACGTTTTCTTGGCGTCGAATGTCGACTCGAGCTACATATCCGGGGAAATTCTTCCGGTGTTGGGGGGAGACACCATCGCTGGGTGATTTGCATTCGGGGACCTGAGCGCTCCGACATGCACCCCGGGTCCAAAAGGTGGCAGGTGGGAGACTGGTCAGAGATGCACGGGTATCAGTTTATCCGGCGCGTTCCAAGGTGGCGTCACGCAGCGAGAAGGTGAGTAGAACAACTGAGACCCGAGCATCTCTGCGCGTCTCTCCCACCTGCCGCCTTTGGGACTAGGGGTGCGGCCGAAGCGCCGTGTTACGAGAATCCGCGTTACTCGTCCTATACCGTTGCCGGGAGCCGTATAGTGAATCCAGGCAAAGAGTTACAGAAGTTTGGTATTGACTTTGGGGTCGGATCCGCTAGGTTCAGATAAGAGCGGCCCCGCCCAAACTCGCGGGGCTTTTGCTTTGATCCGGTGCGACGGATCGGCCCGACTAGTTCGAGGGACAGTCCGTCGCGTTCGTCGCGGGGCTGTAGCTCAGCTGGGAGAGCGCTGCAATCGCACTGCAGAGGTCAGGGGTTCGATCCCCCTCAGCTCCACTGTTTTTTGGCAAGTTTTGAAATTTTGATAGATGCCCGCCGCCGCTCGGTAGGACGTAGAGTTCCAATGACGGCGCGCGTGGCACGTATCGGCGGGTGACCGCCAAATAAATTCGCCGCAGACTCCAAGGAGCCTGCGGCGTTTGTGTTTCAGACCCGCGGGGTCTCGATCGCGGTGCTGGCGCTACTTCACCTCGAAATCTTTGGTGCCGGCGGACGTGCCGTTGAGCATCACTTCGACTTTGTATTTCCCCTTCGGCCAGGCGGATGCCTTCGTAACGTGGAACTCCGTCACGTTCTCGCCGCCGGTTGGTGAAATCGTCTGGCTGTCGGACTTGATCGTCTGCTTGTCGTTGTAGGTCCACTTGGCGTCGATCTTCGCACCCTTGGCGGCGCCATCGGTGATCACGGCAACATACATCGTGTCGCGAACGCCGAAGGAGTCGGTCTGGTTGCTGACTTTCTTGTCTGAGCCGATCGCCTTGCCGACCTGAATGTCGCTGACGCGGATCGGTGCGGTGTCGACCGCGACGCTCGCGGTGGTGGTTCCGAGAGCCGTGGTATCGACGACGGCATTGTCGTTCTTCTTGTTGCACGCCGCGGTCGCTGTCATGACGACCAACGCGACCGCGAACGCGCTCAGGCGCGTCACTGGTTTTTGCATGACTGGATTTCCTCTCTAAGCGGCAGGAATGGTGAGCTGCAGACCCGGGTGGATCAGATCGGGATTTGGAATCTTGTCCGCGTTGGCGGCGTGAATCTTTTTCCACTTGCTGGCGTCGCCGTAGAAGTGCTTGGCGATCTTGCTCAGGCTGTCTCCGCTTTTCACGACATAAGTCTGGCCACCGGCGGCGGCGGTGGAGGAGCTGCCGCTACTCACATCGGAGAAATCGGCATTGCCCGCGGTGTTAGTCGAGCTCTTCGTGTTCGCCGAGCTGTTCGTGCTGCCTGAGCCACCGACGTCGGAAAAATCGGCGCCCGGATTGTCGCTGTTCATCGTCATCGCTGCACCTCTCTGAGGAAGGCGGTCGCAACCGCTGGCAGCGAAATTGGCAGGAAGCGTACCCTGACTGGTCAAGCAGTCCGGTCCAAATAAGAAACGCCGCACCTCTCGGCGCGGCGTTGATTGGGAACCCACGCAATGGCGGGCGGATTCAGGACGATCTTAGCGCTGCGGGTGCGCTGACATCGTCATTCGCCGGCGACTCGTCGTCATCAACAGCAGCGCGACGCCAAGCGCGAGCGAAACAGTGCCGAGAGCTATCTCGGTTGCCCGGGTGTTCATCGGCCGGACACCGATGAGACTGAGGATTCCGACGAGGATCGCAGCGAGTCCCACGCTCGCCGACGCTAACCGATTCATGACCAACCTCCGTTCAGATTACACCCACCAGGGATCGAAGCAATCGTAGTTGTGCTGGCGACAGATCTTGCCGTCCCGGAACTCGAGCCAGACCGAGAAGTGCGCCCGCATCTCCGAATCGGCGGGCAGCGTGTCGACAGGAACCGCGAGATAGCCGTGCCAGAAAACTTCCAGGGCGACGATGTCGCCTTCGGAAACCGAATTGAGAACCTCGAACTTCTGGGCGCGCATTACTCGCTTGCCTTTCTTCGCTGCGTCGAGTATCGCCTTGAGGTCACGGTGCACGCCGATCGGCGAAAGCCGATTGGGAAATTCTTCCTGGACAACGTCGCTCGTAAAGAACTCGGCGAGCGCACCACCCTCGGCGCCGTTCTCGAGTGCCTCGAGGTAGCGGCGTGCGGTGGTGAGATTGTCCGTTGCTGTCAAAGTCGTCCCCATGGAACCTCCATTCTCTTGCAGCAGGCGAATGACTGACCGAGGCAGCGAGACGTCACAGACGTATCTTTAACAGCTCAACAGTAAGACGTTACCCGTTCGGTGACGCAGCTAACCAAAATCTTCTGCGCTCGACTTGCTCGGGGGATGCACCGGGAAGCTCATCAATTCGCACGCGCGCGCGATCATAGCCGGTGACGCGAACTCTGACGAGCGCGGGTTTGCCGCGCCGGACGATGGAGACAGCGACGGTATCGCCGAGCTTGATGCCGCGAACGACGCGACGGAAATCGGGGAAGGAGTCGACCGGCGCGCCGTTGAAGCTCGCGATCTCGTCACCGGTATGGAGTCCGGCACGTGCCCAGACGCTCGACGGATCCTGAATTATCACGCGCATGCGCCCGCCGCTTCTCGGCGGATACGCCCAGACTCGCAGGTCGGCGAACCTGGCGCCGGTGCTGTCGGCGGCAGGAACAGTGTCAACG
>Ga0070683_100002087_pt1 | contig 15785 bp, 15 predicted proteins | sample KBSC713LmetaG_FD_64662 | JGI IMG/M metagenome (GOLD analysis project Ga0070683, IMG submission 64662) | Corn rhizosphere microbial communities from Kellogg Biological Station, Michigan, USA - KBS C7.1-3L metaG | ecosystem: Host-associated > Plants > Roots > Rhizosphere ...
TGTGCGGGACGATCTCCGGCAACCACCAGGGCGGCGTGTACTACGTGGAGACGTCGAAGAAGCCGACGGCGTTCGGGCACGTGTACCACGCGTGTGCTTCGTTCACGAACGGCCTGGTGCGCATCCTCAACGTCTGTTCGGATTGGGTGACGGCTTGAATCGTGCCCGGGCGCGCGTCCAGCGCCACCAGGGTCAGCCGTCCGGGCCGAGTACGAGCTGCGGCACCGCGATCGTGTGGTCGGCCCGCAGTGGCCGGATCGCGGTGCCGACCGCGAAGAACTCGGTGGTGTGCCCGCCCCAGGCGTGGTTGGTGTGCGCGAGCCCGCACTCCGACAATGCCTTCGGCCCGCAGGGTCCGCGCCTCGTGCTGCATGCGGGTCATCGCGCGGCGAACTCGGCAACCGGCAGCTTCTGACGATCCTCGCCCTCGCCTACCGCGTCAGCCGCCGGGTCTCGGCGTCGCGGGAGACCGACGAGACTTGATGTCGCGACCGGGTGTAGCGCTCCCGGGCATCGGGTCGAAGACGGACGTCAAAGCCAGGCGCGGCGGAGGGCGTTATCCGGCCGCCGTCGATGACCGCACCCCACTCGAACAGGTCGTCGGTCCAGCGGAACCCTTCGACGAACGACGAGTTGGGGATCGCGGCGGCGAGTGGCGCGTCGAACTCACGGTAGAAGTGGGGTGCGACGGCGAGCCCGTGTGACTTGGCGAGTGAGGCCACCTCGAGCCACTTGCCGGCTCCCCCGATGCGCAGGACGTCCGGCATGACGACGTCCAGCGCGTCCGCGGCGATGAACTGTGCGAGGCCCTCGGGGTAGTACGCGCGCTCGCCGCCCGCGAGCGGCACCGCGGACGCCGAACGCAAGCTGCGGTAGTCGCTCACCCGGTCGCTGGGCATCGGCTCCTCGAACCACTCGATGCCGAGGTCGCGCACGGCGTCGGCGAGTTGGCGCGCCTCGGCGAACCGGTAGCCCTGATTGGCGTCGATCATCAGCGGCACCGCGTCGCCGAGCCTTGCGCGGACCAGCTTCACGCGACGCACGTCGTCTTCGACGTCGCGGCCGACCTTCATCTTGTAGCCGCCGTATCCGTTCTCGAGGTAGTCGACCGCCTCGGATACGAGCTCGGTCTCGCTGTAGCTGACCCATCCGCCGGAGCCGTAGATCGGCACCGATCGCTGTGCACCGCCGGCGAGGGCCCAGATCGGTTGGCGCGTCTGCACGCCGTACAGATCCCAGAGTGCGATGTCGACGGCCGCGAGACCCCAGGCGGCGATGCCGGAGCGACCCACGTACTCATAGCGGTTCCAGCTGGCGGTCCAGGTCGACGCACGCTCGGCCGGCGAGGTTCCGATCGAGTGGCGGGCCGCCTCGACGACCATGGCGGCAAGAACGTCGCTGGCGTAGTCGAATCCGAGCGCGTACGAGAAACCGAGTCCGCCACAGTCGTCGGTCAATTCGAGGACGATGAAATCCATGACGTCGAGCCGGTGGGTCGCGTCGGCGATCGGTTCCGGGAAGGGCACGCGCAGCGTGGTGACGGTCGCGGACCGCACGGGCGCACTCAGCACGGCGATCCGCCGTCGAAGGTCATCGCGATCGCTCGTCCCGGCGCACCGCTGCCGTCGGCAATCTTGAGTGGGAAGAACATGAACAGCGACCGGTCGGGTACGTCGGCCAACCGCGTCAGGTTTTCGACGACGACGAGCCCACGACCGAGCGCCGCGCGGTGCGGCGCCAACGCATCGTGGGTGGCGCCGAGGCTCGGGGTGTCCAGACCAATGAGGCGGATACCGACACGGGCCACCTCGGCAATCGTGTCCGGGTGCAGCGCCGGCCAGCCGGGTTCGGTCCCGGCGAGCGGCGCGCCGACGTAGCGCTCGCCGGCGGGATAGGGCTGGTAGCGCTCGTCCGACCAGCCGGTGTTGACCAGCAGCGCATCGCCGGCGGCGAGTGGCCGGGCCAGAGCCGCGTCGAGATCGTCGGGCATGATCCACGGACTCTCGCCCTTGGTCTGACCGATGACGTGGCGCACGTCGGCGACGCGCGCCGGACCGCAGAAGCGGTCCATGTTGATCTGGTCGATGGACACCGGGCGAAGCGGCCGGCCGGAGAGGTCGGCGATGTGATTCGGCGCGTCCGCATGTGTGCCGCAGTGCTCCTCGATCACCATGCTGCGCGAATACACCTCGTCGTTCTCGAGCGACATCGTCGGTAGTGCCCGGAACCGGGGTAACCCCGGCCAATCGCACGGTAGGTCGGCGGAGACGGTGACACTGAGGTCGATGATCATGCGAGGGCTCCCAGGGTGAGGGCGAGGACACGCAGCGAGTCCTGGGCGGTGGTTGCGGTGTGTGCCGGGTCGGCCCGAGCCGCGAGGAAGGCCGCGATCGTGCGTTCGAAGGTCGCGGCGAACGGTTCGGCGAAGTCCTGCTCGATCCACTCGGCGGCGTCGCCGACGACGTGGCGCAACCGGCCGCTGGGTGACACGGACAGCCACAGCGAGCCGCGACTGCCGTTGATCTCGACACCCTGACTCCACCCGGACGGCCAGGCTTGCTGCGATCCTGGCGCGACGTAGGAGTAGCTGATGCGGATCGAGACCGCGATCTCATCGCGGATGCGCCCGATCGCGACCGCGGTGTCCTCGCCGCCGATGCGGCTCGGGGCGGCACCGGTGCGGGCAACAAGATCGGTGAACGGTCCCAGCAGGTGTTCGAGCGTGTAGATCAGGTGTGGCGCGTTGTCGATCCAGGCCCCGCCGCCGGTACGCGCGGCATCGAGTCGGAAGTCCCACGGCGCAAGATCGAGCCAGCCGAGCGACCACGCATTGGCGGCGAGGATCGTGCCGAGCCGTCCGTCGGCGAGCAGCTCGGCCGCCGCCGCGACCGCCTCGTGCTGGAGCAGGTTGTGGCAGACCGCCAGCCGGCGCGCGGCGGCGCCGACTTCGTCGGCCACTCGCTGCGCGTCGGGCAGGTTCGTCGCCAGCGGTTTGTCGATGAAGACGTCGCATCCCGCGCGGAGCGCGGCGATCGCCTGCTCGGCGTGGACGTCGTGCGGGGTCGCGATCGCGACGATGTCCGGTCGACGGGCGTTGAGCAGGGCCGCCAGGTCGGGGTAAACCTCGACGTCCGGGCCGCCGAACTCGTCGGCGAAGCGGCGTGCGGCGGCCCGCCGCGGATCGGCGACCGCCACGATGGTCGCGCCCGAGTTGACGAAGCCGTGCGCGTGCAATGCGGCGACGCGTCCGGCCCCGCACAGGGCGACGGTCGTCGTCATCGGGGGCGCCCGGGAGGCGCCGGTGCGCGCGGTGCGGCCATTGTTGACATGGCGAGCCTCCGGCTCTACCTTGCTTCCAGCATTCTGATTTCTGCATGCAGAATGGACCATCATGATGACGACTGTCAACGCCGGGGCCACGGCCGGCCGGCCCGCCCGCCGTGCTCTCGCCGACTGGACCGTCGAGCGTCTCTACGACCTCATCTTCACCGGGCAGCTCGCCGCCGGCGCCGACCTCGGCGAGGAGGAGCTCAGCGCCCGGCTCGACGTGTCGCGGACGACGGTCAGTGTGGCCCTCCGCCAGCTCGAGTCCGACGGCCTGGCGGTGATCGCGGCCGGCAACGGGCGCCGCGTCGTGGCCACGTTCGGCCTCGTCGACATCCACGAGCTCTACACGATCCGTTCGTCGCTCGAGGAGCTCGCCACGCGGGAGGCGACGCCCCGGATGACACCCGAGGTCATCAACCGGCTGCACGACCTCCAGGACGAGATGGAGCGGCGGTCCCTCGAGCGCGGCGACCCGCACCGGCGTGACTACGGAGTCGACTTCGACTTTCACCGCACGATCGCCGAGACGAGCGGCATGCGCCGCCTCATTACCGCGCTCGGCCCCATCTGGAGCCAGACGCATGCGCTGCTGCGGCAGGTGCACTCGGTGGGTGCGTACGGCGACGCGAAGGAAGACGCCGCCGCGCACGCCGATCACCGCTCGATTCTCGCCGCTATCGAGCAGGGCAATGTCGACGACGCGGTCGCCGCGGTCCGGTCGCACATGCACGCGCGGCGCGACCAACTCGTCGCCGGCGTGCGGGCGCGCGGCGCGATTACCTGAAGCCGGCCACCCACGGATACGCGGCGAGCGTCCGGTCGATCTCCGCCGCCTGTCCCGGCGAGAGCCGCTCGTGTTCGCTCAGGCACCAGTTGCCAGCGAGCAATCCCTGCCGGGCGAGTATTTCGTTGACGCCGGCGATGCTTCCCGCGAACCGGTGGGCCGGATCGAAGGCCGCACTGTTGAGATCGGTGAGTTCGGCCGCGCGGGTCAGCAGCTCGAACGGTATCGGTCCGCCGCGCCGTACCAGCTCGCGGATCTCGGCATGCAGCCGCACGGCCGCGGCGGCGCCGATGGCCCACTGCCCGAGCAGGCCACCGACGATGTGCACCACTTCGTCGCCGAACCGGAACGGTGTCAGCAAATCCACGATGATGTTGTCGTCGTTGCCGGTGTACAACGCGATGTCGCGGGCCCGTCCCGCCTCGACGACGGCGCGGACCACGTCGATCGTCGCGTAGCGGTCAAACGGTGCGATCTTGATCGCGACGACGCCGTCGATTTGGGCGTACGCCCGCCAAAAGTCGAAGCCGAAACGCCGGTTGCCGATCGCGGGCTGGATGTAGAACCCGCAGACGGGCATGACCTCGGCGACTCGCGCGACGCCGGCGAGGATCTCCGCGTCGCCGGCTTCGCCCCACCCGGGCGTCGCGACCAGCGCCAGGTCGTAGCCAAGGTCGCGCGCGAGCGTCGCCTCGCCGACCGCTTGCCGCGTCGGACCCAGGACGCCCGCGACCATCACCATCGTGTCCGTCGACTCGTCGATCGCCAGCTGGAGGACTCGTTCGTAGAGTCCCGCCGCGCGGATCTCGAACTGGGTGGTGTGCACGCCCACCGCGAGCCCGCCGACACCGGCGTCGCGGTAGTGGCGGGTGAGCCCGCGCTGTGCCGCCTCGTCCAGCTGCAAGTCAACGGTGAGGGCGAGCGGATGGGCCGGGATCACGATCCCGTCTCGTACGGCCTGCCGCTTGGCTGGTGTCAGCATCAGAACCGGCCCGTTCGCTCGGTGAAATGCGTCGGCTTGCCGAGCAACTCGCCGCCGGCCTCGAGCCACATGACCGTCCAATCGAGCATCTCCTCGAGGCAGACCGAGGGATACCCGAACAGCCCGAAGCAGCGGCCGGCATTCGACAGCAGGGCGGTCGACTGCTCCTCGCCGACGAAGACAGGTTCGCGGCCGAGGCGGATGGCGAGCTGGTCGGCGAGCCACCGCACCGACGCCGTTTCCGGTCCGGTCACGTTGAGCACGAACGGCGGCCGGTCGGCAACCGCGAGAGAGCTGAGCGCGTAACGGTTGGCATCGCCTTGCCAGATGACGTTGACGGCTCCGGTCGACACGTCGACCGGATCACCGTTGCGGACGGCGACCGCGAGGTCGGTGAGAACGCCGTAGCGGCAGTCGACAGCGTAGTTCAACCGGATGATCGAAACAGGGCTTCCCGTCTTGCTCGCGTGATACGTCAGGACGCGCTCCCGCCCGAGGCACGACTGCGCGTACTCGCCGACCGGGTCGGGGGGCGTCGACTCGTGTGCTCCGCCCGACATCGCCGGCGTGAACGGGTAGACGTTCCCGCTGGAGAACGCGGCAATGCGTGCGCCCGCGTACCGCAGTGCGAGCCGTCCCGGCAGGTAGGCGTTCGTCGCCCAGGTCGTCGCCGAATCGCCGGACGTCCCGAACTTGCGCCCGATCATGTAGACGACGTTCGGCGCGTCAGGCAGCCGGCTCCACGCGGATTCGTCCTCGACATCCGCCGCGACGATGGTGACGCCGGCGCCGTCGAGTTCGGCCCGGGCGTCACCACCGCCGCTGCCGGTGAAGCGCGACACCGCGTACACCCGCCGGTCGCCCGGCAGCGCCGCGAATGCGGCGCTTGCCATCCGGGCAAGGCTGACGCCCATCTTGCCGCCCGCGCCGAGCACGACGAGGTCGCCATCGATCGTCGCGAGCGAGGTGAGCAGCCGTTCATCGGGCTCATGCACCTTGCGGGCAATGTCGGCGAGCGCGGAAGTCATTTGGGTTTCCTCCGTATTTAGGGGGTAAAGTGGCATATGTGAATCCCGACGTGGTCCGCACGGCCCTCGGCCTCGACGACAGCTACGCCGCCTGGGTGCACGAGCTCGACACGGTCGGCCCGTCGCCCGCTCACCGGCGGCCGTGGACGGCCGACGCTGCCCTCGACAACGCGGCGGTGCTCGCGATCCCGGCCGACGCCGCTGCTGCCGTCGCCACGGCTGGGCAGATCATCGCCGCCCGACCGGAACTTTATTGGCTGCTCGACCGTTGCCGGGCCGTGCTGGGCGCCTCGCTCGGCGTCGAGTGCCCGTCCTCGACGCCCTGGCCCGCGCTGCCGTCCCACTTGGGCGCCGCCGCGGCGTGCTTCTACGTGCACGTGTTCGCCGCCGCACTCCCGGAAATCCAAGCCTTCCACGCCCATCTGGGCGTACCGCCGGCGATCGCCGAAGCGACCCTGGCCGATCTCGGGCGGCACATGCGGATCGACGCGGTGATGCACGGCCGGCCCTGCCTCGATTCGCAGGGCTGGCTGCTGCGGCACTGGCGGGGCGTCATTCTCGAGGTGGGACGCCTGCAGTTCGAGTGGTTCCGCCACGGCGCCGGTCATCTCGCGGACCCGGCTTCCGCCCCGACGGACCAGGCGACGCTGCGGCACCGAACGCCGATCGGAGCGTCCGCCCTGGATGTGCACATCCCGTTTGCCGGACCGTTGTCGCCGTCGCTGTGCGACGTCTCGATCGCCGACGCGCACGGCTTGTTCGAGAACCTCTTTCCTGACCGGCGATTCGAGGTCGCGACCTGCACGTCCTGGCTGCTCGACGAGCAGCTGCAGCAATATCTGCCGGCGGACTCGAACATCATCCGGTTCCAGCGCCGATTTACGCCGGTCGAAGGCACCGTCGACGGGACCGACGAGATGCACAGGTTCATTTTTCAGCGCCCGGCCCCGTATGCGATCGAGCAGTTGCCGCAGCGCACGAGCCTCGAGCGGGCGTTCGTCGCCCACCTCCGCCAGGGCGGCCGGTGGCAGATGCGCACAGGTTGGTTCGCCTGGTGAGGTCCGGTCGTCATCCCTTCACCCCGGTCAGGTTGATTCCCTCCACGAAGACCTTCTGGGCGAAGAGGAAGATCACGACGACGGGTGCCAGGAACATCAGCGCGGCCGCCATCTCGAGCTGGTAGGAGGCGATGTGCCCGTTCGAGCCGAGCTGGCTGATGGCCACGGCCAGCGTTTGGCCGTGCGGGTTGTTGCCCGTGTAGAGCAGCGGGTTGTAGAAGTCGTTCCACGCGTACAGGAACTGGAACAGCCCGACTGCGGCGAGTGCCGGCTTGACCATCGGAAGCGTGACGCGAGTCAGCGTCTGAAAGTGCGAGGCCCCATCGATGCGCGCCGCCTCGGTGACCTCATGCGGAATCGTCATGAAGAACTGCCGCAGCAAGAAGATGCAGTACGCGTCGAAGAAGAACGACGGAACGATAAGTGGCTTCAACGTGCCGATCCAGCCGAAGTTCGTGTAGAGGATGTACAGCGGGAGACTGGTGATCTGATCGGGCACCATCATCATTGCGAGCACGACGATGAACAATGCGGTACGCCCGCGCCACTGCATGTGCGACAGCGCGTAGGCGACCGGGGTCGACGAGATCAACACGCCGATCGACGAGAGCACCGCGTAGAGCACCGTGTTCCACAGGTCGCGGCCGAACGCCATGTCGTGGAAGACGTCGATGTAGTTGTGCCAGACGAGGCGATCGGGCAGGAAGTCACCGGCGCTTGCCTGCTGCTGGCTCATCAACGATGTCGTCACGATGATGAGCAACGGATACAGGAACGCCAGTGCGACGGCGATGGCCACGGCGTGTTCGGCGACGAAGGTGAGCCGTCGCTTCATCTTCTCGGACAGCGACGACGTTCGGATGAGCGGCCGTCGGCGCGTGGCGGTGGTCACTGGCTCTCACCGCCGTATCCGTACGAGCGCCGCGTGCCCCAGATGAACACGATCGTGCAGGCGAAAACCGCGAGGAACACGAGCACCGCGATGGCCGATGCGTACCCGGTCTTGAAGAACACGAAGCCCTGCTTGTAGATTTCCGACGTCGCGAACAGTGTCGAGTTCTGCGGATAGCCGATGAGGCGATCGGCCCCACTGTTGTTGTTCGATGAGGCCGAGATGACATAAGCCTCGGTGAAGTACTGGAACGTTGCGATCATTCCGGTGATGACGGCGAAGAAGGTCACCGGCGAGATGCTCGGCAGCGTGATGTGCCAGAACTGCCGCCACGCTGACGCCCCGTCGATCTCGGCCGCCTCGTAGAGGGTGCGGGGGACGTTGAGCATCCCGGCGAGGAACAGAATCATGATCTTGCCGCAGCCCCAGACGGCGACGATGACGAGACTGGGCTTGGCCCAGGACGGGTCACCGAACCAGCCCGGGCCGGTGATCCCCACCCACGACAACGCGTGGTTGAGAGGTCCGGCCGGATTGAGCAGCACAACGAACGCCAACGCGCTCGCGACGAGCGGCACCATCGCCGGCAGGAAGAAGATCGTGCGGAACAGGGCCTGGCCGCGGCGGATGCGCAGGACGAGCCAGGCCACGAACATGGCCCACAATGTCTGCGCCGGTACCAGGAAAATGAGCAGCCAGAGAGTGTTGCGCCCGGCGGTCCACGCATCGCTGGAGCTCGACAACACGTGCCGATAGTTGTCCAGGCCCACGAAGTGCACCGGCTGGTACGACCCGACGTGGAAGTCGGTCATCGAGTAGTAGACGCCGGCCGCGATCGGGTAGAGCTTGAAGATCGCGATACCCAGGATCAACGGTGATAGGAACAGCAGGACCGCCGGCTTGGCTGTCCTCGTGGGCGACTTTCGACGGGATCTCCCCCGGCGCCGCGGTGGTGGTGCAGCGGTCTGCTCCGCCACCACCGCGGACGTGTCGGCTACGGCCGGCATCGTTCGTGCTACCTCCGCCAACTAGTTGGTCGCCTGCGCAACGATGTTCTTCATCTTGGTCGCGATGTCCGGCAGGTTCTTCGCGGAGGCCTTGCCCGACTCGTACTGGCCGATGAACGCCTGCCAGGCGTTGACGTCCGCACCGGCGGACAGGTCGACCGGGTGACCGTATGATCCGGGGTTCTGGAACGCCTGGATCATCGAAGCGAAGTGCGGGTCCGACGCGAGTTGCCAGTTCTTGATCGCGTCCGTGGTGGACGGGACGGCACCGAACGCTGTCGACATGTCGTCGACGACGGTGGTGTCGGTCGTCAGGAACTCGGTGGCGAGGAACGCCTCCGCGATGTGCTTCGACTTCGCCGCGACGTACACGGGCGACATCTCGATGTCCGCGACGCCGTAGGACGAGGTCGTCTGGCCGTCGAGCACGGGCATCGGCGCAATGCCGTAGTCGACGTCGGGCGTGAAGTTCTTCAATTGGGCGGTGTGCCACTCGCCGTTGAACTCCATGGCGACCGCTCCCTTGCCGAACGGGTTGCCCGCGTCCTCGGAGTGCGGGTTGTACTGGGCGACGAACTTGTTGATCGCGCCCGATCCGTAGTAGTCGATCAGCGACTTGTCCCAATCGAGGAGCTTTCCCCAGTTGGAGTCGGTCGCCACGGTGGGCACACCACTGCCGTCGTAGAAGTGCGTGCCGGAGTAGACACCCGCGTAGATCGAGACGTTGTTGTCGTAGTCGACGTTAGGCACGAATCCGAACTGGGTGATGTTGCCGCCACTGTCGCGCACGGTCAGCTTCTCGGCGTCGGCGCGCAGTTCGGACAGCGTCTTCGGCGGCGCGGTGATGCCCGCGGCGGCGAACAGTTTCTTGTTGTAGTACAGCATGTAGGCGTCGCCGGTCAGCGGCAGAGCCCACTGCTTGCCGTCCATGGTCAGTGCGGCCATGGCCGGAGCGAGCACGGTCTTCGAGACGTCGACCGGTCCACCCGCGATGAGATGGGTCAGGTCGGCGATGGTGCCGTCATGGGCAAACGTCTCGAGGTACTGCGTGCTCGGCGAGAACATGATGTCGGGCGGGTTGCCGGCCGTGGCCGCCTTGGCGAAGTCCGAGTCGCTCTTGCTGCCGGTCAGGTGCACGGTCAGCCACGGATACTTCGCGTGCAGCTTGGCCAGAGCCGCCTGGTCGGCGTCGAGCTGGTTCTGCTTGTGCGAGAAGGTCCACATCTCCAGCGTCACGGGTGCGTGCGAGCCCGAGGTGTTGACGTTGTCGACGTTCTGGGATGAGTTCGACCCGGTGGATGTGCACGCAGCCGCGGCCGGCAGGACCAAGGCCAGCGCGGCCGTGACCGGCAACAGGCGTCGAGCTCCACGTCGTGCCATTCGGTTCATTCCCTTCAGCTTGGACAGCTGGTACATCCGGCCCCCGCCCCAGCCTTGACAGCGCGGACGTTATGCATGTTTGATGCAGAAGTCAAGGGTTACTGTTCACAACCACGAATTCTCTGTACGGAATGCCGTGCCCGTCGTGGGAAGGGGAAGGCCAGCCACATGACGCACTCGTCGGGAGCCCCGCCCCTTCGCGTCGCCGTCGTCGGTGCCGGGATGATCGGGCACGTCCATGCCGAGGTGGTGAGCTCGTTGAGCGGGGTCGCGACACTCGCCGCCGTGGTCGACAGCGACGCGCAGACCGCGTCGCGCGTCGCGGCCCGACACGGCACGGAGGCGCTGACCAGCCTCGCCCAGGTCTGTGCACGCCCCGACATCGATGTCGTGAGCATCTGCCTGCCCAGTGGCACACACGCTTCGGCCGCGATACCGGTGATGCGCGCCGGCAAGCACGTCGTCATCGAAAAGCCGATCGACATCACTCTCGACGCCGCCGACGCGCTCATCCGCGTGGAGCGCGAGACGGGAGTCGTGGCCACCGTGATCAGCCAGCGTCGGTTCCAGCAGGCGCCCGCGTTCGTGCACCGCGCCGTCCGGTCAGGCGAGCTGGGGAGGATCACTTCGGGGGTCGCGGTGTCGCCGTTCTGGCGTGCCCAGGAGTACTACGAGTCGGGATCCTGGCGCGGCACCAAGACCCTCGACGGCGGCGGCGCGCTCATGAACCAGGGCGTCCACGTTCTCGACCTGTTGGTCTGGCTGCTGGGTGAGCCGGTGGAGGTCCAGGCGTACGCCGGCATGCTGGCGCACCGCGACATCCAGGTCGAGGACACCGCGGCCGCCGTCATCCGGTTCGCGAGCGGCGCCGTCGGCACGATCCTCGCCACCACCGCTGCTTATCCGGACCTTCCGGTCCGCCTCTCGATCCACGGCGCCGACGGCTCCGCCGTCCTGGACGCTGACGCGCTGCAGTTCTTCCACGCGCGGGCATACGAGGGCGCCGTGCCGGACAAGGTCGACCAGACCGCGTCCCTGCTTCCCGGCCGCGGGGTCAGCACGCTCGACGACGCGCTGCGCGATCAGTACCTCGACCTGGCCGCGGCGATCGCCGCCGGCAAGGCCCCCTCGATCACGACCGCGGACGGCCGCCGCGCCCTGGCCACGGTGCTCGCGATTTACGAGTCGGCCGAGACGGGCCGTCCCGCCGTGGTGCGGTGACGCCACCGTGACCACCAGGATCGGCCGGCCACTGCGTATCGGGATCGTCGGCGCGGAGAACACCCACGTCGAGCACATCGTCCACTGTCTCAACCGCGAGCGGGCCCGCCCCGGCGTCGAGATCGTCGGACTCGCCGGCGGCGCGACCGAACGCAACGTCGCCGCCGCTACCGCCGGAGCCATTCCCCATCTCGTCGACCGCGTCGAGGCGATGGTCGAGTTCGCCGACGCGCTCATCGTCGCCGACCGGCACGGCGGGCTGCACCGTGAGCACGCCCGCCCCTTTCTGGAACTCGGCCGGCCGGTGTGGATCGACAAACCGCTTGCGTGCGACGTTGCCGACGCGTGCGCCATCATCGACACGGCCGCGGCGTCCGGTGCGTTGCTGACCTCGTACTCGACGCTGCGCCATGTCCCCGATACCGAGGACCTGGTGCGCGAAGCCGCCACGATCGGCGAGCTGCAGGCCGTCGTCGTCAGCGGCCCGGCCGACCCGTCGAGCGAATACGGCGGCATCTTCTTCTACGGCATTCACATGGTCGACATCGCGCTGCGGTTAGCCCCCGGGCCGCTCGGCCCCATCCGTATCGAACGCGGTGGCGCCATCGTGGTGGCAACGACGGTGGTCGGCGGCGTCCATGTCACCGTCCACTTCGTTCGACCCGACGGCAAAGACAATCACGTGCCGTTTCACGCGGTCGCGGTGGGACGCACCGGCATCGCGGCGCGCGAGATCGGGATACCGGGAAACTACGTCGTGTTCGGTCTCGACGTCTTCCTCGGCATGGCCAACACCGGTCACGCGCCGCTGACCGGCGCCGATATGCTGCGCCCGATCGAATTCCTCGCGACCGTCCGGGACGCCCTGTGACGACGCGTATTGCCGTGTTCCTTGCATCGCGGATCCAGCCGTCCACATCGTGGCTATACATGACGGCCCTCCTTTTGTATGTTTAGCGCGAAAAAAGAGAGTCATGACCCAGAAGTGCCGCCCGTAGAACGCGAAAGGATGTGAGATGGTCCGAAGTGCACCACCGGCCGATCTGTCGGGTGACCGGCTCGCGGGTCTGATGACCGTGCTGAACCTCATCCGCAACCGTCAAGCGACGACCCGCCTCGAGGTCGAGCAGCGGACGGGTCTGGGGCGCACGGCGGTAACCCAGCGCGTCGAGCGGCTCGTCGAACTCGGCCTCGCGCAGGAGGACGTCCCGGCGAAGGCCGCCATCGGCCGGCCGCCCCGCGGCCTGAGCTTTGTCAAGGACCGGGGGCATCTCCTCGTTGCCGACCTCGGCGTCACGAGCATCCGGGCCGGTGTCACCGATCTCGACGGGCAGGTGCTCGCCGCGACCGAGGAGCCACTCGATATCGCGGCCGGGCCGGACGTCGTCCTCGGCCGCCTCGGCGAGCTCTTCGACACCTTGCTCAAGGAACGGACCGATACGCACGCACCGGTCTGGGCGGTGGGCATCGGCATCCCGGCCAGGGTCGAATTCAGCTCCGGGCGCCCGATCGCCCCGCCGGTGATGCCCGGCTGGGACAATTACCCGATCCGCGAGCACCTCACCGAACGCTTCAACGTGCCGGCGTGGATCGACAACGACGTCAACGTGCTCGCCGTCGGGGAGCTCCGGGCGGGCGTCGCCCGCAACCTCAGTGACGCGCTGTTCGTCAAGGTCGGCAGCGGCATCGGCGCCGGGCTCATCTCGCATGGGCAGCTCCACCGGGGCGCGCGCGGCTGCGCCGGCGACATCGGCCACATCAGCGTCACCGACGACCCCGCGGTGGTGTGCCGGTGCGGCAACATCGGCTGCCTCGAGGCCGTCGCTGGTGGCGCGGCCCTCGTCCGAGAGGCGACCAACCTCGCGCGCGACGGCCGCAGCGCCTTCTTCGCCGACCGGCTCGCCGCGGCCGGCACGCTGCAGATCGGCGACGTCGTGCAAGCACTGTCGCACGGCGACCCGTACGCAGTCGTGATGCTCGACCGGGCCGCCGATCTCGTCGGCAAGGTCCTCGCCGGCCTGGTGAACTTCTACAACCCGTCACTGATCATGATCGGCGGCCATGTCACCGGATACGACGACCGGTTCCTGGCCCGCATCAGGCAGGCGGTCTACCAACGCTCGTCGCCTTTGGCGACGCGCGAACTGCGGATCAGCCGGCCGCTACTCAGCGGCGAGGCGCGGCTGCAGGGGGCGGCATTCATCGTGATCGACGAGCTGTTCACGCCGGCCACGCTGTCCCGCTGGATCCATGCGGGTACGCCGGTCGGTGTCGTCCAGCAAGTCGATGAATCCAGCATCGCCTAGGAGCCGTAATGACCGAGGACGACTCGACGGATCGACCCGTCGTCGTACTGAGCATGAACACCCAGTCCGTTGACCGGTTGTTCACACCTGGGGCGATGAAGCAGCTGACGACGTTGTTCACCGTTGTCGACCTGGCCACCGATCCCGACCCCGACGCCGCGCTGGACCAGAGCATCGGCACTGCCTTCGCCGTCGTCGGTCAGCCCGATCTCACCCGCGAACGACTGCTGTGCGCGCGGAAGCTCAAGGCGATCGTCAACGTCGAGGGCAATTTCCTGCCCAACGTCGACTACCCGACCTGCTTCGAGCGCGGAATCCGCGTCCTGAACTGCGCACCCGCGTACGGCCGTGCGGTCGCCGAGTTCGGCCTGGGTCTCGCGCTCGACCTGGCGCGCGGCATCACTCGTGAGGACCGCGCATTTCGGGCGGGGACCGAGCGATATCTGGGTGAGCGGACCGCCGACTCCATCCTGTTGCAGGGTGCCGACGTTGGCTTCATCGGCTTCGGAAACCTCGGCCGGTCGCTTCGGCGGCTGCTGCGCTCGTTCAACCCAGTGCTGCGCGTCTACGACCCGTGGCTGCCCAACTCGGCGATCGAGGAGGTCGGCGCGATCGCGTGCCCGCTCGCCGAGGTGATCGAGCACAGCCAGTTCCTGTTCATCCTCGCCGCCGCGACCAACGCCAACGGCGGCTTCCTGGGCCGTACCGAGCTGGCGCTCGTCCCGCCGGGCGCCCGGGTGATCCTGCTCAGCCGCGCCGCCGTCGTCGACTACGAGGCGCTGCTCGACGCTGTCGAGGAGGGGCGCTTCCTCGCCGCGATCGACGTGTGGCCCACCGAACCGGTTGCCGCCGACGACCGGGCTCGACGCCTCGATGGCCTGGTCCTCTCACCACACCGTGCCGGCGGCATCCCGGCCGCGTTCTCCGCGATCGGTGACATGGTCGTGGACGACCTGTCGTCGCTGCTGCACGGCGTCCCGCCGGTACGGATGCAGGCCGCCGCCCCCGAACTGGTCGGCCGCTACCGCAACCGCCCGGCCCAGCCATGACCGAAAACGCTGGCCTGGTCCCATTCCGACAAGCTGCACGGGACGGGACGCTGCGACTGACCGTTGGGGCCGTGCTGTTCGACAGCGACGGTGTCCTGGTCGACTCGGACGAGAGCGTCACCCGGGCCTGGTCACGCTGGGCCCAGCACTACCGCCTGGCGGTCGACGACGTTGTCGAATCCGTGCACGGCCGGCGCTCGGCCGATACCGTCGCCGCCTTCCTGCCGGCCGATACGCGCGAAGCGGCGCTCGCGTTGATCGATGCGTACGAGATCGAGGACGCCGCCGCGGTCGGCGTACTGCCCGGCGCCCGCGAGCTACTCCAAGCGATCCCGGCGCCGCGATGGGCCGTGGTCACCTCGGGCACCAGCGCGCTGGCGCGGGCCAGACTGCGCGGCGCCGGGCTGCCCTCGCCGGCCGCCTTGGTGTCGGCCGACGATGTCGCGCGCGGCAAGCCCGATCCGGAAGGCTACCTGCGCGCCGCGGCCAGCCTCGGCATCCCGATCGGGGACGCGGTCGTCGTGGAGGACAGCCCCGGCGGTATCCGCGCGGCGCGCCGGGCCGGTGCCCGAGCGGTGGTCGGCGTGTCACCCCGGGCTCGCGGGTCCGACGCCGACGTCCTCGTCACCGACCTGCGCGCATTGACCTGGACGCGCGGTGAGCTGCTGGTCGACCCGGCGCGAATGCTCGAGCCGCAACGATGACCGGGCGGGTCGCACTGGACTGTGATGTGCGGGTCACCTCGGCCACA
>Ga0070683_100002088_pt1 | contig 15784 bp, 16 predicted proteins | sample KBSC713LmetaG_FD_64662 | JGI IMG/M metagenome (GOLD analysis project Ga0070683, IMG submission 64662) | Corn rhizosphere microbial communities from Kellogg Biological Station, Michigan, USA - KBS C7.1-3L metaG | ecosystem: Host-associated > Plants > Roots > Rhizosphere ...
TCGACGACGCGGATCTCGACGTCGAGGTTCAGGTCGCGAACAAGCCGGCGTAGGACCGCGACCTGCTGGGCGTCCTTCTGCCCGAACCAGGCGACCTGCGGGCGCACGATGTTGAAGAGCTTCAGGCAGACGGTCGCGACGCCGCGGAAGTGGCCCGGACGGTGCGCGCCCTCGAGCCCCTCGGCCGCGCCGCCCGGCTCGACCCAGGTGGCGAACCCGGGCGGATACATCTCCTCGGCCGACGGCGCGAACACGATGTCGACGCCTTCGCTCCGGGCCACGCTCTCGTCGTGCTCGAGGTCGCGCGGATAGGCGCCGAGATCTGCATCGTCGGCGAACTGCGCGGGATTGACGAAGTCGCTCACCACGAGCACGTCGCAGGCGGCACGCGCCGCGCGCAGGAGAGCGCGGTGGCCGCCGTGCAGCGCTCCCATCGTCGGCACGAGCGCGACGACGCCGTGGTGGGGCACGTTCAGCTCGGCGATCGAGCGGGCGACGATCATGTGCGGGTCGCCTCTGCGAGGGTCTCGTACAGCGTCTCGAACGGGGTCCCCCGCAGCACGGCGCGGTGCCGTTCGACCGTCTCCCAGTCGCCGCGCGCGATCGGGCCGGTCAACTCGAAGCCGTTCTCGATCGTGCGGGTCATCAGCGGCACGAGCGCCTCCGGCGGTGCGCCCGCCTCGGCGACGAGGTGCGACGCGACCCGGTAGAGCGTGACGAGGAAGTTCGACGCGATCGCGGCGCCCGCGTGGTAGACGGCGCGGCGATCGTCGGCGAGCTCGAACGGTCGCAGGCCGAGCGTCCGGGCGAGCCACACGGCGCGTGCGTAACCCTCGGGGCTCTCCGCGGTGACCCCCGCCCAGGCGCCGTCGAGTTGCTCCGGGCCGCGCGTCCGGACGAGCGTCTGCAGCGGATGCACCGAGAACCGTCGCACGTGCGGGTCGAGCGCGTCGAGCGGTGTCGCGCCCGAGACGTGCGCCACCCATGGCCCCGGCTCGATCGAGCCCGCGGCCTCGGCAATCGCGCGGTCGGGCACGCAGAGGATCCGCAGCTCCGCGTCCTCGCGCAGCGAGACGCCGCGCTCGCGCAGCCGCGCAGCGATCGCCGAGCCGGCGCGTCCGGCGCCGATGACGCTCACGTTCCTGAACATGGTGTGGCTCCAGTTCCTCGCGGATACCGGGCACCGACAGCGTACCGCTTCCGTCCGGCGCTGCCGCGAAGATGGCGGCTTGGTAGGGTTTCTCAGGTGCCGATCTACGACTACGTCTGCATGAGCTGCGAGTCCCATTTCGAGGAGCTCGTCGGCATGTCGGATCCCGATCCGACCTGCCCCGACTGCGGCAACCAGAAGGTCGCCAAGCAGTTCAGCAGGTCGTTCGCAGCGCACGGCACCGCCGGGCAGCCCTCCTTCGGTGGCGGCTGTTGTGGCGGAAGCTGTGGAAGCTGCAACTGACCTGAGCCTGATCGCCTACGGCGACGTCGTCGCAGGCTGCGAGCGGTGCGCGCTCGCGCAGACGCGTACCCAGGTCGTGTTCGGCTCCGGCTCGCCCGACGCCGAGCTGATGTTCGTCGGCGAGGCGCCCGGGTTCCACGAGGACAAGCAGGGCGTTCCCTTCGTCGGCGCGGCCGGGAAGCTCCTCGGCACGCTGCTCGAGGGGATCGGGATGTCGCGCGACGACGTCTACGTGAGCAACGTGCTCAAGTGCAGGCCGCCCGGTAACCGCGACCCGCAGCCCGAGGAGATCCAGGCGTGCGAGGGCCACCTGTTCCGCCAGATCGAGCTGATCCGGCCGACGCTCGTCGCGACGCTCGGGAACTTCGCCACGAAGCTCCTCTCCGGCAAGCCGACGGGGATCACGCAGGTGCACGGTCGCGAGCAGGAGGTCGTGCTCGGCGGAAACGCGGTCACGCTGTATCCGATCTTCCATCCCGCCGCGGCGCTCTACACGCCGCGGATGCTCCAGGTGCTGGAAGCGGACTTCGCCCGCATCCCGGAGCTCCTCGGCCGGGCGGCGCCCGAGCCTCCGATCGCCGCCCCGGCGCCGGAGCGGGCGCTCGAGCCCGCCGAGCAGCTCAACCTCTTCTGAGGGCCTCGTGCGGCGTGTGACCGCGTCCCCCGCGGAGACGGAGGCGCTCGCCGCGGCGCTCGCGGCGAGGCTCGGCGCCGGCGACGTCGTCGCCGTCAGCGGCGAGCTCGGCGCCGGGAAGACGACCTTCGTGCGCGGCGCCGCGCATGCGCTCGGCGTCGCCGGGCCCGTCTCCAGCCCGACCTTCACGATCGGGCACCGCTACGAGGCGCCGGTGCCGGTCGCGCACCTCGACCTGTACCGCATCGCAGGGCTCGATCCCGAGGAGTGGGGCGACCTGGAGCCGTACTTCGACGGCACGATCGCCTTCGTGGAATGGCCCGAGCACGGCGGCGACTGGCTCCCGCGGGCACGCGCTCGCGTTACCCTCGAGCATGTCGACGAGTCGCACCGGAGCGTGAGCATCGACAGTGATCTTGGCCTTTGACACCGCGACGTCCTTCGGGGCCGTCTGCGCCGTCTCCGACGGCCGGCGCGACCGTTCCGCGCGGGCCGGCGACCTGCTCGCGGCCGTCGACCGGCTCGTCGGCGACCCGCGGGAGCTCGAGGGGATCGTCGTCGGCCGGGGGCCCGGCAGCTTCACGAGCATCCGGATCGGGCTTGCCACGGCCCGCTCGCTCGCGCTCGCCCTCGGCATCCCGGTCGCCGGCGCATCGACGCTCGACGGATACGGCGGCGCGACCGCGGTGATCGACGCGCGCAGGGGAGAGGTGTTCACGCACGGCCCGCGGGTGTGCAGCCCCGAGGACCTCGAGGTGGCCGGCCTGACGCTCGTCGGCGACGGCGCGATCCGCTACCGCGAGGTCTTCGAGCCGCGCGGGGCGACCGTGCCTCCGGACGCCGACCCGGCGCACCTCCCCGACGCGCTGCGCCTGATCGAGCGCGCCGGCGCCTTCGGCGCGGCGGAGCTCGTCGAGCCGCTGTACGTCCGCGAGCCCGACGCGAGGCCTCGTTCGTGACCGCCGTCGCCGTCGAAGTCCGTGAGCTCGAGATCTCCGATCTGAACGCGATCGAGGCGATCGAGCAACGTGCCTACCCCACGCCGTGGTCGCGGTCGATGTTCGCGACCGAGCTCGCGAAGCCGACGTCGATCTGCCTCGGCGCGTTCGAGGGCAGCGACCTGCTCGGCTACGTGATCAACTCGCGCTACGTCGACGCGTGGCACGTGATGAACGTCGCGGTCGACCCGGACCACCGCCGGCGGGGCATCGCCACGACGCTGCTGGAGCGCCTCTTCGAGCTCACCCGCGACGACGAGCGCCGCGGCTACACGCTCGAGGTGCGGATCTCGAACGAGGACGCGATCCGGCTCTACGAGCGCCTCGGCTTCGAACCGCGCGGCATCCGCCGCGGCTACTACACAGACAACAAGGAAGACGCCCTGATCATGTGGCGCGAATGCCATTCCGGCTAGCGCCGGAATGGCTAGTGCCTGACGCGAGCAGCTCGGAGGCCAGGCCGGACCGGCGCTCGTGGAGGTCGACGATCAACCGCATCGCCCCAGGGTGACGACCGGGGTGTGTCCATACTGCGACGACATCCGTCGAAAGTCCGTGGCAACTAGCCATTTCGCGAAGCGAAATGGCATGCGAAATGGCATGACCACCACCACCATCCTCGGGATCGAGACCTCGTGCGACGAGACGGCGGCCGCGCTCGTCACGGGCGACGGCGAGATCGTCGCCAACGTCGTCGCGACGCAGGCCGAGTTGCACGCGCGGTTCGGCGGTGTCGTTCCCGAGGTGGCGAGCCGGAGGCACCTCGAGCTGATCGCGCCGGTGATCGACGAGGCGCTCGCCGGACGACCGATCGACGCGGTCGCGGTCACGACGCAGCCCGGGCTGATCGGCGCGCTGCTCGTCGGCGTCGCCGCGGCGAAGGCGCTCGCGTGGGCGCGCCGGCTGCCGCTGCACCCCGTCAACCACCTGCACGGCCACGTCGCCTCGCTCTACCTGCGCCCGCTCGACCTCGAGCCGCCCTTCACGTGCCTGCTCGCGAGCGGCGGGCACACGATGCTCCTCGACGTCCAGGAGCGCGGCGGCTTCCGCGCGCTCGGGACGACGCTCGACGACGCCGCCGGCGAGGCCTTCGACAAGGGAGCGCGGCTGCTCGGGCTCGGCTACCCCGGCGGGAAGGAGATCGACGCGCTCGCGAAGCGCGGCGACCCGCAGGCGTACGACTTTCCCGTCGCGCGCGTGCCCGGGCTCGACTTCTCGTTCTCGGGGCTCAAGACCGCGCTCCTCTACACCGTTCGCGACCTCTCGCCCCGGGAGCTCGAGGCGCGCCGCGCCGACCTGGCGGCGAGCTACCAGCGCGCGATCGTGCGGGCGCTCGTCGGTCGCCTCGAGGCGGCCCGAGCCGACCGCATCGCCGTCGTCGGCGGGGTCGCGGCCAACTCCGAGCTCCGGGCCGCCCTGCCGGATGCCGCGCTCGCGCCGCTTGCGCTCTGCACCGACAACGCCGCGATGATCGCCTCCGCGGCCCGCTACACCGCGCCCGTCCCGTACCCCGAGTACCTTTCGCTCGATGCGCGTGCAACCGCGTAGCGCGGTCGCCCTGCTTCCGGTCGCCGCTCTGATCATCGTGCTCGCGGTGACGCTCGTCGCGCGCGACCATGACGCGTCGGCGAAGCCGCACGTGGTCAGCTGGCGCGGCCTCGTCGGCGGCGCGCGCTCGCCGCTCCCGAACGGGCAGCGGATGGTGGTGCTCCTGCAGACGCCGTCGGTGGCGCAGCGGCTCGCCCGCGTCCGCTACGCGACGGAGGCGCAGGAGCGCTCCTGGTCGTCCCAGGCGCTCGCCGCCCAGGCGCAGGTCCTCACGAAGCTCGCCGCGGTCGGCGTCATCGTCCGTCCCGACTACACCTACTCGCGCGTCGTCGACGGCTTCGCGGCCGAGCTCGACCCTCGCGCCGTCTCGCTGCTCGACGGATTCCCCGAGGTCGCGGGCGTCTACCCGGTGCGCGCGACGTTCCCCGCCTCCATTTCCGAGACGCTCCTCTCGTCGAAGGACTTCGGGCCGGGCAGCGGGCACCGGACGGACGTCCAGCTGCCCGGGTTCGACGGGCGCGGCGTGACGATCGCGCTGCTCGACACCGGCGTCGACGCGGCGCATCCGTACCTGCGTGCGAAGGTGCTTCCCGGGATCGACCTGGTCACGAAGGACGACGACACGACGCCGCGCTCGGACCCGCAGGACCCGGGCCGGCTCGAGAAGCACGGGACCGAGCTCGCGGGCATCCTCGCGGGCTCCGACGGCCCCGGCGGCCTGCACGGGGTCGCCCCGGGAGCCAGCGTGCTCCCGATCCGCGTCGCCGGCTGGCAGCCCGACGCCGCCGGCCGGCAGCTCGTCTACGGCCGCACCGACCAGCTGATCGCGGGGCTCGACCGCGCCGTCGACCCGAACGGCGACGGTGACGCGCACGACGCGGTGCGGGTCGCGCTGGTCGGCGTCGTCGCGCCCTATGCGGCGTTCGCCGACGGGCCTGAGGCGCAGGCGGTTCAGGGCGCCCTCGACCTGAACACCCTCGTCGTCACGCCCGCCGGGAACGACGGCAAGGCGGGCCCGTCGTTCGGCTCGATCTCCGGCCCCGCCGGCGCACCCGCGGCGCTCGCGGTCGCGGCGACCGACGGGCGCACGCGGCTCCCCACCGTCCGGGTCGTGCTCCGCCGGGGTCTCGACGTGATCCTCGACCGGTCGGTGCCGCTGCTCGGCACGTCCGCGCCGAGCCGCTCGCTGACCCTCGGGGTCGCCACGCCCCGGGCCACGCGCGGCCTCGCCGGCGCGGCGTCGGTCGACTACTTCAGCGCCAGGGGCCTCAGCCTCGTCGCGGGCCGTGCGGTCGTCGTGCCCGCCGGCGACGACCCGCAGGCGACCGCGGTCGCCGCCTCGCGTGCCGGTGCAGCGGCGATCGTCCTCTACGGCTCGGCGCTTCCGCCGGGGTCGCTCCCCGTCGCCGAGGAGCAGACCGCGCCGATGGTCGTCGTTCCGACCGCGTCGGCACTCGAGCTCCTCGCGGCGCAGCGTGCCGGGATCGACGTCGGCGTGGCGATCGGTGCCCGGCGCGAGGACCCGAACGCGGGCCGCTCCCTCGTCGCCGGCTTCTCCTCGCAGGGGCTCGCCTTCGACAGCGGGATCAAACCCGACGTCGCAGCACCCGGCGTGTCGCTCGCAACCTCGGAGCCCGGGGCGGCCGCGGACGGCACGGCGCTCTACGGGACGGTCAACGGCACGAGCGCCGCGGCGGCGACCGTCGCGGGCGCCGCCGCCCTGCTCGCACAGATGCGGCCTGCGCTCGACGGGCCGTCGCTGCAGAGCCTGCTCGTCGGCTACGCCCAGCGCGGCCGCGCGCCGGCGACGGCGGTCGGGAGCGGCGCCTTCCGCCTGGGCGCCTCGGCCGTCGGGGAGGTGGCCGCGCAGCCGGCGACGCTCGGCTTCGGGATCTGGCAGGGCAAGCGCTGGCATGCGACGCGGACGATCACGGTCCGCAACGTCTCGACACGTCGCCTGCAGCTCTCGGTGCTGCCGGTCGCCGACGGCGAGTCGGAAGCGCTCGAGTTCACCGTCAAGCCGCGCACCTTCCTGCTCGGGATCGGGCGCGCGCGCCGGGTGACGGTCACGGTCAGGGCGCCGGCGGCGCCGACGGCGGCGATCGTCACCGGGGCGATCCAGATCGGCGCGCCGGGAAGCGAGACGTTGCGCGTGCCGTGGGCGGTTCGTTTCAAGCAGTACTCGGCAACCCTGCTCGGGCGTGCCGAGTTGAGCGACAGCTCCTTCACGCCGTCCGACACGAATCCCGCGGTGCTGAACATCCAGGCCGGGGCGCTCGTCCAGGACGACGGCGTGCAGATCGAGCCGGTCTCGCGGCTCGACGTCCTGCTCTACTCGGCCGCGGGCAAGTACCTCGGCGTGATGGCCCGCCTGCGCAACCTGCTCCCCGGCTCGTACAGCTTCGGCATCACGGGCCGAGGCCCGACGAGCGCCCGGCTCGGCGCGGGCAGGTACGAGCTGCGCATCGCCGCGTGGCCGACGCTCCCGCGAGACGCGAAGCCGAGCAGGGCGCAGGTCTCGTTCCGGATCGAGTAGATTCCGCTCTCGATGGCCACCGCGGCCCCCGAGTCCCATCTGCGCGAGAACCCGTACCGCCTCGCCCAGCAGCAGCTCGACAAGGTCGCCGAGACGTTCGGGATCGACGAGCGCCTCGTCAACGTCCTGAAGGAGTGCAAGAAGGCCGTCGAGGTCTCGATCCCGACGTCGCTGGACGACGGCTCGGTGCGCGCGTTCACCGGCTACCGCGTCACGCACAACATCGCCCGCGGCCCGTCCAAGGGCGGCATGCGCTACCACCCCGACGTCACGGCGGACGAAATCAAGTCGCTCGCGATGTGGATGACCTGGAAGTGCTCGCTGATGGGACTGCCCTTCGGCGGCGCGAAGGGCGGCGTGGTGTGCGACCCGAAGGCGATGTCGCGCTCCGAGCTCGAGCGCATGACGCGCCGGTTCACCTCGGAGATCATCAACGAGATCGGGCCGGAGAAGGACATCCCGGCGCCGGACGTCGGCACCGACGCGTCGACGATGGCGTGGATCTTCGACACCTACTCGATGAACAAGGGGCACTCCGTGCTCGGCGTCGTCACCGGCAAGCCGCTGACGATCGGCGGCTCGCTCGGCCGCGTCGAGGCGACCGCGCGCGGCTCGCTCTACTGCCTCGAGTCGGTGCTCGAGCGCCGGAGCACGACGATCGAGGGGATGCGCGTCGCCGTGCAGGGATTCGGCAACGTGGGCGCCTACTTCGCGAAGTTCGCGGCCGAGGAAGGCGCGACGGTCGTCGCGATCTCCGACTCGACCGGCGGCATCTACAACGCGAACGGCGTCGACGTCGCGGCAGCGTTCGCGCACAAGCGCGGCGGAGGCTCGCTGTCGGAGCTGAAGACCGGCGACCGGATCACGAACGACGAGCTGGTCCTGCTCGACTGCGACGTCTTCGCCCCGTGCGCGCTCGAGCAGGTGATCACCGATCGAAACGCCGACCAGGTGAAGGCGAAGCTGATCGTCGAGGGCGCGAACGGGCCGATCACCCCTGCCGCCGACGACGTGCTCGACCAGAACGGCGTGCTCGTCCTCCCGGACGTGCTCGCGAACGCGGGCGGCGTCGTCGTCTCCTACTTCGAATGGGTGCAGGGCCTGCAGGAGTACTTCTGGAAAGAGGACGAGGTCAACGCCCGGCTGAACGAGATCGTCACGCGCGCATTCGACGAGACGTGGGCGACCTTCGAGGAGCGCAAGGTGTCGATGCGGATGGCCGCCTACGGCGTCGCCGTCCAGCGCGTCGCCGAGGCGACCGTGACGCGCGGGCTCTATCCCTAGCTCGGTCCCGAAGCACGTCCGGTTCCTGCATGCCCAGGGCTGCCACCTGTGCGACCGCGCGCGGGACGTGCTCGACCGCGTCGGCTTCGCCTACGACGACGTCGACATCACCGGCGACGAGGCGCTCGAGGCCCGCTACCGTGAGTGGCTGCCGGTCGTCGAGATCGACGGCGAGCGGTCGTTCGTCTACTACGTGGACGAGGCCGCATACCGCCGGAAGCTGTCACAAGCCTCGTAGTTCGTGACAACCGGCCGGAAGGATCCAAGCCTTCGGGCACAATGCTCGTGATGTTGCAAGCTCCCGCTACCGGCCCGCCCCCCGACCGCCTGACGGTCGGTGTCGCCGCCCGTCTCTCGCGCTACCTGCAGGTGCTCACGCAGGCGAAGAAGATGGGCAAGGAGCGCATCTCCTCGCAGGAGATCGCGGACTACACGAACATCAACGCCACCCAGATCCGGCGCGACCTGTCGAACTTCGGCAAGTTCGGCAAGCGGGGCGTCGGCTACTCGATCGAGTCGTTGCTCGGCGAGATCAGGCGCATCCTGCGGACGCAGGGCCAGCACAACATCGCCCTCGTCGGCGCCGGCCGGCTCGGCCAGGCGATCGCGAGCTCCCCGATCTTCGCCGAGCACGGCATCAACATCACCGCCGTCTTCGACTCGAGCCCGGCGGTGATCGGCGCGGAGATCGGCGGGGTGGCGGTCGAGGACGAGCGCCGCCTCAAGGACGCCGTGAGCGACAAGAACATCGTCGTCGGCGTGATTGCGGTGCCGGCGTCGGCCGCGCAGAAGGTGGCGGACGACCTCGTCGAGGCCGGCGTGCGGATCATCTTCAACTACTCCGAGGGCCTGCTCGACGTCCCCGCCGACGTCACGGTGCACACCTCGAACCCGGCCGTCGAGCTCCTGCACGCCCTGTACTTCCACCTCGCCTGAACCACCGCCCCTGCGCTCGGCGGCCGTGCGCTGCGGGTGCCAGAACGGGCTGCCGTTAGCCTGCGGCGGTGCGGATCCTTCTCTGGCACGGCTACCTGCTCGGCGGGACGGGGTCGAACGTCTATACGCGGGCGCTCGCGCGCGAGTGGAGCAACGCGGGCCACGACGTCGTCGTCGTCTCGCAAGAGCGCGCGCCGGAGCAGTACGACCTCGGCCGGGCGCAGACCGCGACCGTCGACCTTCCCGGCGGCCTGCTGCCGGTGTTCGTGCTCGACCGCTACGAGGGCCTGCGGCCGAAGCTCCTCCAGGATTTCACCGCCGGCGAGCGAGCGGCCTACGTGGAGGCAAACAGCGCCGTCCTGCGTGAGCTGCTGCCGGCCGACCTCGTCTTTGCGAACCACGTGCTGATGGGCGCCGCCGTCGGCGCGGCGAGCGGCGCGCCGTTTCGCGTCAAGGCCCACGGCTCCGAGCTCGAGTACTCGCTGCGCGGGCGGCCCGAGCTCGAGCAATGGGCCCGAGCCTCGCTCGCGCGAGCCGAGGCGACCTACGTCGGCTCGCGGCACATCCGCGAGGTGCTCGAGGACGTCGTCGGCCACGTCGAGCGGGTGGTCGAGGTGCCGCCCGGCGTCGACGTCGACGAGTTCGTCCTGCAGGAGCCGGACCGCGCGCTCGTGCGGCTCGTCGAGGAGGCGCGCGACGACCCGCCGAATCCCGGCAACGCGGAGGAGCGGCTGCCGGACGCCGGGAACGCCGACCGCTTCGCCGAGTTCCTGCGCGGCGGCAGGCCGACCGTCGTCTACTTCGGCAAGCTGATCGAGCAGAAGGGCGTGCAGGTGCTGCTCGAGGCGATGCGGCACGTGGACGCACGGCTCGTCGTCGTCGGCTTCGGGCCGTACCGCGCGACGCTCGAGGCGGCCGCGCCGCCCGACACGCTCTTCACCGGGCCGCTCGAGCACCGCCATCTCGTCAACCTGCTGCCGCTCGCGACCGCGACGGTGGTGCCGTCGATCTTCCCCGAGGCGTTCGGCATGGTCGCCGCCGAGGCGGCGTCCGCCGGCTCGCCGCCGCTCGTCGCGCGCCACTCCGGTCTCGCCGAGGTGGCGGCCGGGATCGAGGCGTCCTATCCCGAGCGCTTCCGCCACCTCGTGTCGTTCGAGACCGGCGACGCCGCCGACCTCGCGCGGAAGCTGAACGAGCTGGTCGCGCTCCCCGGGCACGACCACGACGAGCTGAAGCGCGCCGCCCGCCGCGCCGTCGTCGAGCGCTGGTCGTGGGCGAGCGTTGCCCGCCGGCTGCTCGCGCCTGTCGCCTGAGCGTTGGTGGCTACCCTCTGGCGGACATGGGCGACGAGCAGCGCGTCACCTGGCAGGAGCTCCTCGCGCGGAACCGCGAGGAGTTCGAGGCCGGCACGGACTTCACCGTTGCCGTCGAAGAGGAGTTCGCGCTCCTCGACCCCGTCAGCCTCGAGCTGACCGATCGCTTCGAGGAGCTCTTCGCCGCGGCGCAGGAGACCGACCTCGCGCCGAACATCGTCGGCGAGCTGATCGCCTCCGAGGTCGAGGTGCGCACCGGTCGCTGCACCGGCTTCGCCGAGGCGGCCGCCGCCATGCAGGAGCGCCGGAGCCGGCTGCACGGGCTCGCGCGCGAGCTCCAGCTCGGCCTCGGCGGCACCGGCACGCACCCGTGGAGCCGCTGGCAGGACCAGCGGATCATCGACACGCCGCACTACCGCCGAAACGACGAGCTCCTGCGCTACGTCGTCTGGCGCAACAACACCTTCGGGCTGCACGTGCACGTCGGCTTCAGGGGCCCGGACCGTGCGATCGCGGTCCACGACGCGCTGCGGAACTTCCTGCCCGAGATCCTCGCGCTCTCAGCCAGCTCGCCGTTCGTCGAAGGCGTCAACTCCGGCCTGCACTCCGCCCGCACCGAGATCTTCACCCGGATGTTCCCCCGCTGCGGGATCCCGGACGCCTACGGGAGCTGGCAGACCTGGGAGGACTACGTCTCGTTCCTCTATCGCACGGGGTCGATCACCGAGCACACGCAGATCTGGTGGAGCGTCCGCCCGCACCTCGCGTACCCGACGATCGAGATCCGCATCGCCGACGGCCAGCCCGACCTCGCCGAGGCGCAGGCGCTCGCCGCGTTCTGCTACGCGCTCGCCGTGCGCTGCGCGCGCGCACACGACGAGGGGGAGACGTTGCCGAGCCTGCCGCACCGTCTCCTGGAGGAGAACATGTGGCGGGCGATCCGCTACGGGCTCGCCGGCGAGCTGCTCGACTTCGAGCGCGGCGAACCGGTCGCGGCGCGCCGGCGCCTCGAGGACCTGCTCGACTGGGTCGCGCCCGTCGCCGACGAGATCGGTGCGGCAGCGCATCTGGCGGTCCCCGAGCGCAACGCGGCCGAGCGTCAGATCGCGCGCTTCGAGGAAGGCGCGAGCCTCGAGGAGGTCTACGCCCTCGAGGTGCGGGCGGGGGAGCCGATCGGTGGCTGAGGGAGCGGACCCGGAGGTCGACCTCGAGGCCCTGCGGGAGCAGCTTGCCTCCTTGGAGGTCGAGCAGTACCTCGTCTCCGCCGCCTCGACGCTCGCAAGCCTCGGCTACGCGAAGCTCGACCGCGGCGACCTCCCGGACGCACGCAAGGCGATCGACGCGCTCGCGGCGCTCGTCCCACACCTGGAAGGGGAGCTCGCGGACGACCTCGCGCGGGCGCTGACCGACCTGCAGATCGCCTACGCGTCGGCCGCTTCCTAGCAGCTTCCGGCCGGAGCTTGTGATACATAATCGCCCGCGCCGAAGCCCTTCGGCGCTTGACTTTGTGAGGGAGCGAAACCGATGGATTGGTTCATGCACCACCCTGTGCTCCTCGGCCTCGTCGGTGCCGGCGTCGCCGTTGGGTACGGGCTCTACCTGACCTGGTGGCTGCTCAGGCAGCCCGCCGGCAACGAGCGGATGCAGGAGATCGCGAGCGCCGTCCAGGAGGGCGCTGCCGCCTACCTGCGCAAGCAGTACACGGCGATCGCGCTCGTCGCGATCGTCCCGTTCATCCTGCTCGGCGTCTACGACAAGCTCGGCTGGGGGCCCGCCTTCGGGTTCGTGATCGGCGCGCTGCTGTCGTCGGCGGCCGGCTTCATCGGCATGAACGTCGCCGTCCGCTCGAACGTGCGCACCGCCGAGGCGGCGCGCAACGGGCTGAAGCCGGCGCTCAACGTCGCGTTCCGCGCCGGCTCGGTGACGGGGCTCCTCGTCGTCGGCCTGGGACTCCTCGGCGTCACCGGGTACTACTGGTTCCTGACCGGCGCGCTGCACAACTCGCCCACCTCGGCGATCGACGACCTGATCGGCCTCGCGTTCGGCGGCTCGCTCATCTCGGTGTTCGCCCGCCTGGGCGGCGGCATCTTCACGAAGGCCGCCGACGTCGGCGCCGACCTCGTCGGCAAGATCGAGGCCGGCATCCCGGAGGACGACCCGCGCAACGCCGCCGTGATCGCCGACAACGTCGGCGACAATGTCGGCGACTGCGCCGGCATGGCCGCCGACCTGTTCGAGACCTACGCGGTCACCGCCGTCGCCGTGATGCTGATCGGGACGCAGTTCCCGGACGCCCGCCTCTACCTCTATCCCCTCGCGCTCGGAGCGGTCTCAGCCGTCACGTCGGTGATCGGCACGTTCTTCGCCCGCCTCGGGCGCGGCGAGAACGCCGTCATGAATGCGCTCTACAAGGCGGTGCTCGTCGCCACGCTCCTGTCGGCGGCCGGCTTCATCCCGATCACGATGGCCTTCGACAACGGCAAGTTCGGCTTCACCGACCTCTACGTGTCGGCGATGGTGGGGCTGATCGTGACGTTCTTGCTGGTCGCGATCACCGAGTACTACACGGGCACCCGCTGGAACCCGGTCAAGGCGATCGCCAGGGCCTCGCAGACCGGGCACGCGACGAACATCATCGAGGGCCTCGCCATGGGCATGCAGGCGACCGCGCTGCCGGTGATCGTGATCGTCGCGGGCATCCTCGTCGCGCATCACTTCGCCGGCCTCTTCGGCATCGGCGTCGCCGTGATGGCGCAGCTCTCGATGACCGGCCTGATCGTCGCGCTCGACGCGTACGGCCCCGTCACCGACAACGCAGGCGGGATCGCGGAGATGGCCGACCTGCCGGAGGGCGTCAGGGCGATCACCGATCCGCTCGACGCCGTCGGCAACACGACGAAGGCCGTCACGAAGGGCTACGCGATCGGCTCGGCTGCGCTCGCCGCGCTGATCCTGTTCGACTCGTACACGACGGGTCTCTCCGACCAGGGGCTCTCGACGACGTTCTCGCTCACCGACGCGTGGGTGGTCGCCGGCCTCTTCATCGGCGGCCTGATGCCGTTCCTGTTCGCATCGCTCGCCATGCAGGCGGTCGGTCGCGTCGGGGGCGAGGTCGTGCAGGAGGTGCGCCGCCAGTTCCGCGAGCACCCGGGGATCATGGAGGGGACGGAGCGGCCGGACTACAGCCGCGCAGTCGGCATCGTCACGAGCTCGGCGATCAGGTCGATGCTCGCGCCGGCCCTCATCCCGATCGGCTTCCCGATCGTGATCGGGATCATCAACGCCAAGATGCTCGGCGGCCTGCTGATCGGCACGATCGTCACCGGCCTCTTCCTCGCGATCTCGATGACCGCGGGCGGAGGCGCCTGGGACAACGCGAAGAAGTCGATCGAGGACGGCGCCTACGGGGGCAAGGGCTCCGAGGCCCACGCGGCGTCGGTCACCGGCGACACCGTCGGCGACCCGTACAAGGACACGGCAGGCCCGGCGATCAACCCGATGATCAAGATCGCGAACATCGTCGCGATCCTGATCATCCCGCTGATCGTCTCGATCCACGGGTAAGACTGGAGCCAGAGCCTGGCTCCCCGCACCGGGGGAGCCAGGAGGTTCCGAATGCGAAATCGCGTCCTCATCTATGCCGAGGCCCTCGACGTCGCCGCCGAAGGGGCCGTCTGGTACGCGCGGCAGATCGGCGGCGGCGTGTTCGAGGCACTGCACGTGCCGGGCCCGCGGAGCGACACCGGGATCCATGCGCGCTGGTTCGACTACACGGGCGGCGAGCCGCGGCTCGATGTCCGGCCGGCGGGAACCGACCCGACGGCCGCCGTCCTCGGCGAGATCGAGCGTCTGCGCGCGGAGGGCGACGACGTCGTCGTCACGGTCGTCCTGCCCGAGCAGTTCCGCAAGCGGTCGCTCGTGGCGGCGGCGCAGCGCTCGCAGTTCAGGCTGAAGCTGCGGTTGCTCGTCGAGCCGCGGGTCGTCGTCGCGGACGTGCCGGCCGTCACCTCCGAACGTCACCCGGAAGGGCGCGTGCCGGAGCGCCTGGTCGTGCGGATGCTTGCGGACGCGGTCGACGAAGGCGCACGTCAGGCGGCCGGCTACGTGCAGGGTCTCGGCGTCCCGGACGTGCGCGCCGTCCACTTCGGCGAGCGCTCGTGGGACGAGGTCGACCTCGGCCTTCCGGTCGACGACGCGCCCTCGGCGACGAAGCTCGGCGACGCCGTCCTCGCGTACGTCCGCGGGCTCACGACGGAGGAGGGCACGGCCGTCAACATCATCCTGCCCGAGCGGATCCGCGAGAACATGCGCTACCTCCGCGGCCGCCGGGCGCTCGCGATCAAGCGCCTGCTGCTGTTCGAGCCGCACGTGATCCTCAGCAGCGTCCCGTACCGAGCGTAGGCTCCGCCCCGTGCCCCGCCGCCGCCGTCAGAGCCACGGCCTCGAACGCGTTCTCGGGGCGCCCGCGCTCTTCGCGACCGCGTACGGCAACGTCGGCTCGTCGATCTACTACGCGCTCGGCCTGACCGCCGGCATCGCGCTCGGGCTGACGCCGCTCGTCTTCATCGTCAGCGGGATCATCTTCGCGGCGACCGCCGCCACCTACGCCGAGGGCACGGTTCGCTACCCGGAGGCGGGCGGGTCGTCGAGCTTCGCCCGGCACGCCTTCAACGAGCTCGTCTCGTTCACGGCCGCCTGGGCGCAGATGCTGAACTACGTGATCACCGTCGCGATCTCGGTGATCTTCGTCCCGCACTACCTCTCGATCTTCTGGGAGCCGCTGCGGACGAACCCCTGGGACATCGTCGGCGGCACGATCGTGATCGTGATCTTCGTCACGCTCAACGTCGTCGGCGTGCAGGAGGCCGCGAATCTCTCGGTCGTGCTCGCGGTGATCGACTTCGCCACGCAGGTGCTGCTCGTGCTGCTCGGCATCTTCCTCGTCTTCAGCCCGCAGATCCTCGTCGACAACATCCACTGGGGGGTCGCGCCGACCTGGACGAACTTCGCGATCGCCATCCCCGTGGCGATGCTCGCGTACACGGGGGTGGAGACCGTCTCCAACCTGGCCGAGGAGGCGCG
>Ga0070683_100002091_pt1 | contig 15771 bp, 11 predicted proteins | sample KBSC713LmetaG_FD_64662 | JGI IMG/M metagenome (GOLD analysis project Ga0070683, IMG submission 64662) | Corn rhizosphere microbial communities from Kellogg Biological Station, Michigan, USA - KBS C7.1-3L metaG | ecosystem: Host-associated > Plants > Roots > Rhizosphere ...
ACGTGCGGCCACCGTCGTTCGAGATGTTGGCGCCGCCGTCGTTCGACTGGATCATGATTCGGCCGTCTTTCGGATTGATCCAGATGTCGTGGTTGTCGCCATGCGGCGTACGCAACGGCGCCCACGTTGTGCCGCCGTCAGTCGACTTGTAGAAACTCTCAGCCCCGGCGTAGACGACGTCGGCGTTCGTTGGATCAGCGCCGAGCGCGACGTAGTAGAACGGCCGCGTGATGAGCTGTGCGTAGTTGCTGACCAGCTTCCACGTCTGCCCGGCGTCTTCCGAGCGATAGAGGCCGCCGCCCGGCTTCGCTTCGACGAGTGCGTACACGCGATTCGGATTCGCCGCGGTGACGGCGAGATTTGCCTTTCCGACGAGACCCGTCGGCAAGCCGCCGGTGATTTTCGTGAAGTGCTCGCCGCCGTCAGTGCTCTTGTAGAAGCCGACGCCAGTCGAGCTCTCCGCGCCGCTGATGATCGTCCATGGCCTGCGCTCGCCGCGCCACATCCATGCGTACACGATGTCCGGGTTCGCCGGATTGAGCTCGAGGTCCGCGGCGCCGACGCTGTCGGAGACGAAGAGAACCTTCTTCCACGTCTTTCCGCCGTCGGTAGTCTTGAAGACACCTCGCTCAGCGTTCGGTTTGAACGCGTTGCCGATCGCGGCAACCCATGCGACGTTGGGGTTCGTCGGATGGATTCGGACCGCGCCGACTTGGCCCGCGTCGTACAAGCCGGCGAAGCTCCACGACTGTCCTGCGTCGGTGGACTTATAGATGCCGCGCCCAGTCGAGACATTGCTGCGAATGTCGTCCGACCCGGTGCCGAGGTAGATGATATTGGGGTCGGACTCCGCGACCGCGATCGACCCAGTCGACGCGACGGGAACTTTGCCGTCGGTGATCGGAAGCCATGATGCACCGGCGTCAGTCGTCTTGAATACGCCGCCGCTCGCCACGCCCATATAAAACGTGCGAGGCTGCGATCCGACGCCTGTCACAGTCGTCACTCGACCGCCGCGCGGTGGGCCGACCATGCGAAAATGCAGACCGTGCAGTAGCGATGTGTCGACCGACGCAAGCATCGTCGCGGATCGGGAAATGTTGGGAGACGTCGACGCCGCTGTACGGGACTGAGCCTGGAGCGCGCTGACGCCGAGGAGTGTGGCGCCAAGCGCGGGGAGCAACCGAATTGACATGAACCGCCCTCATGCTGGTGGGTCTCGGACCGCGCAACGTGGCGGCGATCGGAGTGAAGTGGAAGCTGAGCACGGCGCCTCGTCGTCGCTAGAGGTCGTCGGCACAGGGCGTGCGCTCTTCTCGAACACCTACGACGAGAGGGTTCGGCATGTTGAATCCGACAAGATTTTGGTGCGGCGTGGTTTCGGCGATGGCTGCCTCGGCCGTTCTCGCTGCGTGCTCCAATTCGCGGAGTTCGACCAACCAGGCGAACCAACGAAGCGCGGCGGGCGCATTGGACACTGCTGCGTTGCGAACGAACGGAGCGCCGGCCGCGGCAGGTCCGGGCGTCCAAGTGACGCGAACGGACTCGAAGAGTGTCTCGCGGGCGACGCAGTTCGAGCTCACGCCGGACAACTTCACCAAGTTCATGGCCGCCGCGGACAGCATCGTGGCGCTCGAGGGACGCGATCCGTCGATCAAGCAGTACCTGTCGCAAAATTTGGTGGACGCGGGCTCGAAGGACGCCGACGCTGGTTTGCGTTGGCTTCAGGCGAGCGCCGCGGTAACCAAGGCGATCAACAGCGCCGGGCTTCCGGTTCAGGATTATTTCGTCGAGTCGATCGCGATTGCCGATGCGGATCGGTTCATCTCGAACCCGGGCGCCGCGCCGCCGACACCGGCATTGAGTAAGAACGCCGCGTTTCTTCGCTCGCGCCAAGCGGACGTCGAACGGTTGAAGGCGGAACGTGAAGGCCGGCCGGTGGTGACCGTCACTCCGTAGCAGGCGACGCCTTCCGGTGGTTGGGAACGGTGGCTAACGTCAGACCGCTCCCATCACCGGACAGGTCATGTCGCTTCGCACGTTCACGCCCCGCCTCGTTCTCTCCGCGGCCGTTCTCGCCACGCTCAGCGCCGCGTCTCCCGCCAACGCACAACGCCCGATCCCAACGCCGGCGTCGATCCTCGGCTTCGAGCCGGGCGCGGATCGACATCTGCCAAGTTGGAAGCAGATCGTCGACTACTTCACCGCCCTCGACAAGGCGAGTCCACGCGTCTCCGTGCGCACGCTCGGCAAGACGACGCTCGGCCGGCCGTTCATCGTCGCGTTCATCTCGGACTCGAGCACGCTCGCGAATCTCGAGCACTACCGACAAATTCAGCGAAAGCTCATGGACCCGCGTCTCCAGGCGGCGGGCGAACGGCAGAAATTATTGGACGAAGGCAAGAACGTCATTCTCGTGACGTCGTCGATTCACTCGAACGAATCGGGTGGCTTCACGACGCCGATCGTTCTCGCGGATCGCTTGGCCCGCGCGGCGGACCCTGAGGCACGACAGATTCTCGCGAACACGATCATCATGCTCGTGCCATCGCAGAATCCTGACGGCGTCGACATCGTTGGCGACTACTATCGCTCGACGATCGGCACACCAGAGGAGGGACGCGATCCGCCGACCTTGTACCACAAGTACGTCGGGCACGACGACAATCGTGATTGGTATGCGTTCACGCAGGTGGAGACGCGGTACACGGTCGACTCGCTCTACACTCCGTGGGATCCGGAAATCGTCAACGACATCCACCAACAAGGCTCGGATGCCGGACGCATCTTCATTCCGCCGTACATGGACCCCGTCGAGCCGAACATCGATCCGATCCTCACCGCGGCGACCAACGGTCTCGGCATGGAGATCGTGTGGCGCATGACGAACCAGGGCTTTACCGGAATCGCGAGCAATGCCGCATACGATCAGTGGTCGCCCGCGCGCCAATACTCGCTCTATCATCGCGGCGCGCGACTGCTGACCGAGACCGCGAGCGCGCGTCTTGCGACGCCGATCGACATTCCGTTCGACGAGCTGCGGCCCGCGCGCGGTTATGATCCGAAAACCGTCACGTGGAATTTTCCGTCGCTTTGGCCAGGCGGTCATTGGACGTACGGCGACATCGTGCGCTATCAGACCGCAGCGAGCTGGGCGCTCTTCCTCGACGCCTCACTCGACCGACGCGGGTGGCTCGAGGGTTACGCGTCGCAAGCGGATCGCGCGTTGGCCAACGCTCCCGCATGGGGCAAGGACGCGTGGCCGAGTGCGATCGTGATTCCAAAGACGCAACCGGATACGCAGGCACTCAAGCGACTCATCTGGACGCTGCAACACGGGCAGGTCGAGATCCGTGAATCGACTGCGCCGGTGACTGTGGACGGCAAGTCGTATGCTGCGGGCAGCTATGTCGTGCTGACCAGGCAGCCATTTGGCAGGTACGCGAAGACGCTGCTCGAGCGACAGGCATATCCGAATTTGTTCGACTATCCCGGTGGTCCGCCCAAACGACCTTACGATGTCACGGCGCACACGCTGCCGCTGATCTTCGGGGTCGACGTCGCGCACGTGATAGGCGAGGCGCCGGCGACGGGTCCAGCCTTGAAAGAAATCCCGGAGCCGACGTACACGTCGGCGCTCAGCGGCAAGTCCACGAAGCGCATCGCGCTGCTTCGTCCGAGCGCGACCGAGCCGATTGACGAAGGGTGGACGCATTGGCTACTCGACGTCTATAAGGTCCCCTTTACGACAATTACCGAGAAGGACGTCGACGCGGGGGCCCTCAACGATCGATTTGACGCGATCATCGTACCCGAGGGCGGACTCGGCGGCGGCGGACGCGGAGGTCGTGGCGGCGGTGGCGGTGCCAACGCGGCGGCCATGGCGGACGTCTTTTCGAAGCTCGACGCCTTCGTCACCAACGGAGGGGCGGTGCTGGCATTCAACACCTCGTCGACGGCGATGATCAATGGGCTCAAGCTGCCGGTGAAGAACGTGCTGGCTGGCGTCAGCAGCAATGAGTTCTATGCGCCGGGCTCGATTCTCGGCGTCGAGATCAAGCGCGATCACCCGATCGCGCGCGGCTTCAGGGCGACGGTCCCCGCGATCTGGTTCGAGAATGGTCCGGCGTTCGAGATTTCCGATCCGTCGCAGGCGACGGCGGTCGCCACGTATCCCGCGACTGGAAATCCACTGCTTTCCGGATGGTTGCTGGGCGGCTCGAAGCTGAACGGAAAGGCCGCGCTGGTCGATGTGAAGCATGGACGCGGTCACGTGGTCCTGTACGGATTCCGACCGCAGTATCGCGGCCAATCCATGTCGACATACCCACTCATCTGGAGCGCAATTCAAGAGTAGACCACAATAAACCCCCTGGATTGCGTGGTGGCGGGCGCAAGCATTCTCGCGTGAGAAACCGGCGTTGCTCGCCACCACCGACGTTCGTCTGAACCTTAGCAACACCGGCGGGTACGATCGCTCGCCCACCGCGGAAAGTCTGCCGTAGCTCTTCGTTCTGTAATCGCACGCCCCGCCTCCGAAAGTCCTCCCTTCCTTTCGCCAGTAGTCCCACAATGCGGTTTCGAAGCCCTCCTCCCAGACCGGGACGCGCGCTCACCGTTGTTGCGGCAATCGTCGCCGTGGCAGGCATCGTCAATTGTGCGACGTATCCGTCGGGGGCGCGCGATGGAATACTTGGCGGGACGCTCTCGCCGACGTCGATGCGCGTTGCGTCGCGGACGCACGCGACGCTCAGTGAGATCATGTCGAAGGCACCGGGCACCTACATCGACCGACTTCTTGCCGATCGCGATTCGACGATCGAGCGGTGGCCGGACCGCGGCGTCAACCACCCGCTGCGCATCTGGATCGATTCATCGAATACGATTGCCGGGGCGCAGAGCGGCTTTCCGGCCGCTGTTCGCGACGCATTCACCGAATGGGCGACGACCGGCATCCCGCTTCGCTTCATGTATGTGGCGTCGTCGCGGGACGCGGACATCCGCGTAAAGTGGACCGACCATCTCGACCACAAGACTGGCTCGACGACGTGGCGGACGGATCGGAATGGTTGGCTGACCGGCGGGGACATCACGCTCGCCACGCACATCAGCGACGGTCACTCCCTGGACTCCCGGGGAATGCGGGCCATCGCGCTGCACGAAGTTGGACATGCGCTGGGCATGAGTCATAGTATAGATTCCCACGACATCATGGCCCCGCTCGTGCGCGTCGACGGCTTGAGCGTTCCCGATCGGAACACCGTCAAGCTGCTCTACACTCTGCCGGCCGGGCCCGTTCCGTAGCCCCCTCCTTCCCGCCGGCCTATGCGCGCTTTCCGTCTGTTCGTGCCATGTATCGTTCTTCTCGCCGCATGCGACACCAAGTCCAAGGATCAGCTCCGCACTCTCGCCCACGCTGATTCGCTCCGCACCGACTCGCTCGTCTCGATCAAGAACGACCTGCTGAACGAGGTCATGACCTCGACGCAGTTCGTCAATTCGCTCAACGACGAGATGGCGAAGCTCAAGTCCCACACTCGAGCGAAGCTGAGCACAAAGCTCACGACCGAGTCGGACATCTCGGCCATCAAGGAAGAGCGCGCCGCTGTCGTCGAGCGCATCCGTGAGCTCGTTGCGCGGCTCGACTCGAGCGAAGCCCGAGTTGCCTCGCTGCGTCGTCGCGCATCGAACCTCTCGCGCCACGACTCGACGCTCGTCGCTCAGGTCGGCCAATACGAGAAGACCATCACCGATCTTCGGCAGACAGTCAATCAGCAGAAGGCCGATTATGAGCAGATGATCTCGACGCAGAAGCTGCAGATCGCGTCGCTGACGTCGAAGGTGGACACGATCACGCAGGAAAACGTCCGGCTTTCCGACGAGAAGATCGCGCTCACCGACACCGTGCACGAGCTGACCAGCGAGATGAACACGGCCTACTATGTGATCGGCACCAAAGCCGAGTTGGTGAAGGCGGGCATTTTGGTCGAAGAGGGACACAAGCGCTTGCTGCTCCTCGGCGACCGTCCGACGTCGCCCGCGCGCGAGCTCGACGCGTCGAAGTTCACGAAGATCGATCGCTTGAAGGATCGTGTGATCGATTTCCCGGCTGGCGAGTACGTGATCTTCTCGCGGCAGAATCCGGTGTATGCGTCGCCGCTGGCAACGAAGGACGGAAAGATCGCCGGCGGACTACGTATCGATCAGCCCGAGAAGTTCTGGGAGCCCTCGAAGTTCCTTATCGTCGTCAAGAGCTAACGATAGCTCGAGGCATCAGCCACCAGCAATTCGAGCTAGAGCAATATTGCGGTGTTAGCTCGAAATGCTGACCTGCTCAGAGGCTAGCTCGCTTTCAGCGCCGCGCGGCGCAGCGTCTGGTCGAGGACGTCCGGATCGGGCGGGACCACGAGAATGTCGACGTCGTGTTCTGTCAAGGACGTTCGCGCGTGCTCGAGGGCTGCGCGCGTCCCGAATATCACGACGGAAATACCACGCATGCGGGCCCGGCCCAGGACTTCGTCGTTACACGACGACGGATCGGTGCAGTCGAGCAACACCACCTTGGGGCGGACACGACGAATGGAGTCATCCGCCGGCTCCGACACGTGTGCGAAGGCGATCGAATCTCCGAGCGTCTCGATCAAAGCCCCCAGAAGCGCGGCGCCGACCGCGTCCGTGGAGAGAATCAGGATCATAGCGTGACGCAATCGGCCATTGAGTTCCTGTGAGTTCGCTTCGGGGGTATTGTTTCCTGAAGTCGCAAACGCTGCACCAATCCACCCTACGGGCCACAAATGACACGCGCTCGCACGCGCGCCTATCGGCGCCGATGGAATCAGCCTGATCGCCGGAGACACCACGGCGCGTAGGGGAGCCCCGATCGAGCCGGTGCTCGACCTGGTGCGCACCACGCTTGCGACGCAGAAATCGCTCGTGCTGCAGGCGCCGCCGGGCGCTGGCAAGACGACGCTCGTGCCGCTGGCCCTGCTCGACGCCGAATGGCTTGGCGGCAGGAGCATCGTAATGCTCGAGCCGCGCCGCATCGCGACGCGGGCCGCCGCCGAATGGATCGCGCATCTCATCGGCGAACGCGTCGGCACGACGATCGGGTATCGCATGCGAGGCGAGAGTCGCGTCGGTCGCGATACGCGAATCGAGATCGTGACGGAAGGCATCCTCGCGCGACGCCTGCAGCGCGATCCAACACTCGATGGCGTCGGCGTCGTGATCTTCGACGAATTCCACGAGCGCAGCCTCGACGCCGACTTGGGACTCGCGCTGACGTTGCGAACCCAAACGTTGCTGCGGGACGATCTCCGCATCATCGTGATGTCCGCGACGCTCGACGGCGAATCAATCTCTGGTCTCCTCGGCGATGCGCCGATCGTGAACAGCGAGGGGCGCGCGTTCCCGGTCGAGACGATCTACGTGGAACCGAGGCCGGGCGCGCGACTCGAAGCTTCGATCGTCGCGACGATCTCTGACGCATTGTCGGACACCGACGGCGACATCCTCGTGTTCTTGCCTGGTGCGGCAGAGATCCGGCGCAGTGTCGCGGCCCTTGAAGCGCGCGGCCTCGGCAACGCGGTCGCCGTGCCGCTGTACGGCGCCATGCCGCACGACGCGCAAGACCGTGCGCTTCGACCGGATCCCACGGGCCGGCGTAAGATCGTCCTCGCAACTTCGATCGCCGAGACGAGCCTCACGATCGAAGGTGTGCGCGTGGTCGTCGACTCCGGATGGTCGCGCCAGCCGCGCTTCTCCCCGCGCACCGGCATGACGAGGCTCGAGACGGTTCGCGTCTCGCGCGCCTCGGCCGACCAGCGTCGCGGTCGTGCCGGCCGCCTTGGCCCCGGCGTTTGCTATCGACTGTGGCCCGAGCATGAGAACTCTCATCTTCTCGCCAACACGCCGCCGGAAATCATGAGCGCCGATCTCGCACCGCTCGCGCTCGAGCTGGCGGCGGCCGGCGTTACGGATCCACTCGAGCTCGACTGGCTCGATCCTCCAGCGCCGTCGGCCTTCGAGCAGGCAACAGAGCTCTTGCGCGAGCTCGACGCCATCGACGCTCGGGGCACGCTCACGCAGCTCGGCCGAGAGATGGCGGCTCTGCCTGTCCATCCGCGTCTTGCGCACATGTTACTTCGCTCGCGTGCGCTCGAAGCGACACCGCTAGCGTGCGAAGTCGCCGCGCTACTGTCCGAGCGTGATGTCCTTCGCGGGGTCGCCGGTCCGATCGACGCGGATCTCACGCTGCGCATCGACGCGCTCCGGCGCGTCGATGCCTTCGCGCCGCCGGCGGGCGTCTACGTCGACCGCGATGCGATCCGCCGCGCGCGCGCTGACGCCGATCGCTTGGCTCGGCAGCTCGGCGTGATTCTTCGGCCGTCGTCGTCGCTCGACTCGCTCGGAGTGCTCGTCGCGCTGGCGTATCCAGATCGCGTTGCTCAACGTCGAGCCGGCGCTCGTTCCCGATTCGTGCTGCGCAACGGCCGCGGCGCAGAGCTGCACGGCGCCCAGACGCTGTCCGAGCTGCCGTATCTAGCGACGGCCGAGTTGGACGATCAGCGGCCCGAGAGCCGAATTTTTCTCGCGACGGGAATCACGCTGGACGAAATCCGCGAGACGTTCGCCGAGCAGATCGTCATGGAAGACGTCGTGGAGTTCGACGACGCGACGTCGAGCGTGATCTCGCGCCGGCGAGAACGACTCGGCGCCATCGTACTACGCGATACGGCATCGAGCGCGACCGATCCGGAAGCGGTGCGACGCGCGCTGTTGGATGCCATTCATCGTCGCGGGTCAGCGTCGCTGCCGTGGTCGGACGCCGCTCGGCGTCTGCGCGAACGAATCGCGTTCGTCGCGCGACATGACGTGAATTGGCCCGACGTCTCGGACGCCGGACTCGACGCGCGGCTCGACGAGTGGCTCGGACCTCTTCTCGATGGCGCCCGCCGCTTGAGCGATCTCGATCGCGCCGATCTCAGCGAAGCCGTTGCATCGATGCTCGATTGGAAGCAGCGCCGTCGGCTCGACGAGCTCGCGCCGACGCACGTCGAAGTGCCCAGCGGCTCGCGAATTCCGGTCGACTACTCCGATCCGATGTCGCCCGTGCTCGCGGTGCGAATTCAAGAGGTGTTTGGGATGACAGAAACACCACGACTGGCCGGCGGCAAAGTGCCCGTGACGATGCATCTACTTTCGCCGGCGCATCGGCCGGTGCAGGTCACGCAGGACCTGGCCGGGTTCTGGCGCACGAGCTATTTCGATGTCCGAAAGGATTTGCGCGGTCGATACCCGAAGCACGACTGGCCCGAGGATCCGTTGGAGGCAACGGCGACTAAGAAGGCGAAGCGCAGAGGGTAAGGAGAATTGCCGTTACGGACCCCGCGTTCCTTCTCGCCGCGTGAACTCGAGATCTCGAACTCGACTGATGGTGAGCGTGAATCCGTTGATCGCACCGTCGCCGTCGCGAATGACGCGCAACAGCATCTTGTCGCTGTTCGTGTAGAGATCGGTCGTGAGCGCCACGAAATGGATTTCCTCGGCGCGCGGACGTCGGAGCACGAGGTAGCCGTCGCGCGGAGCAAGCGTCACCGGAAGATCGAGCTCGTCGCTGTAGTAGCTTCCGGAGAGTTGCGCCAGTTGATCGTTTCGGCGACGCGAATCGCTCGAGTCGGTCGGTGCGCGCGGCGATCCCGCCATCCATGGATTCGGCGAAAGATCGAGCGTCGTCGCATTCGCGTTCTGCGTCACGAGCCCGAGCATGATGCTTCCAACCTGTTCCGCCAACTGCGAGGACGCGCTCGACGTGTTGCACAGCGTGATGACCGAGAGGTTGCGCTCGGGAAAGCGCAGGAAGGTGCTGCGGTAACCACCATACGCCCCGCTGTGCGAGTACGTCTTGAGGCCATGGAATTCGCCGATGGTCATCGCGAGCGCATACGGAATCGTCTGCCCATTCTTGAGCATCCCGGGCTCTTCCAGCATCGCGATCGCACGCTTTCCGCCAACCTGCCCTGTTTGAAAATTCGCGTCCCACTTGGCGAGATCTTCGACCGTCGAGTAAACGCCGCCGTCGCCGACCACGTCCATCTCCGGCTGGCTGATGCGATACGTCGACCCATTCGGCTCATAACCGAGCGCTCGCTGCGGAATCAGCGCGGTGTGATCGTCGCGGAACTCCGTGTGTGTCATGCCGAGTGGCTTGAAGATGCGCTCGGCGGCAAAGGTGCGGAGTGATTCGCCGGACGCACGTCGCACCACGATCGACAGCAAGGCATAGCCCGTATTGCTGTACAGAAATTCGTCGCCGGGCGCGAAGTTGAGACTTTTTTGACGACCGACCAGCGAGAGGAATTGCTTCTCGGTCAGGAGGCCGTCACTCGGCCAACCAGAAACCGCGAGCAGCGTGAAGTAGTCACGCAAGCCGCTCGTGTGATTCAGCAGCTCGCGAAGCGTGATGACGCTGTTCCCGAACGACGGCACTTCGGGCACCCATTTCTGAATCGAGTCATCGAGCGACAACTTGCCGTCGAGCGCCAGCAACACGACGCTCATCGCGGTGAATTGCTTCGAGACGGACGCGATGTTGAACCGCGTGTCCGGTGTGATCGGCCTGTCGTGCTCGAGGTCGGCCATGCCGTAGCCCTTGGCGAACACGAGCGACCCGCCGCGCGTCACTCCGACCGCGCACCCCGGCGAGTCGGGCGAGGCATACGGTGACAGCACGGAATCGACCCAGTGGCCCGCTGAGTCCGATGTGATTGTCTGCGCAGCGGCGGGTGCGGCGACCAGAACGATGGCGAGCGCGGCACGTCGGAGCATTCCGGTGGACCTCCTGCTGTAACCTCTCATGAGCACGCGCCCCTGTCCAGCAGCGCGGATGGTGCGTACGAGGCGCGTCCGGCGACCGGCGGCGGTCGAGGAAATTGGTCTGGCGTCCAGCTTGCAGACTGATGGGCGGTACACCCGGTCACTGTCCGGGGTCCACACGGCGGAGATTTGCATGGCGGAAATTCACGTCGAGCCAAGACGCCGCAGCATGATATGGCTGTGGATCATTCTAGCACTCATCATCGCCGGCGGACTCGTCTACTACTTCTTGTATTACCGTAACGGCGCCACCTGAAGCCGGGTTTCGCCGACTGCGCGGTAGGGATGCCCTCATGGAGCTCAACGATCGGCATGGACGCGACGCGGCCGGCATCGGCCCGTACGCGCGAGAACGCGAGCGCCTCATCGCCCTCAGCACGCTCGATTCATGGAGAGTGTCCGACGGAGAGCCAGACATCCGCGGATGGGATGTTCGGACGGTGAGTGGGCGGCAGCTCGGCTCGGTCCACGATCTGCTGGTCGACCCAGATGCCGGTGAAGTCGTGCTTGTCGACGTCGACTTACCAGGCAGCGATCGCCATACCTTCGTGCCCATCCGCGTCGTTCAGATCGACCGCGCGCGACGGCTTGTCCTGATGGACTCGGCCGATTTGCCGGAGTCCGACCTCTCGCAGAGTGATCGCTCCATCAGAACCGATCGCCGCGCGGGCGACATCGGCACCGTTCGGTATCCATCGGCCAATCGCGAGGTGGTCGTCGATCGGCCACCGATCGCGGACCAGCCGTTGGCATCCGGCGATTCCTTGGCGACGGAGCGACGCCAAGCGGAACGCCGGCGCATCGACCGGATGAGCACTGACCTCTAGTTACGCGTGGAGCAGGTCGGCGAGATCCGATCGGCCCCGCGTGATGATGTCGGCTACTGCGCGCCCACAAAGCGCGCCGATGACGTTCCCCGTCCCCGAGTATGCGCCGACGGCCCACACGCGCGGCCGCACCTGTTCGAGAATTGGCAAGCCAGTTTGTGTATACCCGACCGTCGCTGCCCACCGATGCGTAATCTCGGCGTCGACCTGCAGTCGTTCGCGCAACAACGCTGTGAGCGCCTCCTGCACCTTCTCGGTTGGCCGATCGTCGGTGGTAAACTCGTCCGCGCCGCCCACGTCGCGGCATCCGCCGAGTACCACGCGCCGATCCGCGCGTTGCTGCCAGTAGTCGAGACCCCAGCGCGAATAGGTTGGACGTTGGATATGCGTGTTTGCCGCGGGCGCCGTCGCAAGCATTTGCAGACGTACGCTCCGAACGCGCCGCGAGAGCTCGGGAAGAATCAGCTCCAACCGTCCGTCGACGGCGACGACGATCCGATCGGCGTGCACGCGACCATTGGGCGTGGTCACACGTCCTTCTTCGATCGAAACCGCCGGAGTGCGCTCATAGAGTCGCGCGCCGGCGGTGCATGCGTCGCGCGCCAGAGCGCGGCAACGCATCGCCGGATCGTACGCGGCGTCGGCGGGGAAGAAAAGGCCGGCTCCTTCTGAACCAGCATAGGCCTCCACCGGCAACCGATCGCGCCGCATCTGCTCGAGCTGGCGCGTGCAATCGTCCTCCTCGCCGGCTGACGCCGCGATGCGCAAACTCCCAACGCGGCGAATCGCGCTCGGCGTTTCGGCGATCATTCGGTCGATCTCGTTGAGCGTTTGCTCATAGATCCCAACCGCTTTCTCGCGCCCCAACCGCGTGACGGCGTCGTGATGGAACATCGCGAGGCCGCCCAACAGGAAGCCGCCGTTTCGACCCGCCGCGCCAGCCGCAACGCCAGTCGCATCGATCCCGATGACGCGACGTCCGCCCTCTATCAGCTCGCGCACGCATGCCAGCCCCGATCCTCCGAGACCGACGACGCAGACATCTCCCTCGACGTCGCCGTCGAGTACAGGAAGGCTCAGGCGCTCTTCTTCTCCCCAAATCGAACTGTTGATCATGCGACGGAATTTACAGATCGATCTGAAACCAGCCCGAACGCAGGCCCGTACGAACGAACAATCACCGACATTCCCCCGGCCAAGAGATACGCATGCGGTCTCTCCTTCGCGACGTGCGTTACGGGCTGCGCAGCCTCGTCAAGAGTCCGGCGCTGACGATCATCTCGACCTTCGCCCTCACGCTCGGCATTGGGCTGACGACAACGATGTTCAGCATCGTGTACGGTGCGCTGATGAAGGGGCTGCCATATCCCGACGGAGATCGCGTCGTGGTCGTGTCTCGCTCGAATCCCGTGCGCGGTATCGAGCGACAAGACCTTCCGATTCAGGACTTCGCCGACTACAAGGCGCAACAGCGAAGCTTCACCGACCTGGCGGCGTCGACGTCGGGAACGATTTACGTCAGCGGCGACGAGAAGGCCGAGCGGTTCGACGGATCGTGGATCACGGCGAACGCCTTCGACCTCATCGGCGTGCACCCAATCCTCGGCCGAGGGTTCCGCGCCGGTGAGGATGCGCCGAGTGGCGAGAAGGTCGCCATCCTCTCGTACTCCACGTGGCGCGAACGGTATTCGGCCGATCCCAAGGTCATCGGCAAACAGATTCGTGTGAACGGCGTGCCGTACTCGGTCGTCGGTGTCATGCCGGAGGGTTTCGCGTTCCCGAACAACGACAAGATCTGGGTCCCCCTGCAGACTAATCCGCTCGAGGGCAAACGTGGTGAAGGACAATACGTCAGCACCTTCGGCAAGCTGAAGCCCGGTGTGTCGCTCGACCAAGCCAATGTGGATGTCGCGACCATCGCCAAACGTCTCGGCAGCGAATACAAGGAAAGCAACGAAGGGTTTACGGCCAGCGTGCAGGGCTTCACCGACAGCTACATCGGCAAACAGCCGCGCCAACTGCTGTTGACGATGCTTGGCGCGGTGTTCTTCGTGCTGTTGATCGCCTGCGCCAACGTCGCAAATCTGTTGCTCGACCGTGCAGCGCACCGCACGAAAGAAGTCGGCATTCGCACCGCGCTCGGCGCGTCGCGCTCAGCGGTAGTTCGCCAGTTCCTGGCTGAGGCGCTCGTGCTATCGGCGCTCGCGACGGTGTTCGGGATCATCGTCGCGTACTTCGGCGTCGCGGCGTTCAATCGCGCGATCACCGTGACGCAGATTCCATTCTTCATCGATATTCGCCTGCATCCGCAGGTGTTGTTGTTCGCAATCGCGGTCGCGTGCGTCACGACGCTCATCTCGGGTGCAATTCCGGCGTATCAATCCTCGCGCGCCGACATTAACGAGATCCTGAAGGATGAAACGCGCGGCGCGTCGAGCTTCCGCATCGGAAAGATCAGCAAGGCGCTCGTCGTATTCGAGATCGCGTTGTCGTGCGGGTTGCTCGTTGCGGCCGGTCTCATGATCAAGAGCCTGGCGAACATGCGAACGATGGACCCAGGGTTCACGACCAGCAAGGTTTTCACGGCGCGTTTTGGATTCCCTGCCGCGTACACGGATACGCTGGCCGAGTGGCGCTTCTTCGATCAGGCGGTCGAGCGGGTGGCCGCACTGCCGGGCGTGCAGTCGGCTGCACTGAGCTCGGGACTGCCCGCCGCACGGCAAAGCTTTGGCGGTACCTCGTTCGCGGTCGAGGGACAGGCGTATCTCAAGGACAAGGATCGCCCGAGAACGCGTTCGATGACGGTGACGCCCGACTTCTTCAAGACGTTGAACATTCCGCTTCGGCAAGGGCGTGTGTTCGCGGATGCGGATCGCCCGGGTGCGCTCAGCGTTGTGCTCGTGAACCAATCGTTCGCCGACAAGTATTTCAAGAACACTGATCCCATTGGCCGTCGGATCCGGCTGGGTCCACCCACCGGTAACGCGCCGTGGCTCACGATCGTCGGCGTGGTCGGGAATACGTTTACGGGTGATCAAGAGAACCCAATCTCGCCGGCTATTTTCCAGCCGTTCGCTCAGGCACGATCGACGTTCGTGTACATCTCGGCGCGTACAGCTGGCTCGCCCTTGAGCATCACACAGAGCGTGCGTGACGCGGTTGCGTCGCTCAACCCTGACATCCCGCTCTACTGGGTGCAGTCACTCGACACAGCTATTGCGCAGTCGTTGTGGTTCGTTCGTGTGTTCGGCACGATGTTCTTGATCTTCGGCTTCGTGGCGTTGTTCCTGGCGTCGATTGGGTTGTATGCGGTGATGTCGTTCTCGGTAAGTCGGCGCACGCGCGAAGTCGGCATTCGCATGGCACTGGGCGCACAGGGGCGCGACGTCGTGCGCATGATCTTCGGGCAAGGGTTGATTCAGCTCGGCGTCGGGATGACGGTTGGTCTCGCGTTCGCGTTCGGCATCTCGCAGCTCATGAGGGTCGTGTTGTTTCAAGTCGAGCCGCGCGACCCGACGATCTTTGGCGGCGTTGCTGCCGTGCTGGTCGCCGTTGGGCTGATGGCGTGCTTCGTTCCGGCGAGTCGAGCGACGCGCGTCGATCCGCTCGTCGCGCTGCGGTCTGACTAGACGTCGCCTGCTGGCGCGTGACCGTCGGGAGACATATGCGTCTACGGGCTGGGCATGCGATTGGGTTGACGGCACCGCGTGTGGACGCTTACCTTCACAGCCATGACGACGCGCGCGAATAATTTCAATTGCGGGAATAATCGGAACTCCATGCGGAGATCTGGCTAGCACGCGTTGGTTGATGGAACGCGCGGCCCGCCAGAGCAAAGGCGGGCTTTTTTGTTGGATGTCGCTGGAGTCAGACAATCGATGGGGCGTAGGTCAATTGGCAGACCGCCTGACTGTTAATCAGGAAGTTGTAGGTTCGAGTCCTACCGCCCCAGTGCTGTAAGTCGATAAAAAACAATGCTTTGAAACGCCACTAGACTGCACGTCGATCCGCTGGCGTTCTTTTTTGGTGCCAAAATGGTGCTAAGCCGGTGCATTCGGCGTTAGGGCGG
>Ga0070683_100002094_pt1 | contig 15750 bp, 15 predicted proteins | sample KBSC713LmetaG_FD_64662 | JGI IMG/M metagenome (GOLD analysis project Ga0070683, IMG submission 64662) | Corn rhizosphere microbial communities from Kellogg Biological Station, Michigan, USA - KBS C7.1-3L metaG | ecosystem: Host-associated > Plants > Roots > Rhizosphere ...
CGCTCCTCGGCTTCCCGATTTTCGGCGGCGCGGGGTTCTTCGCGAAGTGGTACGTACTCCAGGCAAGCCTGCAGTCGCCTGCAAAGCAGACCGTACTCGCGATCGTCCTCGTGCTCACGACAGTCGTTTCGGCGGGATACTATCTCGAAGTCGTCCGCCTCATGTTCATGCGTCCGCGCGCTGAGAATGCGCTCCCGATCGAGCGGTCGGGCGGACTCACGAAGATGATTCTCGCCGTCAGCGTCGCGGTCCTCCTCGTCCTCGGCGTCGTGCCGGAGGCGGCGGTGAAGGTCGCGGATCAGGGCCAACCGACGATGGAGGCCGAACCGTCGACCACCGACTTGCCGGTCAAGGTCGCGGCTCCGCCGATACAAACTGACTCGGTGCATCGGGTCGCTGCATCACCCGCGGACGTTCGAAGTCGCTAAACTTGAACGGGGCCGCCGAACGCGGCCCCGTCGCCTTTCAGAGAGCTGCATGGCTATCTCACAGGGAATCTTTCGGCAGTACGATATCCGCGGAATCGTCGGGAAGGATCTGACGGTCGAAGCGGCGCGCGCGATCGGAGCAGCCTACGCCGCCTACATGGCGGATCATGGCAAGTCGGGCGCGATCGTCGTAAGTCGAGACAATCGTCCGAGCGGACCGATGCTGCGCGACGGGCTTGTCGAAGGGCTGACGTCGTCCGGCGTCGACGTCGTCGACATTGGGGTCGTTCCGACGCCGCTGAACTACTGGGCGCTTCACCACATCGGGTGCGCCGGCGGCATTCAGATCACCGGCTCGCACAATCCGCCCGAGTACAACGGCTTCAAGCTGTCGCTCGGCACCGGGACGATGCACGGCGAGGATATTCAAGATCTCTATAACCTGACGCAGTCGCCGCGTTCGCCGGCGAAGAAAGCCGGGACTGTCCGCTACGAACCGGTCATTGACAGATACGTCGAGGACATCGTCGCGAAGATCGGCAACCTCTCGCGCCCGATGAAGATCGTGTACGACTGCGGCAACGGCGCAGGTGCGCTCGTCGCCCCGCAGCTCATGCGCGCGCTCGGCGCTGAGGGACGCGGGCTGTTCTGCGAAAGCGACGGCACGTTCCCGAACCATCACCCCGATCCGACGGTCCCCGAGAACCTCAAGGACATCATTCGCGCGGTGAAGGAAGATCGCGCGGAAATCGGCATCGCGTTCGACGGCGACGCTGATCGCATCGGCGTCGTGGATGGCGACGGCGGCATCGTGTGGGGCGACCGCATTCTCATTCTGTACGCGCGCGATGTTCTCGAGCGCACGGGTCGCGGCCAGTCCATCATCTTCGACGTGAAGTGTTCGCAGGCGCTGCCGGCAGCGATCGAGCAAGCAGGCGGCAAGCCGGTGATGTGGAAGACCGGACACTCGCTCATCAAGGACAAGATGCGCGAGCTCAAAGCGCCGATCGCCGGAGAGATGTCCGGCCACATGTTCTTCACGGAAGGCTTCTACGGGCACGACGACGCGCTCTACGGCGCCGCACGCCTGCTGCGTATTCTTGCCGACAAGGGCAAGACGGTGAAGCAAATGTTGTCCGACGTCCCCGACTACGTATCGACGCCGGAGCTTCGCATCGACGTGCCGGAAGAGATCAAGTTCGGTCTCGTCGAGAATGCGGTGAAGTATTTCCGCTCGAAGTACGACGTCATCGACGTCGACGGCGTGCGCGTGCTCTTTGGCGACGGATGGGGATTGATTCGCGCGTCGAACACGCAGCCGGTCATCGTCGCGCGCTATGAAGCGTCGACGGCGGAGCGTCTCTCGGCGATTCGCGGCGAGATGGAGGGATGGCTGCGCGAGCAGGGAGTTCGAGTGTGAGATGAACATGCGGCGGTGGCTCATGCTCGCGCTGGGGGTCGCCGCGGTCCTGCTCATCCTCGGTCGCTCCGCGGCCGGAGTGTACTCGGACTACCTGTGGTACGACGCACTCGGTGCAGGCGCGCTTTGGAAAATGCGAATGGGGGCGATCGCGACGATCCGCATTGGTTCCGCGGTCGCCGCCGGCTTATTCGCGTTCTTGAATCTCTACGCGGTGCGACAATCCGTCGTGCAGCTCGTATTTCCGCGTCGGGTCGGGAACATCGAGATCAGCGAGGAAGTGTCGGGCAAGTATCTGATGGGCGCCGCGATCGCGCTGTCCGCGGTGCTCGGGATTTTGCTCGCGATGCCGCACACCGATTGGACGACGTTGGAGCTCGTCCGCTTCGGCCGACCGTTCGGCCAGCAGGATCCGTATGTCGGTCAGGACCTGAGTTTCTTCGTCTATTGGCTGCCCCTCGAGAGCACGCTGTGGACCTGGGCGTTGTTGTGCGTCGTGGTCGTATCGCTGACCGTCATTCTGTTGTACGCGCTGACGCCAAGTCTCAAATGGCAACGCGGCGGGATCTACGCGTCGATGTACGTGCGACGCCACTTCACGATTCTCGCCGGCATCGTGCTGCTGATGCTCGCCTGGAGTTTCCGTCTCGAGATGTATTCGCTGTTGATCGATGGCTCGGGCCCTGAAGGCACGTTCAACTTCGTCGACTATAAGTACGGAATCACTGGCAACCTCCTGCTTGCGGTATTGAGCCTCGGCGCGGGACTGATTGTGATGTGGGCAGGATCCGCCGGTCAATTCCGACTGGCTGCGATCTCGATTCTCGGCGTCGTCGTCGTATCGCTGATCGCACGCGAGGTCGTTCCGACGGTCGCCGAGCATGCCGGAACAGACGCGGAGCGGGCGAACCGCGATCAACCATATATCGCGGCGCGCTCCGGCTACACGCGCCGTGCGTACGGCGTCGATCTCCTCGCTCCACTCGATACGACGATCCGTTTTCCGTCGGTGACAGCGGCGCTGCCATGGGTTTCAGCGTGGGATGAACCCGCGCTGAGCCACGCGATCGATGCGAGCCGCCCGACGAACGATCACAGCGTCCGCGTGGCGTGGCGCGGCTCGACGACAGGCCTCGTCGCCGACGTGCTGAGCCCACCAGCACCCGGATCGTCGCAGCGCGCGCCGTGGACGGTGACGAGGGTCAACGGGAGCGGGGCGGACGAGCGTGGGGCGCCGCTCCATCCCGGCGCCGACGGCTCCTCCGACGTGGAGGATATCGCGATCGACCCGCCGCTCGTATATCCGGGCGCGTCGCCATTTATCATCGTTTCTGATTCTCTCAAGCACACGACCGGAATTTCGCTCGAGAACTCCTGGACGCGTTTCGCGAGCGCGTGGGCGCTTCAGAGCATCAGCATCGCGTCGGCCGAACTGCCGCAGCCCCGACCAACCCTCATCTCGCGCCGAGACATTCGGGAGCGCGTCGCCACGCTGGTTCCGTTTTTCGTCCAAGGGCGTGCGATCGAGCCACTGCTGGTTGGCGACTCGCTGTATTGGTCCGTCGATCTCTACTCAGCGTCGAGCACCTATCCGCTCAGCCGGCACATGACGATCGCGGGCGACGAGCGAAGCTATTTCCGTCACGCTGCCGTCGCGATCGTTCAAGCGTCGACCGGGGACATCAGCATCGTCCCCGATTCGATTCTCGATCCGATTGCCATGTCGTGGGTCCGGCGCCTGCCCTCGATCTTCGGAACGTGGAACGGGCTCCCGCGCGGCATCAGAAATCTCTTATCGCCGGCGGTCGATGGGCTGTACGCACAGGCCGGAGCGTTCGGTCGATACGGGTCGTCCACGAACAGCTTGAGTCCTCGGCACCTGCCAAGCGTGGCTGATGCCGATACGAATCTCGTCGGCGATGATCTTCCGATGGCGATTCCGGGGTCCGGCGCGGTGGCCATCGCCCTTCCGCTCGTCGACGAAAGCGAACGGATTCGCGGCCTGTTGATCGGCATGGGCGGCGCGAATCGCGTGGCGATGTGGGACAGCCTTCCAACGCCCGGTATGCGCTGGCCCGCGATTCTCGACCGCCTTCGCTCGGCGGACAGTTCCGGGAGTTCTCGCGACGCAACGCTTGCGCACGGCAGAGTGCGCTCGATTCCGCTTCGGTCCGGGGTTGGCTATTTGCAGCCGACGTATCGGTGGCGGCCGCAGAGCGTTCCGTCGCTCAATCGCATCGCCATTTTGGCCGGCGACTCCGTCAAGTCGATTGCTCCGACCGGAGCACCGTCTAAGGCCGGCGGGCCGGTGACCACCGCATCACCTGCTGCGCTCTACAACGCAATGCGTGAGGCAATGCGCCGCGGCGACTGGGTGGCGTTTGGCCGTGCGTTCGAGGCTCTGGGCCGCGCGCTCGAAGGGAACAAGACGCCATGAGCGTTTTATGATGACGTCGAATCATACTGCGGTCATTGCGCTCGGTGGCAATGCGTTGGCACCGAGTGGTGAGGTGTCGACCATCTACGATCAGTTCCGCCATGCGCGCGAGAGTCTCGGTCCGATCGTCGAGCTCGCGCTCTCCGGATGGAATGTCTGCATCGTCCACGGCAATGGTCCGCAGGTCGGCGATGAGCTCGTGCGAAACGAGGTCGCGCGCGGTGAAGCCAGCCCCCTTCCACTCGGAGTCCTCGTCGCGGCGACGGCGGGATGGATCGGGTACATGATCCAGCAGACGATCGAGAATGCGCTCGCTCGCGCTGGAAGTCCGCGAAGCGTCGCGACGATCATCACTCAGGTCGAGATCGACCCGACGGATCCCGCGCTTCGCAATCCAACGAAGTTCATCGGGCGCGGCCTGTCTCGCGAACGCGCGAAACAGTTGCAGGCCGAAGGACACGTCGTGAAGACGGACGGAAACGGAAAACTCCGCCGCGTCGTTGGAAGTCCGGCACCGCGCGGAATTCGCGAGCTGCCGATTGTGAAGACGCTAATCCAACAAGGGATCGTCGTCATCGCCGGCGGCGGCGGCGGTGCGCCGGTGTACCGGCACCCGACCTTCGGCTGGGAAGGGATCGACGCAGTCGTCGACAAGGATCTCGCGGCGGCTGTGCTGGCCCGTGATTTAGGCGCCGAGCTGTTGTTGATTTTGACGGACGTCGATGCGGTGTACGCGGATTGGGGGACGCCGGAGCAGCGTCCGTTGGTCCAGTTGTCGGCCGACGAAGCAGTGAAAATGGACGAACAAAAGGCTTTCGGCGAAGGCAGTATGGCGCCGAAGATCCGTGCGGCGGTGGATTTCGTCCGTCGCACGTCTGGACGTGCTATCATCACGTCGCTGAGTCGTGGACAGGACGCCGTTCACGGTAAGGCGGGAACGACCATCACAGCAACCGCGGAGATCGCGTGAACATCCACGAGTACCAGGCGAAAGAGATTTTGCGAAACGAGGGCGTGCCGATTCCGCCCGGTGAAGTAGCCTCGACGCCAGAGCAAGTCGAAGCCATTGCGAAGAAGTACGGCACGACCGTCGTCGTGAAGGCGCAGGTTCACGCGGGCGGACGCGGAAAGGCGGGCGGCGTGAAGCTCGCGAAGACGCCGGCGGAGGCGAAAGAGATCGCGAAAGCCATTCTCGCGCTGCACATCAAGGGACTGCCGGTTCAGAAAGTCCTCGTGACGCCGGCGGCCGATATCGCAAGCGAAGCGTACGTCGGCATCATTCTCGACCGTGCGTCGAAGAAGCCCGTGTTCATGGTAAGCCCGGCGGGCGGCATCGACATCGAGGAAGTCGCCGCGAAAACGCCGGAGAAGATTCTCAAGCTTCCGATCGACACGCGATACGGCCTCGAGCCATACCAGGCGTCGCGACTCGGCTTCTTCCTCTTCAACGATGTGAAGCAGGTTCGCGCCGCGTCGAAGATCATGCAGCAGCTCTACAGCGCGTTCATGAAGAACGGCTGCTCGCTCGCCGAGATCAATCCGCTCGTCACGACGCCCGCCGGTGACGTCGTCGCGCTCGACGCAAAGATGGTCATCGACGACAACGAGCTCGATCGCCGCACCGACGTCGCCGCGATGCGCGACGAAAGCGCGGAGGCACCGAGTGAAGTTGCGGCGCGCAACGCGAACCTGACGTTCATCAAGCTCGACGGAGACGTCGGCTGCGTCGTGAACGGCGCTGGTCTCGCGATGGCGACGATGGATTTAGTGAAGTATTACGGCGGTGATCCGGCGAACTTCCTCGACATCGGTGGTTCGTCGAACCCCGAGAAGGTCGTGAATGCGCTGAAGATCATCACCGCGGACCCGAACGTGAAGGCGATTTTGTTCAACATCTTCGGCGGCATCACGCGCACCGACGACGTCGCGAACGGCATCGTCACCGCGACGAAGCAAAGCCCACTCAAGGTGCCGATCGTCATTCGGCTCACCGGAACAAACGAAGAGATCGCGATGAAGATTCTGCAGGAGAACGGATTCTCCGCGTCGTCCGACATGGATGAAGCGGTGAAAAAGGCGGTCGAGCTGGCGAAATCCTCTGTGGTCACCCCGAGCGCAGCGAGGGGCGCATGAGCATCTTCCTCGATAAGAACTCGACCGTGATCGTTCAGGGCATTACGGGGCGCGACGGCTCGTTCCACACGAAGCAGATGATCGAGTACGGCACGAAGATCGTCGGCGGCGTGACGCCTGGGAAAGGCGGCCAGAAGTTCGAGAACACCGTTCCGATCTTCAACACGGTCGCCGATGCGGTCGCCGCAACCGGTGCGAACACGTCGGTCATCTACGTTCCGCCGATGTACGCCGCCGACGCAATCCTCGAAGCGGCAGACGCCGGTGTAAAGCTCATCGTCGCGATCACCGAAGGTGTTCCGGTGCTCGACATGACGCGCGTGTATCCGTTCGTGAAAGAGAAGGGCGCGCGACTCATCGGACCGAACTGCCCGGGCCTCATCACGCCGGGCGTTTCGAAAGTTGGAATCATTCCGGGACGCATCTGCACGCCCGGCAACATCGGCGTCGTGAGCCGCTCTGGAACGCTCACCTACGAAGTCGTCTACCAGCTCACTCGCGCTGGACTCGGCCAGTCGACGTGCGTCGGTATCGGCGGCGATCCGATCAACGGCACGAACTTCCTCGACTGCCTCGCGGCATTCGAGGCGGATCCGCAAACGAAGGCGATCGCGATGATGGGCGAAATCGGTGGCACCGACGAGCAGGACGCCGCGCTCTTCGTGAAGAACAACATGAAGAAGCCGGTCGTCGGGTTCATCGCGGGGCAGACTGCTCCTCCGGGACGCCGTATGGGCCACGCCGGCGCGATCATCTCGGGTTCTTCGGGCACGGCGGCGGAGAAGATCCAGTCGTTCCAGGATGCCGGAATGGGTGTCGCGAAGCGTCCGATCGACTTCGTCGAACTGATCAAGGCACGTCTGTAGGACCGAATGAGGCTCGCGGACTTTCTCGCCCCGTCGCGGGTACTCGTTCCGCTGGCCTGCGAGACGCTCGACAGCGCACGAAGCGCGTTGCTCGAGCGTCTCGCCGCATCCGGTGCGGTTGCTGATCTCGAGCGTTTGCAGGGTCGAGTCGCGGAGGAGCGCGGCGAAGACATGGTGGCGATCGCGGACCGCGCGTTCCTGCTGCACTACAGAACGGACACGGCGTCTTCGCTGCAGGTTGCGATCGGCGTGTGCCGTGACGGAATTCGTCGGTCGATCGAAGAGAACGTCGACCAGCGCGCGCCGGTCGTGGTGGTGGTGGTCGGACCGCCGCGATCGGCGGCGAAGCATCTGCAAGTCGTGCGCGCGTTCAGTCGCATCCTTCCCAAGGAAGAGGCGGTCGCCGCGCTGCTCGATGCGCCGAGCGCGGAGTCGATTGTGACGCTTCCGTTGTTTTCTGAATACGAGATTCCTGAACAGCTGCTCGTTCGCGATCTCATGACGGAGCGGCCGCGGACGACCTCGCCGGATACGCCGCTTCGCCAGGCCGCGCGCGAGCTCATTCGCACGGGCCTCGGCGCGCTGCCGGTCGTCGACCGCGACGCTGGTTTTATTGGAATGCTGAGTGAACGCGAGCTGATGCGACACTTGCTCGCGACCGAAGTATTGTCTGACGGCGTCACGCGCCATGCACCGGCGCTCGCGAATGACGATCGCACCGTGCGGGATGTGATGACGCGTCAAGTGTTGTGCGTGCGGCCAGAGCAACCGGCCGCCGAAATTGCGGCATTGATGAGCAACAAGAACGTCGACCGACTGCCCGTCGTTCGTGAAGGGAGACTTGTAGGTTTCCTCACGCGCGGGGACATCGTTCGCAAACTCATAGGACCATAGACCATGGCGGGAAATTTCACGTTGACGATCGTCAAGCCGGACGCGTTTGGATCCGGAAAAGCGGGGAAGATCATCGCGCATCTGGAGGCGCAGGGCTTCAAGATCCTCGCGTCGCGGGTAATGCATCTCACGCAGGCGCAGGCGGGTGAGTTTTATGCGGTGCACAGAGAACGACCCTTCTACGGTTCGCTCGTGACGTTCATGACCTCCGGCGCCTGCATGCCGATGGTGCTCGAGAAGGCGGATGCGGTGGCCGCGCTTCGCACGGCGATTGGCGCGACGGACCCGGCTCAGGCCGACGCGGGAACGGTCCGCCAGCTTTACGCGGAGTCGAAGGAGCGAAACGCGATCCACGCCTCGGACTCGGATGAGAATGCGATGCGCGAATCTCGCTTCTTCTTCGCTGATACCGAACTCTTGGCAGCGCGGTAGGCCAGGTCTCGGGTCGCAGGTCTCGGGTCGCAGGAACTGCGGTTCGAACCCCCGCGACCTGAGACCTGAGACCTGCGACCTGGAAAGCCCAAGTCTATTACCTACACAGACTTGTAGCCGCCACATGCCTAGCTTACTTTTGGGGGATGTTGTCCTTTGACATTCGTTCGCTCGAGTCGCACGCTGCTGTAGTGGATGAGGATCTCCCGTCCGACGATTCGGTGTGGGAAGACGATGATCCGAGACCGGCCGGTAGTGTTCACGTGAGTGGTCGATTGTCGGCGGCGGGGCCGGGCCGGTTCTATTGGCACGGCAACATCGATGGAGACATCTCGTTGGAATGCAGCCGATGTCTCACGGAAACCGAGCGTCACGTCAGCGATGAAGCGCACATCATCTTCGCTGATTCGGACGACGAGGAAACCGACGATCCCGACGTGTACCGAATAGATTCAGCAGCACTCGAGCTCGACCTTCGACCCGCAATCAGGGAGCAGTGGATCTTGGCAGCGCCGACCTTCGCGCTCTGCCGGGAAGACTGCAAGGGGTTTTGTCCGCGTTGCGGCGCGGATCTGAACGCCGGCCCGCACGAATGCAGTCACGACGAGATGGATCCGCGGTGGGAAGCGCTCAGAAAGTTCAAGGAATCATCGAAGTAGCCGCACGCACGACCACAGTCGCCCAACCAGTCAGCGCGCACACGGCGCTCGACCGAACCTCAACGTTCCCCTGACAGTCCCATGGCCGTCCCCAAGAGACGTACCTCGAAGCGGAAGAAGCGCGCCCGCAACACCCACAAGACCGCTCCCGCCATTGCGATGCAGAAGTGTCCGCGTTGCCAGGCAATGAAGCGCCCGCACCATGTGTGCGAGGAGTGTGGCTACTACGGCGGTAAGCAGCGGATCGCAGCAAGGGAAGCGTAGCCTTGGCGCGAATCGCGTTGGACGCCATGGGGGGCGACTTTGCTCCCCAGGCGACCGTTGCCGGCGCGCTGCTCGCTCTCAGCGAGCTCCCATCCGATCACACCATCCAGCTCGTCGGACGTTCAGCCGTCGTCAGCGAACAGCTCGATAGGCTCCTCGAAGATCCGCAGTACGCGCCGATGAAAGCCCAGCGCGACCGGATCTCGATCGTCGAGGCGCCGGACGTCATCGAGATGACCGACAAGCCTGGCGCCGCCGTTCGCGGAAAACCCAACAGCTCGATGATCGTCGGCCTGAAGCTTCAGGCCGAAGGCAAATCGGACGCGTTCGTCTCCGCGGGGAACACCGGTGCGCAGATGGCCGCGTCGATGGTCGTGCTTCGGCTCCACTCGGGACTCAAGCGACCGGCGATTGCCACGGTCTTCCCAACGTCGCGCAAACCCGTGGTCGTCCTCGACTCGGGCGCCAACGTGGACTGCTCGGCAGATGAGCTGGTGCAGTTCGCGCGGCTCGGAACGGTCTACGCCGAAGACATTCTCGGACGCGTCGAACCCGGCGTCGGTCTGCTGAGCATCGGCGAAGAGGCGGAAAAGGGAAACGCCGTCGTCAAAGAAGCGCACCAACTGCTCCAGTCCGCGGGCCTCAACTTCGTCGGCAACGTCGAGGGACGAGACCTGCCGGCCGGCCAGTGCGACCGAGGCCCGGTCGACGTCGTCGTCTGCGACGGGTTCGTCGGCAATGTCGTTCTCAAGTTCTACGAGGCCATCGCGCCGTTCATCATCGGCTTGCTCGCGAACGCGGGCGTCGATAAGAAAACTATGATGGGCGCGCTCAAGGACCTCGACTACTCCGAACACGGCGGTGCGCCGCTTCTCGGCGTGAACGGCGTGAGCATCATTTCGCACGGCAAGTCGTCGCCGCGAGCGATCATGAACGCCATCAAGGTTGCCGTTCGTGCCATCGACTCGCGCATGAACGAGCATATTGGGCGGCGGCTGCGCGAGGGCGTCGGGAGGGAAGAAGCGTGAAGCGACCGGTTGCTGTCTTCGCGGGAACGGGACGCGGCGTTCCGGCGAAAGTGATGACGAATCACGATTTCGCGGCGCTCGGCCTCGAGACGAATGATGAATGGATCGTCGAGCGAACGGGCATTCGCGAGCGACACATCGCCGCCGACGGCGAGACGACGTGCACGATGGCGGCGGCGGCCGCACGCACCGCAATGGCGCGCGCCGGAGTCTCGGCAGGCGAGCTCGATGCCATCGTGCTCAGCACCGCGACGACCGATCGCCTGCTTCCGTCGACCGCGGTCGATCTTCAGGCGGAGCTTGGCGCCTCGCGCGCGGCCGCCTTCGACATCAGTGCCGCGTGCGCCGGGTTTATCTACGGTGCGACAGTCGCTGAAGGGATGATCGCGACCGGTGTCGCCGAGACGGTGCTCGTCGTCGGCGCGGAGCGAATGAGCTCCATCGTCGATTGGAAGGATCGCTCGACCTGTGTGCTGTTCGGCGATGGTGCCGGTGCGGCCGTGCTGCGCCGCGCGCGCACGACGCCCGGCAATCAGCACCCGAAGGGCATCCTCAGCGCATATATGCGCAGCGATGGCACCCTCGCCGACCTGCTGTACCGCCCCGCCGGCGGTGCGTCGATTCCGTTCTCCGAGCAGGTGCTCACCGATCGCTCGCATTTCGTGAAGATGGCCGGCCGCGAAGTGTTCAAGCACGCGGTGCGATCGATGGCCGATGCAACCGATCGCGCGCTCGACGCGGCAAAGCTCACAGGGAAAGACATCGATCTGCTGATCCCGCACCAGGCCAACATCCGCATCATCGAAGCGACGGCGAAGCACGCCAACGTGTCGATGGACAAGGTCTACGTGAACGTCGATCGCTACGGGAATACATCTTCTGCGTCCGTGCCCATTGCGCTCGACGAGGCGATCGAATGCGGTCGAATTACCGAGGGGACAACCGTCCTTCTCGTCGCGTTCGGCGCCGGCTTCACCTGGGCGTCGATGGTCGTTCGGTTCTAACGGATGGACGTCGTACTGCTGTTCCCCGGTCAGGGGTCGCAAAAGCCGGGAATGGGGAAGGACGTCGCCGAAGCGTATCCGGCAGCCCGTGATGTCTTCGCTCGCGCCGATGCTGCCCTTGGAGCTCCGCTGAGCCAACTGTGCTTCGAGGGACCGGCCGAAGAGCTGACGCTCACCCACAACGCGCAGCCAGCGCTCCTGACGCACGGTGCGGCCGTTTGGGCCGCGACACGCGACGTCATCGGCGCCAACGTGCTTGCAGCCGCAGGACACTCCCTCGGCGAGCTGACGGCGTATCACGCAGCCGAATCGATGAGTCTCGAGCACGCCGTGCGCGTCGTTCGACGCCGCGGTGAGCTGATGTACGAATCCGGGGTCAAGCGTCCCGGTGCGATGGCCGCCATCCTCGGCGACACGAATCGCCCGGTTGAAGAGATTTGTGCTCAGGCGACCCTCGAGGCGGGGACGGTCGTTCCCGCGAACTACAACTGCCCTGGACAGCTTGTCCTGAGTGGTGAGATCGCCGGCGTCGACCGCGCGATGGAACTCTGCAAAGAGGCCGGCGCGAAGCGCGCGATCAAGCTCAACGTGAGCGGCGCATTCCATTCGCCGCTGATGGAAAGTGCTGTAGGAGGCCTCTCAGAAGCTCTTGCCGGGGCTGAGTTTACGGACCCACACTTCCCGGTTTACGCGAACGTTAATGGCGAGCCGGTCACGACGGCGGATCGAGGCAAAGAGCTGCTTCTCGAGCAGCTGTCGAATCCCGTTCGCTGGACGACCGAAATTCTCGCGATGACTCAGCGTTTCTCGGACGCGCTCTTCGTCGAGATGGGTCCAGGAGCGGTGCTCGTCGGCCTCGTGAAGAAGATCGCGCCGAGCGTGAAGACCGCGACCTGCGGCACCGCCGCTGAAGTCGCCCAGTTGAGGAATCTTCAGTGAAGATTGATCTGACGGGTCGCGTCGCCCTGGTTACCGGCAGCACGCGCGGCATCGGGCGTTCGATCGCTGAGTCACTGGCAGCCGCGGGGGCGAAGGTCGCCGTCGTTGGTCGCGACGCAGGGCGCGCGAGCGAAGCTGCCGCGGCCATCTCGCCTGACGCACGCGGCTACGGCACCGACGTCAGCGACCCCGCATCTGTCGTCGCGCTCATCGAGGCGGTCGAGAAAGACTTCGGATCCTTGGACATCCTCGTCAATAACGCCGGCCTCACGCGCGACAACATCCTGTTTCGCATCAAGGACGAGGACTGGGACGCCGTTCTCGACACGAACCTTCGTGGCGCATTTGTCGCTATTCGCGCGGCGACGCGCGGGATGATGAAGCGCCGTTGGGGGCGTATCATCAACATCGCGAGCGTCGTCGGAATCGTCGGAAACAAGGGGCAGGCGAACTACGCCGCGAGCAAGGCGGGGCTCATTGGGATGACGAAGTCTGTGGCCAAGGAGCTCGCGTCTCGCAACATCCTCGCGAACGTCGTCGCTCCCGGATTCATCGAGACCGACATGACCGGCGCGATGACCGAAGAAGCCAAGACCACACTATTTGCTCAAATCCCGCTCGGCAGGCTCGGATCGCCGAGTGATATCGCGGCGCTCGTGACCTTCCTTTCGTCCGACGCGGCGGCCTACATCACGGGCCAAACGTTCGTCGTGGACGGCGGGATGGTCATGTGACATCGCTCTTCTTTGCCCACTAGATTACTCGCACGATTCCCCTCACGTACTCAACCGCCAGAGGAACGCAAATATCATGGCCGAAAACGCACAGAAGGTCCGCGACATCATCGAGAAAGAGCTCGGTGTGGAGCGCGAGAAGCTTACCGACGAGGCGAGCTTCATCGAGGATCTCGGCGCGGACAGTCTCGACATCGTCGAACTGGTCATGGAGTTCGAGAAGGAGTTCAACATCGACATCCCCGACGAAGACGCGGAAAAGCTTCGCACGGTCGGTGACGCGATCGGCTACCTGAATTCAAAGACGGCGAGCGCGTGAGCAAGACGCGGGATACCGAATTCCGAGCGAAGGTGCGAAGCGCCGTCGCGAGGAACCACGAATGAAACGTAGGGTCGTCGTCACTGGGATGGGGGCGATTACGCCAGTCGGAAACGACGTGGCGGCGACTTGGCGCGCGATCACCGCGGGCGTCTCGGGTGGTGCTCCGATCACGAAGTTCGATCACAGCACGTTCCCGGTGCATTTCGCGTGTGAGGTGAAGGGCTTCGATCCGCTCCTCTATCTCGAGCGAAAGGAAGCGAAGCGCGCCGACCTGTTCGCCCAGTATGCGATTGCGGCGTCCGCCCAGGCGATGACCGACGCGGGGCTCGACGATCAGTCGAAGTACAACCCCGAGCGCACCGGCGTGATCATCGGCTCAGGCATCGGTGGCCTGAAGACGTTCGAAGAGCAACACGACGTGTATCGCGAGCGCGGCCAGTCGAAGATCAGCGCGTTTTTCATTCCGATGTTCATCTCGGACATCGCCGCGGGCCTCGTCTCCATGCGCTTCAACGCCAAGGGGCCGAACTACGCGACGATCTCGGCCTGCGCCACGAGCGCTCATGCGATCGGCGACGCGTTCCGCACGATTCAGTATGGCGACGCGGACATCGTCATCACCGGCGGATCTGAAGCGACGGTCACACCGATGGCGATCGGCGGCTTCGCGAACATGAAGGCGCTCTCTGAGCGGAATGAATCGCCGGAGACCGCATCACGCCCGTTCGATCTGACTCGCGACGGCTTCGTTATGGGCGAAGGCGGCGGCATCGTCATTCTCGAGGAGCTCGAGCACGCGAAGAATCGCGGAGCGAGCATCTACGCGGAAATCGTCGGCTACGGCGCGACCGGAGACGCGTACCACCTGACGGCGCCAGCGCCTGAAGGTGAAGGCGCGCAGCGCGCGATGCGTCGCGCGATGGAAGATGCGAAGCTTGGCCCCGCGGACATCGATTACATCAACGCGCACGGCACGTCGACCCCCGCGAACGATATGAACGAGACGAAGGCAATCAAGGCCGTCTTCGGAGAGTACGCGACCAAGGTCAACGTCAGCTCGACGAAGTCGATGACCGGTCACATGCTCGGCGCCGGCGGAGCAGTAGAGTTCATCATCGGTGCGCTGTCGATCCGCGATTGCATCGTGCCGCCGACGATCAACTACCAGAATCCGGATCCGGAACTGGATCTCAACTACACGCCGAATACCGCGGTCACTCGGCCGGTGCGCACGGTGATCAGCAACAGTTTCGGCTTTGGCGGGCACAATGTCACGCTCGCCGTGAAGCGCTTCGAGGAGTAGCGATGCCCGAGCCGGTGGCGCTCGACCGTTCGCTCATTAGCGATTCGTCACTAGCGCCGATTGCCGACAAGGTCGAGCGGGGCGAGCGACTGTCCAATGAGGACGGCGTAGCGATATTCGAAAGTTCTGACCTGATTGGAATCGGGCATCTCGCGGATTCCGTCAATCGCGCGAAGCACGGCAATCGCGTCACCTTCGCCGCGAACCAGCACATCAATCCGACGAACGTCTGCATCCTGCGGAAGACTTGCGTGTTCTGCTCGTACGCGCGTCTGCCGAAGGAAGAAGGCGCGTATCGCTACACGATGGACCAAGTGTGGGCGGAAGCCGAGACGGCGAATACGACGCTGACGCGTGAGTTCCACATCGTCGGCGGTCTCGATATGCACGCGGGCCTCGCGTACTACACGGAAATGTTCCGCGGCCTGAAGCAGCGTTATCCGCATGTGCATATCAAGGCGCTGACGGCCGTCGAGATCGCGCACGTTGCGCGCATCGAGAAGATGACCGTTCGCGACACGCTGATCGCGCTCCACGAAGCCGGCCTCGATACGATGCCCGGCGGCGGCGCCGAGGTGTTCAGCCCCGGCGTGCGCGCGACGATCGCCGACAAGAAGCTCTCGGGCGAGGAATACATTCGCGTCCATCGCGAAGCGCACTCCCTCGGCATTCGCAGCAATACGACGATGCTGTACGGCCACGTCGAGACGTTCGCGGACCGCATGGCGCATCTGTCGATGCTGCGCGACCTGCAGGATGAAACCGGCGGGTTCCTCGCATACATCCCGCTCGCATATCACCCGGACAACAACGAGCTCGGGGAGACGCTGCATCGCGTCGGAACGGCGACGACGGGCTTCGACGATCTGAAAAACCTCGCGGTTGGC
>Ga0070683_100002097_pt1 | contig 15743 bp, 12 predicted proteins | sample KBSC713LmetaG_FD_64662 | JGI IMG/M metagenome (GOLD analysis project Ga0070683, IMG submission 64662) | Corn rhizosphere microbial communities from Kellogg Biological Station, Michigan, USA - KBS C7.1-3L metaG | ecosystem: Host-associated > Plants > Roots > Rhizosphere ...
GCCCTGCGTCCAGCTGAACGGTTCGAAATCCGGCAGCAGCGGAGCCGGTTCGGGCCCCAGGTACACCCAGACCAAGCCGCCCAGACTGGCCGTGGGGTATCCGTCGACGGTGGCGCGGTCACGGAACCCGGCGTGCCCGGCAACCTCTTCGAAAGGCTGCCCACCGCATCGGCCGCGAACGTCGAACGCCCAGCCGTGGTACGGGCAACGGAGCAGGGACCCATCGACCCAGCCGTAGCTGAGGTCAGCGCCCCGATGCGGACACTGCCGTGCGATCAGGCCGAATCGGCCGTCCTGGGCAGCGAACAACACCAGATCCTGGCCGAGGAGGCGCACCGGCATGACACGACGGTCCCGGATCTCGAGCACCGGGGCGACCGGGTGCCAGTACCGCCGCAGCAACTCCCCCATCGGGGTGCCCCGCCCGACCCGGGTCAACCGCTCGTTCTTCTCCTGAGACAGCACGCGACCTCCTGGTATGCGCCGCCGAATGCCGACCGGGTCACCGGACACGCCGCCGGTCGGCGCCTCCCTGCAGCGTGGCCTGGCGGATCACTTCGTCGTACCAGTCCAGCCCGGCCGCCGGATCGGCTGTCTCGGACAAGTACCAGTGGGCCGAGCCCGCGACGCCGAGATGCTGCCCCACCTCCCGCAGGACACGGACGCCGTCGGCCCAGACCTCGATGGCATCGCCACGGCTACGCGCCGAACGCACCGACAGCCGCGTCTGCAGGAAATGGTCGACGGCGGCGACGTGGCGCCGAAGTGGGGCCTCGTCGATCGGAGCGTCCTCCAGCAGCAGCCGCCACGCCTCGTCGGCCAGGTCGCCGTCGATCTGCTCCAGGTGGTGCAGCACCGCCCTCGCCCGGTCGACGTGCTGCGGCCCGATGTGCGGGTCCAAGCCCCACGTGCGCAGGTACAGCTCGATCCCGGCGACGAGGATCACTTCGCGGGTTCGCCAGGCGAGCTCCCACTGCCCGGCACTCAGCGCCCCGTCGAGGTCGAAGCGGTGGGCCATCAGCCCCATCTCGACTTCGTTGGTGCGCCGCTGGCGCTTCAGCCAGGCCAGCAACGGTTCGGCGTTGTGATACAAGCGACCTCCTCGGACACTGCACCGGCCTTCACGGCCTCGACCGCACCATCGGTCAGACTGGATGGAGCGCGTCGAGTGTGCCGGACTCGTAACGCGAGCGGCACTCCTCACGGCGCACCTTGCCGCTCGTGGTCACCGGCAAGGAGCCCAGCGGCATAAGCACCACCCGGCTGACCGTGAGGGCGAACTCCCGGCTCACGGTCCGCACGATGGACGCGCACACTGCGCTCCGCTCGGACTCTTCCATAGCCACGGCTTTGACCTCGGCGACCACCACGAGATGCGGTTCGTCGCGCCGGTCGCTGACGAACGCCGCGATGCGTCCCGGTTCGAGCCGGTCGTCCACAGTCGACACAGCGGCTTCCAGCTCGAAGCTGTAGTAGCTCATCCCGCGAATCTTGAAGCGCTCGGTGTTACGCCCCGTCGGGACCAGTTGCCCGTCACTGAGGAAGCCCAGATCGCCCGTCCGGCGCCCGGCGACACCTTTGATCTCGTCGCCCGGCCTGGGCACCACCTGCGGTCCGCCGATCCAAACCTCTCCCACCGCGCCGGTATCGCCGACCGGCGATCCACAGGTGTCGAGAATGGACAGTCGGACGCCCTCCAGCGGCGGTCCGGCGGAGGTCAGGCGCACGGTGTCGGCCGCGCCGCCCGGCTCGGTAACTCGTCCGGCCCGCAGCGCGGCCCGCGACACGGTGATGACTCGGGGGTCCTGCGCGACCGGGCAAGACGTCACCGCGAGCGTCGACTCCACCATGCCGTACGAAGGACAGAACGCGGTGTACTGGAATCCCGAGCTGACAAACTGGCTCGCGAAGTCTCGTAGCGTCTGCGGCGGCACCAACTCGCTCGACACCCGGGCCACCCGCAACCGGGACAGGTCAAGACCTTCAGCGTTGCCGGCGCGCACACAAGCTTGGTAGCCGAACGCCGGCGACGAAGTGTGCGTCGCCCGCCAATGCGACAGCTGTTCCAGCCAGATCAGCGGTCGAGCGACAAAGGCCCTCGGGTCGAGCAACACGGAGGTGTAGCCCGAGAACAACGGCCGGAGCATCGCGCAGACCAGGCCCATGCCGTGGTACAGCGGGACCCAGTGCACCGCGACGCTGTCGGCTGACTCGTCGTACACGCGCGCCAGCAACCGTAGCTCGGCCACCACGTTGCGGTGCAGCAGGTGAGCTGGTTTCGGGTCGGCTGTGGACCCCGACGTGTACTGGGTGTAGGCGACGTCTTCCGGGCCGGGCGGTGACATCGGTGACGGCACCGGTGTCCGCGCCGGGGCCACCGGGCGCACCAGGTGTTCGATGGCGACGAGGTCCGGTGGCTCGGCGCGGGGCCGCTGTGGGGCCGGGCGGTCGAGCAGCCGCGACACGGCGTCCAGCCGGGCGCCGTCGACGACGACCACCGCCGGAGCGGCATCGCCGATCATACCCAGCAGACGGCGGCGGTGAGCGGGGTGCTCCTCGGGCGAGTCCGGAGCGGCGATCGCGACCATCCCGGCTTGCATGACGGCGAAGAACGCAACGATGAAGGCGAGGGGATCGCTGACGGTGATCACCGCCGGAGTCCGGACGGCCCCGTGCCGCAGACGGTCCTTGCGCTGCAGGGCCTGCGCACCGGACAGCGACGCGGTGCACAGCTCGCCGAACGACATGGTTCTGGTATCGCCGTCCAGGCCGACGGCCACGTATCCGCTGTTGTCGTCGCGGCGCGCCTCGAGCAGCTCCACCAAGGTTGCGGCGGTTGGGTGGCTGGCCAAGAGTCCCCTCCAACGATCGCGCCTGTTTGCTCGTGCAGGACCACTGTGACGCCGGCACCGCCCGGATCGAACGGTACCGGCATCGCGCCGGTTGGAACAAGCAACCGACCGGCGGTGCACGGCACGGAAGCCGTTGTGCTGACGGGTGTTCGACTGCGCATTCTGCGCCGACGAACACCGAACGGTCAGGTCAAGGCCGGTCGAAGACCGTGACGGTATTGCGTTGCAGATACTGCCGGGGACGATCGGGGTCGGGCATTGCCCGAAGAGCGTCGATGACCGGCTGTACCGTGCTCGTCCACATCGTACGGTCCACATCCGCCAGCCACGCCGGTTGCCGCTCCTGGAGCGTCTGCGCCGCCTGGGCCGGCACCTGCTCCAGGGCCTGGCCACGGGTCAGGCCACGATGTCGTAGCCGCAGTCCGGCGGTCGCTGCGAGGGCCGGGACGCGATCGTCGAGGTCCTGCGGGCGAGCGGGGCGTAGCACGTCGAGCGGTGCCGTCAGCGCGTCGACCTCGGTGACATCAGCGGCCGGGCGCCCGCCGACGACGACTACCCGGCCGCCGGCTCGCGACACCCGCGCCGCCTCGCGCAGAGCGGCACCAGGGTCGTCAACAAACACCAGCATCCACACGAACGCCACGTTGGCACATAACCCGTCGGGCAACGGCAGCGCCTGTGCATCGCCGCGAAAGACCCGGCCGCCGAGCCGCCGGTGTGCATGCGCCAGCATTCCGGCCGAGATGTCGACGCCCAGTACGTCGACACCGGCACGGCAGAGGGCAACGGACACCAGCCCGGTGCCGACGCCGACCTCCAGCGTCAGACCCGGCGTCAACCACGGCAGGATATCCTCGGCCAGCTGGGTACCGCGCTCCTCGCCACCCCGCGTCTCGTCGTATCGGTCGGCAACGCGATCGAACATGGACGATGTCGTCACGTGCGGATCGTAATGCCGTCCGACGTCGTCGCGCCCGAAGCGTCACTGCACAGCTGCCGACCTCACTCCTCGGCCGTGACTGACGCCCGCATCCGGGTGGCCAGGCGGGCCCACTGCTCGGCACACGCCTCAGCAAGTTCAGCCACCAGGAAGGAGCAGTGCGGCGGCACGTCGCCGAGCATCGACTGCCAGCCCTGCGGTCCGATGGTGCGCACGTCGAGCCAGCGCAACAGCCGGCGTCCCGATTCGGTGTAGCGCAACGAGGGGTCGCGACGCAGGATGCCCAGGATCGTCTCGCTGTCCCGGGCCGGCGGCCGGTCCCGCTGCCGAGCGGCGTCGTCGCGTTCAGAACCGGCCGGCTCCAACGCCGTGGTGCCGTCCCGATGCCGGCCGGTCGGCACCGGGTCTTCGCCCATCGCGACGCGCCGCCGCACGTCCCGCGCCGTACCGACGGATATTCCAGCCAACCGTGCGATGTCGCGCAGGGAGGCATCTGGTCGGTCCCGGATCACCTCACTCGCGCGCCGTCGCCCCGATTCGGTGCTCAACGGCCGGACCCGCCCGTCGCGGCCGAGGCGGTGCGGCTGCCCGTCGCGTTCGCGAGCCGACCGCCGCCGGATGACCTCGACGGTGTTCGGCGCCAGACCGGTCACGACGGCAATCACACGGTTGGACCAGTGCCCGTGCATGTCGAGGATGCGGGCGGCGGCGGCCTCGCGGTCGGCCAGGGACAGCGGAAGACCGTGGGACACGTTGGCATGGACCGCAGCGACGAAGACGAGACTCTCGTCCCCCTCGAAGAACCGGACGGGCACGGACCGGTCACCGCGTTGCTGCGCAGCCCGCAGTCGATGCATCCCGTCGATGACCCGCATCGAGCGACGGTGCACGAGGATCGGTGGCAGTTCCTCCGCTGTCTCGGCGAGCAGACGCACATGCTCCGTGCGCTCACCCCCGGTCCTGGGCGAATCCGCAACCGTGAGCGAATCGATCGGAACGCTGACGCTGGGCCCGGCCGCATTGAGCGCGTTGAGCAGATCAGCGATGCCACCGACAGGTACCGATCGAAGATTCACAGTATCGCGTCGCTCAGCAAGCCCCAAGACGTCTCCCGTGAAGCGGTTCCGTTCGGCGGGACCTCGCGCTGCCGTGCCGGCGCGGCGAGCGTCCCGTCGGATCACGCGCGACGGCCTTGTCGCGAGTTCGTGCCGACGGACGTCGGCAACGCCGGTCCGTCGGTCCCCTCACGCACAGTGGCACGGGTCGATGGGCATCCGCCAGGCAAGTAACCGGCATTTCGTGCGGCGGACAGATTATGCGCAGGGTCACCCACCGAGACGCCGGCCGACATGACTCCGGCCGCAAACTGCCGCCGTTTCGCCGTTCCCACTGCCGCAAAGCGATTGCGCCGCTCGTACCTGGTGTTCGATCGAGGCGAGGTGGGATTCCGTGCAGTCCCGCCGTTGACAGCCGTGACATGACATGCGTGACTTGATAGTCGAGCTCGGTTGATCCGGAGACGCGATGCTATCGACACCGCCGAGTGCCACCTCCTCGCCCGCGCCGCAAACCAAATGATTCCGGCCGTGTCGTCGGCGCAGGCCGTCCTGTTCTTCGTGCAACTCGCCGTCCTACTCGCGCTGGCGCTCGGGCTCGGTCGGATCGCGCAGCTGCTTCATCAGCCAGCCGTCGTGGGCGAACTGTTGGCCGGCCTCGTCGTCGGACCGTCCCTGCTGGGTCACCTCTTCCCGCGGGCGACGTCCCTTCTGTGGCCGGTGAACGACCAGACGCACCTCGTCGACGCGGTGGCGCAGTTCGGTGTCGTTTTGCTGGTAGGCCTGACCGGCAGTGAGGTCGACCTGTCGCTGATCCGCCGCCGGCGTGCTGCTGTCTTATGGACCAGCACGCTGGCGCTCCTCATACCGCTGGCGACGGGCATGGCCGCGGCGGCACTGGCCCCCCGGAGCCTGCTAGGCCCGACCGACGACCGGCGCGTGTTCGTGCTGTACGCCGGTGTCACGCTATGTGTCAGCGCTGTGCCGGTCATCGCCAAGACACTGACCGACATGAACCTACTGCATCGCGACGTAGGCCAGCTCGCCCTTGCCGCGAGCGCCGTCGACGACGCGGTGGGATGGATCCTGCTGTCCTTGGCCAGCGCCGCCGCCACAGCCAACATCACCGTACCGTCGATCCTGTTCGCGCTCTTCGGCATGTGCGGCGTGGTCACGATCGCAATGCTGCTCCGACGGCCCGTCTCGGCATGGGCCGCGCGCGCGGTGGCGCCGGGGCGCCGGATAACCGCACCGGTCGTGCTGATGATGTTGGCCGCCGCGGCGATCACCGCGGTCCTCGGCCTGGAGCCCATCTTCGGTGCGTTCGTGACCGGACTCCTGCTTGCTTCCGATGCCGGCCGCCGCGCGTTGGCACCCATGCGTGCGTTGGTTCTCGGAGTACTCGCGCCAATCTTTCTGGCCACTGCTGGATTGCGCGTCGACCTGAACTTGCTGCGCCAATGGACCTTGCTGCTGACCACGATCGTGGTCATCGCCCTGGCCACAGCCGGCAAGGTGGCCGGCGCTTACCTCGGCGCGCGACTCGGCCGGCTCAACCACTGGGAGGCGCTGGCGCTGGGCTCCGCCATGAACGGCCGCGGCATGGTGGAGATCGTGGTGGCCTCAGTCGGGTTGCAGCTCGGGGTGCTGACCACCGCGACGTATACGGTCGTAGTGCTGATGGCGATTGTCACCTCGATGCTCGTGCCGCCGTTCCTGCGCGCGACAATGCGCCGAGCGGAACGGCTCGCTGGTGGGCAGCTGACCGCGGTCGACCACGAGGTGCCGTGGTCGGTGCCACGCGACGAGTCCGCCGAGGCCTGAGCGCGATCCCCTAAGCGTGTCTCACTTGGTGAGCCGATGACCTGCGGCATGATCGTCAATTCGTGGCCGATGCCGTTGAGGACATGATTCGTACCTGGGCTGTCCACCTGCGCTACGACACCGAGGGACGCGCCGACTACCGCCGCAAGCTCGCTGCGGGCAAGAGCCCGATGGAAGCCACGCGCTGCCTCAAATGTCGACTGTCCAATGTGGTCTGTCAGCAGATGATCAACGATACCAAGCACATCAGGACGGGCCCGGGAGGGTAAACGGGAGCGACTCTGCAATCCAGCGCGGCCGGCTCAATCCCGACAGCCAGCACTTCGGACAAGCCACTTCCCGGACCCGCCACGACCCACCTTAGAACAGCACTCATGGTCGCCTCTTGACACAGAGGGGTGCCCAATGAGTGAGTCGATCAAGCGCTAGCGACGGTCCGACCACACGCACCGTAATCGGCGACGACTTACGGCGGCGGCATCTTGGCTGGTGGACCGTGATCTCTTCAACGGTGTGGGGCGGCGGCCCGCGACGGGTGCGGTCTGCGCGTCTCGAATGCCTGTCGCCGCGGCTCGGCGCTGGCGCGTTGGCGGCGGTGCCGCGGCGCGGGGCGCCTGGTCAGTTCCGCATCCGAAACAAAGATCCACAGCATTGTCCACAGTGGAGGACGATCGACAGCCCGTCGACGGGCACCGCATCCATGATCCGGACTGGGTGACACGCAAACGCACTGGCCAGCACCGGCATGGACGGACCCGGGCCGAGACAGCACATCGACAACGGAGCACCATCGGAGCACCACGCTCCCACATTGTGGAAGATCGCGCTATGTTCTGGGAAAGAATGAAGGCCGCGAACAGCGTTTCTGCTGCTCACGGCCTTAATGGCGCTGCGCGCCCGAAGGGACTCGAACCCCTAACCTTCTGATCCGTAGTCACAACGGCTGACGCCGCTGGTTACGCCCCTGAGCGACCTACCCGGGCCGGCATCCGCAATGGATGCCGGTCTTCTGCTGCACCCGATCGGGCACCGCCACCGCAGGCCGGATCGGCCCCTTCCCGCTCATCGTCCAGTTTGGAGTTGCACGCACATGATCCGCCCAGCACACCAGCCGACCCCACCCCATCCGAGCGGGCTGGGGTGTGGACGTTCCTTCGCGATGAGGGCTCCTGCTGTACACCCCGGCCGAGGCCGCTCGGCGGTTGCGGGTCCGCGAATCGTGGCTGCGCAAGAAAGTCGCCGCCCGGCAGGTGCCGTGCACCTTCCTCGGCCGGCACCTGCGCTTCTCCCCCGCCGACCTCACCGCGATCGTGGCCGCCGCCGCCCAACCGGCCGGCACCCGCCGCCTACCCAAGCGCACCCGCCGACCCAACGCCACGCACTGACCCGACCCGCCGGACCGGCCCCGTCCGCCGTCGGCCGGAGATTGCGGCGGTCGTGGCGGTGCCGGCCGAGGTGGTGACGACTTGCCACCCCCGGCCGAGCCGAGCGTTCATGTGTCCCGACCCGATGACCACATATCCGACGGGAGCAGCGCATGGCCTGGGTAGAACACCGCCTTGGCACCTTCCGGGTCCGGCTGCGCCTACCCGACGGCACCGTGGTGACCGACTCCAGCCACCTCGACCGGCCAACCGCCCTCATACGAGCCACCGAGATCGACGTCGAACTGGCCCGCGACCGGTTCCTCGACCCCCGCGACGGGCAGATCACCCTCAACGACTGGGTCCAGCTCTGGCAGGCCACCCACCACGCCGGACCGGCCACCTGGTCGGCCTACCACAGCCACCTAAGGCTGCACATCCTGCCCGCCCTGGGCCACCTCGCCCCCTCCCGCATCCGCCGCCAACACGTCAAAGCCCTCGTCAACCAACTCGCCGACCGGCTCGCGCCCCGCTCCACCCGCGACGTGCTCACCGTACTGTCACTCGTGCTCAACGAAGCCGTCGACTACCGCCGCATCCCCCACAACCCCGCCCGCGGCATCCGCATCCCCGGCCGGCATCCCACCGAACGACCCCACGCGACCCCCGCCCAGGTCGCCCAGATCGTGGCCCGGCTCCCCTGCCGGGCCGACCAGATCCTCGTGCTCACCGCCGCCTACACCGGCCTACGCTGGGGCGAACTGGCCGGCCTGCAACGCACCAACCTTGACCTGCCCCACGCCGACCTGTACGTACACCCCGACACCGGCGCGCTGCACGAGATCAGCGGGACGCTCTTCCTCGGCCCACCAAAACCCCCGACTCCGTACGCCACGTCGCGCTGCCCCCGTTTCTGGTCGACCTGCTCCGGGAGGTGTGCGAGGGCCACGACCGCGACACTGTCTTCTGCGGTGCCCGCGGCCACTTTCAGCGCCGCTCCAACTTCACCCGGCGCGCCTGGCGCCCCGCCCTCGACGGCAACCCCGAGCACCACACGACGCCGATCATTCCGGGTATGCATTTTCACGATCTGCGCCACAGTCACAAAACCTGGCTCATCGAAGACGGCATCCCCGAAATCGCCCAAGCCCGCCGCCTCGGCCACCGCCTGCCCGGCGTCCGCGGCATCTACAGCCACGCCACCCCAGCCATGGACCAGGCCATCATCGACGCCCTGCAACACCGCTGGACCGCCACCCAGCACACGACACCACCCGCGCCGCCTACGCTCTCGCTCGTGCGGGACGCCGCGTAACGCGAGCGAAACGGCGCCCAGGAAGCCGGATGATGTTGTGCTCCCCATTTGCTCCCCATGTACGGAGCACAACGGACGATGGCCCTTACCAAACCACTTGGCAAAGGACATCTGAGCTGCATATATAGACGGTGGGCGATACTGGGATCGAACCAGTGACCTCTTCGGTGTGAACTATGACGCCGCACCCCACTCGACCTGCACAAACGAAACGACCTGCAACGCCGTGGGAGCACTACCGCGCAGTTGGACGCAACTGAGCGCCACTCAACGCAGTAGAACACCACCGCGTGCTCCCCATCTGCTCCCCGCTCCCCCACCCGGCCGTCGGCCCACACGGCAGCTTAGATCGAGCGCCGAAAGCCTGCGATCGCGTCCGGCACACGCTCAGGCTCAACCCCCGGCACCTTCAGCGGCGGCAGACAGCGGCACACCTCGCAGCGACACACCACCAGATGATCATGGCCGGTGGTCCGCACTGTCCGATCAGGCCCGCGAAACGGACCGACGCCCTCAGTCACCGTTTCGAGGCCACCGAGCTTCCGGAGCCGAATTGAGTGCACGTGATCTTGCTCGGGATCGAGCATTGTGGGTAGCTGGCGAGACGTTGGTTGGTGGATTCGGTCTTGGCGCGTCGGTGGCTGTCCGTCAGGTGGTGGTGTGGCGTTGGGCGTGTTTCTGGGTCGGGTGCTGTCTGCTGACCGGGTGCCGGCGGGGACGTGTTTGCAGGTTTCCCGGGTGTGGTGGTGACGGCGTGGCAGGTCCTGGCTGAGGTGGGTTCCGCCGAGGTGGGCGGCGCGGTGCTGGTGGATGCGCTGGCGTCGGAGTGGCCTGGCGGTGTGGTGTCGGGTCGGGTGTTGCGGGTCGATGCTGTGCATGATCTTGCGGTGGGCGCTCGTCAGCAACCCGCGCGACGCGACCTGTCAGGCGCGGGAGGCCGGCAGTGAGGCAGTGGCAGACCCCGGAGGTGCTGGCAGCCGTTGAGCGGGCACCCGACATCGCTGGTGCTGTCGTCGCGGCGCGGCACGCGGTCGCGAACCCCGGGCCGCTGCACCCTATCGACGCCGCGCTGGGGGCGTGGAGCCGCGTCATCACCCGTGCCGACCTGGCGTCGGCGTCGCCACCGGTGCGCGGTGACGCTTGGAGGGCCTTCGGTTGGGCGCTGGCCGACGCGGTCCAGTTGGACGGCGATGCCGAGCTGGCGGACGCGATGGTCAACGCCTTCACGATAGCGGCCCACGAGCTCGAGCCCGACCCGGTCGCTCACGCGCGGAGTCGGGCTGACCTCGGCGTCGCCTATTCGATCAGGCACGGGCTGTCCGGCGACGTGGCGGACCTGACGCGCTGCGCCGACGCGTATGACCGCGCACTTGCCCTGCTGCCCGGCGACGACCCGCAGCGCATCACCGTCCAGTGCGCCCTCGGCGGCGTGCTGGTCACCCGCTGGCGGGCCACCGGCGCTGCGGCCGACCTGGACCGGGCCGTCGTCGTGCTAGGCGCCGCCCTGGACCGACACCCCGCGGCGCCCGCCGTCCGCGCCGAGTTGAGCAGCAACCTCGCGGGTGCCCTGGGCGACCGGCACCGGCGCGGCGGCGATCTGGGCGACCTTCGTTATGCGGTGGCGCTGATCGATCGGGCCGTCGCCGAACGGCCGAACGAGGTGACGTTCGCCGACAACGCCGTGGAGCTGACGGTTCCCCTGTACGAGGCGACCGGGGCGGACGAGGACTTGGACCACGCCATCGCCGCGCTGCGGCACGCCGTCGGACTCGACCCGCCGGGCGAGGACCGAGCCGTGCGACAGGTGCTCCTCGGGCAGCTACTGCACGCACGGTACGGCCTCCAAGGCGCACTCGCCGACCTGGAGGCCGGGATCGAGGCCACCGATTCGGCGCTGGCGCAGTTCGACGCGGGTGAGCCGGCCTGGGCACGGGCCAGGTCGAGGTGGGCGGGTCTGGTCGGTGCCCGGGCCATGGCCACGGGCAGCATCGAAGAGTTGGACTGGGCCGAGGCCGCGCTGCAGGAGGCGCTCGCCGTGGTCGCCGACGGCCCGGACCGGCCGGACATGCTCAATGTGCTGGGCGTGGTGCTCTCCGACCGGTTCGAGCTGGTGCATGACCCGACCGACGTGCACGCGTCGGTGCAGGCACACCGAGACGCCGTCGGCCGTGCCCCCGCGGATCATCCACGTACCTCGCAGTATCTCAACAACCTCGGCGTCACGCTGCTCCTGGCGTTCGAACTGTCCGGCGACCTGAACACGCTGAGCGAGGCAGTGGAGGTGCTGCGGCAGGCCGCCGACCGGGCCGCACTCCGATTGCCGGACGAGCGGGCCCGCGCACTCGACAACCTGGCCAATGCGCTGCTGCGAATTGGGGTGCTCACCAGATCGGGGGCGGTCATGTGCGACGCCGTCGAGGTCATGCGGCAGGCCGTGGAGCTGAGCCCGCCGGGCGCGGTGCAGCTCGCGGGCCGACTGAACAACCTCGGCGACGCGCTGCGGGTGACGGCCGCCGACGACCCGGCCGCACTCGACGAAGCGGTCAGCGTCCTCGAGGCGGCCGTCGCGCACACCCCGGTGGACTCCCGCCTCCTGTACGAGCGCCATCTGGGCAACCTCGGCCATGCCCTGGTTGAGCGGTACCGCCGCGACCATGACGAGGAGACCCTCGACCGGGCGATCGACATGCTGCGCGGCGCAGGCCGTGGCACGACCGGCCTCGTGTTGGCTGAGGCGCTGACCGAACGGCACCGAGACAGGGGCAGGGCCGAGGACCTGGCAGCGGCCGGCCACGCCTACCGCGCCGCGACCGCGAAGGCGTTGGCCTCTGCGCCCTCCCTGGCGCTGGACCTGGCGCAGTCGTGGGGCGGGTGGGCGTTCGACCGTGCGGAGTGGGCGGACGCGGCCGAGGCGTACCTCGCCGGCATCACCGCGGTGCGGTCCCTGGTCGCGCTCCAGACGGCGCACCAGCACAAGCAGGTGTGGCTAAGTCGAGCTGGCAGCATGGCGACGCTCGCGGCCTATGCGCTGGCCTGTGCGGGCCGGCCCGAGGACGCGGCTCTCGCCCTTGAGTACGGCCGTGCAGTGGCGTTCGCCGACCCGTTCGACCTGCCGGACCTGCACGACCGCAACCTGCGCGACCGCTACGCGCGGGCCGCCGCCAGGTCGCGGAAGGCGGACCTGCGCGACCTGCGCCAGGAGTCGGACCCCGTGCCCGCCCGGGCGGAGGCGGTCGCGGCCAAGGCCGCGCTCGCCGACGTCGTCGCGCGGATCCAACGCACCCCGGACGGCGCGGACCTCCTGCGGTCGGCGACGATGGAGGACCTGTGGCTGGCCGCGTCGGACCGGCCGATAGTGCAGCTGGTGATGACACCCGCCGGTGGCGTCGCGCTCGTCGTGCGGGCCACGCCGGCGCGCACCGTGACGCCGGTGTGGCTGCCCCCACTCACCAACGCCGCCGGGCTCGCCGTCGTCCTGCCCTACGTGCGGTCACTGTTCCGCGAGGCCGACCGCGACGGTCGGCCGCCGGTGCCCTGGCCGCAGGCGCTGCACACGATGACCAGATGGTTGTGGGGCGCGGTCGTGGGACCGGTCATGGCCGCGCTGGCGGGCGAGACCCGGGCGGTGCTCGTGCCCTGCGGCGTGCTGGCCAACCTGCCGCTGCATGCGGCCTGGCATGAGGACCCGGGCGCGCCGTGCGGGCGCCGGTACGCGTTGGACCTGATGCTGCTCACCTACGCGCCGAGCGCCCGTGCGCTGCTGCTGGCAACCCGGCACGCCAGCGCCAGCGGTGACCGCGGCATGCTCGCGATCGGTGATCCGCAGCCGGTCTCAGGCGCGCCACTGTTGGGCGCGGTCGCCGAGGTGCGCGCGGCGGTGTCCGGCCACGACCGGTCCCTGTGCCTGGAGGGCCCGGCGGCGACCCGCGCCGCGGTGCTTGCCGCGATCGGTGGGTACTCGCTGGTGCACTTCGCCTGCCACGGCAAGGTGGACCCGTACGACCCGATGGCCAGCTCGCTGGTGCTGTCCGGCGACGAGCGGTTGACCGTGCGGGACCTGTTGCACGAGCGGATCGAGGCCAGGCTGGTCGCCCTGTCCGCCTGCGAGACCGCCCTGCTCGGTGGCGAACTGCCGGACGAGGTGGTGGGCTTGCCGTCCGCACTGCTGCAGGCCGGCGTGGCGGGTGTGCTCGCGTCGCAGTGGCAGGTGCCTGACCTGGCCACCATGCAGCTGCTGGTGCGGTTCTATGAGACCTGGCGGGAGAACGACGTGAAGCCGGCCGAGGCACTGCGGCGGGCCCAGCAGTGGGTGCGAGACACCCCGGACGACGTCCGTCGGGGATGGCTCGACGGGATCGCCCGGGACCTCATGGGCACCGACAACTGGGGTGCCATCGACTTTGGTGGCCGCGACCCGGCCGACCCCACGAACTGGGCGGGCTTCATGCTGGTCGGTGTCTGACCCCAGCCCAGCGGGTCATGGCAGGCAGACGGCCCCCGCGCAGCGGTTCCTGGCCGCCTCAAACTTGGTCGAGCCGCAGAGCGTGATGACCTTCGCCTCATCCTCGGCCGACTGCCGCGCCTGCTGGTCCTCCATGAGGTTCATGATCGGTGAGCGGGCAGGACAAATCCATCGCCACTCCTGGACGTCCGCTCGTAGCCGCTGATCGGGGCGCTACGTGTGTTGCCGCGGCCGCATATTGCGCGGTGTTGTCCAGTTGCCGGGCGGCGATGGTACGCAGGGCGCCCATACGCCAGGCATCAATCCAGGCGGGACTGTCCGCGTATCGGTGCATACGAAGGTCGAGCGCGGCGATCGGGGCAAGCTGCGGAACGGCGCCGCGGATCTGTAGCTGCGGGCCGTTGTCGAGGACATCCTCGTCGGCGAACGCGATCAACGTGATGGCCGCCTTGCGGCCGGTGGGGCGGAACGCGGGACGCTGTCATGCCGCGATCGCAGAAGTCACTGCGGCATCGTCCCATGCCGCGACCATGCGGATGAGCCGTCGAACAGGTGCGCGCATCTGCCGCCGGTCGTGCTTGCCTGCCCGCTGAGGCAGCACGACGCTGCGTATACGCGGCGTAGGCAGCGCACGTCCTCGGTGACTGAAGCGCACACCGACAGCACGGCTGGCGCCGATACCCCTCGGGCTCGGCATCCCGGCCGGCTGGCTCGACAAGCGGTCGCGACCGTGGAGAACCCCGCCCGCCATGGGCGTGTGATCAGCTTCAGGACCGGGACCTGGCGATCGCCTTCCGCGACTTGACGGGGACCTCGGGTGCGCCCGGGTCGGGTGAGGTGGCGGTCTTGCTGAGGGGGGCCACGTCGGCGGGGTTGAGCACCCGGAACGCGGCCGCCGCGAGCACTCCACCGGCGAGCGTTGCGACGACGTACGTCGGAAGCATCATCCACGGCATGATGCCCGCCATCGACACACCGACCGCGACGGCTGGGTTGAAGACGCCTCCGGACACCGGGCCGACGGTGATCGCGCCAGACATGACGGTGAAGCCGATAGCTAAGCCATAGAATGAGTTGTTCGGGTGGTGGCTGCTCGTCGCGACGTTGAGCACCACGAAGGCGAGCGCGAACGTCACGATTAGCTCGGCGACTACTGCCGTCAGCAGGTGCCGGCCGGACACCTGGGACGGGACTGGCCGTGCGACGTCGAACATCAGCCTGCTGATGAGGGCGGCAGCGGTCGCCCCGAGTAGTTGTGCGGCTACGTACGGCAGGACGTCGCGGGCAGCGAGGCGACCGCGTAAGAAGACCGCGACCGTGACCGCCGGATTGTAGTGGGCGCCGGAAATGTGACCACCAGCGAACACCATTGCGGTCAGTACGGCTCCGATGGCCAGCGGCGCCAAGTCGACCTTCGACAGGACGGCGCCGCAGACGGTGGTGACCAGGAAGAATGTGCCGATGAATTCGACGGCGTACTTGCGCATGCTCTCCCCCGATGACTAGTGACGGACTGTCGGCGCTGGATCGTCAGGACGGAAGAATCTCCAGCAGACTGGTGGGCCGGAAGCCAGCGACGTATTTGTCGCCGACGAAGATCGTCGGCACCATCCGGATGCCCCTTTTGGCCAGGTCGTCGAGGAGTGCGGGCTGTTCCGTGGTGTTCTTCTCCTGGAACCTTAAGCCCCGGTCGGACAGCAGGCTCCGGTATTTGGCACACAGCGGGCAGCCGGTGGCCGAATACAGCACGATGTCGGTCATGATGGGTCCTTTCGTCGTATCTGACTAGCTGACCGGTGTCGGCTCCGTGAACTGTGCGAACGTGCGGCCCGGCGTCCGCAGGGCACTGAGTACGCGAAGTACCTCGTCCACCGAACGACCCACCCGGTCGTCGTGTACGACGTGGTAGCGGACGATGCCCTCCGTGTCGA